>Ga0163162_10008092_pt1 | contig 10262 bp, 5 predicted proteins | sample S55metaG_FD_115310 | JGI IMG/M metagenome (GOLD analysis project Ga0163162, IMG submission 115310) | Switchgrass rhizosphere microbial communities from Kellogg Biological Station, Michigan, USA - S5-5 metaG | ecosystem: Host-associated > Plants > Roots > Rhizosphere > Soil | place: USA: Michigan...
CACCTGGCCGCGCGGGAACAGCTTCCACACCTGCGGCGCGAAGATGCCGAAGTGCGTGCGGCCGTCCGCGGCGGTCTCCGGGCCCGAGTGTCCGACGAGAATGTGGAGCACGCCCATCTTGAACTTGCTGTCCTGGCTCTGCTGACTCCAGACCCGGGCCGGGGTGTACATCAGCGGCGTGAATGCGCCGTAGGTGCCGCTCAGCGCCCACACTCCGGAGAAGCTCTTGGGATCAAGGCTGGCGCTTTGGCTGACGAGTCCGATGGCGGAGGAAACATTGCCCGCCTCCTGGATTGCGGCCTTCATACGCGTGCCGGCGGGATTGGTCTCCGGATCGTAGTGACCCCATAGGCTGCCATGCTCGACGTTGATGGACTCCGAGAGGTCAGCCGCCAGTGTGACGAACCGGTTGTCGGTGACGTAGTTCATCCACTTGATGATTTCCGAGATGCCGCGGCGGGTGCCGGCGACTTCGCCGGCCTTGCGGAAGAGAACGATTCCGACCTGCTTCTGCGCGCCCGTAAAGCGGTTTTCAACGGTCACAGTCTGCGGTTCGGTCGGCAGGTTGGCGACCCGCAGGCGGTCGTCCTGGAAAGGATTTTTCTTGAGGTCGAAGTGAACCGGCGTATCGTCCTTGACGGTCTCGCCGATTTCGACCAGGCGGTCGGCGAGCCAGTCGCCCAGGCCGTCGCGGTCGAGCAGCGACATCACAACGTCCATGTTGGTCTTGAACTGGATCAGGCGCTCGCGGGTGTCGGCGACCGCGCCATTGCGAATTCCCTGGAACTCGACGCCGTAGTGGTCTTCGAAGGTTTTGCAGAGGGCGACGAAATAATCTGAGTTCATCTTCATCGCGTAAGGATGGCTTGGGTAGCTGATCAATTGAGGACCCGCGCCGGGAATCTTGCCGTCGACCGCGCTGGGCCAATAACCTTTGACCGTCTTGCCGATCATGATCATGGGACGGCGATCTTCGGGGTCCCACTCTTCCATAGTTTTGAGGGCGGCGATCACCTGGCCGTAATCGTTGCCGTTGTCGACGGTGAAAACATTCCAGCCGTAGGAGGTCCACTGATCGATCAGCTTGTAGCCGTCGTACTTGCGGTCTATGACGCCGCCGAGTAGAACGTCGTCGATACCTGCATTGTTATCGGAGAGCATCACGCGCAGGCGTTTCCCTACCTTCATGGCCAGAGCCTGGGTCTTGATCTCCTGAGCATGGCCTTCGGTCATGGCGAACTCGCCTTCGAAGGCGAGGATCTTGGGGGAGCCGGGGGCGCCGACAATATCCCAGAACGCAGCTTTGCCGGCAGCGCAGGCCAAGCCAACGCCCGAGGGCCCACCGTTCACGTCGTTAGTGACGTCGATACTCTCAGCATGTCCGGCGAGGGCCTTGATGCCGCGAGCTTTCGCCTGGGCAAATAGCGGCATATCCTCAAGGCCGTTTTCCTGCAGGATGGTCTTCATGGGAGCCGCGCCGCGGCGGAATCCAATGGCGTCGATGGGCAGGATGGCGACCTTGGGGTCTACGTAGTAGCGCTTGTCGCCGGTCATTTTGAACTTGCGTTCCATGGCCTGGCTGAGGATCATCCACAGCGCGTAGCAGGTGGGAATACAGTGGCCGCCGGCCAACATGAACTTATCGCTGAAAGGATGCTTGGGACGGCGAATGTCCCAGCGCAAGCCGCCGAGCGATGGACCCGCGAGATGGATCGCCACATTGTAGGGCGTGTAGGCAAGCGGACCACCGAAGTGTCCGGTCTGCGCATAATTGCCCAGTAGCGACAGGGCCATGCACGTCATGAATCCGACGTCTTCGAGGCCCTCGCGGTCGTAAGGCACGCTCAGGGCTTCAATCGGCGACAACAAATTATGGGTACTCAAGGAATCTCTCAGCCTTTCGGGTTAGGTTTCGCGACGCGCGCGGACACCCTCATAGCATACCGTCAACCGTTCGATAAATCATCTGGCTTACGGGAGGGTGGAGGAGATGGCTTGACGCGGCGGGAAAAGTGCCCCAAGGAATACGCTTGTCCAGGGATGCCGCGTGACTCTGTCGGGTGAGCGGGAGGAACCGGCGCAGGCAAGCTCCTCATCAATTGTGGGTCGGAGGTCCAACAATCTAGAACGGAAACTTGCCTGATCTCTCCGCGTTGCGAAGGGCGCCGGACGTTGCATTTGGATTGAATCACGGCGTACAAACTGGGTTCAACCTATCTTTCGTATAATCGGAACACTTCGTCGTCCACGCGCCGAGCCAAGTGAATCACTTGATGTTAGAGTTAATATCGCGCGGTGCGCCCCCATCGCCGCAGCCATGACCCTAGATTTCCTGAGACCGGTGTCGCGAGTTGAGCGTTTTGTGGTGCTGGGGAGTTGTGTCCTGGCAATCGCCGCTCTAACACTGGCGGGGCGCCTGATGGGACGGGGAGTGCCGCTGGGAGGTTTCTATCTTCTTCCGCTGGCGGTCGCGGCTGCGTTCATGTCGCGCTGGGCGATCTTTTGTTTGGCCATTGCAACGGCGCTGATAAGCGAGTATTACGGTCCTTATCCCCGGGGCCCGGAATCGCTTCAAAGGCTGGCGCTGGCGATTGTGGCATTCACCGGCGGTGGCTTATTCGCGGGCGAATTGGCACGCAATCGCCGGATCACGATGGCGTTGCTGCGGAAGACCCAGGAAGAGGCCCGGGTTCGTCTGGATGCGGTGACGGAGATGCGGGCTTTGCTTGAGAGCAGTCCGGTGGGACTGATCACGGTTGATTCCGACGGGAAAATCGGAATGGCGAACACCGCGGCTAGTCACCTGCTGGGATTCGCTTCGGGATCCCCCGAAGGCGAGCCGATTGTAAATTACATCCCCGTGCTGGCGAGGCTCCTTCGTTCGCCGCAGGCTTTGAATTTGATGCAGACCAAAGTGGAAGCCAGTGGCCAGCGGCTGGGGGGAGAGACATTCCTCTCGCAAGCCTGGGTCACCTCGTATGACGACACCGCCGGGCGGCGGCTGGCGGTGGTTTTATCCGACGCCACGGAACTTATTCGCGACCGCGAGGAAAGCGGACTGAAACAGTTGCTGACGAATTCGCGGATTGTTGCGGGAGCCGTCTCCCACGAACTTCGAAACCTGGCGGCGGCGGGGTCGGTGGTGTACCACAACTTGAGGCAACACACCGATTCCGGTGACAGCAAGGACTTCCAGGCGCTGGGGACGGTGCTCGAAAGCATCTTGCGGCTTTCATCCACTGATTTGGCGGACGCTAGTGAAGAAGTGCTGGAAGGCGTGCATGTAGGTGAACTGCTGGAGGAACTTCGCGCCATCATTTCTCCGTCGCTCGAAGCGGCGGGGGTCAGCTCCGAGTGGGAGGTAGAAAAGTCGCTTCCGCCGATTCGCGTCAATCGTTCGGGCCTCCTGCAGGTTTTTCTGAATCTGACGAAGAATAGCCGTGGCGCTTTGCAAGATGTTCCGAACGGGCGGATCCGGGTTGCGGCCTATTCGCTGGATTCATCCGTGGTGATTCGCATTTCCGATAATGGACCGGGGATATCGTCGGCCGAGCGGTTATTCCAGCCCTTCCAGCCGGGCGCCTCTTCCACCGGGCTGGGTTTGTTTGTCTCCCGGGCCATCATTCGGACCTTCGGCGGGGAACTTCATCACCTGCAGCCAGCCGGAGAATGTTCGTTTGTGATCGAGATTCCCGCTATGGTTGCCGCCGATTAAAATCATGCCTCCCGCTACTCGCATCCTGCTGATTGACGACCATTCGCTTTTCCGCGAGGCGATCGCGCGGCTATTGAGCGCGGAACCGGATTTCGAAGTAGCAGGTGAATGCACGACCGTCGAGGAAGCGTTGAGCCAGTTGCAATCCGCCAACGCCGACGTGGTTCTGCTGGATATCAATCTGGGATTGCAGCAAGGCGGAGCGTTTCTGAATCTGGCATGGGAGCAAGGTTTTAGCGGCAAAATCCTGGTAGTGACCGCGGGCGTGAGTAAGATTGAGGCGGCGCGCCTGATGGAACGGGGATGTTCTGGAATCATACTGAAGCACGAGCGTCCGCAATTGCTGGTGGAGCGTATCCGGGAGTTGATGCAACAGACTGCCGAGCCTCCCCGCGGCGAGCCCACCGATCTCGCCCAATACGATCCTTCGGGCCAGGCGAATGTGAGGCCCTTTACCCCTCGCGAGCGCCAGATCCTGCGCGGTGTTTTCTCTGGAAAATCGAACAAGGAAATGGCGCATGATTTGAAGATTTCCGAGTCATTAGTCAAAGCCGTGTTGCAGCAATTATTCGCGAAGACCGGAGTGCGCACGCGTTCCCAGTTGGTCCGCACGGCCATCGAACGCCACTGGAAGGATCTGGAAGACGACGCGGAACAATCGTAAACGCGGTGGAACGCGGGCCGGCGGCTATTTGCGGTCGCTTAGATACGGCTACTCGCGGCCGCCCAGATAATAGTGAACCGCGGGCGTCACGATGAGCGATAGAACCATTGACGCCAGCAAACCTCCGATCACCGCAATCGCGAGTGGCTGTAACATCTGCGATCCGGCGCCGAGCGCGAGGGACAAAGGAATCATCCCGGCCATGGTGGCGAGCGCCGTCATCAGGATCGGACGCAATCTGCGCTCCCCGGCTTCGATCATGGCGTCGAGCGCGGACATTCCCTCGGCGCGGAAGCGCTGATCGGCGTCAAGCAGAAGAATTCCATTCTTCGCCACGATGCCGATTACCATGATCAGACCCATGAACGATGAGATGTTGAACGTGGTGCCAGTGACCAGCAGCGCCAAAAACACTCCAGCGGTGGAGAGCAAGGCCGATGCGATGATCGCAGTGGGCGCTGCGAAGGTCCGGAACTCGAACAGCAGGACGGTGAATACCAATACGATTGCGAGCACCAGGACTTCCAGCAAGTCGCGGAACGATTTTTGCTGCTCCGCATAGGTTCCCCCGTACACCACGTGAATCGAAGGAGGAATGTGCAGCTCCGCAACTGCTCGCTGCACCTCTTGCATTCCGGTGCCCAGGCTTACTCCTTCGAAGCGGCCCGTCACCGCAATGTCGCGCTGCAGATTCTCACGGCGAATTTCGGTCTGGCCGGCTTCGTCTTGAAACTGGGCGAGCGAACCAAGCGATGCCGTCTTACCAGTTGAGCTACTGGTAATCATGGTGTTGCGGATCTGATCCAACGTCGCTCGCGTGTTTTCCGGAAAGCGCACGCGTATCGTGTAAGCGCGGTCGTTCACAACCACGGGCGTAGTGGAGGGTTCTCCCTGCAGGATTGCGCTGGCATCCAGTTCGATTTCCTGCGGAGTGAAACCGGAACGAGCGGCCACCACGGGATCCACGGTCATTACGATGGCGGGCCCGCTGATGGTGTTCTCGATGCCATCCTTCACGTCGGCGACGCTCTTGATGGTTTTGATCTTGTCGGCAACCTTGGGCCCCCATTCTTTCAGCAGCGCTGGGTCGGGCGTGAAGAGTTTGATCTCGATAGGCTCAGGAGAACTGGTCAGGTCGCCAATCATATCTTGCAGGACCTGAATGAATTCGACATCCAACTGGGGATATTGCTTGTTGACTTTGGCGCGTAATTCGGAAATGATCTCGTCGATACCGCGGTCGCGATCGCGCTTCAGGCGAACGGAGAAGTCCCCATTATTCGCCTCGGTTACCGCTGCCAAACCCAGTTGAAGTCCGGTTCGACGCGAGGTGCTCTCCACTTCGGGAGTCGCCGCCAGAAGTTTCTCGACGCCGAGCAAGACTTCGTTGGTGTCGACTAGAGACGACCCCGCGGGCATCAGGTAGTCGAGGATGAAGCCGCCTTCGTCCATCTCCGGAAGCAGGTCGCTGCCGAGCTTTTGATAACACAGAAATGAACCCGCTATCAGAACCAGGCAGCCGGCGGTGAGCGCCAGCGGATGCGCGAGCACAAATCGCAACGCTCCCAGGTAGGCACGCACTACCCGGCCCATGAAGCCGGTCGCAGAGACGTGGCCGTGCGCGTCCGCCGACTCGGTGGCTTTTCCCGATCCTGTGCGCCGCAGGAAGTAATGGCTCAGGGTTGGCGTCCAGGTGACCGCTAGTGCCAGCGACGTGAGCAGCGCCGTTCCCACCGTGACCGCAAGAGCGCGGAAGAACGTTCCAGTCACGCCGGTGATGGTGATCAGCGGAAGAAATACCACGATGGGGGTTATGGTGGACCCAATCAGCGGCACTCGAATCTCGAGCAGCGCGCTGCGAATGGCCTCAGCGCGGCTCTGGCCGGAATCGCGGTGCATGACGATGTTCTCAACTACCACAATGGCATCGTCGATCACCAGGCCCACAGCCGCCGCGAGGCCGCCCAGCGTCATCAGGTTGAAGCCTTCACCCATGAGGCGCATTGCAATCAAGGTGATCGCAATGGTGGCTGGAATCACCAGCCCCGCCACCAGCGAACTGCCCCAGTCCCGCAGGAACAAGACCAGAATAATCGCGGCTAGAACCAAGCCGATCAGAATGGCATCGCGGACGCTGTGGATGGAATCGCGGACCAGCGTGGACTGATCGTAGAAGGCCTGCACCTTCACGCCCGAAGGCAGGGTCTGGCGAATCTGATCGAGCTCCGCGGTGGCTGCGTCCACTACTGCAACGGTATTGCTGTCCGGCTGGCGGAAGATATTCAGCAGCACGGCGGGCGTGCCATTTGCGGTGACCATGGTGTAGACCGGCATCACCGAAGTGTTTACGTCGCCGATGTCGGCGACCCGGATAGGCTGACCGTTGGGCGTGGTTCGAACCACGATGTTGCCGATTTCCGAAGGGTTTTTCGCCTGGCCAGTGACCAGCGTCAGCGAGAGCTCATGATTGTTCTCGATCAGCCCGGGCGAGTCGATCATATTCGTTTTCGCGACGGCGTCGAGAATGCTGGGAACGGTAACCTGCGCCTGGAGCAGTTTGGCGGGGTCGGGAATAATGTGGAATTCCGGCACTTGGCCGCCCTGCAGCACCACCATCGACACACCGTTCACGCGGTTGAGTCGAGGCTTGATCTCGTAGTTGGCGAGCTCCCACAATTGCGCCTGCGTGAGGGTGTCGGAGGTCAGGCTGTAGGCCAAAATCGGAAACGCGGCGAAGGTAAGGCGATTCGCCGTGAGTTTCGCGGTGGCAGGCAAGGTGGCCTGCACGCGCGCGAGCGCCGCGTTCACATATTGCAGGGTCTGGAACATGTCGACGTTCCAGTCGAAGAATAGATTGACCTCCGCGGAGCCGCGGCTGGTGGTGGAGCGCACCGATTCCAAACCCGGCACGCTGTTCATGGCTTCCTCGATAGGCCGCGTGACCGTCACCTCCATCTGATTGATGGGCGCGACTCCATTGTCGATGCCCACCACGATGCGCGGAAAATCCGTGGAAGGAAATACGGCGACGGAAAGCGTGAACGCCAGATACACGCCAATCGCGACTAAGGTGATGATGACGAAGATAATCGGCCGGGAGAAACGCGCGGTCCAATGCTCGGCAGGCGGATTACCGGCGGGGGGATTCGAAGATGGCTCCGTCATGAGTTACTTGCCCTTGTCGTCCTTGGCTTCCGCGTCGTCGTCTTCATCATCCTCGCTCTTGGGCTTCTGAATCGTGACCTTGGCTTTATCTTCCAGGCCGAGACCGCCGGAGGTGACCACCTGCTGGCCCTCCTGTAAGCCGGTGGCGATCTGCACCCGCTCACCCTGACGCACGCCGGGCACGATCTTCTGCTCGTGCGCGACCGAATCCTTGTCGATCACCATCACCTTCTGGCCACCTTCCTCCGAATTGAGGAGCGCGGCGGCGGGAACGATGATGGTGTTCTGGATGGTCTCGGCGATGATGGAGACCCGCACGGTTCCTCCGGGCTTTAGTTTTTCGCCCGGGTTCGGCACCTGCACCCATACTTCAACCGTCGTGGTGTTCGGATTCACCGCGGGACTGACCACCGTCACTTTGCCCGCGAGATCGCCGTCGGGGCCGGCGATGCGTGCCGGACGCCCTACGCTGATGGCGGTAGCCTCTTTCACGGGTACGTTGGTGCGCGCCACCAACTGCGATATATCTACGATGGAAACCAGAGGCGACCCGCTGGCTGCAATTTCGCCGGGATAGATCGAACGATCCGAAATTACGCCGCTAATGGGACTGCGAATTTGACCGTAAGAGGCTTGCACCAGTGCGCTATCGTAGTGCGCTTTCGCGGCCGCCACCTGCGCCTCGCTGCCTCGAATGGCTTCGCGCTGGCTCACCTGGTTGAGTCCCTGCAAGTGCCGCTGCGCGACATCGTACTGGCTCTGGGCTTGAACTAGAGCCACTTTTGCGTCATCCACCAGCTTCTGCGCGAGCGCGCCTTCACGCTGCAAGGCCACTCGGTTGTCATAGAGTTTCTGCGCGGTGTCGAGGGCCTGCTGCGCCGACTTCACGTCGGATTCGGATTTGGCGCGATCCTCGGCCACGGTGGCGCCGGTCAAGGTTTGCGACGCGGCTTGCGTTTGTTCGTACTGATGCTTGGTCTCTTCAGCCGCTGCTGCGAGGTCGGCGGTCTCCAGTTCAGCGAGCAGTTGGCCCACTCGAACGTGGTCGCCCCGGTTCACGAGAATGCGCCGGACCGGAGCGGTGAGCTTAGGAATGACATTGGCTTGATTGATGGGATATAGCACCGCGTCAGCGGTGATCACGTGATCGATGGCGCCACGCACGGCCGGTTCAACGGTAACCGGAGTAGGCGCTTCCTGCTCTGCTGCTGCTTCCTTGGTATCGCCCCCCTTGCCGCATCCGCTGAGCAAGGAGGACGCGACAAACAAAATGGCGAACAGGCCCGCGGCCACCGCCGGGCGGGAGTGAGATTTCATAGAGTCCCCGTGAGAATCTGAAGATTGGTAAGGGCCACGCGATAGCGCGCCAGGCCGTCATCGTAGGCGTTGCGCGCGAGGTTGACGGTGTTCTGGGAATCCACGACTTCGAACGCAGTGGCTTCGCCAGCCTGGTAGCGAAGAACCGTCAAACGCAGGCTCTCGACCGCAAGATCGACTGAGCTGCGCAGCGAGTCAAGCTGCGCCTGCGCCAAGGTCGCTTCCGCCTGTGCGGTTGCGACATTGCTTTGCAAGGTCCGCTGCGCAAGCGTCAGGTCCAGTTGCGCCTGATCGCGCCTGATCTCAGCCTGTTTGATCTTGCTGCGCGTGGCGCCCCAGTTCCACACCGGAATGTTGAGTGTCGCCTGCGCCGAGTAACCGAGATTCTGGCGATACGCTAGTTCGGGATCTGCCGCTGGGTGCTGCGTGCGGAAGGCGAATTGATTGGCGTTGATTCCGTAGAAGAAATCGAGTGCCAGCGAAGGGATATACGCATAGCGCGCCACGCTGACATCGTAACCTGCGGCTCCAATGCTGGCTTTCGCTGCGGCAATGTCCGGACTGCTAGCCGCTGCCTGGCTCTGCACTTCCGCCATCGGAGGCACCAAGGCGATCTGCTGAAGATCGTCGACCACAGAAAAGTCGGAACTGAAATTCGGAAAGATGAGCACGCCCAGGGAGATCTTGGCTTTATCGATCGTGAGCTGGGCTTCCTGCAAATCCCGTTGGCGCTGCTGCAGATCGATCTGCGCGCGGATGACGTCGGAATGGGCCGCTTCCCCGCCCTTCTCCAGTTGCTGGGTGATTTCGAAAAAACGCTGTGCTTCGCGCACGCTGGTCTGACCGTTGGCGTACTTGCGCTGCGCCACCGCGATGGCATAGTAATTCTGGACCACCGTCTGACTCAATCCCCGCGCAGCCACGTCGACCCTCGCTCGCGCGACGGCTTCGGCGGCCAGCGCCCGGTTCAGTTCGCCGCGCCGGACTAAAGAGAGGGCTTCCTGATGTACCACTGCTTGCTCGTTATAGATATGCACGCCGTCGTTGGCCACAAAGACGCCGGAAGTCGTGCCATTGCCCTCGGTATAAATGAACTGGTTGAATGCGTTGAGCGAGGGGAGACGCGCGGCGCGGGCTTGTACAGTGTCCTGGCGGGCCTGGAGTACGGCGAAATTCGCGCTCTGAATCTGGCCCCCGTATTGCCGCGCGCGCGCCAGGGCGTCGGGAAGCGTAATGACAGTAGATGCGGGTGCGGCGGGGGGTGGAGTCTGCTGCGCCGGCATCCTGGCCGTGAACACAGCGAAGCCCGCGCACATTACGACCATGCTTCGGTTCATGACAGCTCTTAACCAGTGGACCATTTCATTCTGAGGATACGCTGTGGATTCAGCGTTTGCTCAG
>Ga0163162_10008093_pt1 | contig 10261 bp, 9 predicted proteins | sample S55metaG_FD_115310 | JGI IMG/M metagenome (GOLD analysis project Ga0163162, IMG submission 115310) | Switchgrass rhizosphere microbial communities from Kellogg Biological Station, Michigan, USA - S5-5 metaG | ecosystem: Host-associated > Plants > Roots > Rhizosphere > Soil | place: USA: Michigan...
CCCTTCCTTCGCAATATCAGGAGTAGCGGAGCTTCTTATCAGCTTTATAACCGCATCCAGGTTATCCAGCGCAATGATAAATCCTTCAAGTATATGGGCTCTTTCCTTTGCCTTCTTAAGTTCAAATGCAGTTCTTCTGGTCACGACCTCATGTCTGAACTCAACAAACTCTTTTATCAGTTCTCTGATGTTCAGCTGCCTTGGCCTTCCTTTTACAAGGGCCACATTGTTCACCCCAAATGAGGTCTGAAGGTCTGTGTGTTTGTAAAGGTGATTGATCACAACTTGCGCAATAGCGTCCTTCTTCAGGTCAAGCACTATCCTTGTTCCTTCCTTGTTGTTACTTTCATTGTTCACGTCAGCAACACCCTCAATAACCTTCTCATTTATCAGCTCCCCAATCCTCGATGTCAGGTTATCCCTGTTCACCTGGTAAGGCACAGCCGTGATGATTATCTTCTCTCTGCCATTCTTCCCAACTTCAGTAGTCACCTTTCCGCGCACCACGATCTTACCCCTTCCTGTCTCCATAGAGGTCTTTATACCTCCATAGCCGAAAATAACCCCGCCTGTAGGGAAATCAGGTCCCTTTACATGCTTTACAAGCTCTTCAACAGTTATTTCGTTATTATCAATGTAAGCTACACATGCATCTATAACTTCTCCCAGGTTATGGGGAAGCATATTCGTTGCCATACCCACCGCAATTCCTGATGAACCATTCACAAGCAACTGTGGAATCCTTGTAGGGAGTACAGTCGGCTCTTTCGTCGTATCGTCATAGTTCAGCTGGAACTCAACAGTATCCTTCTCGATATCCTCAAGCATTGCCTCTGCATACTTCTCCAGCCTTACCTCGGTATAACGCATAGCTGCCGGGGTGTCTCCATCCTGGCTGCCGAAGTTACCCTGTCCGTCAATCACAGTATAGCGCATGCTCCACTCCTGTGCCATACGCACGATAGTGTCATAAATAGCAGTATCACCGTGCGGATGAAATTTACCCATCACATCACCGACAATACGTGCCGACTTCTTATAAGCTTTGTTGTGGACGACCCCCATTTCGTGCATCCCGTACAGGATTCTGCGGTGCACCGGTTTTAGGCCATCTCTAACATCAGGCAGCGCCCTTCCCACGATGACACTCATCGAGTAGTCAATGTAAGACGATTTCATCTGCTCCTCGATGTTCACAGGGATTATCCTTCCCCTTCTTTCTCCTTCATTTTCAAGTATATTCTCTGTATTTTCCATATAAAATTAAGTAGTCGCAAATATACCGAATCCACATGGTTTTTTACCTACCAAAACCCCTAAAAAAGGGTTATTTTTTACACATTATTTGACGAGGATGGGGATAACAATCTTTAAGGTCCTAAAAGCTCTTTCTGTCACTTATTTTATGATTACAAATAGCTTTCCACAAGAATTTGTTTTCTAGGGTAGGAAAGCTTTTACTTTAATATATATTTTTTAAGTTTCCAGACTTCTCGCACGCCACTCCCAAAATTAGATTCGTTTAAATATTTTTTGACCATACCAATATTTGGTGTGAACCAATAATTGTCTCTAAACCACATGTTCGGCCCTAAATAATGATTATAAATATTAAAACAATTATAGAATGTTTCTGTATTTGTAGTTACCGTTGAGTCAGATATTGTTGAATAAAAATCATAGTCAAAAAGATTACTAACCCATGTACCACCATTAATAAAAGGAGTTATAAAAAGTTTCCTCGGATAGTTCATGTCATCAATGGTTCTTGAATATATTTCATCATAAACCTTTATCGAATCATAATTGATCCTTATATAATTCTCATACATAAGTCCCTGCGATTTATATTGCCATACTGTTGCAGGTATCCCATCCACCATTGTTTTAATTCCAGTAATTTTTACAGTAACTGTGTATCCTATGTTCCTCGAAGAATCATAAACATCATATTCCCAATAATCTCCTACTGTATTTGGAAAATATTCAGTTCCTGCTTGATTTGGAACATTTGGTTCTTTCTTTTTACAATTAGTAAATAAAAGAACAAGAATTAATAAAGCAGTAGTTATGGCAATTAATTGTTTCATTTTATTTTTTATACATGGTCACTATTTGCAACGGCTATTTCAAGTTCAGCACAATCTACTTCCTTTACCATTATTACCCTAATCTGGCGAATCCAAATTCAGACTTCGTTCATTCCACTTTTCTGCCGGGAGGAACGAAGATCCACATATTAGAACCGAAGTTAATCTCATAATAATTATGAAATATGAATCCTTTTCAGGAAGCAAGTTGGTCACTGGCTCATTTTAAAAGAATAAAACTATTATTCTGAAATGTTGCAATTTCACCATTATATTTTAAAGCATCTAAATGCCCATAATTAGGGCAACAGTTAGTGCTTGAATGGTTCCATGACATAACCAATGTGTCAATATCCGTTGAGCTTATTCTCAAAAATGCGGAATCAGAAGTAAAGCCAGGTTCAGCTATATAGCCAGCATTCTTTGGCCATATTACCGCCCATCCTACAACACCTGTATCTTTCACCTTTTCATAAAGCAGGTTATCGTTTATTTGTATCGGCAGGCCTGAAATTTTGTCCAGCAATTTGAAATTAAATGAATCCGCACATGCAGTATGGTGGGGTGCCCCACAGCAAGCAGAAAGAAAAACAACTATGATTAATAGGCAGGCATTTTTATATAACATCCTGGTTAGTTTTTTTAAAATTAAAGGAATTTATTGGGGTGTCGAACTTTCTCCTCTTGTTCTAGATCATCCTAATTCTCCATGAAGGTCTGCTTCTTAGCGACCCCGCCTAAATTAGCAGTCAATCCTCTTCAATTCTTAATTTTTCATTATTAATTCTTAATTCCCCACCCCACCTCCCACCGCCACAACCTTCACCGCATAATGCCTCGGATGACGAGCCTGCTCCTCCTCCTCCAAACATCCTACCTTCAACAATGCCATCCATGGCTGGTCAGTATTAGGTATATCGATTTTCAGATCGCATTTACCGACTTCTTCAGTATCCTTTGGATACAGTGGAGATTCCACACTATCCACCCTCAATCCATTTTCTTTTGTCACATCCCCCCACAGCATGATAAGCTCAAAATAATACTCGGTATAAATACTTCTTACTATTCTTATTGCTGACCCGTAGGTATGGACACTTACGGCAACTTCATTAGTTACAAAAACCTTCGGCCTTGGCTTCAACAGCGCCTTCATAGTTCTCCTCGGCTGTATATCCACGTCTTGCAGGTAAGTAAAGTCCATCCTGCCTTTCTCCAGGTAGCTCTTCTTAAGTCGTGAACCAATTGTTGAACGTATTCTTCCCAGCTCCAATCCCCTCACCCAGGGTTCCAGTTTATCTATGAGCTTCTTTGCAGCCGGCATGGTCAGTTCCATAGCGTCTGCATGCCCCTGCATCACAGAATTAAGCTTTGCATTTTTCTTCGGCCTCTTCTTCCTGTACCATCCTTCTTTCGTCTTCACATCCATCCATATCTCTGGATTCGGATTCGGCCCAAGTTCTTCTCTTGTCCTTTTACATCCCATCGCGAGTAAGTTTAAAAGTTTTTTATTCTCCTTTCCATATTAAAAGAAACTCATAGTTCAGAACTCTCTATTCCCCTCTCCCTTAGGGAGAGGGGTTAGGGGTGAGGGTTCTCCTCTGCGTATCCTCATTTATCTCTTCTTCTCTGCGGTTAATTCTTAATTTTAACGCATTTCAAATTTATAAAAAATCCTAATTTCTCCAAAAATTAACTCTCTCATTTCCAATACCCCCACCAGACCTACAGTGAACCTCTAGTGAACCAACAGTGAACCTCCAGTGGGCTGACTTAGGGCTAACTTCCTATCAACTCCCAGCTAACCCCCAACCAACTCCCTACCGGCTCCCAATAAACCCAATACAGGCTCAAAGCAGGCAATCAACCAACATCAACCTGCTTTCAAATCTCAAATTCCAAATCTCAAATTCAAATCTTTCCTTTTTCTTTGCATTCCCAATGAAACACATTCTCCTCTTCGGTGCCGGCAAATCTGCAACCTGTCTCATAGACTATCTGAAACAACAATGCTCAGAAAAAGATTGGAAATTCACCGTCTGCGATACAAACATAGAAGCCCTCAGGGCCAAGCTTGGAAATGCCAGGAACACCGAAGGAATTTCAATAAATGTAGAAGATGAGACCCAAAGGAAGGATTTGGTAAAACAGGCCGATGTAGTGATCTCCTTGCTCCCTGCCCACCTGCATTATTTAGTGGCCCAGGATTGTCTGGAATTTGGTAAGCATCTGCTGACAGCATCATATGTCGACGAGAAGATATCAAACCTAAGATCTAAGATCTCAGATAAGAATATCTTATTTCTATGTGAGATGGGCCTTGACCCGGGCATTGACCACATGAGTGCCATGAAGATCATCCACGAGATAAAAGATAAAGGCGGCAAGATTACATCCTTTAAGTCCCATTGCGGTGGCCTTGTAGCACCCGAGAGCGATGATAATCCATGGCATTATAAAATAAGCTGGAACCCTCGTAACGTCGTTATGGCAGGCAAGGCAGGCGCTATTTACAAGGAGAATGGAAAAGAGGTTCATGAAGAATACAAGGATCTCTTCAAACCCGAGAGAGCCTTAGAAATGGAAGAGCTGGGACACCTATCCTATTATCCCAACAGAGACTCGCTAAGCTATATAGATACATATCAGCTCCATGAAACCGACACATTCATACGTACCACGCTACGGTTTCCCGAATTCTGCTATGGCTGGAAGAACATCATTGAGCTCCACCTTACAGATGAAGAAGTGGAATATGACACTGACCGAATGACTCTAAAAGACTTCTTCAAGAAGCACTTTGAAAAACATCACTTCTCCGAATGGTTGTCTAAGCAAATGACCGACCGCCTGAAGTTCTCCAACGATCTTCTTGCAAAGCTCCTTGCACTTCAGGAGCAGGAAGAAGAACTAAAGCATGAAGCAGAGCTTGTAGGTAAAGAACCGGAATTAGAGCACTTCATGATGGTAGATGAAAAAGGAGACCTTAAAGACATAGGTCTGGATGAGGTGAAGAACTCCGCTGCCAACGCAGTAATGACCAAGCTTCATGAGGCCAACCTTGCTATGAAGCAGTTGATGTTCCTTGGATTGGACAGCGAAGAGATGATTAACAAAGGCAAGTGCAGTGCAGCAGATGTATTGCAATTTGTATTAGAAAGAAAGCTAGCGCTCAAAGAAGGCGACAAAGACATGATCGTAATGCTTCACGAGTTTGAAGTTGAAGAAGGAAACAAGAAGTATGAAGTGAAAAGCAGCCTGATCGTACTAGGAGAAGATAATGTCAGAACTGCTATGGCAAAGACTGTTGGCCTTCCACTAGGGATAGCGGCAAAACTGATACTGGAAGGAACGATGAATGTGACAGGCTTGCATATCCCTGTAATCCCTGAAATATATGAACCTGTCTTAAAGGAACTTGAACAGAATGGAATAAAGTTCAAGGAGACTACAACTAATTAAGGTTTCATTATTCTTAGCAATTCCCTCACACCCTCGGTCGCAGGCTTTTCAATAAGAACCATATTAGGGTATTCATTAACGTAAGGAATCTTTTTATCTATAATATATTTTACAGCATGTGATGGTGCATATTGTATCAGTCCCGCTGCAGGATATACCTGCAATGATGTTCCGACCACAACAAAAATGTCAGCCCTTGAAGCAACCTCAGCAGCACTTTCTATCATAGGGACTGGTTCACCAAACCATACAATATGCGGCCTTAATTGATAGCCTCTCCCATCAACATCTCCAAGCTTAATATCTCCTCTTATCTCATATATCTTTTCTTCATCATTGACGCTTCGCATTCTAAAGATCTCGCCATGGAGATGTATAACATTAGTAGAGCCAGCCCTCTCATGCAGGTCATCAATATTCTGGGTAATGATGGTTACATCATAATCCTTTTCTAACTCTGTGAGCCCTATATGAGCATCATTCGGCTGAGCAGCGGCTACATCCCTCCTTCTCATATTATAGAAGTCAAGAACCATATCAGGATCTTTCTCCCAGCCCTCAGGAGATGCAACTTCATAGACGTTATATCCCATCCATAGACCGTCATTATCCCTAAAGGTCTTAAGGCCGCTTTCCGCGCTTATCCCTGCACCCGTAAGAACTACAATATGCTTCTTCATTAAGGCAAAGTTATTAATTTGACGGATGGGGATATTAGTAAATTGTATATCTTACACACTCAACAATTACCAAATCAAAAACTCATTTATGAAAAGAATAATCCTTCCACTCCTGCTTCTAACGATCGTATTTGCAAGCTGTTCATCTTATGGCAAAAGAGTAAAGATCAGTGACCATGTAGAGGTGTATATGAAAGGTGATAGCGTTAAAGAATCAGAAGCAAAAAAGCTTGGAACCTATATTGATACTTTATGGAAGGATCAGACCGGTATGAAATCCTTTCAGCTTTCAAAAGACAGTGGTGAATATGTTGTAAGAATGGTTGTAGATGAGAAAAAACTTAAAGAAGACTCCTCTCTTAATGTAAGCTTTATGGCTGTTCAGATCCTTTTTGAAACCCAGGTTTTCCCTGGTGATAAAGTAAAGCTCGTTCTTACTGATAATACATTCAAGGACCTAAAGAGCTTTCCAAGCAGTAAGTAAATCTCTATAGATCATCAGGAATTTAGATAGCTATCAATAGTTGCAAACGAACCATGAACTTTGAGATCGTTAATCAATTTTGATAACCTCTCTGTCAAGAGCCTCCCTGAATGTCTTTTAACATAAAATGGGAGCTTATACCTACTTATGTCAGTAAATTCCCAGGGATGAAAATAAAGAGATAAATAACCATCCTTCTTGAGTGTTTGATATGCCAGTTGCCTAAAAAGAAAATAAGGCATATTCTTAAACCCCAGCCAGAACAAAGGGATTCTTAAATTGGGTGATACAGATGCAGGAAGCCGAAGCATCCCCTCCTCTTTATAAATCGTTCGTGGCAAATGAAAGTTGTTATATCTCCCCGGCAGGAACGTTGGGTTTATGGATGAATCATAAGTATAACCAGCTTCTATTACCCATTGCATATCGACCTTTTTCATTCTCGGCATTCTCAAGCCATTAACTCTCTTTCCTATTATTCTTTCAAGCTCGAGCCTTGACTCTAACAGATCTTTCTTTTCAAAAGAACTGTGATAATATGTATGAGAGGCGATCTCATGTTGCTCGGATAATCTCTTTATTTGCTCAGGAAATTCTATGGCATACCTGGCGGTTGTGAAAAGCGTTGCAACAACCTTATGTTGTGCCAGTACTGCTTCCACAACATCCATTCCTTGTTTAGCGATTTGTAGCTGTTCCACAACCGTTATAGGAACCTTATACTCAAGGGGGATATCAAATTCCTCTATATCAAATGTCAGAAGTATTTTCAGATCGTTCTTCATTATGCCTCTATATGCTTCACATCCTGAAGCCTGGCTTTTAGGAATTGTTTTTTATACACCTGTATCAATATTACCAGCCAGATTATAAAACAGGGTAATGCTTTTAAGGAATATGGCCTTACGATCTTTTCTCTCAGGTAGGGAGTAAAAAGATCGGAATAGGAAAAACTTGTAAGAAGCAGTGCGAATATAAATATTGCATTTGTCCACTTTGACCGGGGTTGAATGATATACCATATACACACTGCAGGAAATGCAATGATATACGTTGGATTCTCCGACCCATTACTGAAGATCACGGTAAATATCAGTACAGAGCAAAGTATGTAAAATCTGAATCTAAGATCATTAAAATATTTGTATTGTACATACTGGGAAAGAAAAGCAATAGCTGCAATAGGAACGACATAAATATCTCTGAATCCGGGCAATCCAAATATCCTTCTTATCATGCCCATAACTGATATATCCTGGAGATCATCCGTTTTGGCTGCAGCATTTTTATTGGCTTTAAATTGTAATGATTCATACCAGTCTTTATAGCATTGTAGAATAAATGATGGTGGCGCTAGTATCATCGGAGCCACAAAGAAAAGTGCCGACCAAATAACAGTCCATAAAATGAATCTTGCTTTGTTTTTACTAAAGAAAAAGAAAGCAAAACCTACTATGCCATATATCTTAATGAAAGTCGCTACCAGGATAAAGAATAATGCCTTTCCTTCCTTTCCCTCATTGATAAAGACAAAGCCAAGTATAATACAACCGGCAATAAAAGGATTTACCTGCAACCAAGAGGCAGCGGTCATCATCTCATGAGCTGATAGTATAAGAATGGCATTCTGATATTTAGAATCAATGGGAAGTTTTCTTATAGCATAGTAAAGAAATGCACATCCCCCCATAACCCATAGAAAAACTCCTAACCAATCCGGTAGTGCAGTAAAGGGGGCGATGATCAAACTAAAGAATGGACCATAATGGTTGGTGTCTTCATGAACTGCATGATACTCAAGATAAAGATTTACTTTCTCGAGGGTATGAAAGTAAACATACTTATAGATCAGGTAATTGTTGATCCTGTGGCCAATGATCTCAGGAATAACTGCAAGAAGAGAGAAGCCAAACCACAGTACATTAGCCAGCTTTCGGTCAAATAAAAAGGCTCCTGAAAGAACCCAATTCTTCTTACGTTTTTCACTCATCGCTCTTACAGATTCTTTTCTTTAATAATATAATGAGGTCTTTGCTTGCTTTGCATAAATAGCTTTCCTAAATATGTTCCTATGATGCCTAGGATCATTAATTGTAATCCTCCAAAGAAGGCGATGGTTACAATTATAGAGGCCCACCCCGAAATAACATGACCCATATATTTTGATATCAGGGCATAAGGTATATATAACAGGGAAAGAAGGGAGAAAGCAAATCCAAGGTAGATAGCAATTGTTAATGGTTTTGTACTAAAAGAAGTAATACCCTTTAAAGCAAACGAGATCATTTTCTTAAGAGTGTACTTTGATTCACCCACTCTCCTTTCCAATGGCTGATATTCAATTGAAACCTGCTTAAAGCCTACCCATTTGATCAGGCCACGCCAGAAAAGATCCAGCTCAGTAAAATTGCGTAAAACATTTACAACATTCCTGTCAGTAAGCCGGAAATCTGCTGTTCCGCTTTCCAATTCAATATCGGATAATCGATTAAGGATGTTATAAAAAAGATTAGAAGTGCTCCTTTTAAGCATCGGAACTTCTTTATGGTCTTTCCTTACGGTATATACAATATCATAACCTTCTTCCCATTTCTCTATCATCTGGGGTAACAGCGTTGGAGGATGTTGCATGTCACCATCCATGCAAATAACACAATCTCCCCTGCTCTCATCCAAACCAGCCTTTAAAGCATACTGATGACCAAAGTTCTTGGAGAAAGACATGTAAAATATCTTATTATTTCTCTCACCCTCAGCCTTTATCTCAGATAAGGTATTATCAGTACTACCGTCATCAATAAAAATTATTTCATAATCATGCCGAATGATTCTAAAAGTGTTTTCCAGCCCTTCAGAAATGGAATGCACATTGCCTTCTTCGTTCATTACAGGGATGATCACACTTATTTTCTTAGCCATTGAAGGTATTAAGAGCCAAAAATAAGCGATATATTTATAGCATATAAGTTCTTGATTCTCTATTTTATATAATTAATCCTGCTAACCTTAACTTTGGAAGTGTAAACCCTATATGATGTTTCCGAAAATAGATCCGACATCTACCTCCGCCTGGCAATCTCTGACAGCACATTATGTGAAGATGAAGCATGTTCATTTAAAAGAATTGTTCAGTGAGGATCCAGACCGTTTCACTAAGTTTTCTCTAAGTGCTCCCGATATTCTTTGGGACTATTCAAAGAATGTCATTACTGATGAGACAATAGAGTTGTTATTGAAGCTTGCAGAAGAATGTCATCTTAAAGATGCTATTAATGCAATGTTCAGCGCAGAAAAGATCAATGAGACAGAGAACCGTGCTGTTCTGCATACAGCATTAAGAAATTTCTCAGGTAAGCCAGTTATGCTTGATGGTAAAGATGTAATGCCTGAAATAAAAGCAGTACAGGAACAGATGAAAGCGTTTTCTTCAAAAGTTCACAATGGAGAATGGAAGGGTTATACAGGTAAGCCAATTAAATACATAGTTAACATAGGCATAGGAGGAAGCTGCCTTGGGCCATTAATGGTTACAGAAGCATTAAAGC
>Ga0163162_10008096_pt1 | contig 10258 bp, 8 predicted proteins | sample S55metaG_FD_115310 | JGI IMG/M metagenome (GOLD analysis project Ga0163162, IMG submission 115310) | Switchgrass rhizosphere microbial communities from Kellogg Biological Station, Michigan, USA - S5-5 metaG | ecosystem: Host-associated > Plants > Roots > Rhizosphere > Soil | place: USA: Michigan...
GCATCATTAGGCTTTGACCCCAAAAACGTAAATTCGCTTAACCACAACCACTTAACGGATATGAAAATAGCTGTAGCAAAAGGAGATGGCATCGGACCGGAAATCATGGATGCTGTTTTACATATATTTAACGCCAACAAAGTCCCCCTTGAATATGAAATCGTAGATATGGGGAAGTGGGTTTTTGACAAAGGTTTTTCGAATGGCATGACTCCCGAGTCACAGCAGGTAATCGAAGAACTGGGTATTTTATTCAAAGGCCCTATGGAAACTCCCAAAGGAAAGGGGGTCAAGAGTATTAATGTTACAGCAAGAAAAACCTGGAATACCTATGCCAATAAACGTGTTTTTCAATCTCTTCACGGAGTGGAAACTGTTTTCTCCAAAGCTGATATTCCAATCGATATTACCATAGTTCGCGAAAACATTGAAGATACATATGGTGGAATCGAACATATGCCTACCCATGACGTGGCCCTGAGCCGACGATTCATTACCCGTCCGGGTAGCCTCCAGGTAATTCGATATGCCTTTGAAATGGCAAAAAAAAATGGGGCTCGCAGAATTACCTGTGGACACAAAGCCAATATTATGAAGCTCACGGATGGGCTTTTTCTGGAATGTTTCCAGGAAGTGGCTAAAGAATATCCCGAATTAAAATCAGATGATATCATTGTAGACGACTTGGCTATGAAACTTGTCGTGCGGCCAGAGGAATTCGACGTCGTAGTACTGACTAATCTCCAGGGCGATATTATTTCTGATTTATGCGCCGGCTTGGTAGGCGGCCTGGGATTTGCCCCTTCAGCGAATATTGGAGATCATATTTCTATTTTCGAAGCCGTCCATGGAACAGCACCTGACATTGCCGGTAAAAATATTGCGAATCCCACTGCTCTTTTGCTAAGTGGTATCGCCATGTTGCGTCACCTGGGTCTTATGCAGAATGCGGCAGTCATCGAAAATGCGCTTTTATTTACACTTGAACAGGGTGTTCATACCGGTGATTTTGGGGATAAAAAGATTCCGGGGAAAAACACAACTGAGTTCGCCCAGGCGATCATTAACAATTTTGGAAAGACTCCGCAACACGGCGCGAGACCTGTGCTTCCGAACATGCATGTTACGCCCACAATGTTCAAAATGGATCAAAACCAGATGATGGTTTCCATTGATGAAAGCGTCATAAAAGAATATATCGTTGGGGTAGACATGTTTATTGAAAGTTCCGAACAACCGGAATTCATTGCCAGAAAATGCCAGCGCCACGGAGGAGTCAAATTTAAGCTGATCAACATCAGTAACCGGGGAACCCAGGTATGGCCTACCGGTTCCGTATATACGAACTTGGTGAATCAGTATAATGCCCGTTTTGAAAGTATCGATGGGTCGGCCTTAAATCAACAGGATATCATTGGGTTATATGTCAGTCTTAGCGGGGATTTCAAAATCAGTTCGCTGGAATTGCTGAACATGATGGATGGGAAAAAAGCCTATAGCCTGGCGCAGGGACAGTGATCAATTTCCAACTGTCAACAATCAATTATCATTCGTTATCTTTTAAATCCGAATTCTCCGCATACAACTTAGGGTTTTCCAGATGCCTTTCTGAATCACGAATATTTTTTTTCTCAAAATTCTTTTTTAACGCTTCAGTCAGGTCAGTTCCGGTCTGATTAGCAATACAGAAAATCACCCACAATACGTCTGCAAGCTCGTCGGACAATTTTTTGTCCTTGTCCGTCTCCCGGAAAGACTGGTCCCCATAAATCCGGCACATGAGCCTCGCGACCTCCCCTACTTCTTCCGTAAGGATTGCCATATTCGTAAGTTCGCTGAAATAGCGGACGCCTGTGGTCCGGATCCATTCATCCACCGCCTGTTGCGCCTCCCGGATGGTAATTTCCTGTTCTTTCATAGTTTAAATATTTAGGAAGAATGCCGGGCTATCCGGGCATTTGCACAATTATATATTATACAAAAATCTCACCCTCCAGGTAAGTATGTGCATGGCCGCTCATCAAAACCCGGTCGCCGGCAAGTTCACAATCCAGATAGCCCCTCCTGGTGGATAGCTGAATAGCAGATAATTTATTTTTACCAGTTTGTTTTGCCCAGTAAGGTGTTAATACACAATGCGCAGAACCGGTTACCGGATCTTCGTCTATGCCTGATTGTGGAAAAAAACAGCGGGATACAAAATCAGCTTCATCGCCCTTAGCCGTAACGATCAGCCCTCTGGACTTTAATTTTTTTACCAGATTAAGATCAGGATTCAGGTTTTCGATTTCAGATTGGGTTCCCAATACGGCGAGATAATCAAATCGGGAAATATAAACTGACTTCAATTTAATTCCCAAAGCGCTTTCTATCAGCCCATCATCCTTTACCTCTTCCGGTTCATCTGTCGGGAAATCCAATGTGATCTTATCCTGATGCCGGCTTACCAATAGGGGGCCGCTCTTTGAATGAAAAATTATTCTGTCATTGTCATATCCTAGGTGTCTAAACATTACGTGGGCCGAAGCAAGCGTCGCATGGCCGCACAGGTCTACTTCCACAATGGGCGTAAACCAGCGTATGGAATAATCCTTTTCCCTGGGAACGATAAAAGCAGTTTCCGCCAGATTGTGTTGTGCTGCGATTTGCTGCATCAACTCCTCATCAAGCCAGTTCTCCAACGGCACAACCGCTGCAGGATTGCCTCCAAATATTTTTTTCGAAAATGCATTCGCCACATAGACCTTCAATTTCATAAGTCTTTTTGTTTCGTGTCCATAAGTATGGTTACTGGTCCGTCATTCAGTATATCAACCTGCATATCAGCGCCAAATAAGCCCGTTTTAATTTTTTTTCCAAGATCCTTCTCCAGCCGGCTGATCATTCTTTCATAAAGTGGAATGGCGATTTCCGACTTTGAAGCCCGGATGTAAGATGGACGGTTCCCCTTTTTTGTTGCAGCGAATAAGGTGAACTGACTGACAAGCAGGATGTCTCCACCGGTTTCTGCAAGCGACAAGTTCATTACACCCGCCGTATCATTGAATATCCGCAGGTTGATGAGTTTACTACTAAGCCATTGGATATCTTCGTCTCCATCTGCATCCTCAATCCCCAGAAGGATCATTAATCCGGTTTCGATTGCTGCGTGAACCGATCCGTTAATCTTTACACTGGCGCGATTTACCCTTTGAACAACTGCCCGCATCAGTTTCAAATTAATCAAATTACTTTTACGAAATGAAGGTAGATGTTTCCAGGGAAATCAGTTTCCGTACAGCCCGGAGTGGAGGAAAGGGCGGACAAAATGTGAATAAGGTCGAGACAATGGTCATCGGTTATTTTCACATTCTAAATTCTTCGTTATTTACCGACCCACAGAAAAAACTTCTTGGGGAAAAACTGGCATCTAAAATAAACAGTGAAGGATTTCTACAGGTCAAATCACAGGCACACCGTACTCAATTGGATAATAAAAAGGAGGTACTGGAGAAAATACAGGCTCTTTTGGAAAGGGGACTTATCAGGCCAAAACCCAGGAAAGCAACCAAACCCAGTTTTGCATCGAAAGAGAAAAAGAAGGAGGCCAAGCAAAAAAGAGCCCAGATAAAAGACTTCAGGAAAAAAATTAACCGCATTGATTAAAAAATCTTTTGGTTTTATTCAGAAACACGAAAAACGAGTTTTACGCAGAATCATGCGTGTCATAATTTTCGCACTTGTTTTATGCGTTACGGGATCTTTTTTGCCGGCTGAGGACGATTCCACAGTAATCATACAATACAGGGCCTATGTACATGGAGAACCACTAAAACTGAATAAAAAGTATCTGAATCCTTTTGGAGAATCATTTGAAATCAGCCGCTTCCGGTTTTACGCGGGCAGACTTGCACCTGTTTATTCGGATACCAGTTTGAAGCCCAAAATTTCACCGGGATACCATCTTATTGATTTTTCAGATACACCCACTACTCGTTTTGAACTTCCGGTAAAAGCTGGGGCCTGTAACGGAATACAATTCCTGATAGGTGTTGATTCCATAGACCAGACTCGTGGCGCACAGTCCGGTGATCTTGATCCGATAAAAGGAATGTTCTGGACCTGGAACAGTGGTTATCTGAGTTTTAAAATAGAAGGATATTCACCTCTTTCAACGCAGCCGGCCCATGTTTTTGCCTATCATATCGGTGGCTACCGCAGCGCTTATAATACGGTGTGGAGGGTCAAACTCTATAGCACCAATGATGCTTCGTTCATGATTACAAAGAAGAGCAAAACGGTAATTGAAATCGGAATTGAACTGGATTATTTTTTTGATGGCACGACTGCTTTACATATTAAAGACATACCCAGTTGTACCACTACCGGTGAAATGGCGAGAAAATTATCTGGAAATTTTGTCGGGTCATTTACAGAACTGATGATTACGCCTTCCCCATGAAACCATTCTGGATCATAGTTGGTATATGTTTTTTCTGTGTAATGTGGATCAATACCCCTTTTCCTTTCCGGATTCCAGATGGATTTCCGCCGCCTGTTTATAAATTCCAGAACAATCCACGTACAAAACAGGGATTCGAATTAGGCAGAAAATTGTTTTACGACGGGAAGCTTTCAAAGGACGGGAATTTCCCCTGTTCTTCCTGTCACCAGCAATTTGCTGCCTTTGCCACTTATGAGCACCGCCTCAGTCACGGATTTAATAACCAGTTTAGTTTCCGCAATGCACCCGGACTTTTTAATCTGGCCTGGCAAAAAGAGATGAACTGGGACGGTGGTATTAACCAGATCGAAGTACAGCCTCTTGCCCCATTACTTGATCCTCATGAAATGGCAGAAAATCTTGACCAGGTAATCATCAAATTGAAAAAAGATAAATATTACCCTTCGTTGTTTAATCAGGCATTCGGGTCCCCGGGAATCAGTTCACAAAGAATCCTCAAAGCGCTGGCACAGTTTACCGCTTCACTGGTTTCTGCGGATTCAAAATATGACCGGATGAAAAGAGGAGAAATCCGGTTTAACCAATATGAGCAAAAAGGATATGAAATTTTCAGGGACAAATGTGCACGCTGCCACCAGGAGCCCTTGTTTACAGATTTCAGTTACCGGAATACCGGCCTGGAATCTGACAGTACATTAAATGATCTTGGTCGTATGCGGATTACCGGTAGAGAAGAAGATTCCCTCAAATTCAGGGTGCCAAGTCTGAGAAATGTTTTTCTAACTTTTCCTTATGGGCATGACGGACGGTTTACAACAATCAGCGAAGTGCTGGAACATTATTCTAAAGGTACTGTACAGGGGCCAACGCTTGATACCGGTTTAAAAGAAGGGATTCCGATTTCATCCGACGACCGGTTCTACCTGATCTACTTTCTGGAAACTCTTACCGACAGCAGTTTTATTAAAAATCCTTTATACAGCGATCCGGATCTCGGAGTTAGAAACAGTGCACCCGTAGATATTCATTAAGCGTATTCACTTCCACACTCCCATCTTTCCACAATTCCACGCTATTTATAATATGGTATCAGTTCATCCCTGAACTCCTTCTCCGCTTTTTCCCAGTTTTCAACCACTTCCTGCCGGCGTTTGTTAAGCTCCTGGTTTAGCTGATTGAAACTATTTACACTGGTATTGATATCTTTAACTGCCTTATTGTACTGATCCACATCCTCTTTTGTTTTATTAGCGCCTTTCGCTTCAAGGCTCTTTTTTATTTTATCAAAATTCTCTTCCTTCAAATAAAATTCCGTCAGCTTTGGGATATCATTTTGGGCCATATTGTTGTAAAATTGTATCGCCTCCCGGCAACTGGCAGCTAATACCGGATTGCCCTGGAAACTCCTTAAACTGTCTGCCTTCAATTGTTCGATACCTTCTTTGGCAAATCCCATCAGGGAATTTCTTGCCTGTTCTGCATCATTCAGTTTATGTGCATTCAGGGCATTGAATAACTGGCCATCTTCCCAGTTGCACTTGAAGAATATAATATAAAGTTTATCACAGTACGTATTCACTTCTCCTGCGGTTCCCATTTTTTTTGTCAGCTCATTTTTCGAATCAACAAGATTCACGTTGTATTTTGCTGCAAACTGCTTTTCCGCCTGCGCCAGATTTTCTGATGCTTCGTGGAGTTTTTCACTTGTTTTTTCCTCCAGCAACAGGAAGGTCTGCATCTGGTCAACAGACTGCTCAGCAATTTCTTCCATGTTCACGATTTTTGTATAATCTTCATTGAAAATCCGGTAACAAAACTGGATATAGTCAATGCTGGCCTGTCTTAGCGAATTATCTCCTTTATATTTCGGAAGATCAATAGTTTTATATTTCGCATTATTTATGCTTTCCAGCGCTGCTGCCCTGAGTTTTTCCACTTTTTTTGCTCTCCTGCTATGAGCTGAAGCGCTTATATAAGCCATATATTTCTGATCCATTTCAACCTGTGCGTTAGACATGGCAGTCATATAATCCCCGGCATTTTCAATCATCTGGGCATGCGGTCGGGTTGTAAAGTAAAAAGTGAACAGTAAAATGTAAAAAAGGCGGCGCATAGATAGTTTTGGTTTTGTATTTATTGTTTCATCCGATAAGCAATTTCATACCCGAGCAGGATTCCGGTATCACGGTTCAGGACTTGCGACAGGGTGGTATTGGCCCTCCGTAATTCCCCATCGGCCTGCATCCTGATCTTCTCATATTGATTCCATTCAATTTCATAGGGTGGTTTCGAATTTTTCAACAAATTCTCCTCCTGAACCAAGTTCGCGTTAACCTGTTTGCTTTCTTCCATCATTTTGTTTAAAACCAATACCTGGTCGTGAGCAGTTTGCACCCTCATCAGGATATCCAGGTAATTATTAAACGAAATAAAAAAGCGGCTGGTATCTGAAAATGATTTTGAAAATGATTTCAATGGGTCTATTGTAATAGTTCCATATGGGTGGTAATATTTATTGGCTTCAATGCTGATATTCGGAAGGGAAAAGGGAAGGGATTTTTCCCTTTCAGATTGGGTTTCACTAAAATCCGGCAGAAAAATGTCTGGAATAACGCCCGTACGCTGTGCGCTGGTGCCATTTACACGAAAGAGCCGTTCTACGGTTATCTTGATAAAATTATCTGCTGTTTTCATTCGTTCCACATGTTTTTCGTCAAACATAGTATCCAGGGGAAGAACTACCTGAGCAGTTGCTTTTCCAAAACTCGGGGAGCCGACAATTAGGGCCCGATGATAATCCTGTAACGTACCGGCAAGCATTTCAGAAGCGGAAGCAGTAAAACCATTGATCAGTAAGATCAGTGGGCCGTCGTAAACGGATCCCCGATTAACATCCTTCATGGTGTAAATCTTCCCCTCCTTGTCACGGGTCATACCAACAGGCCCGGCGTCAATAAAAATTCCTGCCAGGGCAATGGCTTCCAGCATCGATCCGCCGCCATTATAGCGCAGATCCAGAATCAGACCTTCAATATTTTCCTTCTTGAGTTTTATTATTTCCTTGGCCACATCGTCTGCACATCCGTTATTTCCTCCTTCTTCACCATTCCAGTCAGTATAAAAAGCCGGCAGGGAAATAAACCCAACCCGATGGTCTCCCTTTAGAATAAAACTGCGCACTTTGCTGTTGTCGTCATCCAGAGTTGCCTTTTCCCGCTGAAGGGTTACTTTGCGCGTTGTGCCGTCTGACTTCTTCAAAGTGAGCGTTAGGCTCTTACCGTGATCACCTGATATAAATGCATTCACTTCTTCAGTGGAAGCATCTGATACATCTACCTCATCGTTTCCCTCCCACTGCAGCGCAAGTATCTGATCCCCTTCATGTATTAAACCGCTTTTATATGCCGGGCTTCCCGGTTTCAACCTGGTGATCTCAGTAGCGTCTTTCCCTTCTCCCAGACTAAAACCAAATTGTAGTTGCTTATCCCCCAGTTCCCCCTGGAACTCTTCCTTTTTACCCGGGGAAAAGAACTCGGTATGCGGATCATAACATGACGCTACCGATTCACACCATGCATTACAGACAAAACCGGGTAATCCGTTATTAGTTTGCCGTATGCGTTGGATGTCCCGTTTAAAAGCATGACATACTTTTTTCCGTGCATTAGGTTCAAGTTCAAAGGCTGGTATATTCCTTTTCGCTGTGTCTTCTTCATAGACATCTACCAGGGTTTCAATAATATTCCGTTTAACCAGTTTGTAGAGTTTTATTGCACGCAATTCTTCATTAGGGGCAAAATTACTGTCTTCAGATACCGTATATGTTTCATTGAGCTTAAGGTCAAATTTTGCCTTGGATAAGACATCCAGCACGGAATCAGTACGGTTTACTTTTTTTGTATAAATAATGATCAGTTGTTTCAGAAAATCTTCTTTTCTGGCCTGTAATTGATTATCCAGGGTATATTGCCATTTGTCCAGTTGTCTGAGATCTTCGCCGTTAAAATAAATTTTATCGGCATCCAGAGCGCGTATCATCTGTGAAAAGAGATCGGAAGAAAAAGTTTTGTCAACTGCTCTGGGCTGAACATGGTAAATTTCCGCCATCCGGATGATGGTAAAAGCCGCGTCAGCTGAAATACGGGTAATCTGGGCTGCAGAATCCAGAAATAAAATCTGGAAAAGGACGAAAACAGACAAAAAAGCACGGTTCATACCTTAAGTAAAGAATAAAATGGCAATATATAAAATGAATCCGCGTTCTGGCTGAAAGTCAGTACTCTACGTTATTTTTGCGTCTAAATTTTCTTTTTGGCAAGTATCAAAAAATTAGCGGGCCAAACGATCTGGTACGGTGCAAGTTCAATTTTTGCCCGTTTTCTTTATTATTTACTTACCCCTTATCTGACCCTTAAATTCAGGGGAACGGTGAGATATGGCGAAATGAGCCTGATCTATGCTCTGATCCCATTTTTAAATACACTGATACTTTTCGCTTTTGAAACGGCTTATTTCAGATTTATTCAGCTGAAGGAATATAAGCAGGATGTGTACGATACACTTTGTTCCTCGCTGCTTCTCTCCACACTCGTGATTACGGGACTTATGATATTCTTCAGGATACCCCTGGCTGCTTTTATCGGGCTAGAAAATCATTCGGAATATATTACTCTAAGTGCCATCATCATCGGGTTCGATGCGCTAAGTGCACTCCCTTTCGCAAAACTCAGGCATGAAAACAGACCCAGAAAATATGCTGTTATCCGGATAACGGGAATACTATTGAATATCGGCACCGTGTATTTTTTCCTGACTGTTTGTCCGGCTATTATTAAGAATGACTCCAATAGTATTTTACATCTTATTTACAGTCCCAGGTTAGGGGTAGCCTATGTTTTGATAGCAAACCTGGTAGCCTCACTTTTTGCTTTTGTAGCTCTGTCTAAGGAATGGTCTGGTGTAAAACTCCGTATCAATAAAACTCTCTGGAAGGAAGTTATCATTTATGCCTTGCCATTGACGATTGCCGGATTTGCGGGTATGATCAATGAAACTTTCGACCGGGTGATGCTCCAGCGATGGTCGCCATTGAAAGGGGATGCGGCAACTTTTGAAGTGGGAATTTACAGCGCCTGTTATAAACTTTCCATACTCATAACTCTTTTCGTACAGGCCTTTCGCATGGGTGCCGAACCTTTTTTTTTCAAACAATCCACGGAAGAAAATGCACCCAGGGTGTATGCGAGGGTAATGAAATTTTTTGTTCTCACCATCTGTTTCATGTTTTTGGTGGTAGCTCTCTATTTGGATGTCTGGAAAATACTTTTCATCAGGGATGAAAAAATGTGGGCGGGTTTGCGGGTAGTTCCCATTTTATTATTTGCGAACATGTTTCTCGGAATTTATTATAATCTTTCCATATGGTATCGCCTGTCACGTAAAACCACGGCTGGCGCATATATCACGTTGATTGGTGCCGGAATTACCATTTTCGTGAATTTTATCTTTATCCCTTATTTCAGTTATATGGCATGCGCCTGGGCCACTTTCTTATGCTATGGAACCATGATGGTCATTTCCTATCTGTGGGGACAAAAATCATATCCCGTGCCCTATGCCTGGAAAAAACTTCTTGCCTACATGGCGATTGTAGTTATACTGTATTTCATACATATTGCTATAATCGGTATCTGGCACAGTACCGTATTGAATTATACGGTCGCTACATTATTCCTGGCAGCATTCGGTTTATTTATATACAGGGTGGAAACAAAAGAATTTGACAACCTGATTAAGAGCTTCCGGAAAACCGCA
>Ga0163162_10008097_pt1 | contig 10258 bp, 9 predicted proteins | sample S55metaG_FD_115310 | JGI IMG/M metagenome (GOLD analysis project Ga0163162, IMG submission 115310) | Switchgrass rhizosphere microbial communities from Kellogg Biological Station, Michigan, USA - S5-5 metaG | ecosystem: Host-associated > Plants > Roots > Rhizosphere > Soil | place: USA: Michigan...
GGCCTTGTCCAGAACGGCTTTGGCATAGGCTTCCTGAATGGTGCCTTGTTCGTAGCCGACGGTTTTGCCCTTGAGCGAAGCGACGTCCGCCGTCACGCCAGAACCTTTCTTGAACACGTAGGCCGTTGGGCCGGAGAACAGCTCGCTGGAGAAGTCGATGACTTTTTCACGGGCTTCGGTAACGGTCATCGACGAGATCACACCGTCGAATTTGTTGGCTTTGAGGCCTGGAATCATGCCATCGAAGTCACTTTCGACCCATTTGCATTTGACCTTCAGCTCGGCGCAGATCGCGTTCCCCAGATCGATGTCGAAGCCTACCAGGCTACCGTCGGCCGCTTTGGACTCGAAAGGTGCATAGGAAGGGTCAACACCAAAACGCAGCTCTTTGTATTCCTTGGCCAGCGCGGAGCCGGCAGCCATGCACAAAGCCAGTGCAGAAAGGGTCAGCAATGCTTTTTTCATTATTCAATCCCTAAGAACCAATATGAGCGCTTGTGGCGCAGAATTATTGTTACTGGAAAGCGTAAGACCTAATGAAAGTAGCAATTTCCGAACCAGAGTCCCGAACAAGCGTTTTAAAAGGTCATACAAGAAGTGACGGCGCAGGAATTGTGCACGAAAACGGGCTTGATGAGTGGGGTGCACCAACTTTGTTCGAGCGGACACAAAAACCAGTGGGTCAGCCCAGTAATTTTTGCAATGTGCCGAGGTCGTCAGCGTCCTCAACCGACTTGTCCTGACGCCAGCGCAACATCCTGGGGAAGCGCACGGCAATTCCGCTCTTGTGGCGTTTTGAAAGGGCAATGCCTTCGAATCCCAACTCGAACACCAGGCTGGGTTTCACGCTGTTGACCGGGCCGAATTTTTCCACCGTGGTTTTGCGCACGATGCTGTCGACCTGGCGCAATTCTTCGTCGGTCAGCCCTGAATAGGCCTTGGCGAAGGGGACCAGCGTGCGTTCGCTGGCATCAGGCGGACCATCCCAGACCGCGAAGGTGTAATCACTGTAGAGATTCGCCCGTCGTCCGTTGCCACGCTGGGCATAAATCAGCACCGCGTCGACGCTGAACGGGTCGACTTTCCATTTCCACCACACGCCCATGTCCTTGGTCCGGCCGACGCCGTACAGCGAATTCCGTGCTTTGAGCATCATGCCTTCGACGCCGAGACTGCGGGAGGCCTCCCTTTGTTGGGCGAGGTCCAGCCAGTTCTCACCGATGAGCACTGGTGAGGCGAGTAACACCGGGCTGTTACAGGTGGCTACGACCGTTTCCAACTGAGTGCGACGCTTGGCCAGCGATTGATTGCGCCAATCCGCGCCGTGCCATTCCAGCAGGTCGTAGGCGAGGATCACCACGGGCACCTCTTCGAGGATTTTCTTGCCGAGAGTTTTGCGTCCAAGGCGCTGTTGCAACAAGGCGAAAGGTTGCACGGCGGGAATGCCGGGCAGGCTGGCATCGGTGCCGTGAGGCGCGGATTTCCATGCCACGATTTCACCGTCGATCACCGTGCCGTCGGGCAAGCCGTGCACGAGGTGATCAAACTCAGGGAAGCGTTCGGTCACCAATTCCTCGCCCCGCGACCAGATCCACAAACGCCCGTCGCGCTTGATCACTTGCGCGCGAATGCCATCCCATTTCCACTCCACCAGCCATTGGCTGGCGGGGCCGAGCAATGCGTCGAATTGCCCGACCGGTTGCGACAAGGCATGGGCCAGGAAGAACGGATAAGGTTGCCCCCCGCGCTGCGCGTGTTCATCACCGGACTCAGCCGCGATCAATTTCAGGTAGCTGGCAGCGCTCGGGCGATTAGATAAGTCGGTGTAACCGACCATGCGCTGGGCCACGCGTTTACTGTCGAGCCCGGCCATGGCTGCCAGGGCTCGGGTCACCAGTTGCCTGTAAACGCCGACACGGAAACTGCCGGTGATCAGTTTGATGCAGAGCATCAGGCTGGCGCGATCCAGTTGCGACCAGAGATTTGGCAATTGCTGGGCGAGTACAGAGGGGGATTCGCTGCGCAAGGGCAGCAGCTTGTCTTCGATCCAGGTCGCCAGTCCCTCAGTGGAACGGTGGTGGGCTACGGGCAGCACCAGTGAGATGGTTTCTGCCAGATCGCCCACCGCCTGATAACTCTCTTCGAACAGCCAGGGTTGAAGGCCGGAAACGGTCACCGCCAACTCTCGCAATATGCGCACGGGCACCAATTGCCGAGGGCGTCCTCCGGCTAAAAAGTACACGGCCCACGCGGCATCTTGCGGCGAGGCCTGAGCAAAGTAGATTTGCATGGCCGCCAGCTTGGCGTTGCTCGACGTGGTGGCGTCGAGTTCGGCATACAACTCGGCGAACGCCTTCATGCCAACACCTTGTCTTTCTGGGGGGCGATCAGGGTGTTTTCTTCCTCGTCGTCGCCGTACTCGGTGTTGAAACCCTGTGCATCGAGACCTTGTTCACGCAGGTGGCGCACCAGAACCTCGACCGAGCCATGCGTCACCATCACCCGCTCGGCCCCGGTTTGTTCAATCGCCCAGAGCAGGCCCGGCCAATCGGCATGGTCGGAGAGCACGAATCCCCGATCGACACCGCGCCGCCGACGGGGGCCACGCAAGCGCATCCAGCCGCTGGCGAAGCCGTCGCTGTACTCACCGAAACGACGCATCCAGGTACTGGCGCCCGCGGATGGCGGCGCGATGATCAGGGCTTTACGCATCATCGGGTCACTCTTTTTTACCTCGCCGGCATAGAGAGTGGGCGGTAGGTAAACGCCGCTCTGGCGATACATCTGGTTAATCGGCTCCACGGCGCCATGCACCAGAATCGGGCCGAGAAGGGCGTCGATGCCATGGAGAATGCGCTGCGCTTTGCCGAACGAGTAGCAGAGCAGCACGCTGGCCCTGTCGGCGGCGGCGTTGGCCTGCCACCACTGATTGATCTCGGCAAACACCTGCGCCTGAGGTTGCCAGCGATAAATCGGCAGGCCGAAGGTCGACTCGGTGATGAAGGTGTGGCACCGCACCGGCTCGAAGGGCGCACACGTGCCGTCGGCTTCGGTCTTGTAATCCCCCGAGGCGACCCAGACCTCGCCGCCGTATTCCAGTCGCACCTGGGCCGAGCCGAGCACGTGCCCGGCGGGGTGAAAGCTGACGGTGACGCCATGATGTTTCAGGGCGTGGCCGTAAGGCAGGGTTTGCAGATTGATGCCTGCACCCAGGCGAGCGTGCAGGATGCCTTCGCCGGCTGACGCCGTCAGGTAGTGACGATTTCCGCTTCGGGCATGATCGCTGTGAGCATGGGTGATGATTGCGCGCTCGACGGGGCGCCACGGGTCGATGTAGAAATCCCCGGCCGGGCAGTACAAACCTTCAGGACGCGCGATAACAAGTTCCATGCTGTTGCCAAAATGGAGGGACTTGTTAGCTATGAGGTTGGCGTGAAGCCAGAAGTTCTATTGTTTTTTCAAGGGTGTTGATTGTTCCCACGCTCCGCGTGGTAACGCCTCAAGGGACGCTCCGCGTCCAGTGACGCAAAGCGTCACGAGCCGCATTCCCACGCAGAGCATGGGAACGATCTTTACGCCTACAGTGATCGGGGGTTATTTGCCCGGAGCCAGGGTCAATTGAGTCTTGCCGTACACCTTGTCAAAGTTCTGCGGTTGCATCGGCAGGCTCATGTAATTCCCTTTGAGCCATGGATCAATGCTGTCGAGGTAGTGCGGGCTTGCCGGGTTGCCCGACTGGCCGGTGCCGTTCTGGCCCATCAGCGGTTCGGCCTGGCCGAAGTCGACGATAAAGCGCATGGCCGGCGCCTGCGTGGTGTTGAAGTCCTCACCCCAGGCGAAGGCCGCCGTGTTGAGCGTGGTGTGGTCACCGCCCGCCGCAACGGGACCGCGAACGGTCTGGCCACTGGCGTTTTTCCATTCATAGCGGTGCAGCTTGCCCCACTGCCAGGCGTTGTGATTGCCACCCAACTGACTGTCACCGGCGTTGATCGCCGCTGCCAGGCTGCGGGCGAGGATCGCCGGCTTGTCTTCTTTCTGCGGTGTGCGCGCGTCATCCCAGAACGGGCTGTCTTCGCGCCCCAGCAGGTGATCGGCTTGAGCGGCGTAGGACAACTTGCCGTTGGCCACAAAGGCCTTCCACGCCGGGCTGCTTTGCGGGCCAAGTTCGTCGAGGAAGATCTGTTTCATGCTTTCTTGCAGAAACAATTCATAAATCGCTGCATCGGCAGAGGTCGTGCTGAGCTTGCCGTCGAACGCCATCAGGCGGGTATAGGCCTCGCGAGCCTTGCCGCGATCGGCATCCGGTAGCGCTTCGATCGCCTGTTTGAGCGGCTGGGACATGCCCGGTGCTTCAAACATTTTCTTCAGTTTGGCGGCGAACGTGGTGGTCTGGTCGTATTGCATCGCGATCACGCTGCGCGTGTCGTGTTTACCCGCGCCGGCCAATTCGGCCATACGCTCGCCACGTTCCGGTGCCGCCCACGAATTGGACAATTGCATGCCGTAGCCATGGGGAATGACGCGCTGATTGGCGGTGCCGAGCCAACCTTGCGCCGGATCCTGGTCGTAAGGGTGCAGCATCGGATCGGCGTAGCCGTCCCAGTCGTAGCGACCTTCCCAGCCCGGCGACGGCAACAGGCCTTCGCCCTCACGGCGGTTCGGGTAGCGACCGGTGACTTGCCAGCCGATGTTGCTGGCGTCGGCGAAGACCAGGTTCAGGGCGATGGCGCGGATTTCGCGGCTGGCGTCCGACGCTTTCTCGACGGTCTGGGCGCGGGACAGGTCGAAAAACGCATCCAGGGTTTTATCGTCGGTGAAGTTCGGCATTTGCAGGGCCAGGCCGAAACCATTGGCCAGCGTCGTGCCTTGGGCGCTATTGAGCAGCGGACCGTGACGGGTTTCGTACACCACTTCGCGAATCGGACGCTGGCCTTTGACGAAGTAGGTTTCGTTACGCACGATCGCTGGTTGCCATTTGCCGGCCACTTCATAGGTGAGGCCGTTGCCCTGGCGTTTGATCTTTTCCAGGAACAGGTCCTGGTTGTCGCCCATGACGGTGGTCATGCTCCAGGCTACTTTGCCGTTAAAACCACCGAGCACCATCGGTAAACCGGCAATGGTCACGCCCGAAGCCTGATATTTCGGCGCGCGGATCTGCACGTAACTGAACAGCGACGGCACGCCCAAGGGGCCATGACTGTCGCTGGCCAGCAGGCTTTTGCCACTGCGGCTGCGTTGCGGGCCGATCGCCCAGTTGTTCGACGAGGTCGTGCCCGACAGATTCAGGTCGGACAGTTGGCCGGTGGCCTTGCTGATTTCAGCCAGCCCCGGGATGGCGCCGTTGAGCTTGATGCCCTGAAGTTTTTCGGCTTCGGCCAGTGGCAGTTTTTCATCGGGCGCGGACGGTGTCAGCCAGGCGAGTTTGTCGGTGGTGACGGTCTGAGCCAGCATCAGCGAGGAAATTTCTTCCGGCAGGTTGGCCGATTGACTGAAATTCAACAGGCAGAAAATCAGCGCCGAATCTTCCGGTTTCCAGTATTCAGGCTTGTAACCGGTGGCCGCGAGATCGGCTGGCAGCTTGTCGCGGTAGCGGAACAGGTAGGCGTTGACGCCGCGCGCATACACTTCGAAGAAGCGCTTGAGACGCGGCGAAGAGGCTTTGTACAACTCACCGGCGTTTTTCTTCAGATTGACCGCGCGCATGTAGCGGTCGGCGTCCAACAGGTCGGCACCGGACATTTCTGCCAGGCGACCTTCGGCCAGCAGGCGCAGGGTGACCATTTGCGTGATGCGGTCACTGGCGTGAACGTAACCCAGGGCGAACAACGCATCGTGGAAGCTGTTGCTTTCGATCAGCGGCATGCCCATGGCATTGCGGCGCACCGAAACGTTCTGCGCCAAGCCCTTGAGCGGCTGCACACCGGAAGTTGGCGGGAGGGTGTCCTGAGCGTTCCGGGTCTGACAACCGGTCAGGCTCAAAACACCGGCCACTGCTGCGGCAACGCCGAACCGGGGAAGAAAATGTGTGAGGGCTGGCGAGGCCATGGCAAAGCTCCTGCGGGGGTAAAGGCGCAATAAAGGCGCTACGTTAGTGAGCAGGAGGAGGGCGCGCAAGCGGCGACGGGGTTATTTCTTTATGACGGTCGTTCCCACGCTCTGCATGGGTATGCCTTGCCTGTAAGAAGAGGTGATGCTGAAGTGTGTGAAATTCAATCACCACTGTTTGAGAAAAACCGGCATGGAGCTCAAGACCAACGCAGCGCTAATCATCATCGATCAACAAAAAGGTATTTTGCATCCTAGGCTCGGTCGCCGAAATAACCCTCAGGCCGAGGCGCGGATTCTGGATTTATTGAGCCATTGGCGTCGAACCGGGCGACCGGTGATTCATGTGCAGCATCTGTCTCGTTCACCGGATTCGGTGTTCTGGCCGCAACAGTCAGGCGTGGAATTCCAGGAGCGGTTTGAGCCACAGGCCGGCGAACAGTTGATCCAGAAACAGGTGCCGGATGCCTTTTGTGCCACGGGGCTGGAGGGTCGTTTGCGTGACGTGGGGATTTCTCAACTGGTGATTGTTGGCGTGGCGACCCATAACTCGGTGGAGTCCACGACGCGAACCGCCGGTAATCTGGGGTTTGAAACGTGGGTTGCGGAGGATGCGTGCTTTACCTTCGACAAGGCGGACTATTTTGGAAACGTGCGTTCAGCCGAGGACGTGCATGCGATGTCGCTGGGGAATTTGCAGGGCGAATATGCGACGGTGGTGAGTACTGCGCAGATCCTGGCTTGAGATTGATCTTTGGGGCCTCTTCGCGAGCAGGCTCGCTCGCGAAGATGATTCAACAGGCGAAAAAAACTTTCGCCCGAAGCATCAAGCGCCGTGGCACTTCTTGAATTTCTTGCCGTTGCCGCATGGGCAAGGGTCGTTGCGGCCGACGTCCTTCAGGGCATTGCGCACCGGTTCCTGGTGGGCGTGGCCACAGTTCGGGCCGTGAACATGGCCATGGTCGTGATCATGGTGATCATGGTGGTCGTGATGGTCGTGATCGTGGTTGCAGTCAGGGCCATGGACATGGGGTTGCTGGGTCATCGGGTTCGCTCCGGAATTAAATCGGCGGGGATTATCACGCCATTGCGCGCCAGGTGCACGTCGTGAGGGATGAAAAAACCGGTTTTCAGTTCACCTTCCAGACGATAGGGGATGGGTTGATCGGGTTTTTTCAGCATTTTCACCAGGTCTCGCACCTTGGGCCACAGATTGGTACGGATCGGCACTTTGAAATAGGCGCTGTGCTTGGGGCTCACCGTAAACCGGTGATCATGCTCGCCTTCGGTCAGCAGGATGTCGCCCAAGTGAATCCGGTATTCAAGGCCGCGCACGGTCAAGTCGCTGTCGTTGGGGTTGTCGATACGAAAGTGCAGGAGAAATTTTTGCTCCAACAGTTTTGCCCGCACGAGTTCGACCTTGACCAGATGCACCTCGGGGTCCGGTTCATCGTCGTCAAACCAGGACGCACACCCTGTAAGCCCCAGAAACAGGAGCAGGCTGAACAGATAAAGTGTGTGTCGCCGGGTGATCATGGTCGTGTATCTCCCTTGAACCTGTAGCAGTCTTCGGCAGCTGCTACAGGGTGTCACTCAACTGTTGAAATACCCCGCGCAACACTTCTTGAATTTTTGCCCACTGGCGCAGGGGCAGGCGTCATTGCGTCCGGTCTTGAGTGTCACGGTGGGGTCGATGAAGTACCAGTGGCCGGCGTTCTGCACAAATGACGAACGCTCGCGGTGGCTATGTTCACCACCGCCATCGTGCCAGCGCGCGGTGAAGGTCACGAAGGCGTGTTCCGGTTGTCCGCCGAATACCTCTGAGCTTTCCACTTCCAGGCCCAGCCAGGTGCTTTGGGCGCTCCAGTCGCTGATGGACTGACGATTCAGGCCGGCCTGTTGGGCGGGCAGGGTGGTTGCCACCAGATAGTCGATCAACCCCAGCACGTAGGCGCTGTAGCGCGAACGCATCAAGGCTTCGGCACAGGGCGCCGGTTGCCCTGCGTGGTAATGACCGCAGCAGGCATCAAGCAGGGTGCCGCTGCCGCAAGGGCAAATGGATGTACTCATTGCATTACCACCAGTATTTCCCGAAATTTTCCGGATTGGCCCAAAAGCGTGAATTGAGCCAGTCGGGTACTTGTTTGTATTCAAGCAGATCGTAGGTAAACAGGGTCAAAACCTGTTCGTCGCGCTGGAAGCGTTCGCTGGCTTGCAGGGCCAGAGAGAAAAAATCCGTCTCCTGCCAACCACTGGCCGACAAGTCCGCCAGCACGGCAATACGACTGGCGTTGAGGTTGCGAATCCCGCCGAGCAGGTTCAGGCCATCGCGCTTGGGCAAATGTTCGAGGCAGTCGACGGCCAGCGCCAGATCAAAGCGGCGCGCCGCCAATTCTTCCGGCAACGGGCCCGGTGCAGCGTGCGCTACACACGTATCCGGATGGGCCAGCTTGAAAGCTTCCAGCGCGGGGAACTCACTGGCACCGATCAGCAACAGTTGTGCGGGGGCATAGCGATCCAGCAAAGCGGCCAAAGCTTGTTGGGGCGTGCGCGAAGAAATACCTGCAATCATCAAAGATCCTCATTCAGAACGCCAAGACTAGCCTGCCCAAACGTGCGGGCCTAGAGCGTGTTTGCAGCAAATACGCCAATCTGGCGTCAAGGCGAGATAAAACAGCGATGGCCCATTGCTGGCGGAGTTTAAAACTCGGGTCTTTACTACCTGAATCGGTTCTAAGCCGATCCCTCAGGAGAAAACTAGATGAGCATAGTTCGGACAGCATTACCCTTGGTTCTGCTCACCAGTGTGTTGACTGGTTGCGCAGGTTTGCAAAAAACCGACTGGCCGACCTGTGCGCTGGTCGGTGGTGTCGTAGGTGCGGGTCTCGGCGCGACCGAGAGCTCGGCATGGGCAGGCTATGGTGCGCTGCTTGTCGGCGGCACGGCAGCAGCCTATTGCTGGGTGCACGGTGATGGCGACGAAGATGGTGATGGTGTACCGGACAGCCGCGACAAGTGCCCGGGCACACCTCATGGCGTGACCGTCGATGCCAACGGTTGCCCTCCACCGGCACCCGTGGTCGAGGAAGCCGTTGTGGTCAAGGAAGAAACCATCGTCATCCGCGATGTTCACTTCCAGTTTGATAAAGCCACGCTCACCGAATCGGACAAGGAGGTACTCAACAAAATTGCGACTCGCCTGAAAGCGGAAGCGCCTACCGCTCAACTGACCGTTACTGGCCATACCGACAGCGTGGGTAGCGATACCTACAACCAGAAACTGTCGGATAAACGCGCCCACTCGGTGGTTGAATACCTCATCCAGGAAGGCGTACCACGCAGCAGCTTCGTGTCTGTCGTCGGTGCCGGTGAAAGCCAGCCAGTTGCCGATAACAAAACCGCTGACGGCCGCGCGCAGAACCGTCGCACGGAAATCAAAATCAACCGTTAAGTCTCCTCCGCTCCGCGGCTTGTATAGTCGCGGATGCGGGTCTTTACTCCTGTGTAACCGGTATAAGCCGGTAACACAGGAGCTTTCAATATGAGCGTTCTCACAAGGACCGTCTTGCCGGTTCTGCTGCTTGGCAGCCTGCTGACCGGTTGCGCTACTCACAGTGATGGCACCGCCCCCCTCAATCAACGTACCTGGCCGATCTGCAGTCTCATTGGCGGACTGGTCGGAGGTGGTTTGGGCGCTATCGAAAGTGGCAGTTGGGCGGCCGGAGGCGCAGCGCTCGGAATCTTGACCGGTGGCTTGATCTGTTATGCACAGGATGGCGACGAAGATGGCGATGGCGTCTTCGATCGACGTGATCGTTGCCCCGATACTCCAGCCAACACGCCCGTTGAACATCACGGTTGTCCGTTGCCGCAAACCCCGGTCAGCGCGCCTGCCGAACCTGCACAATCGGAAGTCGTCACCCTCAGTGATGCGGGCAACGTGCTGTTTGCATTCAACCAATCCGACCTGACTCCCGCTGCCAAGAGTGAGCTGGACGCGTTGATGCCCAAACTGCAAAGTGCCGATGTGGTGAGTATCAAGGTCGTTGGACATACCGACGGCGTCGGTTCGGATGTCTACAACCAGTACTTGTCGGAACGTCGTGCCACCAGCGTGGCGGCCTATCTGATGGACCAGGGCCTGGACCCGAACAAAATCACCAGTGAAGGCAAGGGCAAAAGTGAGCCTGTGGCCGATAACGATACTGATGAA
>Ga0163162_10008099_pt1 | contig 10258 bp, 10 predicted proteins | sample S55metaG_FD_115310 | JGI IMG/M metagenome (GOLD analysis project Ga0163162, IMG submission 115310) | Switchgrass rhizosphere microbial communities from Kellogg Biological Station, Michigan, USA - S5-5 metaG | ecosystem: Host-associated > Plants > Roots > Rhizosphere > Soil | place: USA...
GCCGGCGCCGTCGTCGCCTCCGACCTGCCAGCGAATTGCACTGCAGTTGGAGTCCCGGCACGACCGATCAAGCAACGCCGGAGCGGCTGGCAGCTGGAAGCCTGACCTGAGTCGGAAGTCGTTAGACTAACAGCTAACGCTCTTCGATTAACGACTAATGAAAGCTGGCGCTGGCGGCGGCCATCCTAGCATCCGGGCAATCCGCACGGCCGGATTGACCCGAATTGCTGGAATGACCGCGCGCCGGCGCGGGACCATGTGTGTTCCGTCGCGCGCCGAGAAGAGCAACCGATGTGCCGAATTGTTCGGGAGATCGGTTGGGCCGCAAACTGTCGGCGTTCGTGCGCGCTAGACGCCCACTGCGCCGTTCTCTCACCGCATGGCCGCAGCCTTGCGCTCGTTCCGGCTGCGGCGTGGCGGCGACATGTGTCGACCGAATTCGACACCTTCCGCGAAGCGGCGCGTCCGCGCGAGTCCCGCACCGACACCGCGAGGCTTGCCTGCCCCTCCGGCAGGCGTGTTGAATTCACCATGGCTGTCCCGGCATCGAACGCAGAAAAAACTGCCGCCACCGTGACCAATGGCGGTGGTATCCGCGAGCGCTCCCGGCCCGTGCTGGTCATCGAGCCGCCGAAAGGTCGGATCTCGCTCGGATTGCGCGAGCTCTGGGAGTACCGGGAGCTCAGCTACTTCCTCGCCTGGCGCGACATCAAGGTGCGGTACAAACAGACCGCCCTCGGCGCCAGCTGGGCGATTCTCCAGCCGGTTTTCGCGATGGTCGTATTCAGCCTCTTCTTCGGGAAGCTGGGCGGGATTCCATCCGACGGATTGCCATACCCGCTGTGGAGCTTCGCCGCGCTCGTGCCGTGGACGTTCTTTTCCCAGGCCCTCATGCAGTCGGCGAACAGCCTCGTGATGAATCAGGGCCTGCTGCGGAAGGTCTACTTTCCTCGGCTCGCCATCCCCATCGGAACGGTGCTCTCGGCGGCGGTCGATTTCGCGCTGGCGTTCGTAGTGCTCCTCGGCCTCATGGCGTTCTACCGTGTTGGGCTGACGTTCCGCTCCCTCTGGGTGGTAGCGTTTGCCGCGCTGGCATTCATCGCCGCGTTAGGCACCGGGCTCTGGCTCGCTGCCGCGAGCGTTCGGTATCGCGACGTACGATACGTCGTGCCCATCCTGGTGCAGTTCTGGCTTTTCGCCACGCCGATCGCATATCCCGCGACACTCCTGCCGGAGCGCTGGCGCGCCATTTACGCGCTCAACCCGATGACCGGGGTGGCCGAAGGCTTCCGGTGGGCGCTCCTGGGCGCGAACACACGCCCAGGCCCGATGATCGTTGCCTCCACGATGGCCGCGTTCCTCATGCTCGTTGGCGGCGTGCTCTACTTCCGGCGAACGGAGCGCACGTTCGCTGACATCGTCTGAATGATGGGGGCCGACGTCGTCATCAGCGCCGCCGGACTCGGAAAGCGCTACCAACTCGGTGCTGCGCCTGCCTCGGACTCGCTTCGAGAGGCACTCGCGGCAACGTTTTCGTGGGCAGCGATCACTCGCGCCGCGCAGGCGCTCACGGCGTTCGGACGACGCGAGGACAATGGCGATGATGCGAACACCCTCTGGTCCCTCCGCGACGTCACCTTCGATGTCATTTCCGGGGCGACGCTCGGCATCATCGGTCGCAACGGCGCCGGCAAGAGCACGCTGCTCAAGATTCTCTCGCGAATCACGCCACCAACGACGGGCCGCGCCCGCATCGTCGGCCGTGTGGGGTCGCTGCTCGAAGTGGGCACGGGCTTTCATCCCGACCTCACCGGCCGAGAGAACATCTACCTGAACGGCGCGCTACTTGGCATGCGCCGGCACGAGATCGCGCAGAAGTTCGACGAGATCGTCGCGTTCGCCGAGATCGCGCGGTTTCTCGACACGCAGGTGAAGCACTACTCGAGCGGTATGTACATGCGCCTCGCGTTCGCTGTCGCCGCGCACCTCGAGCCGGACATCCTGGTCGTCGACGAAGTGCTCGCCGTCGGCGACATCGACTTCCAGCGCAAGTGCATCGGCAAGATGGGACGCGTGGCCGACGAAGGGCGCACGGTGTTGTTCGTGAGTCACAACATGGCAGCCATCCGCTCGTTATGCAGGACGGCAATGGTGCTCGACGCCGGCCGGATCGTGCGGCAGGGGGATCCTGGGACCTGCATTGCGTATTACGTCGCGCAGGGGTTCGACGAGGATGCGTCGACCTGGACGCGGCCGTCGAACGCGCGCGACTCGGCACTCGCATTCACGCGGGTGGATTCACGCGTCACGGGCCATCAACCAGCGCTCGCGCTCGAGCTCGATGTGGTGCTCGAGCCGCGGGGGCGTCACAAGCCCGCGCTCATCGCGGTGGACATTCTCGACGGCTCCGGCGTCGGGTTGATGCAGGCGCTCCCCCGTGTCGAGGGCTTCATTCGCGAAGACGCTGGTCCGCAGCGGACACGAATCGTCATAGACCTGCCGCCCCTCATTCCCGGCGCGTACTTCGTGACGCTGTGGGCCGGCTCCTACTTCACCGAGACGCTCGACGTGGCGGAACGCGTCATCCGCTTCGAGGTGCACGAGTCCCCGACGCCGGGTCGCTCGGTGCAACATTCCGCCGAGCAGGGCCACATCGTGCCGCCGTCGACGGCAACGTGGGAGCCGATCCAATGACGGCGGCGGATACACCGGCGAACGGACAGCCGCTCGTGTCCGTCGTGATCGCATTTCTCGACGGCGAGCGCTTCCTTCGGGAGGCAATCGACAGCGTGTTCGCGCAGACGTACGAGCGATGGGAACTGCTGCTCGTCGACGACGGCTCGGGGCCCGCGGCGTCGTCCATTGGCCGCGAGTACGCAGAGCGCGAACCGACCCGTGTACGGTACCTCGAGCACGACGGACACCGGAATCGTGGTCTCAGCGCCTCCCGCAACCTCGGGATTGCTCACGCCCGCGGTGCGTACACCGCGTTTCTCGATGCCGACGATGTGTGGCTGCCTGACAAGTTGCGCGACCAGGTTACGATCCTCGAATCGCATCCCGATGTCGGAGCGATGTACGGGAATGCGCTCTACTGGTACGGCTGGACCGGCGACCCGGAGGACGTTGCGCGCGATTTCTATCCCCGGCTGCGTGTGAGGGACGGCACTGTGCTCGACCCACCGCGACTGCTCGAGCGGTTGCTCACGGGAGAGGCGCTCGTGCCGTGTGCGCACAGTCTGTTGGTACGTACCGCCGTGCTTCGTCGTGTCGGCGGGTTCGAGGAACAGTTCAGAGGAATGTTCGAGGATCAGGCGTTCTACGCCAAGCTGATGCTCGCCGAGCGCGTCCTCGTCGTCGATCGATCGTGGGAGCGATATCGCCAACACGCCGATTCGATGTGCGCCGTCTCGGACAGGACCGGTACCACACGCGACGCGCATTGCCGCTACCTCGAGTGGCTGGCCGACTACCTCGACGCCGAATCGTGCCACGACGAGGGCGTGCGTCGCGCACTGCGCCGAGCGTTGCGACCATTCCATCGGCCTCGCGTGGACCATGTTGCCCGACAGGCCGAGTCCCTCGTGCAATGGCTCCGCGATCGAAGTCCACTGCGTTACCGGCGCACACAGCGCGACCGATCGTGAGCGCGTTAGGCAAGCTGGCCGGGCTGATGCTGCCGAGACCAATGGAGGAATGGCTCCGGCGTCGGCGGCTCGGAGACGGGCCAGTGCCACCGGGCGCCGTCCGATTCGGCGACCTGCGCCGGCTGACCCCGATGAGCCGCGCCTTTGGGTTTGACCGGGGCCAGCCTGTAGACCGGCACTACATCGAGAACTTTCTCGGCAGGAACGCCTCCGATATCCGAGGCCGCGTCCTCGAGGTTGGAGACGCCACGTACACGCGTCGGTTTGGCGGAGCATTGGTGTCTCGAAGCGACGTGCTTCACGTCAACAATGGCAATCCGGACGCGACCATCGTGGCGGATCTCGCACACGGCCATGCGATTCCGTCGGGGGCGTTCGACTGCGTGATCCTCACACAGACCCTTCACCTGGTGTACGACGTGCGCGCAGCGGCCGCCACGCTGCGTCGTATTCTGGCTCCGCACGGGACCTGTCTGATCACCGTGCCCGGAATCAGTCAGATCGACTCGGGCACGTGGCGTGACTCCTGGTATTGGGCATTCACCCCGGCGTCGTTGCGTCGAGTACTAGCCGAATCCTTCGGCACGAACGTCGATGTGCACGCATTCGGCAACGTGCTCACCGCCAGCGCATTCCTGTACGGCCTGTCCGCTTCGGAGCTGACGTCCGAGGAGCTCGCAGTGGCGGACGCATCCTACCCCGTGATCGTTGCCGCGCGCGTCACCGTCGGTACGTGAGGACCAGCCATGCTGCGTGAGACGATCGCTCGGTTGCGTCCGCGGGACCCGCTGATACTCCTGTACCATCGGGTGACGCACCTCGCGAACGATCGCTGGTCGATCGCCGTGACGCCGGCGCATTTCGCGGAGCAGATGGAGGTCCTCCACCGGCGCGCGACGGCCCTTCCGCTCTCGGCGCTTGGCGACTCGGTGACTCGGCCTAACGCGAGGGCCGCCAGGGTGGTGGTGACGTTCGACGACGGATACGCGGACAACCTCCATGAGGCCCTCCCGATCCTTCAGCGGTTCGACGTTCCGGCAACGGTGTTCGTCGCGACCGACGCGGTGGTCCGCTCTCGGGAGTTCTGGTGGGATGACCTCGAGCGCCTGGTGGCGCCCTCCGATTACGACGCGGTTTGGGCTCGACTGCGAGATGTCGGTGGGCGCGAACGCGAGGGCGCGCTCGACGCACTACGCGACGCGGCCGGCGTGGGCAGCGCGCCAAGACCGGAGAAGAGACCTCTGACGCCGGACGAATTGGCCTGCCTGGCGCGCGGCGTGCGCATTGCGATCGGCGCACACACCGCATCGCATGCGCGACTCGCGGCATTGACGGGCGCTGAGCAGCGGGCCGACATCGAAACCGGTCTCAAGGCCGCGGAGTCCATCATTGGACGACGCATCGAGAGCTTCGCGTATCCGTTCGGGCGCGCCGGAAACTATACCGCCGAGACCATGGCGATCGTACGAGAGGCAGGATTCACACGAGCGTGCAGCAATCAGGCTGGCCGTGTCGACCGATCGACGGATCGGTACGCGCTGCCACGCCTCTATGTCCGCGACTGGAACGGCGACGAGTTCGCCGCTGCGCTGAACGACTTGGGACTCCGTGTCTGACACGCCACTCGTTTCCGTCATCACGATCTTCCTCGACGCCGAGCGATTTCTCGCCGAGGCGATCGAGAGCCTTCGCGCGCAGACGTACGAGCGATGGGAGCTATTGCTCGTCGACGACGGCTCGCGCGACGGCAGCTCGGAGATCGCGAGAGGGTACGCGGCGCGGGACCCGCATCGCGTCCGCGTGCTCGAGCACGCGGAACACGCGAACCTCGGGATGAGCGCCTCGAGGAATCTCGGGATCTCGCACGCGCGGGGTGACCTCGTGGCCCTGCTCGACGCGGACGACGTCTACCTGCCGGAGAAGCTCGCCCATCAGGTTCGGGTGCTCTCGGCGCATGAGGATGCCGGCGCGGTGTACGGCATCACCGAGTACTGGTACAGCTGGACTGGCGCTCGGGAGGACGCCGCTCGCGACCGCCCCCGCCGGCGCGGCTTCGCGGCCGAGTCGCTCGTTAGGCCGCCGGAGGCGCTTGCCGGATTTCTGCGCGATGACGCCCGCACGCCGTGCACGTGCGGCGTGCTCATGCGCCGTGAGGCCATTGCGCGCGCCGGAGGTTTCGAGAACGCGTTCCGTGGCATGTTCGAGGATCAGGTGTTCTTCTACAAGCTGTTCGCCACGTCGAGCGTGTGGATCGATGGCGCGTGCCTGGACCGCTACCGTCAGCACCCTGACTCGTGGTGTCATCGCATGCGCGACCTGGGCGAGTGGGACGGCAGCGACCTGCCGAGCGCATCGCGGCGCCAGTTTCTCGAGTGGTTGGGCGCGTATCTCGAGACCGAATCCATCTCGGACCCCGGGCTCGAGCGAGAGTGGCGACACCAGATGCGGCAGTTCACCAGCCCGCTGCTGTACCGTGCCTCCAGCTTCGCTCGACGGCTGCGCGGACCATCATCTCGCGGCGAGAGAGACTGAACGTGGCGGACCACGCGAGCGCACCGCACCCGCACCGTGCCGTCGTACCACCCGTCCCGACCGGCGTGGCGCGTCCTCGCTGGTCCGTGATGATTCCGACGTACAATTGCGCGAACTCCCTGGCGCAAACACTGTGCTCCGTGCTGCGCCAGGACCCAGGGCCGGACGTCATGCAGATCGAGGTGGTGGACGATCACTCAGAGCGCGATGATCCGGAGCGCGTCACGCGCGAGGTCGGCGCCGGGCGCGTGTCGTTCTTCCGACAGCCGAACAACGTTGGCCACGTCCGGAACTTCAACACGTGTCTCCAGCGCAGCCGGGGCACCCTCGTTCATCTCCTCCATGGCGACGACGCCGTGCGGGATGGCTTCTACGAGACGTTAGGCGCCGCGTTCGAGCGCGACGCGAGTATCGGCGCCGCGTTCTGCCGGTTCATCGCCATGGACGACGCCGGGCACTGGCAGACGATCGGGCCGCTCATGGCGCCTGCCGCGGGCGTGCTTCCGAACTGGCTGGACCAGATCGCGCGTGGTCAGCGCCTTCAACCACCGTCGATCGTCGTCCGCCGCGATGTCTACGAGCGGTTGGGTGGCTTCGACGACCGCATTCAGTCGTATGGCGAGGACTGGGAGATGTGGACGAGGACCGCCGCGCACTATCCGGTCTGGTACGAGCCAGAGCCGCTCGCCCTGTACCGACTGCGAGCGGCGTCGCTGAGCGGAGGCGCCCTATCGACCGGCCAGAATATCCGCGACCTCGCGCGTGCCATCTCCATCAACCGTGAGCTCCTGCCGCCCGACGAGGCGGACGCCATCACGAACTTTGCGACGGTGGACACGGCATTGACCGCGCTCCGCCGCTCTCACCGGATGCTTCGCGCAGGCGATACGCGCGGACCGCTCGTGCAGTTGCGCGAGGCGGTTCGTCTCAGTCGGTCACCAAGAGTGCTCGCCGGCTCCGCGAAGCTGCTGGCGCACTGGGCGCTCATTCATCTGCGACGCCGACTCGGCCGCACCAGGTCAGGCTCTCCATCTCGGACATCCCACTCGTGAGCACGGGACCATCGCACATCTCGGTCTGCATCGCGTGCCGCAACGAGGCTGATCGCCTCGCGGCGTGCCTCGAGTCCGTTGCCTGGGCGGACGAACGCATCGTGATGGACTTGGGCAGCACGGACGACTCGGTCGCCGTCGCCGAGCGGAACGGGGCGCGGGTCGTTCGGCGCGATGCCGTGCCGATCGTGGAGCTGATCCGAAACGAGATCGCCGCGCACGCGACGCACGATTGGATTCTGGTGCTCGACCCCGACGAGCGCGTGACGCCGGGCCTCGCGGCCGAGCTGCGCCGCGCCGCGGGGCGAGAGGACGTCGATGCCATCGTCATGCCGCGGATGAACTGGGATCTTGGCTACCCCCCGTCGAACCCCAACGAGCGCTACGAGCAGCAGCTGAGGATGTACCGAAAGAGTCGAGTCCAGTGGCCCGTCATACCTAACGCGCTGCCGCAGGTCGCCGACTCCCGCAAGTACCGTGTGCCGAGTACGGACGACACGGTCCTTGTGCACGACCGAAACCGGAACATCCCAGAAGTGCTGGACCGCATTGTTCGCTACGCACCGCTTCAGGCACAATCGATGATCGATCGCGGACAGGTGTTCAGCGCCCGCGCGATGTTCGTGTCGCTGGGCACGCGCGCCAAGCGACAATTCATCGACGGGAAGGCGTGGCGCGATGGGGTTCCCGGTATGCTGCGCGCGGCGATCTTGGTGGGCTTTCACTTCTACATCTGGGCGGCGTTCTGGCAGCTCTCGGGTGCGAGGCGCACGCCGGACGACGACCGCTTCGTGCAACGGGTGGGCCGCTGGCTCGAGCGGGGACAGCGTGGTTACCGTGCGGTCACGGCGCCGACCCGAATCGTGGGACGCCTCGGGGATCGCGCCCGTCGAATGTTCGGGCGAGCCTGACGGCGGGCTGGGTCCCTACGGCTCGATGAACGGCAGGTTGGCGAGGGCGGAGTCTGGGAGCACTCGGGCCTTCGCTCGCGGGTGCCGGAACAGGTCATCGGGAGGAATCCCAGGCATCATCGGCGTGGCCAGGTCCTCGCGAACATAGAAGAGATTGAAACCGAACCGGTTTGCCGCGACGAGGCGATAACCGCGCCGCGCTGCCATCGCGGTCATGGCCGACGGCGACGCGCCGAGGAAATGAGCAGGCATCCCATCGACGCGCGCCGGGTCCTCGGCGTACGGAGCGACGCGCGAGCGATATCCCAGCTCGGGATGCGTCTCGATCAACACGAGGCGCGGCTCTATGACCGTGAGGGCTTCCCACACCCAGTAATCGTTGCCGTCGATGTCGATCGACAGGAAGTCGATCTCGCCGGTGAAACCCGCGGAGGCGATCACGTCGTTCACCGTTGCCGGCGTCACCTTGGCGTTCACGAACACCGGAGGATAAAGGGACGTGTCCGGGTGGTCGGCGTAGACTGCGCGTCCGCGCTCGACGAGCGCGGCGTTGCCATCGATGAACAGCCCGTGGAACCCGAGATTGATCGCCAGGTTTGCGCAGTTGCTCGCGAAAACGCCGTCACCCGCCCCAATGTCGACGAAGAGGCGTGGCCCGTCGCCTAACGATGCGAGCAGCGCCAGCGTGATGCCATCCTCCTCGAACTGGGAGAAGATGCGGAATCCCGCAGCCGAGGCGTCTCCGATTGCCGCGCCACGCGAGGCGCGGTCCGCATAATACAACCAGAGATGGCGCAGCCCGACCTTGAGCGCAGGGGACCAGCGCGCATCGCTGCGTGCTCGCTGGACCGATTCAGCGGCGAACCGCCTCGCGAGAGCGCCCATGACGCGATCGACGATCCCCATCAATCACTCCCGTTGCCGAGCGTCCAGCCCTGCGACAGTCCCCGCACGGTGCTCAGGAGCATCGTCACTTCGTCGCGCAGGTCTGCCCAATCGCGCCGCGTAGCCGCCAGCCGCATCTGACGCAGGCGAAGCTTCGCCCACTCGCGGAGCACATAGCCCGAGCTGGGGTCCCCTGCGCGGTGCCAGAGCGCGATCGCCGCGCCCATTCCTCGGCCGTACATCGGCCGCCGCGCTCGACGTTCCTCCCGCGTCTGCCGCTCGTGGTACACGATCGCGTCCGGTTCGTAAAGGATTCGGCTCCCGTCGCGAAGCAGCCGATGGAACAGGTCCATATCCACGCCACCCTGCGCCGGCGCGCCGGGACCGAGCCGCTCGTCACACCCTCCGACCCGCGCGAGTGCTTCGCGTCGAATCGTGAAGTTGTTACCGCTCCCCACTTCCCATGGCAAAGCCCGGCCGCTGAACTCGCGTCGGACGATCGAGACGCGCGTCGAAACCGGGACCGTCCGCGCTCCGACGGCATCGAGCGCGAGGACACGCCCTGTCACGCCATCGAGATCGAGGCGATCAGTCATCCGGGACGCAACCACCTGTAACCAGTTCGCGTCCGCCACACAGTCGTCATCGAGCACGGCGACGATCGGGTGATGCGCCCGGGCGAACGCCACGTTCTGGGCGACTCCGAGCCCGCGCGCCTCATTCCGCTCGTACAGGATCGTTAGGCCTGCGTCGCGCCATCGTGAGGCGACCCGACTCGTCTCCTGATCCGCGCTCTGGTCGACCACCACGATCTCGTCGGGCCGTCGCAGGCCCGCCGCGAGCGACTCGAGACATCGGCCCAACGCGCCCGGCCGATCGCGCGTCGAGATTGCGACGGTGATCGTGGTAGGCGAGCTCACGACCGACGATCGGCTGGACGGAGTTGGTCGTAGAGCGCCTCGTACTCCCCAACCCACCGTTCGGCGCCGAGGTTGGCCACGGCCCACTCCCGCGCCTTCCGCGCGAGCGCGCCGCGCGCGTCGGGCGACTCCAGGAGTGTGAGAATCCGGCTCACGAACTGATCGTCGCTGTCCGCCACCGCCACCTCGACGCCATCCGTGACGTTCAACCCCTCGAGCGCCCGCGGCGACGCCACGACGGCTTTGCCGTACGCGAGCGCTTCGACGACCTTTACGCGCATCCCGCCGCCCAGGCGGAGCGGAACGACCAC
>Ga0163162_10008100_pt1 | contig 10255 bp, 7 predicted proteins | sample S55metaG_FD_115310 | JGI IMG/M metagenome (GOLD analysis project Ga0163162, IMG submission 115310) | Switchgrass rhizosphere microbial communities from Kellogg Biological Station, Michigan, USA - S5-5 metaG | ecosystem: Host-associated > Plants > Roots > Rhizosphere > Soil | place: USA: Michigan...
ACGGTTGTAGTGCCGGTGGCCAGCGCGGCCTTCTTGACTGGAGACCTCAATGGCTTGGCGGTGCCGATTATTGCGATTGAAACCATTGACGCATCGGCGGGCGGCGGCGGTCCCAGCCGCAGCGAGGCCGAGCGCGCAATCCGCAAAGCCATAGCCACCCAGAACTTGTACGTCGACGCCGTGTCGATCGGCCAGGGTGAATTGTTGCTTTATTATCGCAATCACCACTATCAGGCCGAGCGCGATGCTATTGACCGCATTGTGCGGGTGCTGAGCAAGGAAGCTCCTCCTGAAATCGAGAAATTCCGGCTGTTTCCGACAGAGAACGGCCTGCCGCTGCAGGAATTCGATATCCTGCGCGGCCCCATGGAGCGCAGCTATGAGCAAGAAGATGGCTATCTGTTCGGCAACGCCCTTAACATGGCGCCCCCAGCGCTGAATCAGCCGGCATTGATGGCGGCGGCGAAAGACAATTATCCACGCTTTAGCTGGGGCCTCTATCCGCAACTCCGCCAGGCGCTGTTTGATCCCAATCAGCCCTTTGGTGTCCAGTTGCTGGCGAATCTTTTCGGTGGCGTAGAACTGGCGCCGGGGCTTTCGGTCAACGGCTCCCTGGAAGCTAGCCTTTACGACGATTTCGACACTAGCCGGCCCAGCAACAGCATGTTGCCGCATGTGCGCAGCGACTTCCTGAAATACTTCACGCAAGGAAAAACTGGCATCGGCGATCTGGAAGCGGACTATCAATTCCGCCTTGCGCCTACAGTCTATGCCAGTTTGCGCGCCGGTTATCTGGAAGGCATGTTCGCCGGCGCCGGCGGCGAAGTCCTTTGGCGTCCCGAAGGGGCGCGGTGGGCACTGGGAGCGGACATCTATCACGTCTGGCAACGCGATTTCGAGCGGTTATTTGGATTGCAACAATACCACCAGACCACCGGACATGTGTCACTATATTACGATTCTCCCTGGTATGGATTGAACTTTGCATTGCGCGCCGGACAATATTTGGCGGGCGATCGCGGCGTCACCTTCCAAGTTACGCGGCGCTTCTCCACAGGAGTCGAGATCGGCGCATTCGTCACAAAGACCAATGTTTCTGCGCAGCAATTCGGTGAAGGAAGCTTCGATAAAGGCATTATCATCCGTATACCTCTGGGATGGATAGCGCCGCTGGAAACGCAAAGCTTGTTCGCTATGGACTTGCGGCCCGTGCAGCGGGACGGGGGCCAGACGCTTGCAGGCGACGCGATATTGTATGAGGAAACGCGTAACGCAAGCATGGGCGAACTCGCACGAACTATGGGATCCGCGCCTTAGAAATGGGGTCAGGACAAGCTTTCGTTCATCTGGCGCCGACCGAACCGGTATCGGCCGGCAAGCGCATAAAAAATCACAATGAACGTCCAATTGCTTAGCATGTACGGCGTGTTGGACAAAAATAAGAACGGCACCTGAACAAAATAGCTGACCACCGAAAATTTTATGAATGCCGGCACATGACTTTTCAATACAATATTGAGGCAGATTTTGAGCGGGATTAGGACGGCGACAAGCAAATAGCCAAGGCCGCCGATCATTCCCAAATCATAGAAAGATTCCGCTACTGGATTATCTATGAAGGCGGCATTGAAGCCATGCCCCCATAGGCTGAACGTATCAAGAGCATGTTCAAGATATGAACCGCGCGTGGCGGCAGAAGCGTCAGCCCCCCCCGCGAACACAGCCGAGGCGCCGTGCCCCAAAAAATCCCACGCAAGGCGAATCAATGGCAGAAATTTCTCGAGCAGAAAGCCCGAACCTGCCATCAGAGCGACAAGAACAACGCAGATAAAAGCGAGCTTAGGCCGCGTCATGGGAGAACGTCGACGGACTACTACACCACGACCATAAAAACGCCGACGCAGTCCCGCCAGTATGAAGGCGATCAGCAATGCTAGAGCCGCCCCCAACATGTTTGTGCGCGAGCGGGCCAGCACAAACATCGGGAAAGCCGACACGGCAGCGGCGACGGTAAAGGTCGCGGCGAGCGGCCGAAACTCATTACTTTCCTTATACCATATCCACGCGGCAACAAGAGTGATGAGTCCGATCTTCGCGATGGTGCCGGGCGCGCTCACGTTGCTACTTTGAGCATCGTCGCCAAATCCGCCAAAACGACCATTTACGACAAAGTCGGCGAAATTCCCTACCGAAGAGATTGCATAAAGCAGCGAAATCGTGGCGACGAAGCACCCAAACATCGCGGTGGCGCGATGGATATACCGAAATTCGGAAAGCGGCTGCGAATAGCTCGCGAAAATAAGTATCGCCAGCACGATATTGTCGATCATCTGCCGCATATTCATGGGGGATATTGCGCCGTTGGCGAACGGCGCAACGGCAAGCACAGTTATGATCATGATCGGAGGCAACACAATGCCAAGATGGGTGAGATCGGCCCGAAGCGTCCCACGGCGCAGCTGTGAAAAATCGGTGCTGAGAAAAATTCCGGCCAGCAGGAGCAATGCTGAATAGGCGGGCGAACGCCCGCCATGAAGGAGATCGCGGGTAATCCACGCCAATGGCGCGCCGACCAGCACCAAGGCCTGCCCTAGTCCAACACGCCAAGCATTAAATTCTGCGGCTGTATTGCGCTCGGGAATTCCGTTTTCGTTCAAGATCATTGATACATATGGGGTTAGCCCGAAGGAATGGGGATATTGCCGTACCTAGTCAAGTTGTATATCAACACCCTATATCAGCAGCCTTGCTGATGGGATTGGCTGAAGCAAATACAAATGACTTCCCAAGATACCACATCAGAAGATCTTTCGATCCGGCATATTTTCCGTCTGATTGCGGGCGGTTGGCGCACTGTGATCGCGCTGACTATCGTTTGCGTTCTTATCGCGGTTTGCATCCACTTAACATCTACCCGGTTATATCGCAGTTACTACGAGGTGATGCCCACCCCCGTGGCGGACGACCCGACACGACCCAATATGGGAATAAGTCTTGATGTTCTTGGCCGACAAGCTAAGACGCCAGATTGGGAAATGTATCAATCCTTGCTTACCAGCACAACGCTGGCCCAGCGACTGATCGATAAGACTTCGCTGCTCCAGGAGTTATTTCCCGGCGACTGGGATCCAGTCAAACGGGGATGGAACACCGATATTGAATTTTGGTCGACATCACCAACCGGCAAAATTAATTGGCTCATGGGCATCCGGAAAAAACGCGCCCCCGACAAGTTCGCGCTGCAGGGATATCTGCGGAAGTATATTTCGCTTTCACCAGTTCCCGATACAAACCAGGTGCGCGTCTCTATTGACAGCGCAGATCCCGTGACATCCTTGAAACTTCTCGTCGCGCTCCACCAGACAGCAAATGATATGGTGCGCGAGGCACATCTGACCCGCGCCTTGGGGCAACGTGCCAATCTTCTCGAGGAACTTAAAACGACACAAGTCAGCGACTATCGCCAGACTCTGCTTGCCATCTTGGGGCGGGTTGAAACCAATGTGATGACGGCCAGCATCAGGGGCCAATATGCCGGTCTGCTGGTGGACGGACCGGTATCGGGACCATTTCCGGTCTTTCCGGTTCTCAAACTACTTCTTGAACTTGCTATCGCTGCCGGCATGGTCGGCGGCCTGATCCTCGTCGTCTTTTTCCAGGTCGACGATGCCATGCTGTTTGGCCAAGGGAGGGGACTACGGCGGCTCGGGAAGACATTGACAAACAATCGCGCTGCCAATCGTGTGACGGAACGTTCATGATGATCCCACTCCTGACGGTCGTCATTCCGACCTACAACCGTCCGGAACACTTGAAGACGCTGGTTGATCTGCTCCTGCCTCAGCGAGACCTGCGCTGGAAGCTTCTGATCGTCGATAACCATTCGACCACACCCGTGCGCAATATTGTTCCGAGCGATGTTGAGGTATTCCGCAACCCGGTGAACATCGGGCCGGCCGGGAACTATCCGCGCTGCTTCGAGATGATGACTACCGAATGGGTCTGGATGATCGGCGATGACGATCTGGTGGACCCGGACGCTGTGGACCGCGTGCTTTCCATGATTGCGCTGTATCCAGATGCTGCAATTGTGAATTTTGGTGCACATGGCGAGACTGACGGCCGCGCTGCAGCGATTGTGTGCACTGGATTCGACGGTTTTTTGACGAATACGGATTCGGTTACTAAGGCTTTGTGGATGTCCGGAAATGTGTACAGGCGCAGCGCCTATTGGCCTTATATCGACGTCGCATATCGATATGCCAATACATGCAGTTCCCATTTTGTACTATTAATGATGGCGCTTCTAAAAGGGGGAGTGTACGTGCAACTTCCCCGCGCTGTATGCCGACCGTCAGACAATGTACCCGTGAACGATCATAGCGAACTGATAACGACCGTGATGGGCTTGGCGGATGTACCCATGACACGCCAGCAACGGCGGAAGTTCGCGGCTCTGATGCAGCGGGAGTTTGTCAAATTCACGCGTGATGTCGCGCAGTGCGCATTTCATTTTGAGCATCGCGAGGGGCGCGAAGAACTACTCTATAAGTATTCAACGCGCTGGACGCGCTGGTCGATCGCGCGCGGTTCTCTCCCGCTTTTTCTTGCCGCGATGGTCGGACGGCTGTTTCTCGGTTCTTGGCTGGGCCGCAAGTTGATCCGCGGTGCGGTTCAGGTGAAGGAAGTCGTGACGGGCCGCCCCACCACTCGGCGGCCTCATGTACCACCTGTGACAGCCCAGAACTGATATGCCATGCGGTTCTTGATCGTAATCCCCACCTACAACAGGCCCGACCTGTTGTTGGAGGCCGTGGATAGCCTATTGGAACAAGATCACCCGGACTGGCGTCTGATCGTGTCCGACAATGTTTCGGACGTACCCGCGGCAACAGCACTTGGTCCTCGCCTGAATGATCCGCGCATCCGCGTTATTCGCCAACCCGATCATGTTCACGGCACCGAACATGGCCGCCGAGTGTGGCGCACTATTCTGGAGGAAGATTTCGACTATGTCGCCTTTTTGGCGGATGACGATTATTTGGTGCCGGGAGCGCTTTCCCATATCAGCTCGCTGCCCGGGCTGGATCCGCTGGTAGCAGGAAATATCGGCTATTTCTACCAGAAAACCGGCCAAGTGATTGCGACAGGGCAGCAGTTCTCAAACGCAATTGAGCATATCGAGACGATCGGGGCGGTACTCGGCAATGCCGAGCAGGCCGGAATCGAGGTCGACGGGATGACTGCGCTGCCGGGAGAGATGATACCCGAAACGCATGTCAGCTTTTTTTTCTTGCACAAACAACTAGTAGTGAAACTTCAGGCGAAATTCGGCGGCATCCTGGTTGAACCATTCGGAGATATCGGCCTTGGCCGCGCCGCCGCCTTTTCGCCCAACAGCTCTTATGTGACCCGACCCGTAGGCGTCGTCCGCTTCTTCGACAATTACGGCCAGGTCAAGGACCGGCATAAACTGTCCGCCCACCACAGTATCAAGTTCCTGCATTCTCCACTCAAGCATGTTTCTTTTGCCAATTGCGCGGCAGAAAGCTATTTGGCACTGCTTGCAAGCCTGCAGCTGGAGGGCAGCCCGTCTCCGCGCTTGTTCTTGCGTCACCTGAAAGAAATTTCAAAGGACAAGCCCAAGACATTGGACACGGCATCGGCGTTTCTTCAAGGCGTGAAGGCGTTTTTCGCGCAACATCAGTACGGCCGGCTGGTGCGGTTTTTGCTGAGCCGCGCGCGCGCCTCATCGGCGCAGCCCTCGACCGCTTCCATTCCGGCGCATTGCCCCGACATTGCGTGTGCAGCACGAGCTTTACTTTCACACGACAGAAACCGCCGCGAACTCCTCACATGACCGAACCAATTTTTTCGCGGCACCTGACCGCCTGGCTGATCCATGTCCGCCGGCAAATATTCTTAGACATGACGGGGGGCATTGTCATCGGCCGGCTGTTGCGGTCGCCAATTGTCACAGGAAGCCTGTTGGGATGGGTATCACGCATAGCCCAGATGGCGTTCCAGGTTCTCTCTGTCCGAATGGTTATCAGCACGTTGGGCACCGACGCCTATGCCGGCGTAGTTTTGATCAGCGGTCTTTTGGGCTGGGTGGGAAGCGTCGAATTCGGCTTTTCCTATGGCCTCATGAATACTGTTTCGGTGAGAAAAGCCAAAGGCGAGAATGATGGCGGTCTGCGCCTGTTTGCGATATTCTGCTACGTGGGCTTCAGCCTGCTGGGGATACTGCTTTCTTTCCTGGTCTCGCCGTTCCTGGCAGACCGATTTTTGGCCGCTGTGCCTTATACAAATCGAATCGAACTGCTGGGAATTTCCTGCGCTATTCTTGTGATGGTTAGCACGGCGAACATCGGCAACCGCTTGCTGTTCGCGGACCAGAAAGTGTTTCTTTATTACGTGCTTTCGCTGGCTTCGACGGCGCTATCGTTGATAGCCATCCTCTTATTGTATCTCGGTATTCTGCCGGGACGCATCGATGTGGTGATAGCCGCCATGTTCGTGCCGCAAGCCCTGGTCGGGCTTGCCTCGCTTGCTTTGTCGGTCAAGGGCTTGAAATTTGCCTTGCCGGACCCGGAGGAACTAAAGGAGACAGCATTGGTGTCTCTGAAATTCCTTCTGCTGAATTTTCTTACGCTGATTACCGTGCAGACGGACACGTTCGTCATCTCCCAACTTCTGAGCGCGCGGGAGATTGCGACCTACGGGATCTACACCAAGCTTTTCACCGCCATGAACCTGCTGGTGACGACGCCTTTGAGCATATTGTGGCCGCGCTTCTCCGCGCATGCGGCCCGCGGTGAGCGCACTCCCATGCGCAAGCTCCTCACTTCATATCTTCTCGTCTCGATGAGCATCATGGCCGCATTCGGCATTTTCATATATCTGTTCGGCGGCTGGATCGTCGGTATCCTCGCGCCTCACCAGAATATCATTCCACCCCCATATTTCGTGCTCTGCCTCACGCTGCTACAGCTTTCGATCCTGTGGACCGGCGGCTTCCACACAGCCGGTCTCAGCATGAGCGTCCTAACGCCCGCGCTCATTCTGACACCGATTCAGGCGGTGATCAGCCTGGCCAGTGCATGGATTCTCGCCCGGCATTTTGGCCTGATAGGCGTGACGGGAGGCATTCTCTTATCCTATCTGGTTCTGGCGGTCTGGGTTTCACCCCTGATCGTGCGAATGGCGGTCCGCCGCTACGTCGTCGCACCACAACCCAAGGCGTGAACGGCCGCTCGCCATCGAGCGACGGCGGTCCGCCTACGTGACAAAAACTGCTCCGAAAGCTAGTTTTGGGGCACCCGATCGAGGAACCGCATGACTTTCCATCGCATACCATGCCGGATTTGCGCCAGCGAAGCCACGTTCGCATTGCCCGCCGGCCGGTACGCGGCTTTTTTCTCGCTCCGCGTCGATACGGCCAAGGACCCCTATCTGACCTATTCCCGCATGCCCACGACCAAGGCCCGGGTTCAGACACGCATCCTGCGCAATTTGCGGCAAGCGCTGAAACTGCCGGCGGCGCCTGCCGCGCCGGTACAGGAATATCTGACTTTCATGACCGGCTGCACCAATTGCCAGGGGCTCACGCCGACATACGAATTCTCGTCGGAAGACCTGCTCGGCCTATATCGCGACTATCGAAGCGAAACCTACAACCGCGACCGGATATCCGTCGAACCCGGCTACGCCCGGATCGCCGCGGATGTGGGCAATGTGGCGCAGGAAATCGTCTGCCGCAACACGCTGGTCGAGGCTTTCCTCAGGCGCAACGCTACCGTGTTTTCACCCGGGGGAACGATGATCGACTATGGCGGCAGCGATGGACGCTTCGTCACGGACTTCATGTATGAGACCTTCGATCGGATCGAGATCTTCGAGCCCTCGGACGCGCCGCTTCATGAATCCGTGACATCGCCCAAAATCTCCAAGACCGCCAATCCGCGCGAAGGAGCCTACAACTTTCTCACCTGCATGCATGTACTGGAGCATGTCGCCCACCCCCGGACCTTTGTGCTGGACATGCTGAAATTCGTGGCGCCGGGCGGCCTTATCTATCTTGAGCTCCCGCACGAGCTCGATAGACAAAGCTGGAGCGATTTCGAACACCGCATCATCGACCAAACCTACCAGATTCACGAACACATCAACAAACTGAGCACGAAAAGCATCTCCAAGATGGTCGAGTCCATTCCGGGATTGTCGCTGGTGGACCAGGCGGAAATCTTTGTCGATCTCGGCTGGACCACCGGAACCAACGGCTATTTCCTGATCCGGAAAAAATATTGAACTCTCTTGCATGTGCGCCATGACGCACCTTCAACGCTCAAGGAGCGAGAATGACCAGTCCCCGCGATTTGCACTGCCCGATATGCGGCTCGAAAAGTGAAATCCTGCTGGCGTTGCATTTCGGCAAGAAGATGGAATTGCCGACCCACCCCAAGATCGCCTACTGCCCAAACGACAATTTTGCCTTCCTGACCGACGCCCGCCAGGAGGCCTATGACGCGTACTACAAGACCGTCATCAACGACTATCGCCATCGCGAAACCGCTCCTACCGCCGACTCGCCGCTTGCGCTTCAGGTTTCGGCATTGCTGGAAGTGATGCCGCTCTATTTCGCAAAATCCCGAAGGGTTCTGGATTACGGCTGCGGCGGGGCCGACCTCATCATGTCCCTTGCCCAACGTTTCCCCGCATCCCAATTCGTCGGATACGACCCCAGCGCTTCCGTGGAATCCGCCGCCGCACTCGTGAATTCTGCCGGACTCGCAAATGTGGGCATTACGGGTCAAGCATCCGAGGTGGCGGCGGACAAATTCGACTTCATTATCGCCTCCCACGTGTTCGAACACTTTATCGACCTCGACGAAATCAAATTTTTGGCGAATCTTCTGGCCGAGGACGGCGCCCTGTACGCCGAAGTTCCGGACGCAGCCCGCTATGATGCCTTCCCGCGGCGCGCTTACCTCGGATACTTCGACCGTATCCATGTGAACCACTTTTCCCCGCAGTCCCTGGCCCGCGCGGTGGCGCAATACGGCCTTGGACAGGCGGGCTCATTGCAATACGACTTTCCCTATCCGGATGGCGGCAAATATCCGGCGCTTGGAATGTTCTTCAAAAAATCCGCCGCATGCGAAGACGTTTCTTCTCCCGATTTGCGCGCTTCTTTTGATCACTACTTCCGCGACGAATCCGCCAATGCGCGGGAAATGGCGGATCAAATGAATGCCTTTGGGGGAATTCTCGTCTGGGGCGGCGGGGACAATTTCTATCGCTCCATGTCGAATGGCGGTCCCCTGTCCTTCGCGAACAACATAATCCTCCTGGACAGACGGCCCCAGGAAATCGAAATCGGCTCACGCTGTTTCACCTCACTCTCTCCGGACGAGGGACTGCGCAAATTCTCTTTTCCGGTCGCGGTGACGGTTTCCGAGGCCGGAAACGCGATAGCGGCACAGATAAAACAGATGGACCCTGGCCGGAAAATTTTTCTGCTTTAGCCATTTACCCTGAAAGCGCCGGATCTGCGGCAGCCGAAGATGATACACGGAACGCTCGCCGCCAAACTTCGACAATCCGACATGCGACTGGTCGTAACAGGCGCCACAAGCTGGCTTGGCCTGGCGACCCTGGTTCTGCTCGAAGAGCTGTTCGCCGACAAACTGTTTGAGCGCGTACAGCTGTTCGGCAGTCAGACGCGCGAGATAATCCTGCCGTCCGGCCGCCGGCTTGTCAGCAACCCGTTGGCCGATATCGCGAACCTACCGCCGGCGGATTATTTCTTTCTCCATTATGCTTTTCTCACCAAGGGCCATGTCGCCGATCGGCCATTGGATGATTATGTGCGGCTGAACCGCGAAATTGCCGAAACCACCGAAGACGCCGCGCGCCGGGTCGGCGCCAAAGGATTTTTTCTCCCCTCTTCCGGCGCGGTCTATGGTCCCGGCCGTGTTCTGCGCGGCAGCCTGCAGGACAATCCATACGGGTTCCTCAAGCTCAAGGATGAAGAGCGCTTCGCCGCCATGGCCGAGCAGCTCGGCTGTGCCGCCTGTTTGATCCGCGTGTTCAACCTGGCGGGCCCCTGCATGAACAATCTCGACGGCTACGCCCTGAGTTCCGTCATCGTGAGCGTCTTGCGGGGCGAACCCGTGCGGTTGCGGGCCGATAAACCGGTGCTGCGCTCTTATGTCCACATCATTGACCTTGTTGCATTTGCCCTGTTGGAAAT
>Ga0163162_10008102_pt1 | contig 10254 bp, 8 predicted proteins | sample S55metaG_FD_115310 | JGI IMG/M metagenome (GOLD analysis project Ga0163162, IMG submission 115310) | Switchgrass rhizosphere microbial communities from Kellogg Biological Station, Michigan, USA - S5-5 metaG | ecosystem: Host-associated > Plants > Roots > Rhizosphere > Soil | place: USA: Michigan...
ATCAGGTAGGTCGTGCGGACGATGCCCATGTATTTGCGCCCGTAGCGTGACTTCTCCTGCCATACGCCGTATTTTTCTGCCACGGCATGATCGGCGTCGGCGAGCAGAGGAAACGTGATCCCGTGCTTGGTCGCAAACTTTGCCTTGCTCTTCTCGTCCAGGATGCTGACGCCAAGCACGGCCGCCTTCTTCTCGCCGAGTGCGGGTAACCGTGCCTCGAAGTCACACGTTTCCTGCGTGCAGCCGGGCGTATCGTCCTTGGGGTAGAAATAAAGAACGACAGGTTTGCCAGCGTAGTCGGACAGACGATGAGCGGTTCCGTGCTGGTCCTTGAGCGTAAACGCTGGTGCTTTCTTGCCCGGATCAATCAACGACATGCGCGGCTCTCCTGAACGACGCGGAACATCATAGTATCTTGTGCTCGATGACGTCCCCTCGCCGCGCCATCATCGCGTCTGACGGCGCCTTCACCTACGACGACCTCGATGACGCGTCGAGGCGCGTCGCCGGATCGCTGCTCGCCGACAACGAGGATCTCAATCAGACCCGCGTTGCCTTCCTCGTGCGCCCCAGTTTCGCCTACGCGGCCGTGCAACGCGGTATCTGGCGCGCAGGCGGTGTGGCTGTGCCGCTGGCGGTGTCGCATCCACCGTCGGAGCTCGAGTACGTGATCCGTGATTCGGGTGCCGCCGTTGTCGTGGGTGACAAGGCTTCCGAGGCCACGTTGATGCCACTCGCGCGAGCGGCCCACGCTCGCTTCGTGTCTGCAGACGACGCCTTGCACGCGACCCCGGCGGAAGGCCTGCCGCATCTTGGTTCGAACCGCCGCGCGATGATTATCTACACGAGCGGCACGACGGGCCGGCCCAAGGGCGCCGTCTCCACGCATCAGATCATCGGCGCGCAAATCGCCTCGCTGGTGGAGGCGTGGCGCTGGACGCCGTCCGATCACTTGCTGCTCGTGCTGCCGCTTCATCACGTGCACGGCATCATCAACGGGCTTGGTTCGGCGCTGGCGGTGCGGGCGACGTGTGAGATAGCGCCGGCATTCGACGCCGAGCACGTGTGGGGGCGGCTGGCGTCTGGCGAGGTCACGGTCTTTACGGCAGTCCCCACGATCTATCACCGGTTGATCGCGTCATGGGACGCGGCGCCGCCCGAGGTTCGACGCAGGCGATCGGAGGGCGTGCGCGGGCTTCGTCTGATGATGTCTGGTTCGGCGGCTCTTCCCGTGAAAACGCTCGAACGATGGCGCGAGATCAGCGGCCACACGCTGCTCGAACGGTATGGCATGACTGAGATCGGTATGGCGCTGGCCAATCCGTTGAACGGGGAGCGGCGACCGGGTCGCGTTGGTACGCCACTCCCGGGCGTCGAGGTCAGGCTCGTCGACGAGAGTGGAACAGAGGTCGAGTCTGGCACCCCCGGCGAGCTGGAAGTGCGTGGCGCTTCCGTGTTTCTCGAATACTGGAAGCGCCCCGATGAAACGACGGCTGCCTTCCGTGATGGCTGGTTCCGCACGGGGGATGTCGCTGTCGTCGAGGACGGCTCGTATCGTTTGCTGGGTCGCACCAGCGTCGACATCATCAAGACCGGCGGCTTCAAGGTGTCGGCGCTCGAGATCGAAGAGGTGCTGCGGACTCATCCGGCGATCGCCGAATGCGCCGTCGTCGGGGTGAGCGACGAGGCATGGGGTGAAAGCGTGTCTGCCGCAGTGGAGCTTCGACAAGGAGAGACCTTGTCACTCGACGACCTCCAACACTGGGCCAGGCAGCAGCTCGCTCCCTACAAGATTCCACGCGCACTGCGGCAGGTTTCCGCTCTACCGAGAAATGCGATGGGCAAAGTGGTCAAGCCGGAGGTTGCCGGCCTTTTCAAATCGCGATAACCTCCTGCAATGAGCCGCCGCACCGCGGTCGCCTTTGTCGCGATTCTCGTAGCGACGCTTGCCGTTGCGGGCGTGGTGCACGCTCAACGGTACTTCCGGGAAGGCAGCTTTGCTGCGCGCTGGGCACCCGCCCAGATGCCGGACTCCTCTTTTGTCATCTGTCGCGTCGCGTATCGCTCCGTACGCATGGAGTATTCAGGGATCGGCTGGCAGACGGACTATCCGTACGCCGAGATCAACCTGACGACGCGTCTTTCCGAGCTGACCAAGACGAGGGTCAGCCGAGACGACAGCCACCAACCCAATTTCTACGTGGTACGGCTGACGGACGATCAGCTGTTCAACTGTCCGATCACGGTGATGTCAGACGCCGGCACCATCGGGATTCGCGACGAAGAGGCGGAGCGGTTGCGGACCTACTTACTCAAAGGTGGGTTCCTGTGGGCCGACGATTTCTGGGGAACAGCCGCGTGGGAGCAATGGGAGTCCGAGATCGCGAAGGTGCTGCCGCCTGCAGACTACCCGATCGAAGATGTGCGGCTCGATGATCCCATCCTGCACAGCCTGTACGAAGTGAAGAAGATCCCGCAGATCACCAACATCCAGTTCTGGCGTCGCAGCGGCGGTCAGGAGACGTCCGAACGCGGTGCTGACAGTGCGGTCGTGCATTTTCGCGCGATTCGTGACAAACAGCATCGCGTCATGGTGGTGATGACGCACAACACCGACGTCGCGGACTCATGGGAGCGTGAAGGCGAGGATCCCGCGTTCTTCTATCAGTTCTCGCCCGCGGGTTACGCACTGGGCATCGATGTGCTGATCCACATCCTGACGCACTGAGCACGAAGGCCACGAAGACCTCGGCCACGAAGATCACGAAGAGCTCTTTGTGAGCTTGGCAGATCGACAAGTACCAGGCGATTACTCGCGCTCGTCAGCGTTGTTGGGTCGCGGGTCCGTGTCGTGAGCCGATCAGGGGCGGACCCGCGACCCCGGGAAGATCGATGGCTGGCGACGCAAGGAAGCTTCCGCTCGCCCCCGCGAGGAGCGCCTCCACCTTCGTCCGAAGCGCGTCATCGCCCAGGCAGGCGTCAATCAGAAGGGCGGTGCGGTCGTCCGGCGCCCGCTCGAGCGCCGCGTGATACAGCGCCTTGAGCCTCTGATAGCGCTCCGGTGTCATGGCGCGATAGCAGAATGATTCTATCAGCCCTCCAATAGCTGCCGCTCACCCGGCTTGACAACTGGCTGAACGAGCCGAAGTCATCCGGCGATTGAGGGATGACGAATAAAATCATGGCTGGAGCCCCGCACCTAAACGGCGTTTCATTTGACGAAGACCCGGTCGTGGAGCGCCGCCGCTGACGCGCAAGCGTTGGGTGGGGCCTGTGTGCGAGCGTTGACCCTTTTGAAACAGCCTACAAACAGTCTTCGTGATCTTCGTGGCGAAGAGTTCTTCGTGCACTTCGAGGCTGGAGTTCTTCGCCGATCTTCTGACGCCGGGCTGAGTATGGGCTCGTGAACCAGATTCCTAACTGCACAGCATGAATGTGGCAGACCACGGCCCCAGGCTCACCCTCGATCCGGTCGCTGGTTCGTATGCGATATGTCGCATGTCGCCTGGCGATTCGCTTCCACCTTGGGTCGTGAATGGAACCTTCTTCTCGGTCACGCGTACGCCGACGGAACTGTCGGTGGTTTGCGATGTGTCGAGCGTTCCTTCTGATGTGACAGCTGATGCCCCGTGGTCGGCGCTGGCGGTTCGAGGTCCCTTGAACCTGAACATGACCGGTGTATTGGCGGCGTTGGCGACACCATTGGCAACCGCTGGCATCAGCATCTTCGCGGTCTCGACGTTCGACACTGACTACGTGCTTGTGCGAAGCCACGACATGGATCGAGCGGTTCGCGTTCTCCACGAAGCCGGGTACTTCGTGGGCGCAAGTTCTTCGTGATCTTTCGTGGCAAAGAGTTCTTCGTGCCCTTCGTGGCCCAAAGATCAATGTGGCCTTCGTGGTTAGACCGACGCGACGGGACGGCTTGCCGCCGCCGATCTCAAGAGGGATACGGCGGTGTACACCACGACCACTACGACCAGCCACCGCACCCAGTTGAGCGGAAGGCTGCGAACGATCAATGCAGCAATCAGCACCGCCGGGATGCCGCCAATGGCCAGCCCCATCGCGGCTCGCACGTCGTACTTCTCCTTGCGGATGAACCGATAGCCGCCGAACGGCATCAGGAACGCGCACGATCCCATCATGATCGGAAACGCTGCCGTGGGATTCATGCCCAGCAGGCTCACCATGATCATGCAGGGCGCATAGAGCCCGATGCCGAGCGTCATCAGCGCGCCTAATGCGAAGTTGACGGCCACCCCGGCGATGAGCTTCCCCTGCGTGAGCGCCAGGGCGGTACCGCCACCCGGAAATCGATTCAGCGCTGTCATCGCCATCAGCACCGCGGCGACGAGCAGTGCGACGCCCATTCCTCGCTGAATCGTGCGGCGGTTCAGTCCCGCCACGACGTCAGCGCCGATCCACGACCCGGCGGTCGCCGCCACGATGAGCAGCGACAGGGTTGTGAAATCGACCTCGACGATGGTGATGTAGATGAGCGCCTGGACCACAGTGGGAAGGGCATGACCGACGTTCAACGTCCCCGGGATGTTTTCATCGGCCACGAGCTTTCGCAGCCGGAACAGCGTGGTCGTCGTGGCAAACGAGCCGATGCCGAGCGTATCGAAGAAGTTCGTGATGAAGCCGATCGCGAGTCGCAACCACGACGCGCGTGACCAGAGCGAGACGAACACGGCGGTGACGAGCAGGAGCGCCGCCAGCAGGATCGTCTTCGGGTCTGAGAGCGTCACTGTCAGGCTTCAGTCGCCAGATAGGGAATCGTCTGTGGGCCCTGCGGCAGCACGCACAGCGTGGAAGCGGTGCCGGCATGATGCAGCGCATCTTCCACCGCGCGGGTCACATCGTCGATCGGCGTGAAATGCGCGGCACGGATTTCGTTCGGCCCGAGGCCGTCCGTCTTGATAAGGACGTTGGCCTTGGTCTGAATCTGCGCCTGCACCTGCACTTGCCATTGATCGGGCACGGCGTATCCAGGAGTGCAGATCATTTCGAGCAGCGCTCGCGGACTGGGCGCCGCCGCGAGCACGGCGCCATACGAACCGTGGTTCGGCAGCCCGTCGCGGCACTCGGCGGCAGCGACGATCGTCCCTCCCGGCTTGATGATCTTGGCGGCCGCCGACATGCCCTTCACCGCCTGATACAGGTTTTGATCCAGCGGGTACCCCGAGTTCGTCGTCAACACCACGTCGAAAGGCGACGGGACCTGGCGCATCGCGGTCTCCTTCGCGGACGCGCACGCCGCCCGGTGCTCCGCGAAGATGTCGCCGGCGAACGCCGCGGTGATCTTCTGATCGCGGTTCAGCGTCACGTCGATGGCGAAGTGCACGGTAACCATCCGCGCGATCTCCCGCACGTCGTCGTGAACCGGGTTGCCTTCCGTGATCCCCCATGTGGCGCTCGGATGCCCGATGTGTCTCGCGTCGTGTAGCGTCATGACCGTGTCGATGCCGGCCAGTCCTGGCGCCACCATCTTCGGCCCGCCACTGAAACCCGCGAAGAAATGCGGTTCCACGAAGCCGGTCGTGATGCGCACGTCGGCCTCGAGAAACTGGCGATTCAGGTAGACCTGGACACCCGTGGACGTCGTTCCCACGCGCGCGAGCGTCGACGGATTTCGGCTGTCGTGATTGATGACGTTGTAGCGGCCCAGGATCTCGCGGCCGAGCATCCGTTCGAGTTCCTGATCAGTGTTGACGCGGTGAGTCCCGGTGGCGATGAGGATCGTGACGTCCTGGGGCCGGACGTGCGGCATTTCTTCGAAGAGCGCCTGCAACATCTCGATCCGCGGCTGCGCGCGGGTGATGTCGCAGACCGAAATGGCGACCCTCTGACCCGTGCGTACGAGGTCGCGAAGCGGGGCTCGGTCGAGCGGTGAGCGAATGGCTCGCAACAGCGTCGCCCGCGGATCCGGCACCGCCGGCCGCGCTATCGGCTCGATGACCGTGACCCGTTCGTCGGGCAGGTCGACCTCGAGTCCGTCGGTTCCGTAGTCCAGTCGTATTCGCACGTTGGCCGACGAGTGTACCATCTGGACAAATGAACTCTGTCAATTCCCAACTCCCCAAGTTCCAACGCCCAAATTACGGGGCACCCTTGGAAGTTGGGAGTTGGAGTTGGGCGTTGGGCATTTTTCCGTCTTTGAGCCCGTACGAGAGCGATGGATCCACGCATCGTTAAGCTGTTCAAGAAAGCGATCGGATCGGAATCCGTTCTGACCGACCCCGTGCAACTCGTCACGTACGAGTGCGACGCCTTGCCTCACCTCCGCAGCCAGCCTGAGCTCGTGTTGCTTCCGCAATCGGCTGCCGACGTGCAGGCGATCGTGCGCATTTGCGACACGGAAGGTGTGCCATTCGTGGCGCGCGGCCACGGGACCGGATTGTCTGGCGGCGCATTGCCGGTTCCCGGCGGAGTCGTCATCAGTCTGGCCAAGCTGAATCGCGTGCTCGACGTCGACATCCCCAATCAGCGCGTCACGGTGGAGCCGGGCGTCACCAACCTGGAGATCACACGGCAGGTTGCTCCTTTCGGGTACTACTACGCCCCCGACCCTTCCAGTCAGCAAGTGTGCTCGATTGGCGGGAACGTCGCCGAAAACTCCGGCGGCGCGCACTGCTTGAAATACGGCTTTACCGTCCATCACATCCTCGCCGTCGAGGCGGTCCTTCCAAACGGGGAGCTTGTTCAGATCGGCAGCTCGCTGCCTGATGCGCCCGGTCCCGACGTGTTGGGACTCGTCGTGGGCAGTGAAGGGACGCTGGCCATCGTGACGAAAGCCGTCGTCAGGATTCTGCGAAAGCCGGAAAGCGTTCAGACGCTGCTTGCCGCGTTCGATAGCATCAGCGCGGCCGGATCAGCGGTCTCAGACATCATCTCGGCCGGCATTGTTCCTGCCGCGGTTGAGATGATGGACGCCGTTGCGATCGAGGCTGCCGAAGCGGCGGTCCATCCGAATTTCCCGTCAGCAGACACGATCCTGATCGTGGAGCTCGATGGGCCGTCGGCCGAAGGCGCCGAGCTATTCGCCATTGTCGAGTCTACATGCCAGAAATCTGGCGCCACGCGCGTCGAAATCGCGCAAGACGAAGCCCAGCGCTCCCGTATCTGGAAAGGACGGAAAGCGGCGTTCGCCGCCATGGGGCGCATTTCACCCAACTATTACGTCCAAGATGGTGTCGTGCCGCGCACGAAGCTGCCGGAAGTGCTGGGGCGAATTCGTCTGCTCGAGAAACGCGAGGGCCTGCGGATCGGCAACGTGTTTCATGCAGGCGACGGCAACCTGCATCCGCTCATCTGCTATGACGAGCGCATCGAAGGCCAGTCGGCGCTGGCCGAAAAAGTCGCCGGCGAGATCCTGATTTACTGCGTCGAAGCCGGAGGATCGATTACGGGTGAGCACGGCGTGGGTGCCGACAAGAGGGAGTTCATGCCGAGGATGTTTTCAGAGGACAGTCTCGACGTAATGCAGTCGGTACGCGATGCGCTCGATCCCAAGCGGCTGTGCAATCCAGGCAAAGTTCTTCCGACTCCAAGGCTCTGTGGCGAAGTGCCGGGTCCGTATCGAGAGCATCCTGTGGAACGGGCTGGACTGGGCGAACGATTCTGATGGGAGTCACACAAGCTCTTCGGCAGGGAAGCGTTGAAGACGCCGTCGACGGTGTAGTTCCGCCTGTCGTCGCGGTGCCCGAGAGACCGGAGGAGCTGGCGCAGGTTCTTGCTGCCGCGACTCTCGATAAACAGCTCACGGTGCTGCGCGGCGGCGCGTCCAAGCTGGGATGGGGCCGTCCACCCGATCGCGTGGATCTGGTCATCACAACAGAGAAGCTCAATGCTTTGGTCGCGCATCGTCATGGCGACATGACCGTAACCGCGCAGGCGGGCATGCCGCTCACGCGGCTGAACGGTCTCCTTGCCGAGCACGGTCAGCACCTCCCCGTCGAGAGCGCGTTTGCCAACGCGACGGTCGGTGGCATCGTCGCAACCAACGACGCCGGCCCGATGCGTTACCGCTTCGGCACGCCGCGTGACCTGCTGATCGGTGTGACGCTCGCGATGACCGACGGGAGATTGGTCAACGCGGGCGGCACGGTCGTGAAGAACGTCGCCGGATACGATCTCGGCAAACTCGTCAGCAGTTCACACGGCACGTTGGCGGCAATCGTTGACGTCACCTTCAAGCTGCTGCCTGTTCCGCACGCGTCGAAGACCCTCGTCGCGACCTACGCGGATGGCAAGGCATTGGCGCATGACGTCGCCGTCCTCCACGGCAGCCAGGTGGAGTTCACCGCATTTGATATCAGCCTATCGGACCAGGGACGGTCCCTCCTGCTGATGCGAATGGCTTCCAGTCCCGCGGCAACCGATGCGCAGGCATCCCAAGCCAGACAACTTGTTTCCAGCGCTCCGACGATGGTGAGCGGCGAAGAGGAACGAGCGCTCTGGGATGAGCAGATTCGTGCGCCGTGGTCCGAGGCAGGCACCGTGGTGCGCTTCAGTTGGTTGCCGTCCAATCTCGCTGCTGTTTTTTCATTGTTCGATCGTGTGCGTGCCAACGGATGTCGAGTGGCGATGTTCACCGGTCGCACCTCGGGTGCAGGGTTTGTCCGATTCGAAGGAGAGGATTCGGTAGTCGCCGGCGCCATCGGCGTGCTTCGCAGCAGCGAGCACGTGGGGCACGTCGTCGTCGTTCGCGCGTCGCGGCGCCTGAAAGAGCAAGTCGACGTCTGGGGACCTGCAACGGGTGCCAGCGAGGTCGCCCGTCTGCTGAAGCGCAAGTTCGACCCCGCCGGGATTCTCAATGCGGGGCGGGGACCGATCTGAACCAAGCGCATGTCAACTCCCAACTCCCAACTCTCAACTCCAAAGGGCTCGACGTTCCATGGCGCGGACCAGCCATCGCGCGCGCTGATCGACAAGTGTGTCCACTGCGGCTTTTGTCTGCCGACGTGCCCGACGTATGTCCTGTGGGGCGAGGAGATGGATTCGCCACGCGGCCGGATCTACCTGATGAAGGCGGGGCTGGACGGACGTACGGAGATGACGGCGTCGTTCGTCCAGCATTTCGATCGTTGTCTTGGTTGTCTTGCCTGTGTCACCGCGTGTCCCTCGGGGGTCCAGTACGCCCCGCTGATCGAGAAATCGCGTGTCCAGATCGAGCGAAATTTCCAGCGGTCCGAACAGGATCGACTCTTTCGGCGCCTGTTGATGGCGCTGATTCCGTATCCCGCGCGGCTGAAAGTCCTGATGGCGCCGCTCCTGGCACTTGCGCCGATCATGGGCAGGAACGGCGGCCTCAGTCCTGGTCTCGCGCGCATCTTCCCGGCGCGGATCGGGGCGCTCCTGTCGGTGGCTCCGCGCGTGAGTCTGCGGGGAATTTTCGGTCGGGTCCCCGCTCGAACCGCGCCGGTCGGATCGGAGCGGATGAAGGTCGCGCTGCTCGAAGGCTGTGTTCAGCGCATTGCATTTGCCAAGGTGAACGACGCGACCGTGCGCGTCCTTGCCAGCGAGGGGTGTCGTGTCGATGCGCCTCGCGGGCAGGGCTGCTGCGGAGCGCTGCCGCTCCATGCCGGCAACATCGATCAGGCGCGCGAGCTCGCGCGGCACAACATCGAGGTCTTCGAGGCTGCCCGCGCCGACCGCATCGTCGTCAACGCCGCTGGGTGCGGTTCCGCGATGAAGGACTACGGGGAACTGTTCGAGGGGGATCCCGTCTGGGAGGAGCGCGCCCGCGCGATCAGTGGCAAAGTCCGTGATGTCTCGCAGATTCTGATCGAACTCGGCGAACCCCGCTCGGTCAGGCACCCCATTCCCTCGCGGGTCGTTTATCACGATGCCTGCCATCTTGCGCACGGGCAGGGAGTTCGCACCGAACCGCGCGCGTTGCTGCAAGCCATTCCGGGCATCGAACTCCTCACCCCCCCAGAATCCGAGATTTGCTGTGGGAGCGCGGGCATCTACAATCTCGTGCAACCAGGACCGGCAGCTGAACTCGGGGCGCGAAAGGCACGTCACATCGCGGCGCTGTCGCCGGATATGATTGCCACCGGCAACCCGGGGTGCACACTGCAGATCGCCGCAGCGGCGAGCGCGCTGGGGTACGACTGGCCGATTGTCCACCCTATCGAGCTTCTCGACGCCTCGATCAGGGGCGTTGACCCGAGCACGAAATAGTCCTTGGTGCTTGGTCCTTGGTTCTTGGTTCGGGCGGACCAAGAACGAGGAACTAAGGAC
>Ga0163162_10008103_pt1 | contig 10254 bp, 13 predicted proteins | sample S55metaG_FD_115310 | JGI IMG/M metagenome (GOLD analysis project Ga0163162, IMG submission 115310) | Switchgrass rhizosphere microbial communities from Kellogg Biological Station, Michigan, USA - S5-5 metaG | ecosystem: Host-associated > Plants > Roots > Rhizosphere > Soil | place: USA...
ACTTCTTGTGCGCGTCGCATCCGATAAACTGTTCCATGCTGCAGCACCTCCTTAGTGCTTCGGAGTTTCGCTCGCAGTCTACGCGAAACCCCGCTGCAGCGCTTTCATAGCATCATTATCGGCGATCATCTTCAGCGCCAGACCACAATTGCAAAAAAAAGTTGAGAGCGAAGCCTGCGCCTCGCCCTCAACCCGCTCGTCCGGCCGTGTTAGCTATCTATCTATCTGTGTCCGCGACCGGAATATCCGCCACCCGAACTACGTCCTCCGCCGCCGCGAGAGAACCCGCCGGAAGATCGCATACTCGGCGCTCCGCCGCGGAAGCTTGACCCACTGTTGAAGGATCGCGCGCCTTGTGCTCCGCTGCGGAAGCTATTATTTCCAGTAAAGCTGTGTCCGCCAACTGCTCCGCCCCGGAAATTGTTCCCGACAAAGCCTCGCCCACCGAATGCACCGCCACGAAAGTCGTTACGGCCGGCGAAGCCCACGCCACCGCGGAATCCGCGACCACCGACGAAGCCCCGCGGGCCACCCCAGTAGCCGGCGACGAATCGTCCGCCAAAGTAGCGCGGCCCGATCCAGAATGCGCCGCTATAAGGAGGCACCGCGCAGTATCCGTTTACACCGTCATAGCCATCGATCCACACGGTACCAGGAGCACACAGCGGTGGCGCCCCGTACGCACCGGCAGGCGCCTGCGAATAATATTCCGGCGCACCGCCATAGCTTTGGGGTTCGTTATAGCTCGGAGAGCCATTGTAGGCCGGATCATCGTAACCCGGGTTGCCCTGCGCGTTATTGTAATCGGCTCCGGCATTGACATCTTGCCCGAATTGACCTTGCGCAAAAGCTGACGCTCCGGCCACTAACATCACCGCGATCAGTTTCGTTTTCATTTTTCCCCTTCCTAACCGATCCTGTATCAGCACTCCGAACACCGAAGCTAAACATATGAAGATAAATGAGATGTAGCTTCGTTAATGGCCGTGTTGAACCGAGAGCGGTGCTAATGGACCAGATTTTATCTGAAGGTCCAGGTGATTTCTTTGGTCAGCCTGTAAACTGCTTCGATTCTGACTCATGAGTATGAATAGCGAGAGAAAAATTGACTCCAATGAGACAATCGTGGTGAGAAGGGCAAACGGAAAGGGATCGAAGGCCAAGCCGCGGCCCTTCGTGTTGAGCCCAATCCACACCGCAAACCAGACAGCGTGGCCAACGATAAACCACATTCTGCCTGCTTGAATTGCGATTAAATCTCCCACGCGCGCTGCGAAAGAGCGCTGCGCTAAGACTTCCCTCTCCATCGCTGAGATCGTTCGGATATTTCTATTGATTGTGGACGCTTGTTGCATGCCACCATGCTATCGCCGGTTTCTGAGTACGCTTAATCAGACATTATGCAGATTTTGCACGACCAACACCCTCAGTGAGACTTTGGATAGAGAGCTCATGATTCGTGATAGAGCGCTCCCTTTGGCCTCTTGCTTGCAAACAAATATGCATGAGCACGATTCTAATCTTATTGATCGTATTGCTTCTTCTTGGCGGGGGCGGAGGATTTTATTATGGCGGTCCCCGCGTAGGTGGCGGAGTTGGAGGTCTTCTGCTCCTGATTCTCATCCTCTATTTACTCTTTGGGAATCGAGTATAGGGTCGCCGTTCTGGACTTGGAGCCACTTCGGATCAAGGAGGGAAAAAATGGAAATAAAGAAGAAGATGGCAATTTCTGGCGCGGGTCTATTAGTGGCTGGCGCTGGATTGGGAATTTTGGGCGCCGTGCTCATCGCACCGGCGGCATTTGCATGGGCGATGCAGTTGGTAGAAAAGGGCGCCGACGGTTTTACGTCCAAGGTTGAGGGAGCGTCTAAGACCGTTGGAACAGTTGCTGGCACACTGCATCGGTCTTTCAACGAAGCAAAACGAGCAGGCATTGCTGAATTGAGACGCAATCGTCCCTTTCCACGCGGCAAGTGTTTGCCGAAGTAGCAGCCAAAGAGTTTTTGTAACTCATCCGGGTCCGAACCACTAAAGTGTTTTGGCTGTACGCAACGTACCAATTCGATAGTTAGTTGCTTAACCGCCTATTCGCCGGCACGCACACCGTGTGCCATATCGACGGATCAAATCGTGACTTGCAATCATAGACGAGAGAGGGGAGGTTTCCTAGCTACTCGCGAGCCTCTCGGCAACTGATCGCATTTGCTCATGAGATCGAAAACACTCTAGAAGGTGCTCCCCATCGAGTGGTTTCGTGAGGTAGCAGATCTTCCTGGGGGCGAAATGTTGCTCGATCAATCGGCGCTCGCGTTCGGAACTTGTGAGCACGCACACCGGCAGTTCGGCGGAATTCGGGATTTGACGAAGCACTTCCATTCCCGTCAATTTCGGCATGTTCATATCCAAAAAAATGACTTCAGCTGGCGGATACCCGCGATAGCGTCCCTTCTTCAGAATGAAATCGCGGGCCTCCTCTCCGTCAATTGCTACCGTTAGCGTATATTCAAGACCGACTTGATCCAAGACCTCTCGCAAGGCCGCAACGTCTAATGGATTGTCTTCGGCGACCGCGATTTGAATCGGCTTCACGGTCATGAGACCACGGGTAGAGGGAAATGTTTCGAATTTAGACCACTAGTCTTCAAGAGCGCAAAACCTGCATGAGGGTACCCAGATTTTCGCTGCTACAATGTTGGACTATGCATGCCGCAAGAATCTTAGTGATCGAGGATAACGAAGGCGATGTAAACATGCTTCGTTTCGCCCTGGACGAACAAGAAGAGGACTACGAGCTGGAAGTTCTGAGAGACGGTGAGGCAGCTATTCAATTCATTCATGAACACCGAAGAGCCGCACGCGAGCCGGAACCGTGTGTCATTCTCGTTGATCTGCATCTGCCGCGCTACGACGGTATCGCGATTCTGCGCGCGATTCGCGAAGCTCCGCCGCTGGAGCACATCCAGGTAGTGGTGTTGAGCGGTAGGGCGAACCCGCGAGAAGAGGCCGAAATAGCGAACCTCGGGGCGTTCTATAGAACCAAGCCATCCACGCTGAGTGAACTTTCCGAACTTGCGGCAGAGATATTTGTGATCTGCAACAAGTCTCTTCCAGCAATATCCGCTTAGCCCGGCTTTACTGTGATGATCGACTTTTAGATCGCGATTTTAAGGCCCTTTAAGCAGCACATAATTCCACCTCAAAATGAAGGTATACACAGACGATCCAGGTCCCGTGTCGTCGATGTGAACCACCGCGGCTTCTCCGTTTCGCGGACTCTGAATCAGACTTTGTCGCCCGCGGCCATCTACACCCACGAATTGAAAGTTCAAGGGATCGACAGGCATCACTCCGTCGCATTGGAAGCGGCGCCATTGCGAAGGTTCTCCCGACGGGTGAAGCAAAGTCGCCGCGTTTGCGCGTATTCGAATGTCTGCCATTCCATGGACGATTACCTCGATGCGACACAGACCCTCATTAGGGTTGGCGCCGGCCACCAACTCGGCAAGTCGGTACTGACTAGCGCTGAGGGGCATCAGCCCTGCGAGCACGAGGGAGATGGTTCTATAGACTTTCATAAAGTGAGGAGCTTATGGGCGACGTACATCGATTAGACTCTGGAAGATGCTAAACAGCGTGCGAAGATTAGCGGCTAAACTTGCTGCTGCACAAATGCGGATTCTTGGGTCCTACTCATCCCACACATTCTAAAGAGAACTACCCACCCCCCGCGTCAAAAAAGTCGCGCGATAGGGGCGGATGTTCTGCAGTGCCATGATGGTCGACCTCCGCCACGCCGGCTCATTAGCCGTTGGCCTTCAACGTGCCCTAGTATGTTGGGGTGAAAGTTATGCATACGAAAAAGATGATTGCCGGAGTAGCCGTTCTTGGCGCGTTAGCTGTTGCACCGTTAGCTATTTCTCAGGACAGGGACCGCGATCGCTACCGAGATAGGGGCGACCGAATCACACGCATCGAACCTGGGATGAATATTTCCGTACGCACAAATGACAGCATGGATGCAGAAAACTTCGATAACCGCATTTATTACGGCGTGGTCGACCAAGATGTACGGGGACAAAATGGGCGTCTGGCTATTCCGAGAGGCTCACGCGTCGAATTGATTGTAAGGGTCATGCGTGATAACGACTTGGTACTGGATCTGGAATCCGTCAACGTAAATGGCCAACGGTATGCCATTCAAACCGACAAAACCCACGTGGAAGCCGAACATGACAATAGCTTGGTCGGAACGATCCTCGGCGCTATTAACGGGGGCCAGGCGCAGGGTCGCGCCGTTCGTATTCCCCGAGACACCGTGCTGAACTTTCGATTGCAAGCGCCTCTCACGATGGGTGTCGCAGACCGCGGAATGGACCGGGATGGTAACCACTACCACGATTACTACAGGCCAAATGACTACTACACTCCGAATGACTTTCAACGAAATCGATAACGCTCAGTCTTAAAAGCGGTTCCGCGAAACCAATATCGATGTGAAAGATCTAATAGAGCGAACCACTCTTACTTCCTATCGGACGCGAAGGGTGTAGTGTGCGGTATAGAACGGACCGATTGTCGTAAGCGACGTCGGTCCTTTTTTCTAGTTAACTACCCCGATCGAATCGCCCGATAATCATCATTGGTAGTCTCCCCACTTTGCCTGGCCGGCAAATGTGCGGTGGGGCCGTTCGTCGTGCCTTTTGAATTCGCGACAAGACCGCTCGGTTCCAGTTCGCGGCCCGAGAAACAAATACAATAGAGTCCCACGGAACCAATCTACGGCTCAGCCGTATAACGTACATGCGACGATTCTGGAGGGATCTTGATTACGGGGCCAGAGGGCTGCGCAATCAGCCCGGCTTTGCCAGCATCGCGATTCTTACCCTCGCCCTCGGTATCGGCGCCGCCACCACCATCTTCAGCGTTATCTACAACGTCCTGCTCGATCCTTTCCCCTATACCGATGCCAAGCGGGTAGTGGTGATCCAAATCCACGACCTCGCCCGCAGCGCGCCTGGTGGCCGGCAAGGCCTGCAAACCGCGGAGTTCCTCGACTATCAAGAGCAGAACCACATATTTGAGGAGGTCATTGGTGGATCGTTTCAGGACGCTCTGCAGAGCACAGCCGAGGGCACTGAGCAGTTCTCAGGTGGCGCCACCACACCAAACATGTTCCACTTTCTCGGCGTGCCGGCCATGCTGGGCCGCGCGCTGACGCCGGAAGACGCAGCCCCGGGTTCGCCGCCAGTCTTCGTGATGAGCTACAAGCTGTGGTCCAGGCGCTACGGCCTGGACCGCTCGATCCTCAACAAGACATTCGTGCTCAACGGCGTGCCAACCACGCTGGTCGGGATCATGCCGCCCCGCTTCACCAAAATGGGAGCGGACCTTTGGTGGTCGGTCTCAATGAACCGGGGAGACCGTGAGATGAGCCAGCAGTTTTGGACCTTCCAGGGGAAGCTGAAGCCTGGCGTCACCCTCCAGCAGGCGCAGGCGGATATTGACCTGCTGGCTCACCGGCTCGCCAAAGTTTACCCTCTGAACTATCCCGACAATTTCACCGTCCAGGTCGTCAGTTGGGTCGATAGCCTGATCGGGCCCTTCAGAAAGACGCTGTACACGCTGGCCGCGGCGGTGGGCCTGCTGCTACTGATTTCGTGCGCCAATGTCGCGAACATGCTGCTCGCTCGGGCCGCGGCGCGGGAGAAGGAAATGGCCATCCGCGGATCGCTAGGCGCCAGGCGAAGCGAACTGATCCGCCAGTTGCTGACCGAGAGTCTGCTGCTCGCGCTGGCGGGAGGTGTGCTCGGCTGCGTGTTCTCCTATGTGGGCCTCAAGGGCATCGTCACCCTGATCCCGGATGGAATGATTCCGCGGGAAGTCGTCATTCAGTTGAATATTCCGGTCTTATTGTTCAGCCTGGGGATCGCAATCTTCACGGCCCTGATCTTTGGCCTGGCGCCAGCTTTGCACAGCGCCAACCAAAACTTAGTGGAGCCTCTCAAAGAATCGGGCAGAGGTGTTAGCGGAGGCTTCCGTCGAGGCCGGCTACGCAACGCCCTGGTCATTGTGGAGGTTGCATTATCGCTGGTTCTGCTGGCCGGCGCCGGTCTGATGATGCGGACCTTTATCGCCATGCAGCAAGTGGATCTCGGATTCCGACCGAACAATATCCTGTTTACGCGACTGCCGCTGCCCAAAGGGCAATACAAGACTACGGTCCAGAAGCAGCGCTTCTACAGCCAGTTGCTAGCACGCCTCCAGATGCTTCCGGGTGTTGTCGCGGCAACGACCACCACGACGGTCCCGCCCTTCGGGGGCATCCACAGTGAGATCGACATCGCGGGCAAGACCCATTATGAGAAATGGAGCGCGATCTATACGCTGTGCAGCGAAGGCTACTTCCCCGCTATCGGACTTAAGTTGCTGCGGGGAAGGGTGCTCTCGGAGTTCGACGTAAATGACGGCCGCCGTGTAGCCGTGATCAGCCAGACGATGGTCAATCGTTTCTTCGGAAATGAAGATCCCATCGGCCGGAAAATCAAGATCGTAATGCTTGAGAGCATGCCCGAAGGCAAGGTGGAGAACCCTGTGTTCGAGGTGATTGGAGTTGTGAGCAATACCAGAAATCAGGGAATCCAGGACCCATCCTTCCCGGAAATGTACATTCCCTACACCATGACAGGAACTTTCGATCGTGCCGTTCTGGTCCGTACCACCGGCAACCCCGCGGCGCTCGTGGACACTTTACGACGCGAGATCTGGGCGGTGGACCGCAACGTGGCGCTCACGTTTACCGGCGCTCTGGAGGACTTCCTGCGGGACTTCGTCTACGCGCAGCCGCGTTTTGGCTTCGTCCTGCTGGCTATTTTTGGGGGCGTGGGGCTGGTGCTCATCACCATCGGGGTTTATAGCGTGATCTCCTATACCGTATCCGGCCAGACGCAGGAGATTGGCGTCCGCATGGCGCTGGGCGCGGCACATTCCGATGTGCTGGGGATGGTTCTGTGGATGGGGCTGCGGCTGATTGCGTTCGGCGTGGCTGCCGGGCTGCTCCTCACCTTTGCGGCGATGCGCATCGTCTCCAATCAGCTCTTCGGCATCCCGACCTACGATCCGGTCACGATCGCCATAGTGATTGCGGCGGTCGTGGTTGCCGGTCTGGCCGCTTGCTACTGGCCTGCGCGTCGAGCTACGCAGCTGGATCCGATGGTGGCACTCCGTTATGAATAGCGCGAACAATGTCACTGAAGGATCTACTGGTCCACTCCCCTGGTCGTACCGCAAGCATCTCGTCGAAGTGACCCATTATTCACGCCCCGTTAACAGCGATTATCGGAAACGAAAGTGTTTCAGGGAGGGGAAAAAATGCGGCGAAGACGCTGTCGACATCCCCGCCGCGGTGCAGTTGAAACGGTTTGTTTTGTAAAGTCGATTGTTCTGTGGAATAGAGCTTCAGCGGAGCGAAAGGTTTCAAAAAAACTCGAGTGTGTGTTCGACGCAATATCGTCAAAGGCAAAATTTGCACCTGCGAACGAAATATAAAAGCAGTACTAGCGGTAGATCGGATTGGTCCCATAGAGTGTTGCCAATTCCCGAGACTGAAAGTACACTCCAATTCAGCGCAGCGTCTTCGTCGAACTGACGTTGGGCAAAAACAAAAAGAGAGGGGCGCTTGGCTCCAACCGAGACGCCCCCTGAAATGACAAGAGGGGAAACAGGCTGGCGAATGCGGCAGTCTTGCAACATGCCAACAAAGAGGATGCGGCTAAACCAGGAAACGCAGGGGACTATGGCTGGAAAGGGCCATCGAACGATGGTTCTCCTGCCCGAAGGTTGTGAGATCGCACTGGTAGGGGGAGGTAGCTGGACATCCCGAGATGGTGGAGGCTATCTGGGATGGGCAGTCAGTATGGCTATTCGCAATCGACTTCGATGCACGTACTGAGGAGCGTACCAGTGACGAGGCGTCAGGCGAAGCATCCGAAACCGCCGAACTGAGTACCTCGATTGTGGCGAAAACGCCCGCGACCACCCGGCCTGCTGGCGCTCCGAGAGTCAGACGCTTTAATGCTGCCGGTAGGGAACTGTTCTAAAACTTCGTGGCCCTGGGATCTAGAGCGAGGTTGCTGGAACCGGACTCTTACAGATAGCAATGATCTCGGCCGCAAATTCAACTTTACTTAACTCGGACGGCTTGCTACGATACAACGCTCCTAGGTCTGCAATCTCGGCAATCTGAATCGGGCCAGCCTGGCTGCTCACCACGATCACGCGGATGTGTTCTAGCGCAGGCGCTTCGCGTATGGCACGGAGGATAGCCATTCCGTCGTAAATCGGCAAATGCAAATCAAGCAGAATGACAAACGGTTCGGGTTCTCCTACACCCGTCCGGCGCTCACGAACGAATCGGAAGGCCTCTGCATCGTCTTTCAGAGTCTCTAGCTCATAGTTCTCTTGTTGCTGATCGAGGGCGTAGCGAAGCAGCCCCGCGCCGCCTCCCGCCCTGATTTCGGCCCTCGAACTGCTTCTAACAGAGCATGAATAGCAATCGTTTCGGGATAATCGCCCTTGTCTTAGGTCTTCGGTTCGCAGCTATCGGTTTCGCGCAGACCGCGAAGGAAGACATCAAAGGCGCAGGGCAAGATGTTAAGCAAGCTGGGAAAGCGACTGGTTCTGCCGCGAAGAAAACCGGGAGAGCCACGAAGAAAACGGTAAAGAAGGGCGTCAATAAGACCGCCGAAAAGACCGAAGAGGGTGCCAACAAAGTTGAGCAAAAGACTCGGTAGTCTTTGCCGTCTCGGTGCACGTGTATAGCCGGCCATAACGTTCAATTTGAAAAACCCGACCTGAGAGAATGGATCAGGCGTGCACCTGAACGGTTCCGGGAAGCCAATTTCGGTGCGAATGATCTAATAGAGCGAACCACTCTTACTTCCTATCGGACGCGAAGGGTGTAGTGTGCGGTATCGAAGGGACCGATTGTCGTTAGGACATCGGTCCTTTTTTCTAGTTAACTATGTCCGATCGAATCGCCCGATAATTGCCATTATCGGAAGTCGCCGATATGGCTCCGCGATCCACTTGTACGGTTTGCCGAGAGCGCAAGGTCTGGAAGAGGAGATTGATCGTCTACAGCCTGGTTTGGTGCAGGCCGGGACTGCAAGCCCCTACTAGCCAATTCCTGACTGTAGACTTGCTGCGCGAGGTCGGTCAATTCTCGGTGATCAACCGAAAGCAACGCTTCATCAGACAGCGAAGCGTACCACCTTCGTATTTCCTCGGGATCTACGTTCACCAAATTTTAAGCCCTAGTCGGGCGAAAACGACAACGCCGCCAGTCGCCTAGTTTAGACCAACCTGAAGCTCAGGCACTTGGCTGATCCCATGGTGGCGGACGTGCGAGAAGATACAATCACCAATAAGAGGGATTGGTCCCGGCGCTGGGAGTCGAACCCAGCCCATGCTCTAATCTGGAGCTTCGCGGTTTATAAGACCGCTCGTGCACCGTACACTTCGCCGGGACTTTCGCGCTTTGCGCGTGTCTCGAACTTAGCGTATGAGTGGCATGAGCACTTGTTGGTTTATCACCGCTTCACTGCCCACTTGGCCGTGTAACGCGCAAACCGTACAAGTGGCGAAGGTGGGTCCGGTCCCCATAAGGGCCATTATCGGTAGGCAACTTTGGTTTGCGGTGACGACCGAGGTCGGGAGGGAGCGCCGTGACGGAACTTCACTACCATTGATTCGGTATCGGTTCCATCTGCATCGACGTGCGGTGTCAACGTCGAATCTTTATTGAATCTGAACTTTGCATCCGCCCATCCATGCGGCATGAAGGCTTTTGACATTTGCGTCGCCTTGATTGTTCTTCACGGATTTGCCGCCGCACAGCACTTCGATTTTGGCTGGGGGCTGGGCGTAAAGGGAGGCGTTCCAACCACAGACCAGCTCACTTCAAATCGCGGCACCACCGCCACACTTCACCAAAACGACAACTATATTGTCGGTCCCGTGGCGGAAGTCCGTATCCCGTTCGGATTCGCCGTTGAAGTGGATGGGCTCTACCGGGGGACGAACTACACGGTGACAAATGCACCCGTAGGAATTACCTCGATTGATTCCAGCTCATGGGAAGTTCCATACCTTGCGAAATTTCGTTTGCCCATTCCGTTGGTGAAACCGTTCCTCGCAGGAGGCGGCGCCTACCGCACATTTAACGGCCTCCCTGCGGGTGTCACGGCTTCGCACAAT
>Ga0163162_10008104_pt1 | contig 10252 bp, 6 predicted proteins | sample S55metaG_FD_115310 | JGI IMG/M metagenome (GOLD analysis project Ga0163162, IMG submission 115310) | Switchgrass rhizosphere microbial communities from Kellogg Biological Station, Michigan, USA - S5-5 metaG | ecosystem: Host-associated > Plants > Roots > Rhizosphere > Soil | place: USA: Michigan...
CCGGAGGCGTGCATCTCGCAAGGATAGGGTGCGTTCGCGTGTGGGCGCCGATCTCCATCCCGGCATCGCGCAGGCGGCGTACCTGGTCGTCGGTCATCATGAGATCGTCCGGCAGAGAAACCGCTGCGAGGGCCCTGATCGCATTCACCACGTCGTCCCGCTCGTCCTGCGGCAGATACTTGATCTTGTCGAGAATGGCTTCGACCGTCTCGCGTTTCTCGGCTAACGATCCGGTTCGATAGACCCCGAGCTTGGCGGCCGTGAGGTCGAATTGGGGAGTTGCGACGCGCCGCACGGCTTCGATCACGGTGGCGTTGCACATGCGACCGCCGTTCATGAACGCGGTTGCGACGAAGAACGTCGCGTGCATGCCGTGCCGCTTTAGGATCGGGAGCGCCACGACGCAGTTGTCGGCGTAGCCGTCATCGAACGTTATCGCAGCCGCGCGGTCGGGCAACGACCTGCTGCGCAATTTCTCGACCGCCTCGGGAAGCGGCAATACGTTGAACCAGCTTCCCGCCCAGTCCAGGATCTCGGTGAACCTTCGCGCATCCGGCTCATCCGGGTACAGCGAGTCCGGTACCGGATGCACGCGATGAAAGATCAGGATGGAAAGACGCGCGCGCGACCCCGCCGGCGAAAGCGCCCGGAGCACGGTCCTGATGCCGGCATTCATTGCGTCGCGATCCGCTTGCCGGGACGGCAGCTCTCGCCGGGCGTGCCGTAAAGGAGCCGATAGGCGGTCGTCGCCGCCACGTCGTGGCCCGCGCCGTTCCAGTGCCGATCGAGCGGCCAGTAGTCGAATTTCACCTGGTCGCGCGCATACGCTTCCCGGAATATCGGATCGAGGTCCGCCACCCGAAATCCCTGGGCCGTCGCCTCCCGCTGGAAATAACCGCGCAACCGCGGATCGTCGATTCGCTTCGACGCCTGCTCCGGCTTGTAGATCGCGTAACGGTCGGAATCGAGCAGAAACACGACGCACCGCGGAGGAAGACCCAGCGTGGCCGGAAGGTTGTGGAGAAAGTAGTCGACGACTGGATACAGGCGCGCGTCCGTGCGCTCGTCGACGCCCGACGCTGCCGCCGCAGCCTTGCGCTTCGGCCAAACGGAGAGACGAGGGAGCGAGAGCCCCAGGTTCACCTGCAGATAGCGATAGAGCGAGATGTCGCCGATGCGCATGCGGAGCGCGCGAAAGACGCTGTCGTTGTCGAGCGGGCGATAGTTCAACGCCATGCCATCGCCTCTCACCGAAAACCAGTAGTGCCCGGTCTGGTCGATGACGCTTTCCGAAATGTCGCCATCGGAGAGCAGGAGTACCGCGGCCGCGGGCTTGAACTCGTCCCTCGCGAGGCGCGACAGCGCCAGGTAGTCGCTGATCGACAATCCGCTCACGCCCAGCCCGTACACGCTCTGCGGATCGCCCAGGAGCGTGCCGAGCCGCCCCTGCAACGTCTCCGGGTACGTGTTCATCAGCCCCTCGACGAAGCTGTCGCCGAGGACTATCACCGGCGCCGAGTCCTTGTGGAAGTCGAACGGCGCGATGTGTCCGTAGTTGTTCGTCATCCCCCGATGCGCATTGCGAAGAGCCCAGGACTTCGAATAGGTATACGCGAGCTTCGGCTCGTAGCTCTGGAGCGGCCACTCGTCGTATCGCTGCGTCCGGTAGAGACCCATGGGCACCGGCAGGAACCGGAGCACGAGCTCGAGCAGCGCCAGGGCGAGGACGACGCCCAGCGTGAGCCAACCGGTGGCGGAGGCGAATTTCCTCATGCGTCGTCAGAAATTGAAGTAAATGAACTCCGAGACACCGCGGGAGTCGTTGATTGCCGCGACGACGCACACGAGCGTGGAGGCGAAGCCCGTGGCGCACCAGGCCCACTCGCGAGCGCTCTTGCCGCGCGAGCGAAGCATCGACTCGAACCTTCCGACGAGCGTCTGCGAATTCGGCATGCAGAAGACGAAGGCGAGGAGCGCCGCGCTCCAGACGCACTGGCGCAGCCCGCCGAACGCCTCGAGCGTGCCGAATCGCCAGTGGTCGGCCATCGGCAGATAGGTCGAGAGAGGGCCGTGCCACTCGACGGGGAGCGCGAATCCGTTCGACCCGAACATGGCGCTCAGCACCCCGAGCGCTCCGGCGAGCGTCGTCGCGCGAAAGAACACCCAGGCGATGACGACCGCCGTGAAGGTGGCGAGCACCGCGGCGGCGCGGCCCGCCGCGGTGGAGCGCGAAAGGTCATGACCGAGCCACCGCGATCGCACTGTGCGCCAGCCGTGATTGATCACGAGCAGCGCGCCGTGCACGCCACCCCAGACGATGAATGTCCAGCCCGCACCGTGCCACAACCCGCCGAGCAGCATCGTGGCGAGAAGGTTCACGTACCGCCGGACCGGCCCTTTCCGGTTGCCTCCCAGGCCGACATAGAGATAGTCGCGAAGGAAACGCGACAGCGTCATGTGCCAGCGCCGCCAGAACTCGATGATGCTCGTTGCCTTGTACGGCGAGTTGAAATTGAGAGGCAGGTCGACGTTGAACATCTTCGACAAGCCGATCGCCATGTCGGAATAGCCGGAAAAGTCGAAATAAAGCTGCAGCGTGTAGGCGAGAGCGCCTCCCCAGGCCTCGATCACCGTCAGCGCGTGGCCCGGGTTCGCTTCGAACACGGGGCCAACGAACGGCTGGATCTCGTCGGCAAGGACCACCTTCTTGAACAGTCCCACGAGAAAGAAAGCGGTGCCGACCGAGAAGTTCTGCACCTGGAACCGGTACGTCGACTTCTCGGCGAACTGCGGCATCATTTCCGAGTGATGCAGCACCGGCCCGGCGATCAGGTGGGGGAAGTAGGTGACGAACAGCGCGTAGGGAACGAACCGCGGCTCCGACGCCTTGCCCTGACACGTGTCGACGAGAAAGGCGATCTGGGTGAACGTGAAGAATGAAATTCCCAGCGGCAGGACGATCCCGGCCAGGGGAACGTCGATCCCGGCAAACTGCCGCAGCGATTCGATGAAGAAGTTGGCGTACTTGAAATAGCCGAGCGTTGCGAGGTTGGCGGCAACCGCGACCGTCAGCAGGTTTCTCGCGGCTCGGGGACGATCGAGTTGGCGCAGGCGACTGATCGCGCGTCCCAAGTGGAAGTTGACGACGATGGACGCGAGCAGCAGCAGCAGGTACTTCGGATTCCAGTAGCCGTAGAAGAACAGCGATCCCAGAGTGAGCCACGCCGCGCTGGCGTAGAGCAGGCCCAGGCGGCCGAGCAGGTAGAACCCCGCCAGGGCCAGGGGAAGGAAGCCGAAGAGAAATTCGTACGAGTTGAATAGCACGCGGGACGGTGACGGGCGGGCGAGCGCCTATGCTCTCGCTCCGCGCGAGGCACCCGGCGAATTGGTCAGGAGGGAACGGCCCCATGCGCACTGGCGGATTTGACGCTGACCTGCCCTCCCGCGCCGGTCGTGGCCGTCACCAGCTTGTAGGCCGCCACGAGCAACACCAATTCGTAATACTGCAGCTCCCAGTAGGAGATGTTCACGAAGGCGCCGCCCACCCCATACCCGATCAGCGATACCTGGATCGACCGCGCCAACTGACCGGCCCAGGCGTTCTCTGGCACCGTGCGGCTCCTGGCAATCACCCTGCGCGCGGTGACCCAACCCATCAACCCCAGGGTGAGGAACAGAAAGAGACCGACGTAGCCGTGCTCGCCCAGCATCTGGAAATAGATGCTGTGCGCGCTGTGGACGTCCTCCGGATTCGGCGCGTACTCCTGGAACGTGCGGCGCGTGTAAATCTCGAATCCGCCGCCGACGATCGGGCGGGCATTCGCGAGGTTGTACGCCATCGTCCACGAGTTGATGCGCCCCTGCGCCGACGCGTCGGCCTCGTAGTTCTCCATCGACCTCATCCGCGTCTCCCACACGTCCGGCATGAACATGACGGCCGACGCGAGACTCCCGAAGAGGATCACGCCGAAGACGATCTTCTTGCGGCTCTTGAGCCAGAGGAAAACGCTCATCGCCGCCACCGCGAGCAACGCGCCTCGCGACTGACTTCCGAGCACGGCGACCATGGACAGGAGTGCGGCTCCGCCGAGGCCCCACTTGATGATCTTGCGGTTGGCGGTCGAGCCCAGGTAGAACATGAGGGGCACGACCATGACGAGCGCGATGCAGATGGCGTTGTTGTCGGAGACGTAGCTCCCCCCCGGCGGCCCATAGACCTTGTGCACGCCCCCGGTCGCGATGGTGAACAACCCGCCCTTGACGCCGAAGAATCCTACCGAGAGCACAAGTACCCAGATGAAGGCATCGATCTCCTTCCGCGTGCGGATGAGAAGTGCGGACAGGAGAACGAGCAGGAACACCTTCATCACGTTGACCCACTGGGCGAACGCGGCGTCGGGCTCGAGGGCGAACAGCAGTGTGATGCTGAACCAGACCATGAGCAGGATGATCATGACGAGAACGCCGTGGCGCGGGAACTCGATCTTCTGCTTGCCGAATACGAGGCTGGCGACAGTTGCGAGGGCGACGATGAACGCGAACGGAAAATTGTTGGCGAACCCGAAGGCGTACCGGTGCGGATTCATGAGGCTGATCCACGCCCCGACGAGAACGCCGATCCAGGGGTGACGCATGATCACCGGGATCAGTCCGGCGATGATGGCGAGAAGTGCGAGGTCGCGCATGCCGGCTCCTTACGATGGCTTGCGATGCGAGCGGTTCATGGGGAGACCATGCTCTTGACGTAGCGATGCTTCCCCGAGCGTTCCGCCGCGATCGATTCGACGACGTCGACATCGACTGCGACACCGGCGCCGAGCCGTGCCTTGATGCCTTCCCGTATCGTCGTGCGGGCGCGCTCGTCGAAGCCGCCTTCGGGAACGATCGAGACGCGCGTCCGCTCGAGCGACTCCTGGACGATCGCGAACGTACGGATTCCCGGCAGGTCCCGCACGACGTAGATGAGCGCCAAGCCGTGGAGCACGGTGCCGTCCATCGCCACGACGAAGTCCGTCGAACGGCCCTTGACCTCGGAGAGCGTCGGCAGACCGCGACCGCAGGCGCACGCGCGATTGCCGAGCACGCCTACGTCGCCCGTCCGGTAGCGCAGGAACGGGAAGTCGCGCGTCGCGAGGTGGGTGATCACGATCTCCCCCGGCTCGCCCGCCGGAACCACGCGGCCATCGGCATCGATCAATTCGACGATCAGGTCCTCGGCCGTGATGTGGAGCGACCCTTCGGGACACTCGTGCGCGATGAATCCCGCATCGCGGCCGCCGTAGCCGTTCGCGACGCGGCAGCCGAACGTCTTTTCGATCTGCCTGCGCTGATGGTCGTACAGGGATTCCGAGGTGACGAACGCGACCTTGATGCCGAGCCCATCGACGCGCTCGTTGCGGCGCTCGGCATGGCGGGCGATGTAGGCGAGCGCCGACGGATAGCCGAACAGCATCTTCGGGCGCTTCGCCTTGATGCGTTCGATGAACCGATCGAGGTTCGTCTCCGACATGTCGAAGGCCGGCAGCAATTCGGTGCGCAGCACGCGATCGCGAAGCTGCCGCAACCGGTCCTGCGCGCCCAGCTCGATGGGGGAACCCCAGACGACGATTTCCGGATCGCCGATATCGACGCCCCACCAGCGGGTCGCGCGCCATTTCGCCGCCACGTCGTGGCTCACGCGGTCGGCTCCCATGTAGAACACCAGCGGCTCGCCGCTCGATCCGCCGGTGTTGTAGCGCATGAGCTTGCCCGCATCGTCCGCCTTGAGGCGATCGACATTCGCCCGGATGAGCGGCTTCGTGAGCAACGGCAACTTGGCGAGATCGCCGAGCGATTGCACATTGCCGGGTGCCATGCCGACGGCTGCGAACATTTCTCGGTAATAGGGGACGCGAGCGCCGATGTCGGCGAGAAATCTCCGCAGATTCGCGAGCTGCAAGGCCTCCAGCCGGGACCGGTCCAGCCACTGCGTCGCCTCGAGGCCGCGCAGTCGCGTGCGCGTGTCGTGACCTTTGAGGCGCTCGTGCAGCGGGAACAGCACGTTGGCGACCCACGTCGTGTAGCGGTCGCGAGGCTGCGCCACGGCCACGCTCACGATTCGGCCCTCCCGCGAACGCTCGGCATCAGGCGGGCATAGATGTCGATCCATTGATCCTTCACGGCGGGCCAGCCGAATTGCTGGACGTCGGTGAGGCCCGTATTCGCGATGCGATAGGCGAGATCGCGGTCGCGCAGGAGCCGGGCCATGGCATCGGCCATCGCCTGAGGATCCTGCGGCGGCACCAGTAGAGCCGTGCGCCCGTGGTCGACCATGTACGGCACGCCGCCGACGTGGGTGCTCACCACGGGCACTCCGCTTGCGAGCGCCTCGAGAATCGAATTGGGCATGTTGTCGACACGGCTCGGGTTAAGCGCAATGTCGGCGCTCTTGTACAGCGCCGCGATCGCATCGCGTCCCAGTCGTCCGACGAACGTGACGGCATCGGCAACGCCGCAGTCGATCGCCGCCTGCCGCAGGCGCTCCTGCTCGGGTCCGATTCCGGCAATCGACATCCGGCACGCCGGGAACTCGTGTCGAAGGAGCGCGAATGCGCGGATTGCGGTCTCGTTGTCGTAGATCCATTCGAGGTTGCGGGTGACGACGACATGCGGCGAAGCGGACAGCGCTCCCGGCAGTGCATGCGGGGAGAACAGCTTGAGGTCCACGATGTTCGGCACGACCTCCGCGGGGACGCTGTGGCGCGCGAAGATCTTGCGCAGGAACCTCGAAGGCACGGCGACGATTCGGGCGCGGCTCAACGACAGTCGCACGAGCCGCGACGATCCGGCGAGAAAGCGCTCGGCTTCGCCACCGCGGTAGTTGACGACGACGGCCTTGCCGCGCAACCACGCGATCCAGAGGGCGGGCACGGCGAAGAGATGCCAGGACCAGCCCGAGTTCGCCATCAGATGGACGACGTCGCAGCGGCCGAAGGCCGACCAAAGCGAACCGGCGTAATTGAAAAGGCGGACGACCGCTCGGGCGCCGCGGGTCTCCGCGACCCAGGACGGCGAATAGGGAATGTTGGTGCGGACGATTTCGACGGCGAGACCCTCGTTGCGGAGGAGCTCGGCCAGCTGCCGCGTCTGGTTCGCCATCCCCCCTTCGGGGGGCGGCAACGGCCCGACGAGACAGACCTTGGGCAGCTGGCCCGAGTTCGACCCCGATTGCAGCGGCTTGGCCACGGGTTCGGCCAGCTGGAGGGAAGCGTTCATTCCGCCCATGGCTTACACGCCGCTCGCACGCAGCCGGTGCTCGCGACCGGACCCCTCGAGCAGGCCCGTATATATGGACCCGTAGCGCGCGACGCTCAACGCCCACGTGCGCTCGGCCTCGACGAAACGGCGCGCCCGTTCGCGCACGCGCGGCCAGTCGTCCTTGCGCGCAAGCACGCGCTCGATGGCCTGCGCGAGGGCGTGGGCATCGCCCGCCGAAAAGAGAAAGCCCGTATCGCCGTCGCGGACGAGCTCGCGATGCCCCCCGACATCGGAGGCGACGAACATCCTCCCCTGTGCCATCGCTTCGAGCGGCTTCAGCGGCGTGACGAGATCCGTCAAGCGCATGCGATGGCGAGGGTAAGCGAGCACGTCGATGAGGTCGTAATAGCGCTGCACGTCCGCGTGCGGCACGCGGCCCGTGAACACGACGCGATCGTCGAGCGCGAGCCGCTTCGCCTGTTCCTTCAGCGCTTGTTCCTGCGGCCCCCCACCCACCAGCAGAACGCGCAGGTCCCGCAGTCGCGGGACGAGCAGCGCCGCGGCTTCGAGCAGGAGATCGAGGCCCTCGTAGGCGTAGAACGAGCCGGCGAAGCCGATGACGGTCGCGCCGTCGAGCCCGAGCGCCGTCCGCAGCGCGGGATCGGGCGTTCCGCCGTAGCGGAATTCGCGCGCGTCGACGGCATTGGGGATCACCGTGATGCGCTCGGCGGGGATACCGCGCGCCGCGATCTCCTTGCGCAGGCCTTCGCAGATGGTCGTAACATGGCCCGCCCGGCGGAACACGTGCGTGTCGAGCGCGCGCGTGGCGCGATACCGAAGGCTGCCTTCGGTGGTCGTGCCGTGGTCGACCGCGGCATCTTCCCAGAGGGCGCGCACCTCGTAGACGACCGGAATGCCGAGCCTTCGACCCGCGCGCAGCGCCGGCAGGGCATTCAGCACCGGCGAATGCGCATGGAGGATGTCGGCGTCGAAGGTCTTCGCCAGCTCCTCGATGCGGCGCGCGGTGGCGCGCATTTCGGCGAGATAGCCCAGACCCGGAACTCGCAATGCGGGCGTCCCGTGCTGTGGCGTGCGATGAAAGCGCCAACCGTCGACGTCCTCGATTTCGGCCGCCGCCTTTCCATGGCGCGGCGTCGTGAGCTGCAGCGTCTGCCATCCGAGCGCACGCTGCTCGCGCAGGATGGCCAGCGTGCGGAACACGTAGCCGCTGTGCAGCGGAAGCGAGTGATCGAGGATGTGCAGGATGCGCATGGGGAAGCTACGCGGCCATCTGTCGCGGCGCGGTGTCGGATTGATCCACCACCTTGCGCAGGAAGGCGTCGAACATCAGGAGCGTCCACAGCGGAGCGCTGTAGTCGCGGCGACCGGACTCGTGGTGGTCGACCAGCTGCTCCAGATAGCGGCGCTCGAAGAAGCCGGTCGCGGCGAGTCTTTCGCCGAGCAACGCATCGCGCACCCGTTGCCTGAGCGGCCCGCGGAACCAGCGCGCGAGCGGCACCGCGAAGCCCATCTTCGGGCGATACAGGACTTCCGCGGGCAGGTACGGCTCCATCGCCTTCTTGAGCAGGTACTTGCCCTCCTGCCCGCGAACCTTGAGCGACGGGGGCAGCGATGCCAGCCATTCGACGAGCGGGTGATCCATCAGCGGCTCGCGGACTTCCAGCGAGTGCGCCATGCTCGCGCGATCGACCTTGGTGTTGATGTCGCCGACGAGATAGGTCTTGAGATCGAGATACTGGATCTGCGACAGCGGGTCGTCCGTCTGCGCTTTCGCGGCATGATGCCGGAACACCTCCATGGCTTCGTAGCCTGCGAGGCGCGACTTGAGCCCGTTGCTGAAAAGCTGCGCGCGCATCGGATCGCGCAGGATCGACACGGAGTGGAAGTACGCCTCGACCGAGTTCCGCGCGAGCGCTTCGAACGTCGTCTTCGCGCGGAGCACGCGCGGCGCCCAGTCGAGCTTCGGATAGGCGCGTCCGAGAAGACCGAAGAGAGGCCGCCGCATTCCCATCGGCATCGACGCCCGCATGCGCTCCTCCATCAGGTGCAGGCGATAACGGCGATAGCCGCCGAAGCTCTCGTCGCCGCCGTCGCCCGACAGCGCCACCGTCACGTGGCGCCGCGCGAGCTGGCAGACTCTGTAGGTCGGGATCGCCGAGCTGTCGGCATACGGCTCGTCGTACAGCGACGCGAGCTCGTCGATCAAATCGAAGTCGTCGGATTCGACGCGCTCGACGCGGTGGTTCGTGTGGTACCGGTCCGCAACGGCTTGTGCGAACTCCGACTCGTTGAACGCGGGATCGGCGAACGCGATCGAGCACGTGTTGACGGGCTCGGCCGAAAGGCCGGCCATCAGCGCGACGACCGCGCTGGAATCGACACCGCCGGACAGGAAGGCCCCAAGGGGGACTTCGGAGATCATTCGCAGCTTGACCGATTCGCGCAGACGGGCGACGAGCTCCTCGCACGCCTCGCCGTCGGTCTTCGCCCCACCCTCGCTGAAGCGCACATCCCAATATTCACGCGGGGCGGGAACCGCCTGGCCGCGGGTGATGAGCAGCGTGTGCGCCGGCGCCAGCTTTCTTGCCGCCTTGAAGATCGTCCGCGGATCGGCGACGTAGCCCAGCGCGAAATACTCCTCGATGGCGAGCGGATCGATATCGCGCGACATTCCGCCGTGGGCCAGCATCGACTTCAATTCCGAGCCGAAAACGACCATGCCGTCGGGGAGAATCGCGTAGTGGAGCGGCTTCACGCCGAGCCGGTCGCGCGCCAGGAACAGCGACTCGCGGTTCCTGTCCCAGAGCGCAAACGCGAAGAATCCCCGGAACCGCTCGACGCAGCGCTCGCCCCATTCTTCCCACGCGTGCACCACGACTTCGGTGTCGCTCTTCGTGCGGAACGTGTGGCCGAGCTTCACGAGCTCCGGCATCAGCTCCTGATAGTTGTAGATCTCGCCGTTGTAGACGATGCAGACGCTGCGGTCCTCGTTGTA
>Ga0163162_10008107_pt1 | contig 10250 bp, 7 predicted proteins | sample S55metaG_FD_115310 | JGI IMG/M metagenome (GOLD analysis project Ga0163162, IMG submission 115310) | Switchgrass rhizosphere microbial communities from Kellogg Biological Station, Michigan, USA - S5-5 metaG | ecosystem: Host-associated > Plants > Roots > Rhizosphere > Soil | place: USA: Michigan...
CGCGGGGTTCTCGCGCGCCAAGGTGCGCGCGATCAAGGACATCGCGCGCCACGCGGTGGCCGGCACCGTGCCGACCCGGCGGGCCGCGGCCGCGCTGACCGACGACGCCATCATCGAGCGCCTGGTGCCGATCCGCGGCGTCGGGCGCTGGACCGTCGAGATGCTGCTGATCTTCACGCTCGGCCGCGCGGACGTCCTGCCGGTGGACGACTTCGGCGTGCGCGAGGGCTACCGCCGAGCCTACGGCAAGCGGCTGCGGCCCACGCCAAAGGCGCTGCGCGTGCTCGGCGAGCAGTGGAAGCCGTATCGCTCGGCAGCGGCCTGGTACCTGTGGCGCGCGGCGAGCGAGCCGCGGCCGGGGAAGACGAGGCCGACCGCCAGCACCGCTCGTCGAAGCTCAGCTCGCGGATAAGGTTTCGAGCCGGGCCGGCTGGCCTTCCTTGCGGTATCTCAGACTGCCGATGACCCAGCCCCGTCCCTCCTCACGCACGAACACCACGTGGACGTGTCCATCCACGGCGGCTACCGCCGAGGTCGTGGCGGGTTCGCTGAGGCGGACCGCCAGCCGGACGTGAATACGCCCTCCCTGCTTGTACAGGGACTTGATCTCCTCGATGGTCACCACGACGGGTGTGACATACGGCCGGAGCTCGTCCACGGATCCCTGCCGGAGGCCGATCGTGATCACTGCGCGAGCGGCGAAGAGCCGGCGCAGGGCGTCGGGGTTGCCCTGGCGCACGGCGTCGATGAAGGCCTCCATCACGTCGCCAATCGCCTCTTGCTCTTCAGGTGGCACCTCCGCGCCCGCCGCCGCGGTGCTGTCGGGCACCAGGATCTGACTCACCGTCGTCGCGGCGAGGTTGACCAGGCTGAGCCCGGCCTGCAGCCCGCGCAGGGCGAGCGGAAAGTCCGAGTCCCAGTCCAGGCCGCGCTGGAACCGATGCCGGTCGAGCCAGCGCCACGGGCCGAGGACGGCGGGTTCGTACAGGTTCCAGATCGCGCACCGCGTGGCCTCCGAATGGCTCACATCGAGGATCGCGTTCACCGCGCGGCGCGCCGCCTCGTTGGCGCCTTCCATCGTTGCCAGGTCGGTGTACGTCCGGACGTAGTCGGAGGCCAGAAACAGGTTGGCGATCCCGGTGATTGCTTCCGGCCTCAGATGCCAGTGCTCCGCCTGGTTGACGAGCAGGGGCTCGACATTCGTGACGCGTCCTGCCTCCTCGACAATAGCCTCGTCGAGATAGACGGTGGCCGGGTCCAGGCCATTGAGGAAGGGGAGGCTCGCCCGAAGCTGGGCCCACACTTCCTCTTTGATCTCCTTGCGCGAGCACTCGTTGGCCGTCTTCTTGTTGAGGCCGGGCACATTCCAGTCCGAGATGTCGACGGACAGGATGTCGCGGATGGTGCCGTCGCCATAGCGGGACAGGTCCGTCGTCCAGAATTGAGCTTGCGCGAGCGACGTGAGCGCCCACGGGGAGTCCAGGTGCATGTAGTGGCCGGCCTCGAGCGGAAGCGTCTCCCGGAAGTAGAACTGGATCCCCGTCATCGACTCGACGTCCTTGCTCAGCTTGATGACGTTGTCGAGGTTGCGATCGGCCTCCAGGACGTCCGGACTCGCCTGAATCAGCTTCGCCATCGCCTCCACCGGCATGGCGGCGATGTAGTAGCGGGCGCGCACGATCTTGCCGTCGACGACGGCCCCGGTGATCTGCCGGTCCTCGACGTTGAGGCGCTGCACGGTTCCGTGGTGCCACTTCACGCCGAGCGTCTCGAGGTGGGCGACCCACGGGTCGATCCATACCTCGTTGGTGGGGCCGTTCAGCACGCGATCGACACTCGAGCCCGGAGTGGCGAGATCGAACAGCATCTGCAGGAAGATGTTACCCACCGTCCGGGTGCTGGCCTTCTTGGGGTCGGCCGCCACCAGCGCGCGCGTGGTGCTGGCCAGATATCGCGCGTAGGCCGTGGAGTGCTTGTCGCCCTCGATGTACTCCCACCAGCTCACCTTCTCGTACTGCTCGAGTCGCCGGTCCTCGCAGCTCGTCAGCAGCTGCCAGATCTTGTCGATGTAGACGGCGATCTCCTGCGCGGTGCATCCCGTACGCTGCTGCAAGAGCCCGGCCCCCTGGAGCAAGGACCCCAGGTCAGAAAGCGAGACGGGGAACCGAGCCGGAAAGACCAGCTGCTTGTCGCCGATGAAATCGATGGCCAGGCGGGTGGCGGCCACTAGGTTGTCGACGACTGTCTTGCCGGTCGGGGGGTACGGGATGCGAGCCATCGTGTCCGGAAGGTGCCGATAGAACCCCGGGAAGAACCGGAACCCGTGCTCGCACGGCAGATTCCGGTATGACGGCCCAGCCGAGGCCGGCACTTCCATGCTCCGGGCCTTCCCGCCGGGGATCTCGCGGCTCTCGTACACGGTGACATCGAAGCCGCGCTCGGCGAGCTCGTGCGCCGCCGACAAACCGGCCACCCCGCCCCCGAGGATCGCCACCGCCGCCCCCGGCCGGCTGGCGGTCGACCGCGTGACGATCGACTTGAAGACCCGTGATGCCTGGAGCGCCGCCGGCACATTGGAGAACGGCACCGGGCTGGGCCCCGGCAGAATGCCCTGGGCCTGACGACAGTAGAGCCGGCCGGTGGCCGTATTGGTGATGCCGAGCTTGCGCAATGTGTCCGCGACCGGACCATCGCCCAGAGCAAAAGTCGCGTCGAGCCCGAAGCGGCTCTCGTCGTAGTCGCCGTATGTCTGCACGAGCGTCTGCTGGAGCCGGCCACCGAGCACCGAATAGGCGAGAAAGTTTCGGAGCTGGCGGGTGGTGTTCGAGGTGCGAACCTCGAGCGTGAGCACGTGCTGTCCCTTCTCGGTCGTCCACACGCAGCGGCGCCGTCGGTCCTTCTCCGCGAACGTGATCTCGGCGAGACTCTTCGGAAAGCCCCACAGCCTGACCCCTGCCTCGCGAGCGTCATCCTTGTTGACCGGCAGCTGCCAGATATAGAAACCCAGATCGGCAAACCACTCGGGGCGGAACAGCGGCACCGACGGCAGCGAGAGCGTAGGACGGAGGCGGACGGGGAACATCACGCCCATCTCATTGTAAGCCTCGAGCGACACGAGCTTTCGATACTCGAAGGCGGCCAGTGACACGATCCCGATGCCAGGCGCGATTGTCACGGGCTCGAGCCCGGCGTCCTCTGGTAGCAGCCGGCTGATGGCCCTGGCGGAGGCCGGAAAGTGCGCGAGCATGAACGACCAGTCGTAGTAGCGCTGGGGCAGCTCGAAGCGCTGGGGTTCCGCCGGCCCCTTCGGCTTGCGGTACTCCGGAACCCAGGACACCACGTGGGGATCGATCCCGGCGAAGAAGCCGTCGCCTGCATGTGGCACTTTTGTCAGCACGGTGGTCTCCTCGGGCTGGCTGCTATCGACGCTGCAGGGGCTCGTCGGGCATCGACAAGCCCATGTCCTCGAATAGAAGGCGAGCCGCCGCTCTATGCTTGTCGGCGCCGATCGCGTCGTGCAGACCGCGACATACCTCGGCCAGGCCGAGTTCGCAGTGCGCCAGCAGCGGCCGCATTTCACGCTCACTCCCGAGCGTGATGGCCTCCTCGTAGCGCTCGCGGCTTAGAGCAAATCGTCCGCGGCGCCAGGCGATGTCGCCGGCCACGCGGAGTGCGTGGCCCAGGAAGCCGCGCTCCCGCCGCTTCTCGGCGAGGGCGAGCGCGGGGGCAATCACTGCCTCGGCGGCGTCGAGGTCGCCCCCCAGCACGCAGCTCTCGGCCAGATACGTGTGCCAGGCGGCCACCCCCACATTGTTCTCTCCGCCCTTGATCGCAGACTCCAGCAGGCGACGGCCATCTGCGATGTTGCCGGCCAGCGCGTACGCGCGGCCCAGTAGCGCGGCGGTGGGACGGGCCCACAGTGTCATCTCGGCGGACTGCGCGGCGTCGTAGGCCTGCCGGAGGATGGGCAGCGCGCGCTCGACTGCGCCGCGACCAAGCTCCGCGACACCCCGGCCCCAGCAGGCCGCGACCAGGTTGTGCACGTCGTTGGAGGCCTCCGCGACAGCGAACGCCTCCTCGGCGAGCGCGACGGCGCGGTCGAATTGCCCGAGGTGAGAGAGCACCCACGCCAGCCAGGTCCGCGCGTGGACCGCGTAGTACGAGGCGAAACGTCCCGGGCGCGCGGCGGCGGCCAGATCGGTGATGTTGCCCTCGAAGAATCGGGCCGCCCCGTGATAGTCGCCCCGCGAGTTGTGCAGCATGCCGAACAGCTGGTTGCAGTCGATACGCAGCGCGAAGTCGTCCAGCTGATTCGCGAGCGTCACGGCCTGCTCGACCATCGTCAGGGCGCGCTCGTTGTCGCCCAGCACCCAGTAGTTGCTGCTGTTGTGCGCGAAGATGCGGGCGAGACGTCGCTGATCGCCCAAGGCTTCGGCCAGCGGCTGCGCCTCCTGCAAGACACCGAGGCCGCCCGACAGGTCTCCGAGCGCCCACAGCATGTTGCGCAGGTCGAAGCGCGAGTCGATGGCCAGGGTCAGCGTCTCGCGATTCGGTGGCAGCTTGTCGATGGCCACCAGCGCCTGGCCGAGCGCGCTCACGGCCGCGCGGTAGGCCGACCGTGCCACCGCTCTGGCCGCCGCGCGCCGCGCGTACGTGCACGCCTTCTCCCACCGCTCGCCGTGAAACGCATGGTGGGCCGCCTGCTCCACGGCATCGTCCGCGGCGGTGCCGTCCCGCGCTTCGAGGACCGCCAGGCTGCGAACGTGCAAGGCCCGGCGGTGATCCGCCGGCAGGCTGGCGTACGCCATCTCCTGGACGAGCGCGTGCCGGAAGGCGATGGTGGGATCCTCGGCGCCACCGCCCTCATAGAGAAACTTCGCGCGGTGCAGTTGCTCGAGGGCGCGGCGGAACGTTGCCGCCGGCAGGTCGGCGACCTGGGTCAGCATCTCGACCGTGGTCCCCGCGCCCACGATCGCCGCCGCCTGGAGGAGTCGCTTGTCCTCGACGGCCAGGCGATCGATACGCTCGGCGAGCACGGCCTGGACGGTCGGAGGTACCTGGATGGTGTCGGCACGGGCCGCCAGCGTATACGCACCTGGCTCACCGACGATCGTTCCCGCCTCGACCAGGGTGCGAACGGTCTCCTCCACAAAGAACGGATTGCCCTCCGTCTGGCCCACGATGGCGTCCTTCAGCTGTCGCAGCGTCTCCTCGTGTCCCAGCAACTCGTCGAGCACGCTGCGCACGCTGGCGGGCGTCAGGGGCTCGAGGACGACCTGCTGGGAGTACGCCTTATGGCTCCACCCGCCGCGGTGCTCCGGTCGGTGGGTAATCACCAGCATGATCGGTGCCCCCGCGAGCCGGTCCACCAGCGCGTCGAGCACCGCCTGGCTATCGGAGTCGATCCAGTGGACGTCCTCGACCACGATCACCAGCGGCTGGCGCGCACTCTCGCTCAGAATCAGCTGGCACACCGCCTCCTGCACGCGTTAGCGGCGCTGGGCGGGCGGAAGCAGGCGCAGCGGATCGTCGGCGGGCAGCGCGTCGAGCAGCGCGAGCGTCGCTGGGAGGTTGTCGGCGGCGAGGGCCTGACCGAACCGGTCGGCCGACTGGCTCACGGCCTCCCGCACGCTGCGAGGATCCTCCGCATCACCGAAGTCGAAGAGCGAGCGCACCATGTCAATGATCGGAAGGAAGGGAAACGCCGCCCCGTGCGAGGGACAGTACGTCTCCAGCACCCGGTAGCCCCGGTCGGCGATCATGCGGCGGAACTCGTACAGCAACCGTGACTTGCCGATACCCGGCTCACCGATGACGGAGAAGACCTGCCCGTACCCGCTGGTGGCCACGGCCAGGCGCCGCTGCGCCATCTCCAAGTCGTAGTTGCGGCCCACGAAGATCCCCCCGTCGGCGAACGGCACGAAGCCCGCGCGCTCTCGACCGACGAGGCGGAAGATCGGCGCCGCGTGGCGGGGGCTCGTCTCGAGCGGAACAAGCTCGAACCGCCGTGACAGGAAGCGGGCGGCGGCCCCGCTCACGATGACGCCGCTGCTCAACGCATGCTCGCCCAGGCTCTCGAGCGCCGCCGAGACGTCGCGCTTGGACTTCACGTCGATCGCGGTGCCTCCGGGAAGCCGAGCCACCAGCAGCTCGGCGACGTGGATGGCCAGCGTGACCCGTGGGCCGCCGTCCCGCTCGCGCCGCATGCGGACGATGGCCAGCGCCGCGTTGGCAGCGCGCCGGGCGGCGTCGTCGATGACGTCGAGGCCGAAGACGCCGGTGACTGCACGGAGGCTGACATCTTCCACGCGGCCGCCGAACATCCGAATCTTCTCCACCACGACCCCGAACGTCTCGTCGGCGCCCCAGCGCGGATCGCCCTCAGCCGGCGAGACCTCGGCCCGCAACAGGGTGAGGCGGCGCGACTCCCACAGGACCACGCCCGCGGGGCGCGGATCGACACCGGCGGTTGCGGGCGCCGGACGCTCGCTGGCCGCGGCCAGCCGGGCAACGGCAGGCGTGGCGGCCGGGCGGAGGCCGTACCGCTGCATCCGGGCCTTGACCGTGTTTCGTGAGATCTGCAGACGCTGGGCGGCGTGAGAGATGTTCCAGTCGGTCGTCTCCAGCGCGGCCAGCAGCTCACGCTGTCGACGTTCACTGGCCGAGCCGGGCGCCTCGGCCGGGACCTCGGGAGCCGCCGCCCGGCCCCGCGCCCCCACGGGGAGGTCCAGCGCCTCGCGAGAGATCACTGGACCATCGAAGAGGAGCACGACGCGCTCCATGACGTTGGCCAGCTCGCGGACGTTGCCCGGCCAGGAGTACGCCAGCAGAGCGGCCTGCGCGTCGGGGCTGAACCGCTTACGCGGCAAGCCGTAGTCGCGGCAGGCGTCGATGAGGAACCGCTCGGCGAGAATGGCCACGTCCGTGCCCCGCTCGCGCAGCGGCGGCAAGTCGAACGTGACGACCGCCAGCCGATGATAGAGATCCTCGCGGAAGCGCCCCTCCTGGGCCCGGCGGTGAAGGTCGTCGCTCGTCGCGGCGATGATCCAGACGTCGACCGCCTCCGCCCGCGTGCTGCCCAGTCGTCGGACCGTATGATCCTCGATGACCTTGAGCACTTTGCCCTGCAGCGTGGTGGACAGAAGCGCCACCTCGTCCAGAAACAGCGTGCCACCCCGCGCCGCCTGAAACAGGCCGGCCTTGGCCTCGCGGGCGTCGGTGAACGCACCCCGCTCGTAGCCGAAGAGCTCCGCCTCCAGCATGGTCTCGGGTATGGCGGCGCAGTTGAGCTCCACCAGGGGGGCAGCGTGGCGGGGGCTGCCGTGGTGCAGCAGCTTGGCGAGTAGCCCTTTGCCTGTGCCGGTTTCGCCCAGGAGCAGGACGGGCGGCATGCGGCGCGTTTCCGACCGTCGGCCGAGCAGACGGTCCACGCTCGTGCGCACAGCCGCCATAGGTGCGCTTTCCCCGATCAACGCTTCCAGGGTATTCACGCGGGCTGTATCCTAGTCCTTCGCCCCTGCGTACTCAAGCGCTGCATGGGTGCTGACGCCGCGCACGCTGTAGACCTCGACCGGCTCGTCGAAGCCCTTCAGCGGTCGGCAACCGCGCGGCTCGGCCACGACGCTGTGACGGACGGACGAGTAGAGCCGCTCGGTGACCAGCACCTCCCCCGCCGCGGCCTCCGCGCAGAGCCGGGAGGCGAGGTTCGTCACGGGTCCGATGGCCGCGTAGTCGCGCCGTTGATCGAAGCCGATTGGGCCGAGCATCGCTTCACCGAGCGCGATCCCGATCCCCAGACTGAGCTGGTGGCCGCCGCGCCGCCACTCGTCCGATAGGCACCCCACCCGGTGGCGCATGCGCATCGCCATGCAGACGGCGCGCAAGGCCTGCTCGTCGGGCGAAGCGTGATCGAAATACACCATCGCTCCGTCGCCCGTGAACCGCTCGAGGACTCCGTCGAAGTCGACGATTGCCGGCCCGATGCTCCGATGGTACGCGCCAAGCACGTCGATGATCACCGCGGGCGGTGCCGTGTGGGCGAAGGCGGTGAATCCTCGCAGATCGCAAAACACCACGGTGATCTCGCGCTGCCGGAACGTCAGCAGCTCCTCGTCACTCGAGCTCATGATCAGCTTCAACACCTGTGGTGCCAGGAAAGACCCTAGCCGACGTAACTGGTCCACCGAAGCTTGCATGGCCATCGATCCCCCTGCCGGGGCTCTCCAGGGCAAGCGGACTGCCAAAGGTCGACGCTCACGTTTTCAGCTACTTCAGGGCCGAATGGCCGGAGACGCTGGTCAGAACTGATCAGCAGATCTTCAGTGGCGGCGGGTACCCAGGTAGCGGGTGAGCCGTAGAAGGCGGGACTTCGCCGGTGACTCAGGCAGCGGAACAAGCTGCTCGGCGGCCTTGTCGAGAAGCTCGCTCGCGACCCGCCGGGAAAACTCCCCGGCACCGAGCTCACGATAGAGGTTCAGGACCCAACGCACCTCCGGCGGCGACTTCACGGCCCGGGGCTTGTCGAGGATCGCGTAGAGCCGTGCCCGGCGCCGTCGGTCGGCGTGCCGGGCGGCATGCACGGTGAGTATGGTGCGCTTGCCTTCGAGCACGTCGGAGCCGCGGCGACGTCCTTTCCCCCCGTCCAGGTCGAGCAGGTCGTCGCGGATCTGAAACGCGACGCCCGCGAGCGTGGAGAACTCTCGCAACCGCACGAGGTGCTCGTCGGCGCCTCCCCCAATGACGCCGCCCCCGACGATGGCTAGGCTCAGGAGTGCGCCGGTTTTCTTGGCGGTGCAATCGAAGTATTCCTCAAGGGACACATCCGTCTTCGCTCGCAGGTTCAGGTCCAGCGTCTGTCCCTCGACCATCTCGAGGCCGTACGCGGCGACGAGGTGAAGCAAGCGGAGCTTCACGCGCTCCGAGCAGGAGGCTTCGAGGATGGAAAGCGTCACGAGGGGAAGAAACCCATCGCCGATGTTGACCGCCTGGCCAACACCATGGCGGACCCACATAGCCTTCTGATTGCGGCGCTCGCCGTCGCCGTCCGCGATGTCGTCGTGGATCAGCGACACGTTCTGCAGATGCTCGACGGCGGCAGCGAATTCCAGCGCCCGCGCCTCGGGTGCACCGAACAACGCGCACGACGTGACCGCCAGGGCCGCGCGTAGTCGCTTGCCTCCGCTGGCGATCTGAGCGCCGATGGCGAGCCGGAGCGGACGGACGTCCGGCACCCGCTGAAGCTGTTCGTTGAGCACGTGCTGCAGCTGCGCGCCGAGATCGCGCAGGAACGCTTGGAGGTCGTCGTCGAGACCGACCGCGTCGGGGGTGAGCGCGTGAGGCCGGAGCCGGCTCAGCCTGGCCGCCGTGCGCTCTCGACCGACTGCCGCACCGCCCGCAGCGCCGCGAAGCCACTGCTCACAACCAGATCGGTGAGCTTCGACGCGGTCTGTTCGCTCACCCCGGGGAGCTTCTCTCGGGCGTTTGCGAAGGCTGAGGCGGTCGCGCTCTTGGCCCGCGCGCCCGTGCCGGGCCGCACCGGCGCGATCAGCTCGATGACCTTGAGGCCAACCGCCTCCGCGACGACCAGCCCCAGCTCGGTTGCCGCCTTCATCGTCCTGCCGACGTTGTCGGCAAGCTCGGAGCTGAGCCGGGCGTAGTCGGCGCTGGCGTCGGCCGGCGGTGGCGGTGTCTCGCGATGGGAAGTGAAACGCTTGCGGAGGTCGTCCTTACCAGCCATGCCGTGCTGCTCCTTCGCGCGGCGGAACGCGCGGCCCCAAAACTAGGCCTGTCCGGGTGGGTTGTCAACGGCTAGGCCCGGGGTCAGGCCGGGGGTTCGCTCGCCAACTCCACCAGCACTTGCGCGCTGGACGCCACGCGGCCGAGGAGCCGCGCGAAGTTCGCGCACGTGGCGTCGTGCAGGGATTGGCTCGCGGCGCCGCAGCCGTCCTCGACGAGCAGACCGCGGAAGCCGCGATCGACCGCGTCGCGGGCGGTACCCTCGACACAGGAGTTGGTCGAGATGCCGGTGAAGACGAGCTGCTCGATCCCCCAGGCCCGCACCAGGCGCTCGAAGCCGCTCGAGTGAAACGCGCTCATCGTCGTCTTGTTGAGCCGGCCTCGCCTGGGCGCGGGGCGAGCGCGTCGAGAATCTCGTGCTCGTGGTTGCCCCGCGTGTTGCCGGCGCTCTCGGCGAAGGCGCGCATGTGCGGCAGCAGGTCGGAGTAGTCGGGCAGCTCCGAGCCCACGGTGAG
>Ga0163162_10008111_pt1 | contig 10248 bp, 9 predicted proteins | sample S55metaG_FD_115310 | JGI IMG/M metagenome (GOLD analysis project Ga0163162, IMG submission 115310) | Switchgrass rhizosphere microbial communities from Kellogg Biological Station, Michigan, USA - S5-5 metaG | ecosystem: Host-associated > Plants > Roots > Rhizosphere > Soil | place: USA: Michigan...
CCATCGATAATACGGCTCAAGTCCGTTCCATGTTCCAGAAGGAGCCCTCCCTCACGGTCGGGCTACTGACCCGCCTCGTAGCTGCACAATTTAAGATTGCGGTGTGGTTTCACCTTGCGCCGGCAAAGCCTGGGGTGTCGCACTTGCGGACGGTCCTTCGGGCAACAGACCCATTTCGCGTTTGTACGCAAGCAGCTTGTCCTGCAACTGCATGTCCATCGCTTCCTTTTCGATCTCCTGCATCTGAGAATCAACTGACGCAGTACCGAGTTGCATGCGAGCTTCGGCCGCAGCGGCACGCCGATCAATCTTGTCGCGCATTTCATCGAACGTCTGCGCGTCATCGCCAATCTGGAACGACGCCATCGTCTGCGCCAACTGCTCCTGAAGCTTCGCCTGCTTCGACTGGTTGATGAGCTGCATGGCCTCGGCCGTGCGCCGCTGCATCTGCAGCATGTAATTGTCGCGGGCCTTGAGCGCCTGCTTCGAAGCCAAACTCGCGTGCTCAAGCTGCTGGCCCGTGCGATTCAGATCAAGCTGTGCTTGCTGCAGCTGTCCGATGTAAGCGGCGGCGATGTCGTCGCGATTCATCTTGATCGAAGCTTTTATTTTCGAATCGAGATCGACCACCTGGGTCTCCAGCCGCTCTTTATTCTTGGCAAGCAGTTTTTCAGTCGCCATCACCTGCGCGACGGAATTGTTCAGGTCGGGAATCCGGTCGCGCATGTCGCGGATCGTCTGCTGGAGAATGAGTTCCGGATCCTCAGTCTTCTCGATCACGCCGCCGAACATAGCGCGCATCGAACGTTTTAGTCGCGTCCACAGTCCCATTTCTTCATCCTCCAGAGAGTCGATTTTTAAATCGATTGGCTTCACCAGCGGTCTCGGAAGCGCCTTCGGATATTACGTCAGCACAGCGCAAACTGTTGCAGTTCGGCCAATTTTCGCGGTGAGTATATCAGAGAGTGAGCAGTGAGCAGTAAGCAGTGGCCAGTCAGCTCGTTGCGACGGCGGTAGGCGCGGATGCTCGGCCGATGTCGCGGCGAAATTGCATGCCGGCCCAATGAATATCGGCGGTCGCCTCGTAGCATCGCGTTAGCGCCGCTTCCAGATTTTTGCCCGTCGCAGTCACGCCGAGAACTCGCCCGCCGCTCGTCAGCCATTCGCCGCTCGTGCCGCGTTTCGTGGCTGCGTGAAAGACCACAACGTTGGCGCGGTGAGTTGCCTGGTCCAACCCGTCAATGCGTGCACCGGTTTCGGCTTTGGCCGGGTAACCACGCGCCGCGAGCACCACACACGCCGATGAGTCGTCAGACCAGTGCACGGCAACTTCGCCTAAGCGCTGATCGACGATGGCATCAAAGATTTCGGTTAGGTCACTTTGCAGACGAACAAGAATCGCCTGCGTTTCCGGATCGCAGAAGCGCACGTTGTACTCCAGGACCTTGGGACCATCTTTGGTGAGCATTAGTCCGATAAAGAGGATGCCGCGAAATGGAATCCCTTCTGCGCACGCGCCTCGCAAAGTCGGTTCGACAATTTCACTGATGACTCTGTCCAAAGTGTCCGCATCAATAACACCATCGTCGGTTATCGCACCCATCCCGCCCGTATTCGGACCCGTGTCGCTGTCGCCGATGCGTTTGTGATCACGTGCGGCGGGCATCAAACGGAAATCCTGGCCATCTGAAAACAGAAGGACCGAAGCCTCGCGACCCAACAATGCTTCTTCTAAGACTATCGTCTGTGCGGCCGGGCCCAGCGCCGCAATCGAACGCACGGCATCTGCGGCTTCGGCGCGCGAAGCCGCGACGATCACTCCCTTTCCGGCCGCAAGCCCGTCTGCCTTCACGACGACTGGTGAGGTTTCATCACCGAATTGTCCGCTTCGCAAACATTGGAGTGCGTCGTCGACCGACGCCGCCACGCGATAACGCGCTGTCGGAATTCGATGACGTTGCATGAAATCTTTCGCAAAAGCTTTGCTCGTCTCGAGACGCGCGGCGTTCTGCGTCGGACCGACGATGCGCAGGCGGCGTTCCTCAAACTCATCAACGACACCTTCCGCGAGCGCCGCTTCAGGACCAACCATCGTGAGATCGATTTGCTCTCGCCGCGCGAACTCAGCCAACGCCGCAACATCGTTTGCGGAAATCGCGACGCACTCAGCAATCTGCGCAATACCGGCATTTCCCGGCGCGCAGAACAATTCCAGAGGTCGCTGAGACGTTTGTTTCAGCGCCCAAACCAGTGCGTGCTCACGCCCGCCGGAACCAATCACCAGAACTCTCATGTTTGTGCGATATCGTAACAAAAATCGAGCCGTGTTTTGTTTGAAAAAGTCTTGACAGCCTTGATGCTTAGTTATAAGTTGCACGCCGCTGTGGCCGTCGCTTTTGGGTGCTCGCCGCATTTCCGCAGCTAATCAGGAATTAGCCCCGATCTTCTCGGCCTCCTCGTCAGCCTCCATAGAGCAGTAAAACTGTGTCCGGCGCTAGTCGGACTCGGCACTAACCTGGGGAGGTTACGCGAGATGTCAGAGCCCGAAGTCCTCACGACCGAAATTGCCCCATCGTCCGAATACGATGATCAGCGAATCCTTTGTGTTGATTGTGGCGAGAAATTCACTTGGACTGCGGGTGAGCAAACATTCTTTCACGACAAAGGTCTGAAGAATCCCCCAAAACGTTGTAAGACGTGCAAGCAAGCGAAGAACGAACGTCTGGCGGCCATTTCTGCTTCACACGCGGCTGGAGTTCGACAAAGAATCGAAGTCACCGTTGTCTGTGCCCAATGCGGCCAGCAAACGACCGTGCCTTTTTATCCGTCACAAGGCCGACCCGTGTATTGCCGTTCGTGTTTTCTCGCCGGCCGCGCAATGGGCGCCCGCGCGTAAGGTCCGTCTAGTGTTCCAGGTGATAAGGAACGTTCGTGACGACGATTCCCCTCTTGAACAGCAGCGCACCCTTTAAAAACAAAGTGTTCTGATTGTGCAGAATATTCTGCCACCATTTGGCGGGAACAAATTCCGGCAACACGATCGTCACTACAACCCCTTGCCTGGTTCGCTTAACGCGATCGACGTAATTAAGAAGCGGGCGCGCCAGCGAGCGATAAGGCGACGCGACAACTACCAGGTTTACTCCCGTACCCCATTGTTGCCACTTCTGGCGCAACTTCTGCGCGGCCTCGTCATCAAGATTGACATAGACGGCCGTCACGTGATGAGGAGCGATCGACTTGGCGTACTCCAAAGCTTCAACCACACCGCGATGAATGCCTGAGATTGGCACAATCACTTCATGATGAATCGGTCGCAGTTGGCCCAGTCCTTCGGTTGACAGTTGCTGTGCAACTTCAATGTAGTGGCGATGAATCTTGAGAAAGAGCAACACAAGCAAAGGAATCAGGACCACAACTACCCAAGCCCCGTGAAGGAATTTCGTCGCGATGAAGACAAACAAAACAACTCCCGTAGATGTGGCACCAATCGCGTTGATGACGAGGGACTTCTTCCAATGAGATTTCTTTTCCAAAGCCTGAACTTCGGCGAGCGTCTTCAGTCCTTCGCCTGGTTTTGTCAGGCGAAACCCTTCGAGTTTCCCCGTCGGCCGCAGCTCTGCGGATTGCTTCTTATCGATTTGTGCGAGCTGGCTAGCTCCTCCGGCGACTGCCGCCGCGCGCATCGCTTTCAGGTGTCCGCCTTCCCGCCACCAGTGCACGATCATGCCGGCCTGCGAAAGCGTAAACGACAAGAACACACCAACCGCGTACAGTGGAATCAGCCGGCTCGTGTCGCCGCGGAAGGCCCAGACAAGCACTCCTGAGAAAGCCGCCAGCAGAATGACTCCATTTGAGAAAACCAAACGATCGCCGAGGGTCGCCAACTGTCGCGGCAAATAGCGATCGCGCGCCAACAATGATGCGAGACGCGGAAACCCTGCGAACGATGTATTCGCCGCGAGAATCAAAATCGCCGCCGTGGTCGCCTGCACGACGTAATAGAACCAGCCCACAGGTCCGGTGAAAACCACCCGCGCGATCTGCGAAATCACTGTCTCATGTTCGTGCGGATGGATGCGGAAGAAGTAGCCCAGGACGCTCGCGCCGACGAACATGACAATTAAGAGCAGTGCCATGTATCCCAAAGTGGTCGCCGCATTCTTCGCCTCGGGCTGTTTGAATGCAGTTACGCCGTTCGAGATCGCCTCGATTCCGGTTAACGCCGCACAACCATTGGCAAACGCTCCCATAATCAAAAAGAGATGAAGGGGCTGTGGGGCATAGCCCTCAGCGATCTTTAAGTCTGCGTCACCCTGTGGCGCCACCAAATCGGGATGCAGATAAAAACGCAGCAAGCCATAACCGATCAGGATGAGAAAACTCACAATGAATGCGTAGCTTGGGGCGGCAAACATTGCGCCGGCTTCGCGGACGCCCCGCAGGTTCGCCACTGTGATGAACGCAATAAAAAAGAGACAGAGGAGAATCCGGTGTTCGTGTAATCCTGCGAACCGGGTGCCCAGCACTGCTGAGGTAATCGCTTCCACACCTGCCGCGACGGACACGGAAACAGTTAACACGTAGTCAACCAATAGCGACGCGCCGGCGATCAATCCGGGAATCGTGCCGAGGTTTTCTTTGGCAACGATGAAGGCTCCGCCACCTGAGGGATAGGCATGAATTGTCTGACGGTAACTGAGTGTGACAATGACCAGCAGCAGGCTGATTGCAACTGAGATTGGGACAACTGTGCCGAACGCCAGACTCTGGCCAGCCATATAAGCCGCGGCCAGGACCAACAGAATCTGTTCGGTTGCGTATGCTGTCGAGGAGAGAGCGTCCGACGCAAAGATCGCGAGCGCTACTTTCTTGGTAAGTCGTTCGTGTGCTAAGCGCGCTGTTCTAATCGGGCTACCGACCAGCAGACGCTTTAATGAGGCCATTCGTAGTTAACCGTAAACGAGCGACTTCCACCGCAGAGCGCAAAAATGCCACAGCATGCAACTTCTGTTAGAAAGCGCCGACTGTGGCGGTGGCTCACCCGGTGGTGGCTCGCTGCTTCATTGTCACTGAGATAACGCGGCCGCGGGGGGCTGAATTATCCGTGCCGTATGTTATGCCTCTTGTTAGGAAAGTCAACCGAAGAGTCGACCATTGATAGGTAATGATAAAGGTGGCTAAAAATAAAAGCGGGCGGGGCCCTCCCACAAGCCCCACCCTAAGGCCACGTGTCCTCACCCCACGCGACCACTTCGCCCACCGGGGAGGCGGGCGCAGACGAGATTATGCACAAGTCAACTATGGGATGCAACTGAAACCACAAAATTTTTACAAAAAATATAATTGTGGATCACTTCAGAGTCACTGATGTTAATTGCCACGGTTTGGCAGCACTGATTCGACCGCATGTAGCAGCACGAAAACGATGTCGTCACCACCCGCTGAGTCGTGAACTTTCAGCGCGACATAGTTGTTCGTGACGTCATGCACGGTACCCTCGTAAACTCCGCCAGAAATAGTTTTAATGTTGACAGCCTGCCCCCTATACCTGATCAGTAGGTTCTCAACGTGCTGATAGCTCATGGTCGAATCCCCCGTTCGTTTCGCGGATTTACTCACGTCCAAGTGACGAAAAAGTACCGGTAGCTGTCCGGATCCTGCAAGCTGACAAACCGTCCGCCCCAGCCTTCATCTTTGGGTTCGGCGATGTTGACTTGCCGCTTGCGCAACCGTTGATAGAAGTCATCAACGTCAACAACGCCAAGCACGAAGTGGACGCCCCGTCCTCGTTTCAGCATTGTTTCAAGCTGCTGGACCAGAGTGACGCGCAGCGCGCCTGACTTAACGGACGCGATTGGAGGCTCGCTGTCAGGCGTATGTGATTCAACTTCGAATCCAAGCACATCTCGATAGAATTCGAGTGACTCATCGAGATTATTAACTTCAAGAAACAGCAGATCGAGTCCGGTTATCATTTCTAAATTGAAACCACGATTAGATAGATCGCCGCGCCTCCGCTGATCACAATCATCCAGAACAAGATCTCCTGTACTGCGGTGAAACGGCGAGCGGGATGATTGATGGGAAGTTGTCTGCGTGCGTTTTGGACCGCCGAATGCGCCAGCATCACTCCGAACACAATCACGCCAAGAGCGAGAATTGATAGCGGCCACAAAAACCAAAGCCCGTTGAATCGCACAAGCAACAGCAGCATCAAACCGAGCGCAATCGCAAGTGATGCGCTCAACAACTGGCCGTAGACACCGACTTCGCGGGCGGCGGGCGCCGCAGAACTAACTTCCGTTCGCACAACTCGTGGTTTGCGTCGCGCATCGTCGTACGCGCGCCGGGCGGGCGCGTTACCCAACACACTGTACGCCTCGTTAAGCGCTTTCATATCATCTTCGGCCCCGCCACGATCTGGGTGACGGATTCGCGCGTGATGTTTGTACAGACGCTCGATCTCGCGGGCTGAGGCGTCTTCCCGCGCGCCCAGAATCTCGTAGTAGTCGCGTTTGTAGCTCAAGTGTGTCTCGGCATTCTAGAATCCGAATGCACTATTTTCAATCGATTGTCGGCAGCGGCAGTTGCTGCTAACTTTACAGACATGAGCGAGCAGTTCGCGGCCGGCGACGATTTGATCTTTCAACTCGAGAGCGGCTACGGCTTGTTGCGGGTAATTGCGATAGAACAGCGCGACGCGAAAACAATCTGGCATCTGTCTGCTTATGAAGAACTGTTTGGCGATGTTGAGTCTGCAGAACGCGCACTCGCAGCCCCCGACTCGCTGCATATTCGAAAGAAACACATGGCCCTGACTGAACGCGCGTTTGAACGAACGCCGGCGGCGCGAATCGGCCATCGGCCGGTGACGGACAAAGAACGCGAGATGTATGAAGACTGGAGTCGCCGCGGCGGCGAAGTTTCTGATCGGTCGGCCCTGCTGATGCTCGGTCTTAGATAGAGATGAAAAACCAGACGCCACGCACCCTTTTAATCGTTGTCATCATATTGTTCGCGGCATTGTCCTCATTTGCGCAGCGCGTCGAGCGTACCGTCACGACCTGGCGACCGCTGCATTACAACATCGATGTCGCGTTCGACGATCAACTTACCGAATTCAAGTCGGCGCGGGCACAAATCACGGCGGAGGTATTGACGCAAAGGCTAACAAGGATCGATTTCGATTTTGGAGACATGCCGATCGATTCAGTAACTGTGGGCAACCAACCCGCGCGAACGGAAAGAACCGCAGAGGTGCTGAATGTTTTTCTGCCGCGGGCGGCAACGCGTGGAGAGAAACTTAATGTGACGATTAGTTACCACGGCCATCCGAAGGATGGGATGGTTTTTGCGAAAGACCGCGACGGCCACGCTTCAGCTACCGGAGACAATTGGCCGAACCGGGTACACTACTGGATTCCTTCGCTCGATCATCCTTCGGCCAAGGCAACCGTGTCGTTCACGATTTCCGCACCCCAGCGATACGAGGTAATTGCAAATGGGAAATTTGTAACGCTTACTGGTAACGCCGCGACTTCGCATTGGAAGTTTGAGGAAGCGAAAGCAATCCCGCCCTACTGCATGATCATTACTGCGAATCAGGGTGCAATTATCAACTCGCCTGACAAGTCGGTAACGAACCTCATGTTCAATGTCGCCCAACGCGATCGCGAATACGCGCCAAAAGGATTTTCCGCAGCCGCACCGGCGCTCGCTTTTTTCAACGAGACCGTCGCGCCCTACCCATATGAAAAGCTCGCGTTGATTGTTGGCGCAACCCAATTCGGTGGTATGGAGAACTCAAGTGCGATCGTTTTCGCGAGCAATCTCTTCGATCCGCGTGGCCGGGAAAAGATGAGCACGCGGTTCGGAATTCCTTCGCGAATCGAAAGCGTCGTTGCGCACGAGATCGCGCATCAATGGTTCGGTGATTCAGTGACCGAAGCAACGTGGTCGGATTTGTGGTTAAGCGAAGGCTTCGCGACTTACTTCGCCGCGTTGTTCATTCAAAAATACGATGGCGAAGAGGCGTTTCGCGTCTACATGACTAATGCCGCCCAGGGGTACTGCAGGTATGAAAAGCAGCGGAACGCGCCGATTCATGACACTCAGACGCAAGATTTGATGAAGCTGCTGAACGAAAATAATTACGAGAAAGGCGCGTGGGTGCTGCACATGCTGCAGATGCGTCTCGGAGATGAGGCATTCTTTCGCGGTTTGCGCGACTACTACACCGCTCATCGTGAAGGTAATGCAAGCACTGAAGACTTGCGCGCTGCGCTGGAACGAGCATCGAAGACAAATCTTCGCGAGTTTTTCGCGCGCTGGATTTATGGTTCAGGCCACCCGGTGTACGAATGGTCCTCGCAAGCGGTAGAACAGAGGAACGGCGCGAATGTCGTAACGATCGTGATCAAGCAAACGCAGGCTGGTCTACCATTTCTCGATCCAATTCCCGTAACGATTACGAGCGAAGGAAAGACAACGCGCGTGACGCTTCAACCGAAAGGTAGGCTGGCAACCGCGCAGGTGCGCGTCGGCAAAGCCCCGCTCGATATCAAAATCGATCCGGACGACACGATCTTGAAGGAACTGGTTAGCGGTCAGATGGTGAAATGAACAGGCCTCGAGACCTGAATTGGAATCGTGAACTACGAAGCGATTCGTATCGTGCCGGTATTACTGGTTTGGCTGTGAGCTTTAATCGTCACTTGGCAAGTGCCAACTGGCAGGTTATCCGGCAGCCGAAAAGTGATCTGTGTAAAGATCGAATTAGGTAAAGCTCTGACATCTTCTGCGACAATGTCACGACTCTGGTTGGCGCTATCCAAAAGCGTAATGGTAACTGCTGAAGCCGTCTCACCGGCATTCAGGGTTAGATTCGAGACGAAAATTGTTACCCGCGTGTTTCGATCGACGCCCAGATTCAGCCATTGAGCTATGCTCAGAACGCGAAAAGGATCTCTTACCAATAGCACAGAATCAAAAGCCACGGCCTGGCTGAAACCTGGGCCTGATGTTTCGAGCGCTAACTTAATACCGTCATCGTCCTGAATAGTTGCCGTGTCCTGCGAATTGGAGATGAAACTTGCATTTACAGCATTGCTAAGCCGCACGAAGAAAGTCTCATCCGGTTCAACGTTCGTATCGCCGTTTACCGAGACATTAACGGTGCCCGTCGTAGTACCCGGCGGGAAGATCAGCGTCCCTGAAGTCGACACAAAGTCACTTCCGGCGAGGGCGGTGCCGTCCGCCGTGGTGTAATCAACCGTGAGGGTCTGAACCGAGGGATTGGATAGCGAGACGGTAAACGGAAAAGTCGTCGTGCCACTGTCTCCTTCGTACATCCCGAGGGTCTGCTGGATCGAGATCACAGGCTTATTGTCATTATCTGAAATTGTAACAATCGCGCTGTTAGGCACAGTCAGAATTGTCCCGCCACTTGGATTGCTGAGCGTGATGTTAAAAGTTTCGTTTGCGCCTTCGTACAGCAGGTCGTTGATGATTGGCACGGTGATCGACTTCGTCAATTCGCCAGGTGCGAATGTGATCGTTGCGCTGGCCGCCATGTAGTCGCTTCCCGCCGTCGCCGTCCCGTCGCTAGTCGCGTAATCAATAGTGGACGTGATGGAGAGATCGCCCGTGCGAATAATATTGAAAGTCACGAAGCTGTTGGACTCAGAAACTGTCAACGTAGGCGCAGAGAGCGAGATGCCGGTGGGGATTGGAGCGGCGGTTGAGACGAGCGCACTTTGGACTACGTAGAGCTTGCTGTCGATCCCTGGGAAGCCACCGGTATTTGTCGCAGCGCGCACGGCCAGCCCGTTCACGCCCCAGCGCACGAGCCGCGATGGTGTTCCCGCGAACGGCAGCGTCACGCGTCCAACCGGCACGAACGTGGTCAGGTCGTAGGCAGTGATGATGATTGGGCCATTGCCGAAAACGTCGCTCGCGGTCGCGAAGAAGGCCCGGTTGAGCGCGGTGTCGATGACTATCGCACGTCCGCTGACGGAGGTGTTGAACCTGCCGAGCAGTGCGCCCGTGGCCGGGTTGAGGACCTGTCCCTGGCCGGAGTAGAGGAGGCCGTTCCTGAACTCTACGGCCGGCCCGAACTTGTAAGGCGCCGTGCTGGTGACGGTCGCCCCCGTCGAGTCCACGGCGATCGTCTTCAGGCCCGTGTCAATGCTGCCGCCGTAGAGCGTACTGGCCGACGCGGAGAAAGCTACGGACACGCTGCCTTCG
>Ga0163162_10008112_pt1 | contig 10246 bp, 10 predicted proteins | sample S55metaG_FD_115310 | JGI IMG/M metagenome (GOLD analysis project Ga0163162, IMG submission 115310) | Switchgrass rhizosphere microbial communities from Kellogg Biological Station, Michigan, USA - S5-5 metaG | ecosystem: Host-associated > Plants > Roots > Rhizosphere > Soil | place: USA...
CTCGGTGCCGATGCCCTGGTTGGCAGCGAAGCGTCAGCCATGGAGCCCCTCTCGCCCGAAGGACACGTCCTGGTCGAGGGTGAAATCTGGCGCGCCGTGGCCAGCCAAACGGTTCCAACAGGTACAAAGCTCCGCGTTGTAGGCCACGAGCATTACCTGCTGCGGGTTGCCCCAGTTGAGTCAGAGGCGACACCGCGCACCGCCGCTTGATTTCGCGCGGGAGTACAATCCGTCCTGAATAGGGGAAAGCCATGCCCAACGTTTCAGTTCCGATTCTCATCGCCATCGCGATCATCCTTCTCTACCTGGTCAACTCGATCAAGCTCCTCCGCGACTACGAGCGGGCCGTGATCTTCAGGCTAGGTCGGGCCCTTCCCACCCCCAAAGGGCCGGGGATCACCCTTGTGTTCAGGCCTTTCGATCAGATGGTGCGAATCTCGCTCCGCCAGGACGTTCTCGAAGTACCTGCGCAGGACGTGATCACCCGTGACAACGTCACCCTCAAAGTGAACGCCGTGGTGACACTCTATGTGGTCGACCCGAATGCCGCCGCAATCAAAGTAGCCAACTACGTCTACCAGACTTCGCAGTTTGCGCAGACCACACTGCGCTCGGTATTGGGCGAAGTGGAACTGGACGAACTGCTCAGCCACCGCGACAAATTGAATCTCAAAATCCAGACCATCATCGATCAGAGAACCGAGCCCTTCGGGGTCAAGGTAATCTCCGTCGAAGTCAAACAGGTTGACCTTCCCGAGCAGATGCTCCGCGCCATGGCCAAGCAAGCAGAAGCCGAGCGTGAAAAGCGGTCCAAAATTATTCATGCCGAAGGCGAATTCAACGCCGCCCAAAAGCTTGTTGATGCCGCGGCCCTGCTCGCCACGCAGCCCATCACGCTTCAGCTTCGATACTTGCAGACCCTTACGGAGATTGGCGTCGAGAAGAACACGACAATCGTCTTCCCGCTGCCCATGGAATTGCTCTCGATGCTGAACAAACTGGGTCCGGGATCTAAGCCGCCGGAACCACCAGTTGGTGAATCGGCCTAGATGCGACCTGCGAAGTTTTCGTCGGCATCTACCGAAACAGAGGGCTATGAATGATTCGAGACTTTAGCCGGGAAGAGCTGGAACCGGTCGAGGGGAACCATACTGAACTTACGCTTGGCCTCGGAACGGTATTAGGCCTGGGCGCCGGGCTGCTTCTGCTCTGCCTTGTTTGTTTCGCTCTTGGCTACGCAGTGGGCCATCGCGCTCCCGCAGATCAGGAGGGCGCCGTCGTAGTACCCAATTCGAAAACGACAACCCTGCCTGCTTCCGGCGGAGCCAAACCCGGCGCGGTCCGGCAAGCTGCTGCCGCGCCTTCGCCAGATGCCGCCGGCAGCGATTCCTACGGCCAGGCAAGCGCGAAACAGCCTCTGGACGACTCCGCAGCCGATTCATCGCAGGGGCAGCCGCCAACTGCCGCGGCCAATCCTCAAGTAAGACCGGCTCTGCAATCGTCAACCGATCAGGCTTCCCCGCTGCACGTGCAGCCCGCGACATCTTCGGCACAGGGATGGATGGTCCAGATCGCGGCCGTCTCCCGATCTGAAGATGCAGACGTGCTTGTGAATGCTCTCCGCAAGCGCGGCTACGCCGTCACTGAACGCCGCGAACTCGGCGACAACTTGATCCACGTGCAGACTGGTCCCTTTACCAGCCGCAACGATGCAAACACGATGCGCCAGAAGCTGTTGAACGACGGCTACAACGCAATCGTTCAGTAGCCTTCAGCTCCGCATCCACTCCGGCAAGCCGCACGCAATCGCCGCGCGAACCGCCGCCATCAGATCTTCGCGCGTCTCATAGTCTGCAGGGTTGAGCGGCCGGTGAAAAATAACGTGTGCCGTCCCCGGATGAATGCGCAGGCTGCCCTTCGCCATCATCGTCTCCGTTCCCCAGATGGAGACCGGAATGCAGGGCGCGCCAGTCTCCTTAGCCAGGTAGAACGGCCCTTTCTTGAACGGCAGCATCCGTCCATCGGGCGAGCGCGTGCCTTCTACAAACGTTGTAATGTGCATGCCTTTCGCCAGGATCCTCCGCGCCGCGGCGATGCTTTCCTGCGCGCTCTCCCGATCTCCCGATCGATCCACCGGGATAAACTCAGCCAGCCTCAAGCCCAATCCAAAAATCGGGATTCGCATCAAGGAGTCTTTGATGAATGCGGAAGTTCGTCCAGGAATGTTCGGCAGCAGCGCCGGCGGATCAAGATTTGAAACGTGATTCGCCATGAAGATGCATGAAGTCTTCGCGGGAACCAGGTCACGGCCTTCGACTCGCACATCGATGCGTGCCAGATAATACCCGGCTCGGATGATGAATGTTGCCACCTGGTATAGCGGAATTGCATTGCCAGTAATGACGGCCCAGGGCAGGAAAATGATCGCAGCGGGTACTCCGAGAACAACAATCGTGGCGATCAGCAACAGCGAGGAAATCATCTCGTACTTTCGTGCTCAGCCGTGCCGCTCTCTGAGCCGCGCAGGAAGCTTCTCATAGATGCCGTCAAAACCGCCATTGGAGAGGATTGCAACCACGTCGCCTTCCTGGAGCCTGGGCGCCATGCTCTCCACAATCTCCGTTGCATCCGGATGCAGTTCTGCCGGAGTTCCGCCGGCGTTCAGAGCATCGACCACATCCTCAGGATGCAGCCGTTCCGCATCGGGCACGCGTTGCTGCTGATAGACCCCGGCCAGAATCACACGATCCGCCAGCCGCAGGCTTTCCACCAGCTCGCTCTCAAGCACCTTCCGGCGTAACGTGTTCGATCGCGGCTCCAGCACCGCCCAAAGCCTCGCGTTCGGGTAAACGGAGCGGAGCGCGCGCAGCGTCTCACGAATTGCCGTGGGATGATGCGCGAAATCGTCAATGATTGTGATTCCGCGGATTACATCCCGCACTTCCAGCCGCCGTTTCACACTCTTGAAGCTTGCGAGAGCAGTACGGATGGCGTCCTTCGACACTCCCTGTCCGAAAGCCAGGGCGGCTGCTGCCGTCGCGTTCAGCGCGTTGTGTTCGCCCGCAAGCTGCATTGCGACTTCCGACCAAAGTTCGCCGCCGCGCCAGACCTCCCAGCGCATATGCCCGTCGATGTAGCGAATCTTCCGAAGCTGCCAGTCTGATTCTGCTTTGAAACCGTAGCGCTCAACCCGGCAGAAGGCTTTGCTGATGCACTCCGTTACGTTCTCGCTTCCGTCGAATGCCACAAGCAGTCCGCGGCGCGGCACCAGGTTGACCAGCCGCTTGAACGCGGTCTTCACCGCATCGAGATCGGCATAAATGTCCGCATGATCGAATTCAACATGCGTCAGGATCAAGGCGTCAGGGAAGTAGTGCAGAAACTTCGGCCCCTTGTCGAAAAACGCCGTATCGTACTCGTCGCCCTCGATGATGAACGTGCGCGTCGGCCGCAGCTGAAAGCTCGTCCCGAAATTCTCTGCGACGCCACCAATCAGAAAGGACGGTTCAAGCACGGCGTTCTCATGCGAAGCCACCTGGTAGATCCACGACAGCATGCTTGTTGTGGTCGTCTTGCCGTGGGTGCCCGCAACCACCAGCGACTCTCGCCCTTTCAGAAACTCATCGTGAACAAGCGCGGCCATCGAAGTGAAGGGAATCCGTTCGTCCAAAACCCGCTCGACTTCAGGATTCCCTCGCGAAAGCGCATTGCCGATGACTACAAGATCTGGAGCAGGATCGAGATTCGATTCCGAATAGGGCTCCATCACCGGAATGCCAAGCGACCGAAGCAGGTCGCTCATCGGTGGATACGCAGCCTTGTCCGATCCCGTGATGCGATGCCCCTGCAACTGCAGCAGCCCTGCAATCGACGCCATCGCCGTGCCGCAGATGCCGGTGAGGTGAATGTGTTTCCGCGATGTGCTCATGATTTAACCGCCGGCTCCAGCAATGCAAGCTGCGCCTCATCTCCGGCTTGCAATTCCGCTTCAACTCCAAAAGTCAACGTGACGTTCTGTCGCGAGACATGCCCGCTGCGCAATCCAAATACGATGGGGACATCAATTCCCGCGAGCGCCGACAAGATCGCGTTCTCGAGCAGATCGTCGGGAGCACCTGGCGACGCGCAATCCAGCATCTCGCCGAAGATGATTCCTCGGACCCCTTCCAGCTTCCCCGCGTGGCGCAGATGCCAAAGCATTCGGTCAACCTGGTAGGGCTTCGCGCCGACATCCTCAACAAAGAGTAGCTTGCCTTCCGTCTTCGGCTCCCAGCGCGTTCCAATCATCGCTACGAGAATGCTGAGGCACCCGCCGTAGAGAACTCCGCGCGCCGAACCGGCTCGCAACGTGCGCAACCCTTCGACTTTACCCACACTATAAGGGCGCCCATCCAGCGCCGCCTGAAAACTCTCGAGATGAACTCCGTCTTCCAGATAGAAATCAGCAGCAACCATCGGCCCATGAAACACAGGCAGCCCAAGGTGATCGAGGAGATGGCACTGCAACCCCGTCATGTCGCTGTATGCGAAGAACGGCTTCGCGTTCTGCTCGATCAGCTTCAAATCAACACCATCGAGCAGGTAGTTCGATCCGTACCCGCCCCGAACCGCTGCCACGACACTTGTTTCCTGATCTGCAAAGGCCGCATGCAGATCGGCAAGTCGGCCCTCTCGTGATCCGGCAAAGAACAATGGGCCGCGACTTTGTGTATTGGCTCCGAGCTTCGGCGAAAACCCAAGCTGCCGAAGTCTCTCCAGTCCGCGCTCCACTCGTTCAGGCATCGCGAACGACGCCGGCGAAATAACGCTGACTCCCGCACCCTGCCGAACGGGCGGAAGCTTCATCAACGGCTTGGATTGCGGACCCATTAGAACCACGCCTCGCCTCGCACAATCAGCGTTGCCGGGCCGGTAAGCTCCAGCTCCGTTCCAGTTCCATTCCAAACAACGCTCTGCGCGCCTCCGGGTGCCACCACGCGCAAAGGGGACGTGCAGTTATGAAACCCGAGCGCCGCGGTTGCCGAAGCCGACGTGCCCGTCCCGGAAGAGGTGGTTGGCCCCACACCGCGCTCGAAGATGCGAATCTCAATTTCACTCCGGCTCAGAACGCGCACAAACTCCACATTCGTCTGATTCGGAAAGTCCGCGTGCGTGCAGATCTCAGCGCCGATCTTCTCCCACGACTCTCCGCCAACCCGGAAATCCGCTTGATCGACCATGATCACAAAGTGCGGATTCCCCGTGGATACAGCTATGCCCTCAATCGAACTCCCATCTCCAAGCTTGACCGACTTGGGCCGGGCGGTTGGAATGCCCATCCCCGTCGTGACATCGACAGAGTATCCAGCATCCGCGCATACGCGATTGATGCGGCAGATACGCACCCCGGCGCCAGTCTCAATGCGCAACTCTTCGCCAGCCTTTGCGCCGATCATCAGGCTCATCCATGCCGCAACGCATCGTGTCCCGTTCCCGCTGATTTCCGCAATCGATCCGTCCGCATTATGCAGGCGAATCCGTCCCGACTTCGCGCCCGTCCAGGAGAAAAACTCGACCCCGTCTGCACCAACTCCGGTGTTGCGCGCACAGAGTGTTCGCGTCAGTTCTGCCCAGTCGCGCCCGGCTGCGGCGCTCTCCGTTACAACCAGAAAATCATTTCCGCAGGCGTGAGCTTTGGAGAAGGGAATCAATCTTCCTCCGGATCACGGAAGTGCAGCAACGCATCGATGCCAGGCTCCGAGAGGAGCCTCCCTTGCAAGCGTTCGTGCTCCCGCTTCGTAGCGACGATGGTGAACGTCACGCGCTGCAGTTCGCCGATCGCGCTCGCGGTGAAGTCAGACAAGCGCTCGCCCGCTTTGTCCATCGCGCTCAGGATCGACCGCAGCATGGCCGTCTGATCATTTCCGCGGGCTTCGTAGATCATGGAGTAAATCTTGATGCTGGCGCGGCGTTCGAGAAACCCAACCAGTTCAAGGGCAATCACAACGATTACTGTTGCAATAGCCGCCGCGGCAAACAACCCCGCTCCGCAAGCCATGCCGATCGAGGCCACAACCCAGACAGTGGCAGCGCTCGTTAGACCGCTGACACGGCTGCGATTGTGCAAAATGAGTCCCGCCCCTAGAAAACCGATGCCCTGAACAATATTCGAGGCGACCTGTCCCTTATTCGGATTGCCATCTCCGGCCAGCACGGCCGAAAGCAAGGTGAAAAATGCAGCTCCGAGACAGATCAGCAGATTCGTTCGAACTCCGGCCGATCTCCGCTTATACTCGCGCTCCAGCCCGATCACTCCGCCCAGGACGGATGCCGCCAGGAGCCGCGGAATAGCACCGTTAAAGACCGTGACCTGCTGAAACCAGCTAAAGTCGAATGGCGCCGCAACGCTGGCCAATATCGTGCTCATGGCTCTCACCTTGGCTGATGCTATCACCGCTCGGACTCTACCGAAGCGGGCGGGGTATCGGAGACGTAAACCGCTCCGGGGCTTTGACGGTCACATTCGAATCGCCGGACCAGCCTCAGCCCCTCAGGATGAGCCTTCACAGCCTTATCGATCTCATCGCCATCGAATGCGACAACAATTGCCGCGTGTTTTGCCGGATTGGCCAGCGCATCGGAGAAGTAACCTCGATCGCTCTCGTTGATCGTCTGCCGCAAGGGAATTCCGGTGAACGCCACCAGGTTCGGATAAACCGATGTCCCCATCAGAACGGGAGACCCAGGATGCTGAGCCACCAGGCTCCGCAGAACGGGCGGAATCTCCTCTTCGAAGGTACGCCGCGACTCGATATTCTTTGTGCCCTCTATGTATGTGAGAGGTCGATCGCGCAGCACACTCCAATCGCAAAGCACCACCGCTGCCAGTAGAACGGTTGTCGCGTACAGCACCAGCTTCGGCTTGAACTCACGCGCAGCCGAAATCAGAAAGCTTGCCGCGAACGCCACTCCCAGTGCAAACCCCGGCAGCATCTCCATTCCGTACCGGGTGTTGTAAAAAGAGTGCGGCCACCACACCGGCAGAAAGATCGGCACCGACCCGAACGACACCGAATACGCATAGAAGGGAACTGGCAGCCATAAGAAAAGTGTCCAGGCAAATCCTTTTCCGCGGCTCGTTAGCCAGCCCCACACGGTCCCCAGGATGGATGTATACAAAAGAAAATTGCCCCACGCTTCGGGTGCAGCATCCATCTCGCCGCACTTCACGAAGAACAGCAACGAGACCCAAGGATTGTGCCAGCCCGGATGCGGCGGGCCCGACCCTGTCGTCGTTCGCGCTTCAATCGCAGCCGCAGAATACGGTCCACGAGCAAAATCGAGCCAATCGCCAAAGATCAATCCGTTATAGGCAAACCACAACAGCGGCGCAGCTACCACCACTGCGCTCATCGCCCAGAACTTTCGTAACCGCAGCGTGCTCTTGCGCATTTGCACGATCCCCACGCAGGTCCAGGCAAGAAAGGCCAGCACCCATCCGTCATATCGTGTGAACACCGCTGCAACCAGCGCCAGCGCAATGCCCCGGAGCAGTCGCGCCGCTCGCTGCGGATCGTTCTCCAATGTCTCGCGCCATTCCACCAGCCACACCGCGAGCCAGATCATCTCGCACAGAAACAGCGGCTCCGTCATCGCTGTCGTCTGCAAATACAGCAGGTTGGGATTGAGCCCGAAGAAGGCCAGCGCGACTACAGCCGCCGGCCAGCGCAGCCAGTGCCTCGCAAGCTTGTAGATCCCTGCGCACGACGCAATATAGGCCAGCGCCGACGGAATCAACCCCGCCAGCCCATTCGCCCACCACGCATACACCGCCACAAACGGGATCATCAACAGATGCGGCATCGGCAGCCATACTGAACCGAACTGCGACAGCCCCGGCTCATGCGCGTCGATCACGCGGCGCGCGATGTGCAGGTGTGCCACCGCATCGCCGTAGTTGAGCATCGCGTGATTGCGCCAGCTCCAGATTCCGGCGCCAATCGAAGCCGCCACGGTAGACGCCAGCACCAGCAGCCACTCACCGCGGCTGATGCAGCGGCCTGCCGCTCCTTCAGTCAAGGTGCGTCAACTCGCGGAACAGCTTGAACCTGTGATCGATCTCCTCGCGCGTCAGTTCCTGAAGCCGCTCAGTTCCAAAGCGCTCCACCACAAATGAACCCATCACGCTTCCGTAGAACATCGCAAACCGGAACGACTTCGGCGTCAGCTCTTTCTGCGAAGCAAGATACCCGAAGAACCCTCCCGCGAAACTGTCTCCCGCGCCCGTCGGATCCACAACCTCTTCCAGCGGCAATGCCGGGACATGGAATGCCCGGTGCGCCATCCGCTCCGCTCCGTCCGGCCGCTTCGGCGCAAAGAATGCCGTGGCACCGTATTCGCCATGCTTCACAACCAGGATCTTCGGGCCCAGTTCAAAAATCTTCCCCGCCGCAAGCGCAATGCTGCGTGCACCGGTCAGCATGCGCGTTTCTGTGTCATTGATCAGCAGCACATCCAGGCCCTTCAGCACCTCGAGCAGGGCAGGCTTGTGGTCCTTGATCCAGTAGTTCATCGTGTCGCCGCCCACGAGCTTTGCCTGCGGCATCGCTTCGCGCACGCGCCTTTGCAGCACCGGATCGATATTGGCCAGGAACAGGTACTCCGAATCGCCATAAGAAGCCGGAATGCTTGGCTCGAACCCTGCAAAAACATTCAACTCCGTATTGATCGTTTTCGCCTCGTTCAGATTGTCCATATAAGAGCCCTGCCAGAAGAAGCTCTTCCCGGGCCGGTGCTGAATGCCGGTCGTGTCGATCTTGCGCGCGTCAAAGACCGCCTGTTCTGAAGCACCAAAGTCCTCGCCTACCACTGCGATGACTCTCACGTCGGTGAAGAAGCTGGCGGCCAGTGAAAAGTAAGTTGCCGCGCCGGCCAGGCAGCGTTCCCTGCGCCCTGCAGGTGTTTCAACAGTGTCGAACGCGACGCTGCCAACTACAGTGATTGCCATGAGACCTCTCTAGTCTGTCTTGTTTTCTGAATTGACTTACCAGCCGTGGTACTTGCCGAAGAGCAGCTTCAGCTTTTCTCTCGTCGCCGCAGGAATCGCATCCGCCTGCGTCAGCACCGCATATTTCGCCGCCGATGCGCACGCGCAACTCCGCTCGACGGGCATCGCCGCAACAGCAGCCTTCACCACCGTGCAGGCGTTCGACGCATTCTGGTGCAGCACCGCAACAATCTCCTCGATCGTCACCGCGTCATGCCCCTCGCGCCAGCAGTCGTAATCGGTAACCATGGCCACCGTCGCATAACAAATCTCCGCTTCACGAGCCAGCTTCGCTTCCTGCAGATTCGTCATGCCAATTACGTCGGCTCCCCAGCTGCGGTAGAGATTCGATTCCGCCTTGGTCGAGAACTGCGGCCCTTCCATGCAGACGTAGGTTCCACCCAGCTTGCCCACGACGCCCGCATCCTTACAGCCCTTCGCCGCGGCATTCGCCACCACCGAGCACACCGGATCGCCGAACGCAACGTGGCCGACAATGCCGTCGCCAAAGAACGTCGAAATACGATGGAACGTCCGGTCGATAAACTGATCTGGAATCACGAAGTCGGTGGGCTTGTGTTCTTCCTTCAGCGAGCCCACTGCGGAGACGGAGATAATCCGCTCCACGCCAAGCTTCTTGAACGCATAAATGTTGGCGCGAAAATTCAACTCCGAAGGAAGGATCCGATGACCGCGTCCATGCCTGGCCAGGAACGCAACCTTGCGCCCTTCCAACTCCCCAAGCACGAACGGATCTGATGGTTCGCCGAAGGGCGTTTCCACCCTCTCTTCATGAACATTTGTGAAACCGGGCATGGAGTAGAGCCCGCTTCCGCCGATAATTCCAATCTCTGCCTGAGGCAAATCACGCTCCTGCGTACGCTGGTGCAACTACCTCAGTATAAAGGGCCGCGCTATTTAATCGTCACCACGTTCATGCTCCAGGGCGTCAGCATCAGGGTCAAAGGGAGGGTCTGCGCTCCCAGATCGGTGGTTGCGGGTGGCGCCCACACCGGACTGGCGGAGTTGGTCTGGTCGTAGATCGCCTTGTCGTAGCTCATTACCGTCACGCCCGTCGAGCCAATCTGGTTCGACAGCGTGACCGTAACCGGCTCGCTCATCGTCTGGTTCAGGTTGAACAGCACAAGCACCGTGCCGCCGCTGTGTGTGGCTGCATATGCGCGAATGTCTGGCATACCATTGACGCTCGCCGACAGAACC
>Ga0163162_10008113_pt1 | contig 10246 bp, 8 predicted proteins | sample S55metaG_FD_115310 | JGI IMG/M metagenome (GOLD analysis project Ga0163162, IMG submission 115310) | Switchgrass rhizosphere microbial communities from Kellogg Biological Station, Michigan, USA - S5-5 metaG | ecosystem: Host-associated > Plants > Roots > Rhizosphere > Soil | place: USA: Michigan...
AAAGCCTATTGTTGAAAAGATTAATGAGCGTGAGTTTGTTGTAAATGCCCTTGCATCTATTTACGATGTGAATGAGCATTTGCCGCATGACTTACCCGAAGACGGCGACTTTGACACCGTATCTGGCTGGCTTGGAGATATCTTCGGCAAGATTCCGGATGTAGGCGAGCAAAAAGAATCTAACGGATATAATATCACTGTTCTAAAAAAATCCGACCAGAATATCGAATCAGTTAAACTCGAATTACTGATAAATGAAGAAGATGCAGTAGATTTACATTAATCTGCTTACCAATAATGCAACTTTTTTATACACCCGATATTGACGCGTCCCATCCCCAATACTTTCTTAGCGAAGAGGAAAGCAAACACGCTATACGCGTACTGCGCCTTGAAGCAGGCGATGAAGTACAGTTGATTGATGGCCGGGGAGGCCTGTATACCGCCCAGATCCATGATGCGCATCCTAAGCGCACCATTCTTAAAATAACATCGGTAACTACCGGGTTTGAAAAACGCAGTCATTACCTGCACATCGCGGTAGCTCCAACCAAAAATATAGAACGTTTGGAGTGGTTTTTGGAAAAAGCCACAGAAATTGGTATTGATGAGGTATCATTGATCATCACCCAGCGGTCGGAGCGTAAGGAAGCCAAGGTTGAACGTTTAAATAAAATCATTACGGCCGCTATCAAGCAATCCCTTAAAGCATATCATCCGGTATTAAATGAGCCTTTGATGCTAAGCCAGCTATTGGACAAGCCTTTTGAAGGACAAAAATTTATTGCCCATTGCGAACCCGGAGATAAATTGAACCTGAAAGACGAATTGAAACTGCAAGGTCGTTATTTAATATTAATAGGCCCGGAGGGAGATTTTGCCCCTGCCGAGATTGATAAAGCTTTGCACAATGGGTTTAAACCAATATCTTTAGGTACAAGTCGCCTGCGTACCGAAACTGCCGCGCTGGAGGCTTGCTTTGAAGTGAATTTTTTAAACAGGGTATGAAAAGGATCAGGATAGCATTGGTTGTTTTGTTTGCAGCTATAGCAATGAGCAGCTTTAATGCCCCTGCCTATAAAATTGCCCGGCTCAAATATAATGGAGGCGGCGATTGGTATGGCGACCGCACCGCTTTACCTAACCTCATCAAGTTTTGTAACGAAAACCTCAAAACCAATTTTGATGACGACGATGAGGTAGTGGAAGCAGGCAGTGCCTCGTTATTTAATTATCCCTTTACTTTTATGACCGGGCACGGCAACGTGATCTTCTCCGATCAGGAGGCCCGTAACCTGCGCAAATATCTTACCGGTGGCGGCTTTTTGCATATTGACGATAACTATGGGCTCGATCAATATATCCGTCCGCAGATGAAAAAAGTGTTTCCGGAGCTTGATTTCGTTGAGTTGCCGGTTAATCACCCCATCTATCATCAAAAGTATGACTTCCCTAACGGCTTGCCTAAAATTCATGAGCATGATGGCAAACGTGCCCAGGGTTTTGGTTTGATATACAAAGGCCGGCTGGTTTGTTTTTACACCTATGAGTGCGATTTGGGCAACGGTTGGGAAGATTATGGCACTTATGCCGGCGATACCCAGGAAGCCCGCCAAAAGGCCCTTAAAATGGGGGCAAATTTAATCCAGTATATCTTTACGCAGTAGGCATCATCATTTAATCCCGGCTTTCACGGTAAATTTTTCTTCAAACTGTCAGTTAAGGGTTTCGTTTGCTCATTGTGATGTTGCGATTAAAATTAATATCTTTAGTTTTATATCAGCGGTGAAACAATTTGCATGTAAACTGCGTATCATCTAATCTAAATCCTATGTACAAATTAAGTATCAATGACCTGTACAGTATTGAAGCAGAGCGAACCGCTGCAGGAGATTTGCTTGTTGACGGGGTTAAGTGCGAAGCCGATATCAAACAATTAAAGCCGGCTATTTACCACGTTATCGAAAATAACCGCTCGTATAACGTCGAGGTTGTTAATTTTAACAGTAACGAAAAAACTGCTGAAATAAAGGTTAATAACCACACCTATAATGTTACCGCTAAAGATCAGTTTGATATACTGCTTGATAAACTTGGTTTTAGTAATTTAAACAGCGCCGGGATCAGTGAAATAAAGGCCCCTATGCCCGGTTTAGTGCTTAAGGTGTTTGTGAACAAAGGAGATAGCGTAAAAAAGGGTGATAATCTCTTTGTGCTTGAAGCCATGAAAATGGAAAATATCATCAAGTCGCCGGCCGATGTAACAGTAGAAAAGATCTTGATAAAGCCCGGCGATAAAATTGAAAAAGGACAGATATTAATGCTGTTTTAACTGAGTGTTATTGTTTTAATGTGCGATAATAACATTTTTGCAATAGGCGTAACGTAATTTTAAGGCTTTTGTTGTTTTTGCACATTTTTTTTACGAACTTACTTTCTTAATTAACAATATTAACTTTTATGAAGAAACATTTACTAACAATCCTGTTGTTATGTACTTGTATTACCCTTGGTTTTGCCCAAAACCGGGTTATTACAGGTAAAGTAACGGATCAGAAAGACGGCTCACCCTTACCTGGGGTAAGCGTAACCGTAAAAGGAATCACCGGATTGGGCACCCAAACCGACATTAATGGCGGGTACAAACTTAGTGTACCGGCTAATGCGAAAATTTTGACTTTTAACTTTTTGGGTTTTAAACTATCCGAAGAGCCAATTAATGGCAATGTTGTCAATGTTCAGTTAGCAGCTGATTCAAAACAGCTTACCGAAGTTGTTGTGGTTGGTTATGGAACTCAGAAGCGTGCAAATATCACCGGTTCTATTGCTTCTGTAACTTCCAAAGATATAGAAGGCATACCAACTACATCAGTTGAACAGGCTATACAAGGTAAAGCAGCCGGTGTTTTGGTGCAGGCTGATAACGGAAAGCTTGGACAGGGTATCAAGATAAGTGTTCGTGGTACCTCATCTGTATCTGCCGGTACTCAGCCGCTTTACATTATGGACGGCGTGCCTATTACTACCAATGACCTGTCAAGTACGTCGGCTGCAACAAGTCCGCTCGCCGATCTTAATTTTAATGATATAGAGTCAATACAAGTACTGAAAGATGCTTCTGCATCTGCCATATATGGTGCCCGCGCATCAAATGGTGTAGTGGTTATCACCACAAAAAAGGGAAAGGCTGGCAGTGCTAAAATTAACTTTACTGCTCAATATGGCAAAAGTAATCCTTCAAGGCACAGAGATTTCCTGAATGCCAAGCAATTTGTTCAGATTGAAGAACGGGCTGGGGTTGGCGCAGCCAAACAGGACTTTGCAAATGGTGATTATGATACGCTTGATGATGCTATAGCCGATTATAAATCATATGTTGAGGATAATTTGACTACGTTATCAGCTGGTACCGACGATTGGAAAACAGGTAAGATCAATACAAATTGGGAGAGGCAGGCATTTCAAAGTGCGCCACAACAACAATATGACCTGAATATATCGGGAGGTAATGAAAAAACTACATATTACTTAGGTGGACAATATCTTGATCAAACAGGTATCTTGATAGGTAATCATTTTAAAAGATATTCAGGAAGGTTAAACCTGGATACTAAAATGGATAAAAAACTAAGCATAGGAATGAACCTTAGCTTTGCCAATACCATAAATGATAGGGTATCTAATGATAATGCCTTCAGTACACCATTACAAATTGTTGCGCTATCGCCAATTACACCGGTAATTGACCCCCGTAGTGGTTTAATTAGCGGTACCCTACCTGGCGAAGCAGAAGATTTCCCCCTTTATTATAATCCTTTGATCAGTAAGAATAATGCTTTTTATAAAGCCAACGTATACCGTACCATAGGCAATGTTTACGCAAACTGGGATATAGTTAAAGGCCTTACTTTCCGTTCAGAGTTTGGTATTGACCAACTAAATCAGGCTGAAGATAGCTATTTCGGTTCACTAACTTTTCGTAATACAGGTACCGACAATGGTTTTGGAGAAAATACTACCACGCAAGTTTTGAATTATAATACCAACAATTACTTTAGTTACAAAACACTGTTCGGCACAGATCATTCACTTGATATGGTTTTAGGTACAAGTTATCAAAAATCAACAACTACCGGTAATGATATACAAGGCAATCAGTTCCCTTCCGATGCTTTTAAGAAATTGTCGGCAGCGGCAGTTAAAACCGATGGCTCTTCGTTAAGTACTGGTTTTAGTTTCCTTTCTTATTTCTTTAGGGCAAACTATGCTTATAAAGGCAAATATCTGGTATCAGGAAGCGCCAGGACAGACGGCTCATCAAGGTTCGGCCCTAATCATCGTTATGGCTTTTTCCCATCGGGTTCAGTTGGTTGGATCTTATCTGAAGAAAGCTTTTTGAAAGATAGTAAGCTGGTTAGCAGCCTGAAATTGAGGGCCAGCTATGGCTTAACCGGTAATGCCGAAATAGGGAACTTCCCCTCTTTGGGTTTATTTGCCCCTGCAAATTATAATGGAACAGCCGGGCAGCAATTTACTCAAATCAGTAACCCTAACTTAAAATGGGAAACTACTGGTCAACTGGACGTAGGTGTGGATTTCGGGTTCTTTAATAACCGCTTATCAGGTACTTTTGAATACTATAAGAAAAATACACGTGATTTGTTATTGAATGTCAATCTTCCGGGGACACTGGGTGTAGCCAATCCAGCGGGTATTCCTTCTTCAACACAAGTTCAGAATTTAGGTAAATTATATAACCGTGGCTTCGAACTGGAGTTATCAGGTGACATATTCGTAGGCAAATTTAAGTGGACCAGTTCATTAAACGCTGCTTATAATAAAAACATCGTAACTTATCTTAATAAACAAGTTTTGGGATCAAACGACCTGAACCGTGTAATTGAAGGACAACCGATAGGTGTATTTTATGGCCGTGAATACGCGGGGGTGGATCCTGCTAATGGCGACGCTTTGTACTACCTGAACACAAAACAGGCAAGCGGTAGCCTTGACCGCACAAAAACCAGCGATTACAATGCAGCGCAAAATGTGGTATTGGGTAATCCGACGCCTAAATATATCGGTGGTTTTACCAACTCATTTAGTTATATGGGGATTGACCTGTCATTTACATTCCAGGGATCTTTTGGTAATAAGATATACAATAGCGCAGGCCAGTACATGAGCTCAAGTGCGGGTAACGGTTTCGATAACCAAACCGTAGACCAGCTAAAGTATTGGGATAAACCAGGGGATATTACCGATGTGCCTGAGCCAAGATTGTTTTATGGTAATGGTGTTAATGCATCAAGCAGGTATTTGTCAAGTGGCACTTATGTACGTTTAAAAACCGCAACACTTGGTTATACTTTGCCGAAAAACGTAATAAGCAAACTGGGGTTACAAAAGGTTAGGGTGTTTGCCAATGCGTATAACTTATTTTTAATCACCAAGTACAAAGGATGGGACCCAGAGGTTAATTCTGATTACCAGGCAGGTAACATTAACTTAGGCGTTGATTTCTATTCGGCCCCTCAGCCACGCACAATCACATTTGGTATTAACGTAGGTTTATAACATTAAAATTACTGAAATGAAAAGAAAATATTTTTTATACACTGCAGCAATCGCGCTTATCGTAAGTTCGGCCGCATGTAATAAATCTCTTGATATAAAGCCTACAGGTTCAATTGATCAAGGCCAGGCTATATTAACAGCAAAAGATGTACAAAGTACGCTTGTGGGTACTTATAACAGGATGGCGCAATCGGATTTATACGCCGGTGATATAGCACTGTACTCGGATCTAATGGCAACTCAAACCTTCATCAATTGGACCGGCACATTCCAGGACTTAACCCAGATGGTTAACCAGGAAATTACAGTAGATAATGCTTTTGTTCAAGATACCTGGCTTAGGGGATACCAGGTTATCAATTTAGCAAACAACGTATTGGCTAATCTTGGTAAAGTTAATGCTGATGACAAAGACAGAACTGAAGGCGAAGCAAAATTTATACGTGGTTTAATGTATTTTGACCTGGCAAGGCTTTATGGCAAAGCTTATAATGATGGTAACCCAACTGCAAATTTGGCGGTGCCAATTGTATTGACACCCACAACTGTGGTTAATGATGCGTCTTATGTTTCACGAGCTACCGTGAAGGCCGTATACGATCAGGCTATAAGTGATTTGACTGATGCTGAAACCAAGTTGCCTGCAAGTAATACATTTTATGCCACTAAAGGAGCTGCCCAGGCAATTTTAGCAAGACTTTATCTTCAACAAGGAGCTTATAACGAAGCAGTTACTGAGGCTAATAAAGTAATTACCTCAGGAAGTTATTCATTAGTGTCAAATTACTCCGATGAGTTTCCTAATGGAAACAGCGCGGCTCATTACGAAAACACAAGTGAAGATATTTTTGCCATACAGGTAACGGCACAACAAGGGGTTAGTTCATTCAATACGTACTATGCCTCATCTGGTTTTGGCGGCAGGGGCGACGTAAGGGTTAAAACATCATTTGTGGCCGATTCATTTGCTACCAACGACAATAGGGGAAAGTTTTTTACAGCATCAAAAGATGCTGACGGTAACATTTTATATTATCGCACTAAAAAATATAATAATTCACTTGGTAACCCTCATGTTGTACGTTTAGCAGAAATGTATTTGATCCGTGCAGAAGGTAATTTCCGTAAAGGAACTGCCGTAGGTGCAACTCCGACAGCTGATGTAAATAAAATAAGGGTAAGGGCCGGTGCAACGCCTATTGGAGCCGTAAAACTTAGTGACATAATCAGGGAAAGGATACTTGAGTTACATTTTGAAGGATTTGCGCTTCAGGATGTAAAACGATTGGGGGGCAATGCAAATAATACCCCATTCAACTCGCCATCATTGGTTTTCCCGGTACCGCAACGGGAACTATTAGCTAACAAAAACCTTGTACAAAATGAAGGGTATTAAGGTTAATAATACTCTTTATAGTTAAAGCAAAATCCCGGATAACGTATTGTTTTCCGGGATTTTTTTTGATATAGACTTTATTTTCACAAAAATGATTATCAATCACTACTTAAATGTGATTGCATTGTTATACTAACCAACAAAAGCGTAGTAAAACCTTAACTAAGACAGCCATGGAAGATGAGCAAATACTTGCAGCCTTGAATAAACATTGGCAGGCATCGGCAGCCGGTGATATAAACGCAGAACATGATATCTACGATGATGACGTGATCTGTGATTATCCCCAGTCGGGCGAACGAATTTTTGGGCGAAGTAATTTGCAGGCTTTACGGGGACATCACCCGGGTAAGCCGTCGGGCTTCCGTGTTAGGCGGATCCTCGGAAAAGGTGATATCTGGATCACGGAATATACTATCAACTATCAGGAAAAACCAGCGTACACCGTAAGTATTATGGAGTTTCGTGAAGGTAAAGTAATACACGAAACACAGTACTTTGCAGATTCCTTTGAAGCTCCTGCCTGGCGAAGCCAATGGGTTGAGCCAATTGACGGATAGCGCGGATGAGCATCGTTGATGCAAGTTCAATGCGGATTGGCGATGATGTATTTGGCCGGATGCCTATAAACGAGCAAGGCCTCTCATTTCTGAAAGGCCTTGCTCAAAATATCTCTTATTAATTATCTTGCTTTAAATGGTTTTGCCTTTTTAACAGGGTAATGAGGCTTGCCATTAGGGTTAATTTCAGGAGCGCCTACTAAGGTCATTGCGCAACGGAAACCAACTTCGGCACTTGCTTCGTCCTGATCCATAAAACGGCGTGTAGCTGGGTTTAACCAAAATGCCATATCGTTCCATGAGCCACCTTTGTAAATTTTGGAGTGGTCGTTAACCAGTGTGGTTGTTCCGTAAAGAGCTTTGTTAACTTCATCCTTTTCGCCCCTTGCATCAGGGTTGTAAGCCTTTCCTGAGTTTTTAGGCAGCAATGAATCAACCGGAAGTGAACCTGTTTGTGTAGTTGCAAGCGGCGCATTCGGATTGGCTGTTTGAGCAGCCGAATTTTGTTGCTGTAAAGCCAAAAGCTCGCTGTATTTCAATTTCTTATTGGCATGTGCAGGATCTTTGATGGGCTTGCCATATTTATCTTTGGCATAAAGGCCTTTGCTTGGATCTGCCAGGCGTTTGTTAGTAAACTCGTTACCACGGAAAGGGTTAAAGTCTTCAACTTCCTCAAATGATGTTTGACGGTAAGTATCAGCAACCCATTCGTTAACGTTACCTGCCATGTTGTACAAGCCAAAATCATTAGGTGCGTATGAACGTACAGGAGCTGTAATATCTGCCTTATCGTTCAGGTAACCACCAACACCGGCATTATCGCCGCTGCCACGTTTAAAGTTTGCCATGATCAAACCACGTGTTTTGCTTTTGGCAGATCGTACACCCAAACCATTCCATGTATACAGTTTACCATCGTCAATATTTTCAAATTGAGTGTTGCCGGCAAGGGCCAATGCTGCATATTCCCATTCAGCTTCTGAAGGCAAACGGTAAGCTTGTTTCAGGATGCCGTCTTCCATACGTACAGGCCTAACGGCTTTACCGCCTTTTCCGGTTCCGGCCTGGGCATTAGGGCTCAGGTTAGGCATCATTTTTTTACCATCAACCCCAGCACCGGTCATTTGGCCGTTCAGGTAAATATCAGTGTTAAACGGCTGTCCGTTAGCTGCAATACCGGCATCACCGCCGCCACCTTTTTTACCCTGATCTTTCCAGGCTACTAACTTGCCTGTTTCACGTAAAATGTTTTCGTTGGTACGGTCGGTACGCCATGCGCAATAGGCTTGTGCCTGATCCCAGGTTACACCTACAACCGGGTAATCCTGAAAAGCAGGGTGACGCAGGTAGTTATCAACGTAAGGCTCATTATATGATAAAGGTTTACGCCAAACCAGTGTATCCGGCACAGCGTTATAGTATAATTCGCGGTCTTGTGGAAAAGTAATGTTTATCCAGTGCAGGTAATCAAGCCAGTCCTGGTTTGATACTTCGGTTTCGTCCATATAGAAAGATGGCACGGTAACCCTGCGGCGTACGTTGTTATAATCGTAAGTGATGTCCTGATCGGCACTACCACCCATAACAAAGGTACCACCTTCAATAGGCACTAAACCCGGCCCTGGAGATGGATGGCTTTGCCTGAAACGCTCGTAACCGCCATTGTTTTTGTCGTTATAAGTTATACCCGTTTTTTGCGATTGCTCACGTTTACTGCAGCTACTCATCACGGCCCCTAAAGCCAACAGTCCCAGAGCAGTTTTAGTAAAAAGTATTTTCATATTTTTACAGTTATATTAAGTGGTAAATTTATAAAAAAATGGATACAGTGCTTATGCTTATGAACCATTATTTAGAAATAAATAGTACAGTTATCGGGGGTTTTAACGAAAAATTGATGAAATTAGTTGCGTTGATTTAAATTTTTGGTTTAACTTTCAGCAAAAGGCCCAGGCTTGAAAATGCAAAACAAGTCATGATCCTGTTTTATAAATACAAATTGCGATAACCTAACTCCTACAAATGAAGCTTTTTACATTTCGAGGCCTTGCTATTATTACCCCCTTTTTATTGCCCCTTGCTGCTGCTGCACAAACAAATACTAACGGAAGTAATGTCAATGCAATTCCCACCGAAGTCCCTTTTTTAAATATTTCACCAGATTCGCGTTCAGGTGCTATGGGGGATGCGGGTGTGGCGCTGTCGCCGGATGTAAATGCAAATTTCTGGAACCCGTCAAAGCTTGCATTCCTGGAAAGTAACGATGCATTATCGGTATCATACAGTCCCTGGTTAAGGCACCTTGTGCCCGACATCAGCTTATCATACCTGAGCTATGCCCATAAAATTGATGAGCGAAATACCATAGGCGCTTCGCTCCGGTATTTTAATTACGGTTCCATCCAGCTTACCGACGATAATACGAACGATCAGGGTACCTACACACCGAATGAGTATTCGCTGGATGTTTCATTTGCCCGTAAGTTTGGTGATAATTTTTCGCTGGGCCTGACCGCCCGGTACATCCATTCTAATATATCAAGTATCTCGTTTGCTACCGGCTCAAGCCAGGCAGCAAAAGCGGGCAACGCTTTCGCTGCCGACGTTTCACTATACTATACGGCACCTTACGGCGATGGCAATACTTTTGCTTTTGGAACACACATTTCAAATATTGGTACCAAGATCAGCTACAGCGACGTTGGTAATAAAT
>Ga0163162_10008115_pt1 | contig 10244 bp, 9 predicted proteins | sample S55metaG_FD_115310 | JGI IMG/M metagenome (GOLD analysis project Ga0163162, IMG submission 115310) | Switchgrass rhizosphere microbial communities from Kellogg Biological Station, Michigan, USA - S5-5 metaG | ecosystem: Host-associated > Plants > Roots > Rhizosphere > Soil | place: USA: Michigan...
ACAAGCTGGAACAGACGCGCGCGCAAGGCATCGATATCAGCTTCGACATGTATCCCTATCCGGCGGGCAGCAGCTATATCCTGCAACTGCTGCCCCCCGATGCGTTGGAGGGCGGCTATGACGGCTTGGTGGCGCGCCTGTCCCAGGCCGATTTTCGCCAGCGGCTCAGTCTTTATTTGGAAGGCAAAACCCCCGGTACGCCCTCCAAAGTGTCCCTGATCGGCTGGGAGAATGTGCGCATCTCCGGTGTCAGCAATCCTGGTCTGAAAAGCCTGGAAGGCTCCAACATGGTTCAGGCCGCCGCCAGTTTGAATATCACCCCGTTCGAGCTCCTGATCCGCCTGATCCTGGAGGATCAAGGCCAGACCAGCATTGTGATGTTTCAACTGAATGAGAACGACCTGCATGCCGCCTGTACCCACCGCTTGCATATGGTGGGGTCGGATGGGCTGCCCAGGCCGGGCACCAAGCCCCATCCCCGCGCCTATGGCACTTTTCCGCGGGTCGCGGGGCGGCTGAGGCGCGAAGGCTGGTTTCCCTTGGAAGACGCGGTGTGCCGCATGACCTCACGCGCCGCGGAGCGTTTCGGGCTCACCGATCGCGGTCTGGTAAGGCCGGGCATGGTTGCCGATTTGGTGCTGTTTGATGAAACAATCGAGGATTGCGCCACTTTCGACAATCCCACCCAACTGCCCAGGGGTATTTCGCATGTTCTGGTCGCGGGCGAAATGGTAATGGAAAACGGCAAAATGACCGGCCGGCTGCCTGGCCGGGTTTTGGGTTAAATGGAGGACGAAATATGCGTAAAGCTGTAATGGTCGAAGGCGCGGCAAAGCCCGGCGGGCACTATTCCCATGCGGTGATTGCCGACAAGCTTGTCTTTGTGGCGGGTCAGGCGGGCGCCGATCCCGCGACAGGCGCCCTGTCGGACAAGTTTGCCGATCAGGTGCGGCAGACCTTGAAGAATATCCAGACCATTCTGCGCGGCGTTGGTTGCGACATGAAGGACGTGGTCAAGGTCAACAGCTATCTGACCGACGGCAGCCGGTTCCAGGAATATAACGCCATATATAAGGAATTCTTCCCCACCGAACCGCCCGCGCGCACCACCATCGGCTGCCAGATGGGCGGCATTCTGGTCGAGATCGATTGTATCGCGCTGCTTCCCTCCTGAAAGGATCATTGCATTGCGCATTGAGGAATTAGATACGCCGGTTCCGGTTGTCGATCTCGACATCGTCGAGCACAATCTCAAAAAGATGCAGGCCTATTGCGACAGCCACGGCCTGGCGCTGCGGCCTCATATCAAGACCCATAAAATTCCCGCCTTTGCGCATCGTCAGGTGGAATTGGGGGCCAAGGGCATCACCTGCCAGAAGCTGGGCGAGGCCGAGGTGATGATCGATGCCGGGCTGGATGACGTGTTGATTTCCTATCCCCTGGTCGGCGCAGCTAAGGCTGACCGCTTGGCGGCGCTGTCGCGCCGCGCCAAGCTGCGCGTGGCCGTCGACTCCGATCTGGCGGTTGAGACCGTGGCCGCCGCCGCCCATGCCTCCAATGTGCCGATCGGAATTTTGGTCGAATTCGACAGCGGAAATCAGCGCACCGGTGTTGTTTCAGTCGAAGAGGCGCTGGCGATGGCTGCCAGGATTGAGAAGACGCCGGGCCTGCGCCTTGACGGGCTGATGACCTATCCCTCGACCGAGGCGACGGTGGAATTCGTCGCCGAGGCCCGGGAGCGGTTCGCCAAGGCGGGCCTGGAAATATCCGTGATTTCCGGCGGCGGCACCCCCAATGCCTGGAAAGCGCATGAGATCGCCGGTCTCACCGAAGTGCGGGTGGGCACCTATATTTATCACGACCGCGCTACCGTTGCCGCCGGTGCTGCCGACCTCAACGAATGCGCGCTTCATCTCCATGCCACGGTGATCAGCCGCCCGACTGCCGACCGGGCGGTGATCGATGCCGGTTCGAAGTCGCTGTCCAGCGACCGCGTAGACCCATCCGCCGGAGCCGGCTATGGCGTAATCCGCGGCTATGAAGATGCGGTGATCGAACGCCTGAACGAAGAACATGGCGTGATCGACCTCTCCCGTTGCAGCAAGAAGCCGCAAGTGGGCGAGCGGGTCCAGATCCTGCCCAACCATGTCTGTGTGGTGTCCAATCTGCATGACGAGATCGCGGTGACGCGCGGCGGCGTCTTGATCGACACCAGGCGGGTCGAGGCCCGCGGCAAGACGCGGTGACTGCCAAGTCGAGCGCCAATTCGGTCGCCAATTCAGTCGTCAGTTCGCGTCCGCGCCATTCAAGCTGGCAGTATCGTTTTTCCGGACGAGATCGGCTTTGAGCTTTGATGCAATCGCCATGGCGATGACATAGGCCGCGCGCGAGTCAGGGTGCAGGTCTCCCTTCAAATGCCAGCTGGGATCGAGCATGACCCGCACATATTCCACCCCGGACTCATCCAGGATTCGCCGCCGCAACATGCGTTCGACCGGGGTTTCCGGGTTGTATTGCGGGTCCACCACCAGGGCGATGGCGCCGCGCTTGCGGGCCAGGGCGGCGGTTGCCAGTAACTGTGCGCGGGTGGCCTGGATGCCGTACTCGATCTCTGCCTGGCTGTGATAGGGCAGCAGAAAGCGCAACAGCGAAGTCAGCCACAAGCGATGGGTCGCTGGTATCCAATTGAGTTGGGCGTCCAGATGGGGCCGGTCATCGCCCAGATTGCGGGCAAACAGCGAAGGCGTGAACACAGACACCACCGCCACCGGCTGGCGGAAGCGCGGTAGTTCCGTAGCCAGGCGGAGATAGGCCTGATCGTTGGCATAGCCGAACACGGCGATGCTGGCGCTCTGGATATTGGTGGCCGCGGCGACCTGGGCCGGAATGGTTTCCTGCCAGTTCAGGCCATAGCCGGCGATGATGGATTCACCGGTAAACACGATGGACGGTTGATTGACGTCAACGGCCGTATAGCGGCTGGGCACGCGATAGCCCCGCGCGTCGGTCGAATAACCGATCCAGCGTTCGCCAGCCAAGACGACGCCGTCATGCGATGGGGTGAACACCCAGCCCAATTTCGCATCCGGTTGCCGCGCCGGTTCTTCTCCTGGTTGCGACTCCGCCGCCGCATGGGAGAATTTGTGGCCCATGCTCCATTCCGCCACGGCGAAAGCCAGCGCGATGGCAAGCAAGATACGCAAGAATCCGGCGGCTATGTCACGCGCCGGCACCCGGCGGGCCAACCGGCCCAAGAGCGGGCGCACGGCAAAAATAATCACCAGGCCCAGCACGGCCATCCCCAGCCGCGCCAGCTTTTCGCTCAGCAGGTATTTTTCGTGGGCGAAAAAGAACAGCGGCAGAAAGTGCCGGTCCCACCAACTCTGGTTGGCCAGCAGCGCCGCGGCCAGGAACAGAATTCCTAATACCGTGATGTTGATTTCCAGAGCGGCTTGCAACGAGCGCTGCGAAACCGCCAGATCGCCGTCCCGGTTCATGGGCGCCGTCCGATGGTGACGAACAATCCGCCTTCATAGCCCAGGGATTTCATCCATCCGATCTGGGAAAGCCAGGCTTCGATGGGCCAATAGTCATTGTCGGGCGCAAACAGTTCGCTGGGTTCTTCTCCCATCAGCAGGCTGGGATAGGTCCTCAAATATTCGACGCCGTTTTCAGCAAACCAGCCGCGCACTTCCCCCGCAGTGTGGCGGTGTTCCTCGGGGTGGCGGTACTGGTCGCGCAGCCATGCTTGGCGGCGGGCCGGTTCGCATTTGCGGTCGCGCAGGACGGGATCGAAAGGAATCCAGCGATAACCCGACAGCCGTGCAATCATTCGCCTGAGCTGCAGCGGGATGCGGGCAAAAGCATTGTAGAGCCCGACCACAATCATGCCGCCGGGGCGCAGCAGCGGCAGGATGGTTTTGAAAGATTGCCGCGGGTCGCGCGTATGATGCAGGACGCCCGAGGTGTAGATCACATCAAAGGCGCCGGTCCGCAATCCCGGCTGGAGCAGATCGGTTTCCACGAATTGCACCCCGGTAACGCCAAAACGCCTGGCGGCGGCGGCGCCCAGTCTCAGCGACGCCCGCGTGACATCGGCGCCGATCACAATCCGCTCCGCGCTGGCAAGATAAAGACTCATCTGTCCGGTGCCGCAGCCGATTTCCAGGATTCGCGCATCGGCGGGGATTGCCGCATCCAGCAGGCGGGCGAATTCACTTTTTTCCGCTCGTGCCCGCAAGGCTTGCAAACTATCGCGAGGGCGATAACCGGGGAAAGGCGCCTCTTGATAGAATTCGCGGATCTTGTCGGTGCAGCTGTCACCGTCCAGGCGCAAATCGGGAACGTCATCGGTCGTGCCATATTGCATGCCGCAATTGGAGCAGGTCCAAAACCGGTTCAGCGCGCCGCGGCAAGCGGGACAAGCCAGCAGGTCCAGAAAGGCCGGCATTCAAAAAATGGAATAGATGAACGGCGCCAAGGCTTCCACACCGGCCGCCAGCGCCAAGAGCAGGCCCGTGGTGCAGAGAAAGACCGCCAGCGGCAACAGCCAGCGGCGAGTGGCATCGCCGTGCCACATGCCGGAAGCCAGGTCACTGATCGAACCGGCCGCGCTGCCCATGATGATGAAGCCGCGCTCTATTTTGCTGCGTTTCCTGATCATGCCGCTATCTCCATCACCCGTTTGGTAACCCTGGTCTGGCCCGCCACCAGCACGTCGATGCCGCTGCGGCGGAAGGTGAGGTAGCCCTCCACACAACGATTGACGATCGGTTCGCCGGCCAGGTTGAAAGAGGTGTTGAGCAATATGGGAATGCCGCTCACCCGCCCATAGGCTTTGAGCAGCGCGTAAAGCCGGGGCGCCATGGCGGCATCGACCGCTTGGACGCGGGCGGTGCCGTCGACATGGGTTATGGCCGCCAATCTTTCGCGCCATTGCGGCCGCACGGGAAAGACGCCGGACATGAAGCGGGCGAGACGCACGCCGCCCGGCGGCAGCTCGAAATAACGCTCGGCGTCCTCGATGGGCACGACCGGGGCAAAGGGACGGAATTCCTCGCGATGCTTGATGTCGCGGTTGAGACGGTCCCGCATTTCCACCGTATGCGGCGCTGCCAGAATGCTGCGATGGCCAAGCGCTCGCGGACCCAATTCCAGCGCTCCATCCATCCAGCCGACGATGCGGCCAACCGCCAGATCCAGCGCCACCCGTTCGATCAATTCGGGATCATCAAACCCCTCGACCGGCAGGCGGTCTTCCCGCGCCAAACCGGCAAGCGCGCCTTCCTCCACCGTGGGTCCCCAGAAGGGATGATCGGGAAACGCGCGATCGGGATTGCCGAAATGAATGCGATCGGCGTACAGCGCCGCTCCCAGCGCGCAGCCGGCATCGCCCGGCGCGGGGGGGACGAAAATCCGCTCAAAGCCGGATTCTTGCAGCAGCCGGTGATTGGCGACGCCATTCAGCGCCACACCGCCCCCCAGGCAAAGATCGGTCAGGCCGGTCTCGCGTTGCAGCGACCGGGCGGCGTCCACCAATATGTCTTCCAGAACCAGCTGGACGCTCGCGGCGCAGTCGGCAAAGCGCCGTCCGTCCGGTGTTTCCAGATCGATCGGGTCGAATGGATCGCGGGGCGGTCCGAAGATGTCGACGAACTTCTTGGAAAAAGACCGCTTGGCGGTGGTGTGAAAATCAAAATAGTCCAGATCAAGCCGGAAGGCGCCGTCTTGTGTCCGTGGCACCAGTTTGCGCACCGCATCGGCAAAAGTGGGGCGGCCGTAACTCGCCAAGCCCATCACCTTGTATTCGCCTTCATTCACCGGAAAGCCGAGATAGGCGGTGAAGGTGGAATACAGCATGCCCAAGGAATGCGGAAAGCGGATTTCCCGTAGCAATTTGATCTCGGTGCCGTCGGGGCCCCGTTTTCCCCGTCCCACCGTCAAGCTCGCCCATTCGCCAACCCCATCGGCGGTGAGAATGGCCGCCTCGCCAACCGGCGCGGTGAGGAAGGACGCGGCGGCATGGGAGCGGTGATGCTCGGTGAACAAAATTTTCTTCCGTGACACGCCCAGTTGGGACGAGATGATGCCCCGGACCCACAGTTTTTCGGCCAAGGTATTTTTCATGGCATGAGGAAAAGAGCGCCAGGAGTGCGGAAAAGCGCGCAGCGCCGTGGTCAGGATGCGGTCGAACTTCAGCATCGGGCGCTCGTAGAACACCACCGCGTCGAGCTCTTCGGGCTCGAGGCCCCCTTTTTCCAGGCACCATTCGATCGCGCCCATGGGAAAGGCGGCGTCGTTCTTGCGCCGGGAAAGCCGCTCTTCCTGCACAGCGGCCACCGGCAGGCCGTCGACAATCAAGGCGGCGGCAGCATCGTGATAGTGCGCGGAAATACCTAGAATCTTCATTTGAGACTCTTCATTTTAATACTGGCTCTTCAGGGAACGTCCATCTGGTTCGGCGACCGGAACCCAGCCGGGGGGTTCGCGCCGCGCGGCCCGCTTGGCCAAAAATGCGAAGGGCGGCAGCAGGAGGAAATATTGCAAGGTCAGAATGACGGCCCCCATCAACCCGGCGATCGACGCCGCCAGCCGGAGATAGGCCTTCCACAGCCGGCTCAATCGCGCCTTCCACAAGAACAGGCCATGCCGCTTGGGTTCGACCCGGGTGAGTTGCGCAAGGGTGTAATTCATATGAAACGTCTCATCCTTCAGCACTTCCTTGAAGACAGAGCTGGTTGAGGGATCGTCCCGCAAGGCTTCGACATAGGTGGCGAAATGTCCGGCCGCGGTTTTCTCCGACAGATGCAGAAAGGCGAGCAGGCTGGCATCCGACTCGGAATGCACGCGCAAATCGTCAAGACCCCGCTCGCCCGGCGACATCCAGTTCAGCTGTAAAGCAGTGGAGGAGCGGTCCCGCAGGCCGCGCAGCAACGCCGAACCCCGCTTGCGGAACAGTTCGGCATGACGGCTTTCCTCCACCGCATGCACCGTGAAGAGGCGACGCAGCAGCGGGTCTTGCGTCAGCTCCGCGGCGCGAACCAAATCGCGGCCGCCATCGGCTTCGGTTTCCGCGAAGGTGAGCAGCTTGCGCGCACACCGCTCCGGGTCCTGCCAAATCCAACGATGTAACAGTTGAAACATCGATTTCGCTCTATTCGACCGTGATGCTTGCGTGCATGCCCATCATTTCATGCATGAAGTGCTTGCATTCCACTGCGAATGTGCCGGCCTGGCCGGGTGTGACGGCGACGTCAACCGACTGGCCGCTTTCCAGCTCCACCAGTCCCTTTTTCACTTTGGCTTGATCTTCGGGTGCGATTTGCGAGGCGGCAAAGAATTGCGGGGCGCTGAAATTGTGATCCTTGGAACCGCTATTGATGAAATGCAGGTGATAAGTGGTTCCCATCTTCAGGGTGATCGCATTCGGCGTGAAGGCGTAGTTGGTTAAACTGATGTTGATCAAATTGTCGGTTTGCGCCAAGGCGGCATTTACCGGCGCCAGCAGAGCGGCAAGGAAAAACACGCGCGCGAATTTGATCATATCGGATCTCCATGGGGACGAAGCTCCCCACACAAAGGGGCGGGTTTGAAGAAGCAGGAGGCATGCCGCATTGCGGCAGGCTCGCAGCGGGACAGGCCGAAGGAACGGGTCAAGCGCATCCAGAACCCCATATCGTTCTGTCTGTCAGACGATGCGCGGCGGCCCGTTATTCCCGGGAGCAGCCTAAAAACCCTTAGCTCAGAAGGTGCGTTCCAGGCTGAACATCACAAAATCGCGGTCCGCCAAGGGCTGGCGGGTCACGGCGCCCGGAAAGCCGAAATAGGTGATCCCGGCCTTCCAGGCCGACAGATATGTGCCTGAAATACCAAGGCGAAAATCCCCGGTGCCGCTGTTCTGCGCATAATAAGTGAAGCTGTGTCCCGCCAGGTTGAAGCCCAGTTCGGCCACCCCGGTGATGTCCAGATTGGGCAGGACCTGGAAGTAATGGGGTTCGATCCGCGCGCGGGCTTTGAGCCCGAAGCGTCCCAAGGGCGGTGTCCCTGCAGGTATGATACCGGGGTCAAGGATATGATCGCTTGCGATCTCCGCCGTGGCGTCGGCCCTGTCCCACAGCCCGGTTTCCGCCAGCTCGCTCGCCAGCGAAATCTGGGCATGCAAGGTGTTCCCCTTGGCATAGTAAGGCGCCCGGGTCGGCGCGACATATTGCGGTGCGCGGGCGTCGTAATTCACCAGCGGCACGTTTTCGCGCGCGGAGAACTCGCCGGCAAGGACGTTTGCGTCCCATGCGGTGCTGAAACTCAAGCCATAGAGATTGCTGCTGGCGGGATAGACCAAGCGGTAATAGCCGACCGCACCGCTCTGATTTAGCAGCGTTGGATCAGGCGTTAAGGCCGCGATGGGGTCCTTGGCGCGGAAGTGAAGCGCATAGAAACCCAGATCCATGTCGTCGAAACTGCCGCGCAGGATAAAGCCATATTGCCCGCTGGCCGGGCCGCGATCCGGATTGCGGACAAGATATTGGCTGGGCGTCAGATACAGTTTGGCCGCCCCGGTCCCGATATAGTCCACATAGCTGAGAAAGCTGCCATCGCCGAATTGCCGTGAAGCGCGCCACTCGAACTGGTCATAGAAAGACAGCGACAGCCAGGAAAGCGGCTGCACCGTCAGGCTCATCTGGGTTACGGGCAGAAAGATGTTGCCGGAATAGCCATCCTGGTCGCTCATGGTCTTGAGATAATCGGTGGGCGCCATCGCGGCGGCGATGGAATTGGCGTCGAAGAACCGGCTTTCGCCCCCGAGCAGGGTTTGGCGGCCGACCCGCACCGACACCGGCATTTGCCCCAAGCTGAAATTGCCATAGGCAAAAGCATCGCTCAGCTCGGCATGCTGGCCTTGCAGGCTTTTTACTTCCTGGGCGAATTGCCGGACCGGGACCGCGGCATTGTAGGTCGCCGGCGAATTGTTGTCGGTATGGTTTTGATAGACTTGGTCATACCAGGCCGTGGCGCTGACATGGACACCAAAATCGCCGGCCGAGACATCCAGCGCGGACAGCAAAGTGAGCCGGTTTGATACAGGTCCGGAGGCAAAATTGCGGTCGCCATCGTCGCCATTGATATAGCCGAGCAGCTCGGCGCTGGGGGAGGTGGCGCGCAAGGCCAGGCTATAGCGTAAGCTATTGTCCCAGCGGACTTCCCATCCGTTGCCGGAATAGATTTCCGCCGCGCGCGCGGGGCTGGCCAGCAAAAGCGCGCAAACCAGCGCCGGCTTGAGGCCTTGCTTTGGGAAAGGATAGGCCATGCCGAGCTTTTTGCCGTGCCGCAAGCTGCGTTTTAGGCTATAGCACGCCCGGAGCGCCCTTGCGTAAGGGCATAATCTATACACGAGCCATGCGCCCCCCCATTTTCTTGCATCTCTGTGTTGTGATCCTGCTTGGCTGGGCCATAGGTCCCGGCTCGGCCATGGTTTCCGCACCAGACGCGGCGGCGTTGAAGTCCCGGCTGACCCCGGTCGGTGCGGAACGAGCCGGTAACGCCGACGGCGCCATTCCGGCCTGGACGGGCGGTGTCACTTCGGCGCCCGGTTATGTGCCGGGTACGCCGCGCCCCGATCTTTTCGCGGCCGACAAAGTGCTGTTCTCCATCACGGCGCGCAATTACCGCGACTATGCCGACAGGCTGCCCGAAGGCGCCAAGGCCTTGTTCGCCAAACAGGCCGATTACAGGATGGATATTTATCCGTCTCATCGCAGCGCCGCGGCGCCGGATTGGGTCTATGAGAATATTTTTCGCAATGCCACCCGCGCCCATGCGGCGCCCGAAGGTATCGCTTATGGCGTGGAAGGCGCGGTGGGTGGAATTCCCTTTCCCATTCCTCAAAACGGGTTCGAGGCTTTGTGGAATCATCTGCTGGCCTTCTGGGGCCCGGCGCGGGAATTGACCGTCAGCACCTATATCGTGCCGGCGGGCGGCGCGATGGAAAAGGCCAGTACCTACAAGGAGACCGCGGACTTCCCTTATTACTTTCAGGGCGCGACGCCGGATTCCTTTGGTCCTTACTATTTCAAGACCTTGCATGTGGCGGCGGCGCCCGCCAGCCGCGCCGGCGAAGCCTATCTGAATTGGCAGCCGATCAATATCCGCCGCAATCCTTTTGCCGCCTGGCGGCTGGTGCCTGGTGAGCATCGGGTACGCAAGGCGCCGGGAATTTCCTATGACGTGCCGGATGCCGACGCCGCCGG
>Ga0163162_10008117_pt1 | contig 10243 bp, 8 predicted proteins | sample S55metaG_FD_115310 | JGI IMG/M metagenome (GOLD analysis project Ga0163162, IMG submission 115310) | Switchgrass rhizosphere microbial communities from Kellogg Biological Station, Michigan, USA - S5-5 metaG | ecosystem: Host-associated > Plants > Roots > Rhizosphere > Soil | place: USA: Michigan...
CGCCGTCCGCGGGTGTCGCGGCGGCCGAGGCGGGGGCCGAGGCGGACTTACTGGAGGCCGGATAGTGACGAGCGCTTTCGCGCTCGCGGCGGTGATTGCACTCGGTTCGCTCCAGCAAACAACCGCCGCCTCGCCTCCCCAGGACAAAGCCGCGGTTTCGACGCTCCGGGGCACGGTCGTGGATTCGAAGACGGGCAAGCCGGTCGAGCACGCGCGCGTCGTACTCGTCGAGTTGGGCCATCCGGTGATTACCGGCGCCGACGGCCGATTCGAATTCAAAGATATCGCCGCGCGCGTGTACACGCTCAACGTGTCGCTCATCGGCTACAGCTTCGTGGCCCGTGCGGTCACGCTCGTGGCCGGCGTTCCGCTCGAATTGACCGTGCCGCTCGCCGAAGGCACCGGGTCGTATCAGGAGACGGTGACCGTCAGCGCGAGCAGCGCGCCGCCGCCCGAACTCGGCGTGTCGTCGCAGGCCACGTTGGGATCGGCGGCCTTGCAGGCGCTGCGCGGCATCGCCGCCGACGATCCCATGCGCGCCCTGCAGGCGCTGCCGGGCGTCGCGACCGGCAACGACTTTCAGGCGCAGTTCTCCATGCGCGGCTTCGCATTCCAGAACGTCGGCCTCGTCATGGACGGCACGGCGACGCCGCTGCTGTTGCACCAGATTCAAGGCGAGAAGGACACCGGATCGGTGGCGATGGTCAACAGCGATGTGCTCAGCCAGGCGACGTTATTCGCCGGCCCGCATCCGCTCAAGGACGGCGACTGGCTGGGGTCGTCCTTGTCGTTCGAGATGCGCGAGGGATCGCGCGATCGGACCGCGGTGCGCGTCGCGGTGAGCGGCACGAGCGCGTCAGCCGTGGTGGAGGGCCCGCTCGGCCGCTCCAAGAAAGGTTCGTGGCTCGTCTCGATCCGCAAGAGCTACATCGATTGGCTCATCAGCAAGATCGAGCCCGACGTCGACGGCACGATCGGATTCAGCGACGCGCAGGGCAAGTTCGCCTACGACCTCACCAGTCATCAGCACATCGAAGTGTCGTTCGTGGCCGGCGACGCCCACTACGATCAGCCGACAGCCGTGACGGCCAACACGCTGCGGCGCGCGACCTCACGGGGCGGCGTGCTGTCGGTGGCATGGCGCTACGCCGGGTCGGCGTGGATCGTCTCGCAACGTGCGTCCTACGTGCCGAGTAATTTTCTCGACACCGGGGCCGTCGGCCAGGTGCAGGGCCACGGCGACGCGCCCGCGCTGCTCTACCGCGCGGACGCGGCGCGGCAGATCAATCGCGCCTGGACGGCCGAGTTCGGCGGAAGCACCCAGGCCCAGCGGCAGGAACTGGCGCTGCGTAACTTCGCGACGGTCGGTGGCAAGCCCGTGGAACGCTTCGTCGTGGCCGGAACGCTTCGCACGACGACGTCCGACGCGTGGGGGCAGGTCGTCGGCCGCGTCAAGCACGGCGGCTTCGCGCTCGGCGCGCGCGTCGAGAACGACACGTTCACCGCGCGCACAATGGCGGCGCCGTGGCTCCTCTTCGAGTGGCACGCGTCCAGATTCATATTCCGGGCCGGCGCCGGCTCGTCGCACCAATTCCCCAGTCTCGAGATCCAGGCCACGTCGCCCGCCCACATCGGGCCCGAGGGCGCGCGCTCGCTCGACGCCGGCGTCGAACACGCCATCGGGCGCGGTGTGAGCTGGCTGGTGAATGGGTGGACGCGCGCCAACACCGACATCATTCGTTCCACCGGCGAAGAGCGCCTCCTGAACGGCAAGCGCGTGCCGGCCAGCGTCTTCCCGCAGTTCCGCGGCAGTCTCGACGGACCGTCGCAAGGCGTCGATGTCATGGTGTCGAGAAAAAGCCCGACGGGCGTCACCGGCTGGATCGCCTACACGTATGCCCACACAAAGTTTCACGACACGGTGAGCGGCGAGAACTTCGACGGCGACTTCGACCAGCGGCACACGCTCAACATGTTCGTCGAGGCGCGGCTGTCCTACCGGATGGCCGTCAACGCCCGATGGCGGTACGGCAGCAATTTCCCGCTCGTCGGCTACTTCACGGGCACCATCGACCAGCTGAAACTGGGATCGGTTCGGAATCAGGTCCGCCTGCCGCCCTATTCGCGCCTGGACGTGCGGGCGAACCGCACGTTCACATTCGACAAGCGCCGCCTCACGCTGTTCATCGAGGTGATGAACGTGCTGAACCACTCGAACCTCTCGAAGTTCAGCGGTTCGATCAACCCGGTGACGCTCGCGGCCACGGGCTGGACGCAGGACCTGATTCCACGCGTGCCGTCGGCGGGAATTCTCATAGAATTCTGAGGATGGCCCACTTTTTATCCAGAAAGACACTGGCCCTGATCCTGGCGGCGGCTGCTGGACTCACAGCGGTGGAAGGGCTCGCCCAGTCGACGAGCGCCAAGGCCGAGACCGAGGCGTTTCGCAAGCAACGCGAGGCGGAAATCGGCGGACCCACCGGGTGGGTCGCGCTCGTCGGCCTGCACTGGCTGGCGCCCGGCACCCATACGATTGGCCGGGCCCGCGACAACGCCGTGGTGTTGGCCGCTCCGTCATCACCCGATCGGCTGGGCGTTCTGACGGTCACCGAGACCTCGGTGTCGCTGCAGGTGGCGTCCGGCGTCGACGCGCGCGTGAAGGGCCAGGCAGTGACGACCGTGGACTTGCGCGCGGGTGGGCCTGAAAGCGGCCTCACGGTCGGCGGGATGACGGTGGTCGTCATTCGCAGGAGCGGCCGGATCGGGCTGCGCGTCTGGGACAGCGCGGGCGCGCCGAGGGCCGCATTCAAAGGCCTGCAGTGGATGCCCATCGACGCCGCGTGGCGCATCGACGCGCGTTTTGTCCCGCACGAGCCAGTGCCGCGGATGAAAATCCTCAACGTCCTCGGAGACACCGTCGAAATGGCGAATCCGGGCTATGTGGCGTTCACGATCGGCGGCCAGGAGTATCGCCTCGAAGCGCTGCTCGAGTCCGCGAACGCGAAGGAACTGTTCTTCATGTTCCGCGACGCCACCAGCAACAAAACGACCTACGGCGCCGGCCGTTATCTGTACACCGAGTTGCCGAAAGACGGCCGCGTGGTCGTGGACTTCAATCGCGCGATGAATCCGCCTTGCGCGTTCACGGAATTCGCGACCTGCCCGCTGCCGCCGGCGGCCAATCGACTGCCGATCGCGGTGACAGCCGGCGAGCGGGGTCAGATCTTGCATTGAAACATTTGCGCTCCGAGTAGTGCCGCAAATGTTGCAATGCAAGATCTGACCCCAAGTTGCCCGGCACCGCGCTGATCAAGTACTGTTGATTGGCTCTGGAGGAGCCTGCAGTGGCCTCAGCGTACCTGCCTGCCCGCGGATTCGGACAAACCACTCGGCCCGACGCCTGGTGGGTGCAATCCGCCTTCACGTTTCTCGCCCTGCTGTCGTTCATCGTGTACTCGACCTGGGCCGCGTTCCAGGGGAAGCACTACGAGTTCGGCAACTATCTGTCGCCGATGTACTCGCCGCTGCTGTTCGGCACGTCGCATCACGCGTGGTTCGGCGGACCTGATATCCCGACCTGGTGGCCGGGCGCGCTCCCCTACTCCGCGGCGTTGCTGATTCTCTGGATTCCGGTCGGAATCCGGTTCACCTGTTATTACTACCGCGGCGCTTACTACAAGTCGTTCTGGGGCGACCCGCCGGGATGCGCCGTCGGCGAACTGCGATCGAAATACCGGGGCGAGAACAGCTTCCCGCTGATCATCCAGAACATCCACCGCTACTTCATCTATCTCGCGATTGTCTTTATCTTCATCCTCACCTACGACGCATGGCGCGGGTTCTGGTTCGCGGCCCCCGGCGGCGGCGAGACGTTCGGCGTGGCGGTTGGATCGCTCGTGCTGCTGGTGAACACGACGCTGCTCGGCGGCTACACGCTCGGCTGCCACTCGGTGCGCCACCTGTTCGGCGGCGTCATGGACGTCATGTCGGGCAAGCCCATCCGCAAGACCGCCTACGTCTGCACGAGCGCGCTCAACCGCGCCCACATGCGCTTCGCCTGGGCCAGCCTCGTGTGGGTCGGGTTCACAGACCTTTATGTGCGCATGTGCTCGATGGGCGTGTGGACGGATTTGAGGCTGTTCTAAGTGAATCACCCAGTCATTGATCACGATGTTCTCGTCATCGGCGCCGGTGGCGCTGGCCTTCGCGCCGCCATTGAAGCGTCCGCCCAAGGCGCCAAGGTCGGCCTGATCTGCAAATCGCTGCTCGGCAAAGCGCACACCGTCATGGCCGAGGGCGGCATGGCCGCGGCGATGGCGAACGTCGACGACCGCGATTCGTGGAAGGTGCACTTCGCCGACACGATGCGTGGCGGCCAGTACCTGAACAACTGGCGCATGGCCGAGCTGCACGCCAAGGAATCGCCGGCGCGCGTCAACGAACTCGAAGCCTGGGGCGCCGTGTTCGATCGCACGAGCGACGGGCGCATCCTGCAGCGCAACTTCGGCGGCCATCGCTACCCGCGCCTCGCCCACGTCGGCGACCGCACGGGTCTCGAGATGATTCGCACGCTCCAGGACCACGGTGTGCACCAGGGCCTCGACATCTACATGGAGCACACGGTCATCACGCTCCTGAAAGACGACGGCCGGATCAGCGGAGCGCTGGCGTACGACCGCGAGCGCGGGCTGTTCAAGGTGTATCGCTGCAAGGCCATCGTGATGGCCACCGGTGGGCTCGGGCGCGCATTCCGGATCACCAGCAACAGCTGGGAGTACACCGGTGACGGCTACGCGCTGGCGTACGACGCCGGCGCTGCGCTGCAGGATCTCGAGTTCATTCAATTCCATCCGACCGGCATGGTCTGGCCGCCGAGCGTCAAGGGCATCCTCGTCACCGAAGGCGTGCGCGGCGAAGGCGGCATCCTGAAGAACAAGGACGGCCACCGGTTCATGTTCGACGACATCCCGGACAACTACAAGAGCTCGACGGCCGACAATCCCGAAGAGGGCTGGCGCTACGTCACCGGCGACAAGACGGCACGGCGTCCGCCCGAGCTGCTCACGCGCGACCACGTCGCGCGCTGCATCATGCGCGAGGTGAAGGCCGGACGCGGCAGCCCGCATGGCGGCGTGTTCCTCGACATCGCGTGGATCAAAGAGAAAATCTCGAACGCGCCTGATCACATCAAGCGCAAGCTGCCGAGCATGTACCACCAGTTCAAGCAGCTCGCGGACCTCGACATCACGACGACGCCGATGGAAATCGGGCCGACCACGCACTACACGATGGGCGGCATCCGGGTAGAGGGCGAAACGCAGATGTCGACCCTTCCCGGGCTGTTCGCGGCCGGCGAAGCAGCGGCGGGGCTGCACGGCGCCAATCGCCTCGGCGGCAATTCGCTATCGGACCTCGTCGTCTTCGGCAAGCGCGCCGGCGAATTCGCAGCAGCGTTCGCGAAGAAGCACGCGGTCGGCAAGATCGATGACGGCCAGGTGGCGGTCGCCACGAAGCGCGCGCTCGCGCCGTTCGAACGCGGCCCCTCCGGCGAAAACCCGTTTACGATTCAGTCGGATCTGCAGGGCATGATGCAGGATCTGGTGGGCATCGTGCGGCAGGAATCCGAGATGCGCGACGCGCTGACGAAGCTCGAGGGCCTGAAGGCGCGGGCCGAGCGCGCCGGCGTCGTCGGCAATCGCGAATACAACGGCGGCTGGCACACGGCGATCGACCTGCACAATCTGTTGACCGTTTCCGAGGCAATTGCCCGCGCGGCCGTCGAGCGCAAGGAAAGCCGCGGCGCGCACTTCCGCGAGGATTACCCGAAGAAGATGGACGAGTTCTCGACGTTCAACTTCGTCATCACCAAGGGCGCCGATGGCGGCATGAAGGTCGAGCGCGTCACGATTCCAGCGATGCCCGCTGAACTTCAGGCGGTCGTCGAGGAGAACAAGTAGCCATGGCAACGCAGACGTTCCGGATTTTCCGCGGGCAAGGCGGCCAGGGCGCGCTCCAGGACTTCACGACCGAGGTCAGCGAAGGCATGGTCGTGCTCGACGCGGTCCACGCGATCCAGGCAAAAGACGCGCCCGACCTCGCGTGCCGGTGGAACTGCAAGGCCGGCAAGTGCGGCTCGTGCTCCGCGGAAGTCAACGGTCAGCCGCGGCTGATGTGCATGACGCGGCTCAACATGTTGCCCGCTGACAAACCCATCACGGTCGAGCCGATGCACGCGTTTCCGCACATGAAGGACCTCGTCACAGACGTGTCGTGGAACTTCGAGGTCAAGAAGAAGATCAAGCCGTTCAAGCCGCGCAAGCCCGACGCGCCTGACGGCACGTGGCGCATGGCCCAGGAGGACATCGACCGCGTCCAGGAATTCCGGAAGTGCATCGAGTGCTTCCTGTGCCAGGACGTCTGTCACGTGCTGCGCGACCACCGCAAGCACGACGAGTTCATCGGCCCGCGGTTCCTCGTCTACACCGCGGCGCTCGAGATGCACCCGCTCGACGTCGAGGACCGCACCAAGGACCTCAAAGACGAGGGCGGCATCGGCTACTGCAACATCACCAAGTGCTGCACGAAGGCGTGCCCCGAGCACATCACGATCACGGACAACGCCATCATTCCGCTCAAGGAACGCGTCGTCGATCGGTTCTACGATCCGATCAGCAAGCTGCTCAGAGTTATCACAGGGGGCTGAGGGCCGCGTACGGGCGCGGCTCAGCTCTCTCTCATCCCGCTGATTGTGCCTCGGATCGGGATGTGGCATCGCCCGGCGGTTCAACGGCACGGGGCTTCGACACGTCGGGGCTCTCACCCTCGCCCAGCCACGAATGGATCCGCTCGAGCGATCGGCCGCCGACGAGGCTCCGCACCGTTTCGAACTGAGGCGGCGCGTGGTGGCCGGTCCGTCGCTCGAGTGCCGCCAGCGGCGACAGCGTGCCCGACAGGATGTCGAACGCCCACGCCCGATCAATTTGGACGCGGACACCGTTTGTGACCAACACCCAGGTGCTCTTGCGCTCGTGCAACTCGATCGTCTGACCGCGCTTTTCCAGATCGCGATCTGCGGTATCGAAGCGATGCACGATGCGGGAGCCGGCGAGAGGTTCCGAGCCGTCTGCGTCGTGCCGTTCGCGGCCCCGGTTGCGATCGCGCATGTCGATCACTGTCGCTCGCTGCCTGGTGGCCGCCGAGTCCGGCGCGTCTGACGACTCCAGCTGTGCCATCAGGGTTTCGATGGTCGTTCGCCGAGCCTCCCATCGGTTCCGCGATTCCGATTCCCGTAGTCGTGATGGCGACAGGCGCGATTCGAGCTCTCTCCAGATGCCGGCGAATGCCGCCGTCGCGGCGTCTCGCGGAGCGAAGGCCGCGAGCGGCATGCGCCTCACCGGCATCTGTTCGACGACGCTCGCATACGGGATGAGTCCCGAAAGGAAAGTGTCGGGGTGGCTGCGCGACCAGTCGGACACGCGCCTGTGCAGGGCCTTGCGGCGGTCCACCATGCTGAAAAACGCGATGAGGTCGGCCGTCGACTCGGAGCGATCGGCCCACCTCATCAACTGGGCGAGTGTTCGCAGCGACAACATGCCCGGAACGGTCGGAACGAGGATGGCATCAACCGCGGCGAAGATCCCTTCGGTGATGAGGGAAAAACCCGCCGGACAGTCGAGGAAGACCACGTCGTAGTCCGCCCCGAGCGTCTCGATGAGCGTCCTCACCACGCGTTTGGGTTTGCCGAGATGGTCAAGAAACCGATCGAGCTTCCGGTAGGCGAAGTCCGCCGGCAGCAAATGGAGATTGGCGTAGTCGGTTTCCTTGATTGCGTCGCCGAGCGCCCGGCCGCTCTCCAGGCTCTTCCTGCTGAAGCCCTCGACGTGGGGCCTGACGCGGAAGGCGAAACTCGCGGCCGCTTGCGGATCGAGATCCCAGAGCAGGACGCGGGCTCCGCCGGCGGCAGCCAGATACGACAGATTCACGGCCGTCGTCGTCTTTCCGACGCCGCCTTTCATGTTGTAAACGGCGACGACCTTCATCGGACTCCGTCCTCCTGCGCCCTGTGCTTGAACGCGCGCCGGCACGCCGCACGAGTGGCGCGGCTGCGGAATTGACGAAGTTCGTCGGCGGCTTCGGGATAGAGACGGTCGCGGCGCTGACGGCTGCGCTCCGCGAGGCGTCCGAGTGCCAGCAGCGCGCTCGCCGGTCCTCCCGCGGCGCCCACCGTCTGGCCGAGCTCCACCAACCGGGTCTCCTGGACGCGTGCGTCGTTGAAGTCGCCGAGGACGCGCTGGAGCTTTTTCAAGGCGACCAGCACGCCATCGAGTTCGTCCGCGTCATAGAACGACGACGTCACATCGATCAGGTAGCGCAGTTTCTTCGCGGTGATGCGGACTTCATGCAGTTCGCCCGGGTCCGAGTGCTCTCCGATCGCCTCCGCGCTCTGAGCGAGCCGTTTGCTCAGCCGCCACGCACGGCCAGCCGCCACCCCGGCCAAGGGACGTCTGGCATCAGGCGCGGCTGGCGCAAACGCGGCCGGCCGTGCCAGGAATCGCTGCCAGTCCAAAAGGAGCGTCTGGTAGCGCGGACTGTCCAACGCCTCGATGAGCACCTGGCGCTCGCGGGCCTGAGCCTCGCCGAGAACGGCAATCAGGGCGTCCAGGTCCGGCGACGACAGGTCGGTCGCCTGTGCATGCAGCGAGAGGCCGAGCACGTCGAGATCGCGCGCCGGGCCGGTCAGCCGGCCAAGCCACGAGAATTCGGTTGAGAAGTGCTCCACCCGGTCGAATGGAAAGACGCCACGCAGTTGGCGAAGGAGCGATCGCGTCCGCCGGAGGGCGACGCGGAAATCATGGAGGAACTCGGTGTCGATGTTCGCGCGGAGCCCCGGCTCGTTGGCGGTGAGGATTCCTGCGATGGCCTGGTGAATGCCGCGGGCGCCGACTTCCGCCGGAATACCGGGGGCGAGATCGATCTTGAGCGACGCTCCTTCACCGGCGTCGGGAACGCCGGCGTGCTGGAAGAGGACGCCCTCGAGGCCGTCCGGGCATGACGAGATGCCCGGCCGGCTGGCAATCACCGGCCTGAGCCGTTCGTAGGCCTCGTCGTATCCGCGAAGTGCCGTCAGCGTCAGGATGGTTGGCAGCGGCTGCCACGTGTTGCGCGCCGCCGGCTGCCGAACCTGCCCGCTCTCGATGCGAAGCCGCGCGACTGTCTTCTGGCGGTCGTCCAGGATATCGAGCGCCGAACCCTGCCCTTCGGCGTCGGCTTGCGGCAGCAGCCGGCGCACGCCGATGACTGGCGCGATCGACTCGTGCAGCGGACCGGCCGGCAGATCCCACGCGAAACTCACCGGTCCGGCCAGGCGGACCGTCAACGGCGCTCGTTCATCGCGCGGCTGCCACGCGATGACGGAACCGGCATCGGTACTCGTCCGCGTCAGGCGCGCGCCAGCTCGCCGCACCCGGCGATCGAACGTGTCGAGCACGGTGAAGCGGTGGCTGGCGATCTCGTGATGGCGCGTGTGCAGTAGTGCGCGCAGGCTGCTGGTGATGGCCTCGCGAGACGTGTCGGTGCTGAGAACAAATACGGACTCACGTGCCGCCGGTTCGCGGCACGCGCCGCCGGGCGGGGCCACGCTCAGCTCTCCTGCCGGACCGAACGCCCGAGGCTATGAATGAATCCCGCCAGCTCGTCCTGCAGGTGGTCGACCGCGTCGGGTACTCGCATCCAACGACGGCGCCGCAGTTTGTCTTCCATCCACTCTTCCATGACGGTCGTCACCCGCATCGCGTAGACGTCAACCAGGCAAGGCCCGCGACCGTTGGTGTGGTGATACTGCCCGAGCCGTTTTCGGGCGACGACGCCGCGCAGGCCGGCTTCCTCCTCGGCCTCGCGGATGGCCGCGTCACGCGCCCGTTCGCCGGTGTCGATGCTGCCCTTCGGTACGATCCAACCGTTGCCTTTGGAGGTGGTGACGAGGGCGACCTCGAGCCGGTCCTTTCGTATCCGATAGGGAATCACTGCGGCTTGCCGGCGGACGTGCGCCATTCAGTCCTCCTGTCGTGACGCACGAACGTACCAAAGTCACGTGCGAAGTACAAGACGGCTGTTGGGCTTTGTTTGCTCTTTGGCGGGCGACAAACGATCGGACGACGACTGAGGCCGCCAGGATTTGGCGGCCTCAGTCGGAATAACAGTGTGCGGAGGGCGGCTACGACAGACGCAGCTTGCGCAGACCGAG
>Ga0163162_10008118_pt1 | contig 10241 bp, 9 predicted proteins | sample S55metaG_FD_115310 | JGI IMG/M metagenome (GOLD analysis project Ga0163162, IMG submission 115310) | Switchgrass rhizosphere microbial communities from Kellogg Biological Station, Michigan, USA - S5-5 metaG | ecosystem: Host-associated > Plants > Roots > Rhizosphere > Soil | place: USA: Michigan...
GCTAGGCGTCCGACACCCGACAACCCTCGCCCTCATGAAGCAGCCTCCACAGTGATGAGCGCGACCACTTCAATGACCGACGAGTCTATAGGCCCGCTGCACGGTGTTCGCATCTTGCTTGTCGAGGATCACGACGACACCCGAGAGACGCTCGGTGCTTATCTGATGCTATCCGGGGCGCTCGTACTGACTGCTTCAACCGCACTTGAGGCACTACCTCAAGTCGTAATGTCTGACGTGGTAGTGACGGACTTGGCGATGTCTGGCAGAGATGGCCGCTGGCTCGTCGATCAGGTTGGGGCGAGTGCTCGTCCAGTTCCCGTGATCGCAGTTACCGGCTACGGCGCCGACTACGACTTGAGCGGAGCGCCCTTTGCGCGTGTCCTCACGAAGCCCGTTGAGCCCGAGAACCTTGCTCAGGAGGTTCTCAACGTTCTCGGCCGCAACAACACCGAATGCCCGTGCCTGAGGCGTCAGCCGGGGACAGGAACTCCAAAACTGACGAAGAATCTGTCGGGGCAAAGCCAATGGCCGGGCTTCTTAGGTGGCCGACCGTGAGCACGATTCCTTTGCTGCTCCGCCCGAACCAGCAGCGACGGCGGGATCGTGAGACGGAGGGCCTTAGCGGCTTATGGGTTGATGACAAGCTCGAACGTCGTAGCCTGCTCGACGGACAAGTCCGCTGGCTTAAATGCGCGGACTTCTGTTCCGTGACCTGCCGCGCTCGGCGGTCCGGAACTCGTGGGATCCGGCGTACATCAAGCGGTCGCCGTGAGCGTCACCGGCGACAAGACGGTCAGCATATTTCAGCATTATCGAATCGTCCCGGATAAACGACGTTCGCCTGGCGGTCGAGCGTACAGAGGCGATGAACAGGACGGCGGCGGCCTGAACCGTTCTCCGTCCTGGTCCTCCCAGCAGAACCACGCGTGAGCTGCGAGCGACCGCGCGGCAGTGGACTTGAAAATGGGGCTGACGTTGTCGGCCTGTATCGCGCCGCCACACTTCATCACGCTCGCCGCCGCTGTTCATGCGGCTACGGTGAGCGTGGTGGAGATGGAGGCTGCGACCGAGGACCACTGAGAGCGACGAACCGCGACTCAGAAGTAACCCGGAAGTAACCCGGCCCCCCCCAAGAAAATGAAGCCCCTGCCGCGCTCGTCGGATCGACCGCGGCGTCAGTACACAATGTCCAGAGTGATCAGCCCGTTGATCTCAGCCTACGCTGGGGGCGTAGAGTCAGTACCAGCATCAAGAGCGCGGCGAGGGTGACTGGCACCCGAAGACCCGCCCCCAACCGGCCACGTAGCCCGGGCACGGTGGGAGTAGCCAGGACACGATGCGGGCGCTCGCACCAGCGCCAAGGAGCGGCTCCATGAAGCTCGCCAACCCACCACGCATCAGCATCGGCGACCGCGCCGGCCCGCGCGAATCTTGCGCCCCACGCGTCACGCTTCTTCGTGCGTCCCCACACGACCGCGCCCTTGTAGAGCGGGTTGAACAGGATCGCGCGGACGCTCGAGGGTGCCCAAGAGTGGTGGCGACCCGGCCGAGCCCGCGGGGAGCGCACGCCCTCGGCGTTCAGCGTTCGCGCGATCGTCCGCAATCCCAGGCTCTGTTCCGCCATGCCGAAAATACTCGGGACGGCCGGCTGCCTCATCCTCACGAATCTCCCGAAGCACATGCGAGCGCTGGCCGCCGTCGCCCAAGACGGGGACGTTCCGGTAGCCGAACACGACGCCGCCGGCGGACATACCCACGCCGCGCCTTGAGCTGGAGGCGTCGCGGGGTGCGCTGGCTGACCTTGGCACGCTCCAGCTCGGCGGCGAACTTCGAGACGGATATTATGATGAGTTTGTCGATCGGGCTCTCGAGCCGGAGCTCCTGACCCTCGTTCTGATATTCGAGGATGCGGACGCCCGCTAGGCTGTCTGTTTCAGGATGTGGCTCGTCTCGAACTGCTCGCGGCTAGGCGGTCCTTGTCGGCCAGGACGAGGGCAGTGAAGGAGGCCCGTGGGGAGCGCGTTGAGGAGCCGTACCAGCCCCGGCCGCCGATCGAACTCAGCTCCAGAGATCGCGTCGTCGATCCGACGTCACCTCGCAGGCATGGGCCGTCCGCACACGACCCAGCTCGACCTGCCGGGTGACGGACTTCTCCTCGTCAGGGAAGTGAGGAGCAAAATCGTCAGGTCTAACGTCTCGACTAACGGGCGCGCCCGAGGAGTGACGTAGCCAGCCTCTCTACCGGCGCGCGCTTCAGAAAAGACTGCACGCTCGGCGACTCGAAGCTCCCCCGGACTTACCGCCGCGTTTTTCCTCACGCCGCCAGCTACGCCTGTAAGTAGTCGTAGTTACGAACCTTATAAGCGCACAGACGCCGACACTTGACGGCGCGACGGAACTATTGTTTCATACAGAAACATAACGAACATGTCTCAAGCAGGAACACAAGACGAGAAAGAGAACGACCATGCAGCACGAGGTCGCGCCGATCGCGGTACGCCCATGGACGCTGAATGGAATGTCCAAGCGAATGATTGTGAGCCACTACGAGAACAACTACGGCCTGCCCGGCCGGACGCTGAATGCGGTTCGCGCTGAAATTGCAGCGCTCGGCCGGCCTGTCGGCTGCGTGCGTTGAAGATTCCAGAGGGTGCGCGAGGCGCGAGTTGTTGGAGACTCCCTGAGCGAGCCGAGGTCGAGGGAGCCAATGGGCATGCCAACGAGCGATCCGACCGCACGCTGCATGCATGGAGCTCATGTTTCGATCTCGAACGGGGGTCTACGATGAAGTATCGCATCGCCCCCTGTTCTGCCGCCCTTGGACATTGAATGGCATGTCGCCGAAGCTGATCGAAAGCCACTACGAGAACAACTACGGAACTGCTCTTAATCGCCTAAACACGCTCACGCGCGAGCTGGAGACGCTCGATGTCGCGACAGTGCCGGCCGAAGTCATCAGTCGCCTCAGTCGGGAGCAAACGACCCTGCTGAACTCGACGTTGCTTCATGAACTGTATTTCGCGAGCCTCGGCGGGGACGGACGAGCACCGCTCGAAACCATCGAGAACGCCATCGCCCGTGATTTCGGATCGGTTCAGCGCTGGCGTCGCGAATTTATCGCGTTGGGCGAGGGCTTGGTCGGCGACTGTGGCTGGGTACTTCTGACCTATGTGCCGCGCGACGGTCGCCTGATAAATCAGAGTTCCTCGGATCATGCGCAGAGCATTGCCGGTGGCATTCCGATCCTCGCCCTCGACATGTACGAGCACGCTTACCACATCGACTTCGGCGCGAACACGACCGCCTATGTTGCGGCCTTCATGCGCAATATCCACTGGCAGGCGGTCGAAGCGCGGTACACCGATGCCATGAGTGTGCCGCCACCCCGAAGGCTCGAGCAGCCCGAGTTCGGCGACCTGCCATCCATCACGCCGGAAGAGGTCCGGGAGCTGCTGGACTCCGGGCAACGTGTCCAGATCATCGATACGCGGCCGCGCCACTACAGTACAAGGGCGCAGGACATCGTCGACGGCGCTGTCTGGCGGGATCCCGAGCGCATCGACGAGTGGATCGGCACCCTCTCGAAGGACGAGCCCGTTGTGACCTTCTGTGTCTACGGCTTCCACATCGGATGTCAAGGCGCGACCGCGCTGCGAAAAGCCGGATTCGACGCGCGATACATGGCGGGGGGGCACTACGCGTGGAAGGCGATCAAAGGCCGCGTAAAGCTCTTCAACGAGTGAAAAGGAGAGAATGACGATGCAGCAGGAAGTCATGCCGATTCCGGTACGGCCGTCGACGCTCAGCGGAATCTCGGAACCGATGCTAGTCAGTCACTACGAAAAGAACTACGGGAACGCGGTGCGAATGCTGAAAGCCGTCCGCCGCGAGCTTGCCGCGCTCGACGCGGGTACACCGCCGTACCGCCTGCGCGGGCTCAAGCGCGAAGAACTCTCGCTGATCGGCTCGGTCGCGCTGCACGAGCTCTACTTTGGCAACCTCGGCGGCTTCCGCCGCGCCGGACCCAACTCGGGCCTCGGTCGTCCCGACTGGCACGACGTGCCGGACGCGTTCGCCGCGGAGATCGCGGCGGACTTCGGCAGCGCCAGTGCGTGGCGCCGCGAGTTCGTCGGAACGGCGCAGTCGCTAGCGGGCGGCTCAGGACGGGTACTCCTTACCTACTCGCTCCGGCAGAAGCGGTTTGGAACCAGATTGCGACGGATCACACGGAGGCAGCTGTCGACGCCGCACCCGTGCTCGTTCTGCACATGTACGAGCACGCCTATCAGATGGACTTCGGCGTGAACGCGACCGCGTACATCGACACGTTCTTTCGCAACATCAACTGGGAGGGCGTGCTGAGGCGGATCGAGTCCGCGCGGAACGATCAGCCACTGCCGAACGAAGACCCGTCGGCGACGACGGACATGCCGTCGCTCTCGGTCGAGGAGCTCGCCGCGCAGATCGCCAACGGCAACGGCGTGCAGATTGTCGACGCGCGTCCGCGGGAGCACATGTCGCGCCACATGGATCTGATGGCAGGCGCGACGTGGCTCGATCCGGACCGCGTCGCGGAGTGGATCGCCCAGCTGACGCTGAACAAGCCGGTGGCCGTCTACTGCTCCTACGGCTTCGACGTCGGGCGGAACGTGACAAAGACGCTCATCGAGCGGGGCTTCAACGCGCGCTACATCCGTGGTGGCGTCTCGGCCTGGTACGCGGCCGGCGGTGCGCGGGTCATGCGATTGGAGGCCTGCTGATCCGGGGCCGCGCGGTGAAGCGCCGCCGTTGCCGCGGCGGTTCGTTGCGTTCCGCGATCGGAGAGGCAGGGCATGCTCGACAGCAGATGCACCTATTGACTCTCGTCGCCGACGACCTCAGGCACGGATCGAAGACGAGGCATGAAAAGGGGACCGCCTGTCCAGAGACGGCCAGACCGCCCGCCGAGCGCGACGCCAGGCGTTAGTGTTCGTAGCGCAACATGAGTCTATTCGGAGGCCCTGTACGCCACCATCATGCGGAGGTCGTCATGACTCCGAACCGCCGAGCCAAGGAGGCCAAAGTGAGCGCGAAGAAGAACTTCTACAGCGACAACGTGTCGGGCGCCGCGCCCGAGATCCTCGCGGCCCTCGTCGCCGCCAACACCGGCGACACCGCGCCGTACGGTGCCGATCCCACTACCGAAGGACTCCAGGCGCGCTTCGGGTCGCTGTTCGAAACGGAGGTCGAAGTCTTCCCGGTCGGCACGGGGACAGCCGCCAATGGGCTCTGCGCGGCGATCCTCTCGGCGCCCTACGGCGCCTTGTACGTGTCCGACTCCGCCCACGTTCACGGCAACGAGTGCGGCGGGGCCGAGTTCTGGTCCGGTGGCAACGCGCGCACGATCCCGGTGCCGGGCGCCGACGGGAAGTTGTCCGCGAGCGAGTTGGCACGGCTGGTCGACGAGGCATTGGCGCGCCCGGCCGACGTGCCGCCGCGTGCGGTCAGCATCAGCCAGGGGACGGAGGCGAGCACGGTGTACACGCTCGCCGAGGTGCGCGCCATCGTCGAGGTCGCCCGCGCGCGGCGCCTCTGGGTGCACATGGACGGCGCGCGCCTGGCCAACGCCGTAGCCCGGCTCGGCTGCTCCCCGGCCGAGGCCACGTGGAAGGCCGGCGTCGACATCCTGTCGTTCGGCGCCAGCAAGAACGGGGCGCTCACCGCGGAAGCCGTTGTGTTTTTCAACCGCGAGCTGGCCCAGAGCATGCGCTACCGCCGCCGCCGCGGCGGCCATCTCTTCTCGAAGATGCGCTTCCTCTCCATTCAGCTCGAAGCCTACGTCGCCAACGACCTCTGGCTCCGGAACGCGCGCCACGCCAACGCGATGGCGCGCCGGGTGCGCGACGGGCTGGCGGCGATTCCGAGCGTGCGGTTCCGCGGGCCGACCGAGATCAACTTCGTCCTGGTCGCCCTGCCCCAGCCCATCTGGGACGGGCTGGTCGCCGAGGGCTACAGCTTCTCGCGCCGCGGCGCCCCGAGCGAGGGCACAATCCGGATCGTCTGCGCCTTCGACACGAGGGAAGAGGACGTCGATGAGCTCATCGCGACCGCCAAACGTTACGCCGCCGACTCTCTCCCCATCGGGGCGAGGGCAGGCTGAGGGGGCGGTCGAACGCCGTGCGCCGTCGACGCCGCGCCCGTGCTCGTCCCATCTGTCGCCGGGGCCATGACGGCGGGTGCCGTCAGTCTATCCCTCGGCCGTGTGTCCAGATCGGTGGCGAGAGCAAGCGCGCGCGTCGGACGAGCGCAACAGCGCGGCACCGCCGTGAGACCTCCCGGCCATCTGGGATGCTGATTTCATGTACGGGCCGAAGGACGCAGCTGGCGAAGATACCTACGTGCTCTGCGAGATCAACATCAGCTCGGTGTCAGCGGTCGTCCAATAATCCCCACCTGTGGTCACTGAAGATTCCCCACCCCTCCTGACAGAGGAGGGCGACGCGATGAGCGAGGCATTGTTGTCAGGCACGGCGCCGACGGGCGGCGACACTGGCCCCGAGGTCACACCACTCGGGGAGGGATGGATGGTTGGAGAGGACTGCTGGCGCGAGGTGCGCCGGCTGTTCCATGCCGAGCGGCGCTCGAAGTCAGAGATCGCTCGAGACTTGAATCTGGATCGCAAGACGGTGCGCGGCATCTTGCAGGCGGCCACGTGGGCGCCGTACACGCGGGCCGAGCGGACCGACACCCTGCTGGCGGAGCACGCGGAGTTTCTCCGAGCCCGCGCGCCAGAGGTGTTGTACTCGGCGCGCATCCTCTTCCAGGAGTTGCGCCGGGCGCGTGGCTACCCCGGCAGCTACGAGACCGTGAAGCGGTTCGTGCGGCCGCTGCGGGACGCCGAGCAAGCGGCCGAGCGCGCGACCGTGCGCTTCGAGACGCCGCCGGGCCAGCAGAGCCAGATCGATTGGGGCCAGGCCCGGATTCACTACCGCAGTCGCCCGGTCATTCTGCACGTGTTCATCATGACCCTCGGCTATTCGCGCCGCAGTTTCCACGAGCCGTGCGTGGGGGAGACGCTCAGCCAGTTTCTGGATGCTCACGAGCGGGCCTTCGAGTACTTCGGCGGCCACACCCGCGAGCATCTGTACGATCGACCGCGCACCGTCTGTCGGCCCGCCGGCGATGGGCGCGTCGTCTGGAACGCCACCTTCAAGCAGTTCGCCGACTACTGGGGCTTTGAGCCGCACCTCTGCCGTGCCTACCGCGCCCAGACCAAGGGCAAGGTCGAATCCGGCGTGAAGTACTTCAAGCGCAACTTCCTGCCCGGTCGGAGCTTCGTCGACGAGCACGATCTTCGCGAGCAGCTCGGCCAGTGGCAGGTCGAGATCGCCGACGTCCGCATCCATGGCACCACCCACGAGCGTCCGGCCGACCGGTTTACCCAGGAGCGCCGCTACCTCATCGCCACCGCCGGCCAGCCCGGCTTCCGCCTGGAGGCCACCCAGCCCCGGCGCGTCGCCGAGGACTACCTCGTCAGCTTCGAGACCAATCGCTACTCGGTTCCCTTCACGCTGATCGGGCAGACGGTGGAGGTCACGCGGCGGGGCGGACGCCTGCAGATTGTCCATGGCGGCCGCCTCGTGGCCGAGCACGATGAGTCGACAGGCAAGTACCAGGTCCACATCCAGCCCGAGCACGGGCCGGGCGCGGTGGCGCGGACGACGCGCCGGGGCCGCGCCGCCGTCTTCCCGGACCACGCCGGGCGTGGGGCGCCCCCCGAGGTGGAGATCCGGGATCTCGCGATCTACGAGACGCTGGCCGCCGGCGCGGTGTCGGCATGAGCGCCGCCCAGCTCGAGCGCCTGCAGGAGCAAATGCAGCGGCTCCGGCTCTTCAAGGGCCGCGAGCGTCTGGAAGCGCTACTCCAGGACGCCACCACCAAGGAAGCCTCCTACGCCGACTTCCTCGACACCTTGCTCACCGAGGAGGTCGCCTCGAAGACGGCCAAGCACGTCACCATGCGGACCCACTTGGCGCGCTTCCCCTTCGTGAAGAGCCTGGACACCTTCGACTTCAGCTATCAACCGTCGCTCGACAAAAAGCAGATCCAGACGCTCAGTGGCTGTCACTTCATCGAGCACGGCGAAAATGTCGTCCTGCTCGGCCCTCCCGGGGTCGGCAAGTCCCACCTGGCGGTCGGGCTCGGTCTCAAGGCCATCGAGCACGGGTATCGCGTGCTCTTCGCCACGGCGGCCGCCCTTATCACCGCGCTCACCAAGGCGGCCGCTGAGGGGCGGCTCGAGGAGCGGCTCAAGATCTACACCGTGCCGCGTCTGCTCATCATCGACGAGATCGGCTACCTGCCGATCGACCGGGCCGGCGCCAATCTCTTCTTCCAGCTCATCAGCCGGCGCTACGAGCGCGGCCCGATGATCCTGACGAGCAATCAGAGCTTCGGCAGTTGGGGCGACGTCTTCGGCGACCGGGTCATCGCCACCGCGATCCTCGATCGCGTTCTGCACCACGCCATCACCATTAACATCCGCGGTAACTCCTACCGGCTGAAGGACAAGCTCAAAGCCGGCCTCGTCAAGCCGGTCGAGGCCACTACCACTTAACCGGGGGGTGGGGAATTTTCGATGACCGCGCCTGGGGAAAATTGGGTGACCGTTGACACTCGGTCTATCCGTTGCCAGATGAGGCGCTCAAGCCGCTCGCCGAGGAAACGTTGCGCCGTTTGCGCACCCGTCGAGCGTCGCGGTGAGTTCGCCGGACGATGCCGTCACTCGCACGTGCGATCGCAGCGTGAACTCGGTAGGGCGCCAGCAGAGTCCACGACGCGAGATCGTGAGTCACCGGCGGGAGGGAGAGCCGGGCCGCGCCGCAGTCATGGTTCGCTAAGCTTGGTGGTCATTGGTTTGCGGCCATGTATAAATCAAGCAGGCCGTCACCGGTCGTCGTGGCACGTTTCAGAGCTGCGATATTGAGGTTGCCTCCCGCGAGGAACACGTCCGGGTTGAGCCGCACCAGGTCGGCGGCGAGTTCGGGCAGCCGGTCATAGTTGAACGCGGCGTAGCGACGGTCGATCACGAGATTCCTTCCCTCCACGTAGCCCAACTCGCGGAGAGTGTCTGCGAAGGCGACGGACATGGGTGATGGGGTCTGCGGTCCATCGGAGAGCCAGCCGAGCCGGTACACCTTGGCCGCCTGCTGCGCGGCGGCGAGCGGCGCGGCGAGCACACCAGCCAGCGAGGTCAGCAGGAAGCGGCGGCGGTCCAAGCCGGGACGGGTAGGCGAGTGATCGGTTTAGTGAACTTCCATTGCCAGGCGATTCCGTGCTGGTGGCTACAAACAGGCGGCTGGGTGAATTGCGGCCATCGGACAGCAACGTGTAGCGGCGTAAGTGCTGAAAATGCCGCCGCTGCTCACGTGGCACGCGGATTGCCTCTACGGCTGTCATGCTGACTCATACAACAGTGCTGCCCCGGGCGGTTCGTATCCACATTCCACTGGAGCGCGTGGCCCTCTGCTTGGACTGCGATGCCTGCTTCGACGTTGGGTGTCAGCAGTGCCCGGCATGCGGAAGTGAGACTTGGTCATCTGTGTCCCGATTCATCGGACGGCTAGACCAGGTGACTGCGGCATAGCATGTGGTAGTTACCAGAAAGAGGCGCAATGCAAAGCCTGGTGTTCGCTGGTGCAATCGTTCTCGCTTGTTTCGCTGTGCTGGCTCTGCTGGCCGAACGGCGGTCTCGTCGCTGATTGCTGTGGACGCTCCGGCGCATTGGTGATGTCATTCGCAAACGGTTTCGTGTCCGCTGCAGCGAGATCGGCGTATGGGATCGTGATCGCTCCGCCGTCCCGCTGGCCTGACGAGGTTGTGCGGCGCATTGGCGCCTTCACTTTTCCTCCCAGATCCATACCCCATCCCAATCCGGATGCGGCGGCTTCTCCAGAAAGTTCAAGCAGCGGGTCAGAAACGCCCGGCACAGGCGGCCACTGTCAGCGCCCTTGCCGAACCACTGGCAGGCCGTGAGAAAATCCCGCTCCTGATAGGCCTCTAGGCCCTGACAGAAGTATTCCTCCACCGGCGACAGGCGATACCCGTGTTCGCCCAGCACTTCAAACACCTGCACTGGCTCTTTCTTGCCCTTGACCCGTACGTGGTCGATCAACCGCGTCACAAAGTGCTCTCCCAGTTCCTGGTGGGTCGACTCGGCGATGAGCACATGGGTGCCATAATACTTATTGAGACCTTCA
>Ga0163162_10008119_pt1 | contig 10241 bp, 9 predicted proteins | sample S55metaG_FD_115310 | JGI IMG/M metagenome (GOLD analysis project Ga0163162, IMG submission 115310) | Switchgrass rhizosphere microbial communities from Kellogg Biological Station, Michigan, USA - S5-5 metaG | ecosystem: Host-associated > Plants > Roots > Rhizosphere > Soil | place: USA: Michigan...
ACCGCCTCCCAGCCAAGCCGGGCGCCCCCGCGCACCACGAGCATGTAGAGAACGGAGATGAGCGGGATGCCGGCGATGATCGCGGCCGCCCACGCGCCGAGCGCGAGCAGGCCGTTGCGAAGCGCGCGTCGCTCGAACGGCGCACGCTGCAGCTGGACCGCTTCCATCGGCCGGGGAATCGCGCTCATGCTTTCGTCTTCCGCGAGGCCAGCGACATGATCAGCTCGCCGGCGACGTTGACGACCAGCGTGATGGCCAGCAGCACCAGGGCGGCGTACATGAGCACCTCGACCTCACGCTTGCCGGCTTCCGGGAAGTTCAGCGCCAGCAGGGCGGCCAGGGTGTTGGCGGGCGCGAAGAGCGAGAGGCTGATCTGGTTGGAGTTACCGATCAGCATGGCCAGCGCCATCGTCTCGCCGAGCGCGCGCCCGAAGCCGAGCACGAGCGCGCCGAAGATGCCGGTGGCTGCGGTGGGCAGCATGACCTTGAGGATCGCTTCCCACTTGGTCGTGCCCATCCCGTACGCCGCTTCCTTCACCCGGTACGGTACGAGGCGAAGTGCGTCCTGGGAGATCGCGGCCACCGTGGGCAGGATCATGATCGCCAGGACGAGGGCGGCGGGCGCCAGCCCCGGTCCACTCAGTGTGGTCCCGAAGAACGGGATCCAGCTGACCTTCTCGAAGAGCCAAGCGGCCACCGGGCGCAGCGCCGGCACCACGACGAACAACCCCCACAGCCCGTACACGACGCTGGGAATCGCGGCGAGCAGCTCGACCACCGTGCGGAAGACCATCGCGAACTGAGGCGGCAGGAAGTCCTGGGTCAGGAAGATGGCCATGACGATGCCGAAGAACCCGCCCACCGCCAGCGCCAGCAGGGAGCTGTAGAGGGTTCCCCAGATGTGCGGCAGGATGCCGAACTGTTGCCGCCCGACGTCCCAGGTGGTCGAGGTGAGGAAGCCGACCCCGTAGTCCCGGATACCGACGGACGCCTTGCCGCCGATCTCCCACAGGATCCAGCCCAGCAGGAGCAGGACCAGCCACACGCCACCCTGCGCCAGGCGGCGGAACGCGCGGTCGGCGAAGAGATCCCAGCGCGTCGGCGGGCGCGAGACCAGATCGGACGTGGTGGCCAGGCCCGCGAGCTCGATGACACTCACTGGATGCTCGCCGACGCCTTCCGCACCGCGGCCACGACGTTTTCCGGCAGCGGGATATAGCCCATCTGGCTACTGAGCTTCTGTCCGTCGCTCAGGCAGTACTCGACCAGCGAACGGAGGGCTGCGGCCTTCTTCGGATCCTTGTTCTCCTTGTAGAAGAGCATCCACGTGTACGTCGCGATCGGATACGACTTGGGCCCATCGGGATCGGACACCCACGCCCGCAGATCGGCCGGCAGCTGCACGCCGGCCAGCGCCGCCGGACCGCCTTCACCACCGGCGCTCACGTACTGGCCGGCCTTGTTCTGCAGCTGGGCGACCTCGACCTTGGCGAACTTCGCGAACGCGTATTCCAGATAGCCGATGGCGCCCGGCGTCTGCTTGATGGTCGCGCTCACGCCGTCGTTCTTCGGCGAGGCCACGAACTTGTCGCTCTTGGGCCAGTTCACCGTGGTCCCCGCCCCCGGCCCCCGCTTCCACTCCTCGTCGATCGTGCTGAGGTGCGTGGTGAAGACGAAGGTGGTGCCGCTGGCGTCCGCCCGTCGCACGACCGTGATGTCGAGGTCCGGCAGCGTGACGCCGGGATTGGCCGCCTTCAGCTTGGCGTCGCTCCACTTGGTGATCTTGCCGAGGAAGATGCCGGCGTAGACGTCACGCGGCAGCTTGAGCTTGGGATTGCCGGGCAGGTTGTAGCCCAGCACGATCTCCCCACCGGTCATCGGCAGAAGCTGCACCCCGCCCGGCACTTTGCTGATCTCCTCGTCGGTCATGGCCGCGTCGCTCGCCGCGAAATCGACGGTGTGGTTGATGAAGTCACGGATGCCGGCGCCGCTGCCCTTGCCCTGGTAGTCGACGGTGATGTTCTTGTTCTTGGTACTGAAGGCCTTGAACCACGCCGAGTAGAGCGGAAACGGGAACGTGGCACCGGAGCCGGTCAGCCGCATGGTGTCCTGCGCCGCGAGCGGGCCGGCGGTGACGGCGAGCACGAGTCCCGAGATCAGCAGCGCGATCGAGGCACGCTTCACAGTGTTCCCTCCGTCGATTGAGGTGGAAGTGGGCGCATCGTACCCGGGCAGAGGATTACGGGGTCGTTACAAGATCGCTGCGCTCACGCTACCCGAAACGGCCGGCGTTGACCCCAGCTTGGCCGAACCAATGCGATCCCATCCCGCGCCAATTTCGTGGCCTCGTTCGTGCACAAATCCACACAGACAGCGGCGACCCTGCGGGGATCAGCGCGGGCAAGCCGGGTGACGTCGCAGGGCCAGGATGTCGGTCTGGATCCCGATCCTCTACAGCTTTCGGGCGGTTGGCGATCATGGCCCGGGCGTCGCAAAAGTGACCCTCAGGCGGGAGGCGACGAACCGTCCGGTTGCATGTGTGTAAAAAGGGTGAGGAAATGACAGGCACGAAGGCCGTAACGCTCACGTAACAATCGCCGCCGATTCCTTCTGTAAGATCTGGCCTCCAGAAGATCGGGGCTCACCGCAGGCTTGGAGGATTGTCATGCGCTTTTCCCCTCTCTCATTCGTCCTCGGCATCGCCGCCGCGTCGTTCGTGCCGGTGATCTCGCGCGTGTTCCGCCCGCTCGCCGTCGAGGCCACCGCGGCCGGCATGGGCGTGCTGGAAGACGCGCGACGCATCGTGGCCGAGCAGATGGAAACCTTCGAGGACATCGTGGCCGAGGCCCGTGCGCGGCGAGAGCACCTCGATGCCGACGCGGTGACGGCATCACTCGAGCAGATGGTCGAGGATGCCGCCGAGGAGCCCGCCGGGCCGGGTCCGGCGCGACGCCGCTCGGGGAACGGCAGCGCTCGGCGCCGCGCCTAGCCGTGCGCCCATGAGTACGATGCATGTCGCTCACGACATCCCCGGCCGCCTGCGCTTGCGCCTGGGACCTGGCGCGCAGACCGACGGTCTCATCGCCGCGGTCGGGGCCGAGCCGGGCGTCACCGGCTGCACCTGGTCGGCGCGTACCCGCAGTCTTCTCGTTCTGTACGACCCGCACCAGGGCGACCGCGCGGCGATCCTGGAGGCCATCGCCCGACGGGCCGGACTCGACCGACCGGTCGAAAGCTCCACGGGCTCTGCGCCCACGCCCGATCGACCGGAGGCGGGCGCCCTGCTCATCTCGGGCGTGCGCGAGATCGTCGGCGAGATCGATCAGCGCGTTCAGCGAACGACTCGCGGCCTCGTCGGCCTGAGCACACTGATGCCAGTCGTGCTTGCCACGTGGGGGATCTCCCAGATCGTTCGGGGGCGTGCGACGCCGCTGTCGTGGTCCAGCGCGCTCTGGTACGCGCACGGGCTGACCCGGGACTACCAGGTGCCTACCGCGCAGGACTGAGCCGTGGCCTACCAGATCGCCCACTCGGTTCGCGGACGGCTCCGCATTCGTTACCCGGCGCCGTGGCTTCGCGCTCGGCGTGACATCATGGAGTCGGACCTGCGTGCGGTCCCGGGTGTGCGCACGGTCAGCGGTAGCGCACTCACCGGCAGCCTGCGCATCGAGTACGACCCGTTCCGGCTCGCCGAGCACGGCATCGTCCAGGCACTGGAGCAGATTCACACCCGGCTGGGTGTGCCGGCGCCGCGCCGCCAGACGGCTGCCGCGACCCCGCGAGTGGCCAGCAAGACCATGCCGTTGCTGGGCCTGTTGGGTGCGAGTGCGGTGCTCGCGTCGACGCTGGTGCCGGCGCCGCCGGCGCTCGTGGCCGGTCTGGTCGTCGCCTCCGAGGTGCCCGCGCTGCTCCGGGCGGCCACCGCACTGGGGCGGCGGCGGCTCAACGGCGATGTGCTCGAGGCCTCGACGCTGCTCCTGCTCACGGCGCGCCGCCACTACGCCGCCTCGGCGCTGCTGACCTGGCTGCGCGTCGCCGGCGAGTACGTGGTGGCCCGGACCGCAGTCACCGCCCGTCGCTCGCTGCACGAGGTCATCTCGCCGCCCGATGCCGTGGTCCCTCGCGTCGAAGACGGCCGCACCCGGCCGGTCCGCGTGCCCACGCTAGGTATCGGCGACATCATCATCGTCGGCGCTGGCGAGCGGCTGCCCATCGATGGCACCGTGGTGCGGGGCGAGGCGCTCGTCAACCAGCAGACGATGACCGGCGAGGCGCTGCCGGTCGAGCGCCGAGAAGGCGATATCGTGTTCGCCGCCACCAGTGTCGAGCACGGCGAGATCGGCGTGCGGGTGGATCGGGTCGGACTCGATACCGCGGTCGGTCGTATCGTGCGCGCCATCGAGCGCACGACCGACGAGAAATCCGATATCCAGGCCTTCGCCGAGCGACTGGCCGATCGCGACGTCGGCCGGACTCTTGGCCTGGCCGGCCTTGGCACCGCGGTCTCGCGCAGCCTCGACGCCGGAACCGCGATCCTGGTCTCCGACTACGGCATGGCCGCGCGCGTCGGCATTCCCACCGCGATCATCAGCTCCATCGACCGCGCCTACCGCCACGACATCCTCATCAAGGGTCCCCGGGTACTCGAGAATCTCGCCCGGGTCGACACCGTCGTCTTCGACAAGACGGGGACGCTCACCGTGGGGGCGCCACGCGTGACCCGCATCGTGCGGTACGGCCCGCTGTCGGAGGACCAGATCCTCGCGCTGGTGGCGGCCGCCGAGCGGCCGTTCCGCCATCCCGTGGCCCGGGCGGTGGCCCGGCTCGCTTCCGAGCGTGGCCTCGCGATCCCCGAGGCGGTGATGACCTCGGAGCGCGTCGGCCTGGGCCTGGAGGTGCGCGTCGACGGCGTGCCCGTCTTGATCGGCAGCCGTCGCCTCATGGAGAGCCACGACATCGCGCTGCGCGCGTCGACCGACGCCGAGCGCGCCGCCCACGCCGTGGGCGCCTCGCCACTGTTCGTGGCCGTCGATCGCCGGCTGGCCGCCGTGCTCGTCCTGCAAGATCAGCTTCGTGACGACGCACCCGAGGCCGTGCAGGCGCTGCGGGCCCGGCAGATGCGCAACGTCATCCTTCTGTCGGGCGACCACGCCGAGCCCAGCCGGGTGATCGCCGAGTCCCTGGGGCTGCGCCACCACTACGCCGACCTGCTGCCGGAGGACAAGAAGAGGCTCATCGCCGAGCTCAAGGCCGAGGGCCGCGTGGTGGCCATGGTAGGCGACGGCGTGAACGACGCGCTGGCGCTGGGCGAGGCCGACGTCGGCATCGCCGTGCCCGGCGGCGCCGAGGTCGCGACCGAGGCTGCCGACGTCGTCCTGCTCCGTGGAGGCCTCGACCGCGTCGTGCTCGCCCTCGATCTGGCGCGGGAGAGCATCAGCGGCGTGCGGCAAACCCTCGGCATCGCGGCACAAGCCAGCCTGATCGTCGTTGGTCTGGCGTCCTTTGGGTTCGCCCGGCCGGTGGCCAGCATTCTGCTCACCCATGGAACGACGGTGGCCGCCGCGCTCCTGAACACATCGGCGGCCGGGCGGCTGATCTCCCGTAACCCCTTGGCAATGAATACAAACCCTCTGGCAACGGGCGGGCCGTAGAAAACATGTCCGGATCACGTCATGCCGCTGTCACACTGGCTTCGTACCCTGATACGCAGAAGCACTGCATTCTGCCAAGGGGAGGAAGCGGTGATGATCGTGTCACTGTTGATGGGTCTCGTCGCCGACCTCGTCTTCGATTCGGCCGCGTCGATGCGTCGCTCCTTCGGAGCCGAGATCGATCGCTACTACCAGGATCGCGGCCTCCGCTCGACCCCGCCCAAGCCCAGGCCCACCCGCTAGCTCGCCCGCTCGCGCCCCGCCGCCGACGGCGGGCGCACGAGGCTTGACGGTGCCTTCCACCGTCATCGCCGTTTCTCACGCCGTGCCGGGACGCGCCCGGCTCCGTGTGCCCGGCGTCCGGGGCAAGCCGCTGCTCGCGACTCGCCTGGCCGATCGGCTCTCGAGCGACGGCGGCGTGCACGGGGTCCGGGCCAGCTCCGTGACCGGCAGCCTGCTCGTGTCCTTCGATCCGGCGTGCCTCGATGTCCGGGCCTTGATGGCCTCGGTGCGGCGCCACGCGCGGGCGGTCGACGAGCGTACCAACGGCCATCGGGCCTCGACCGAGGCCTGGCACCAGCTGCCGGCATCGACGGTCATGACGCGGCTGAGCACCCCCGGCTCACGCGGGCTGTCGGCGCACGAAGCCGAGACCCGACTCGCCCAGGTCGGCGCCAACCGGCTTCCCACGCCGGAACCCAAGTCATCGACGGAGATCCTGACTGGACACCTCACCTCGCTGCCCGTGCTCCTGCTGGGCGGCGCCGCGGCGCTGGCGCTGGTCAGCGCGGCCCCCATCGAAGCGGCCGTCATCCTGACCGTGGTCGCCGCGAACGCCACCGTCGGCTACATCACCGAACGCCGGGTGGAGCGCGTGCTGACCTCGCTGCGGAGCACGACGACGCCCCGTGCGCTGGTCCGTCGTGACGGTGTGGAGACGACCCTGCCGGCCGCCGCGGTGGTGCCGGGCGATGTGCTCGTCCTCAAGGCCGGCCACGACGTGCCGGCCGACGCCCGGCTCATCGAGGTCGATGGCCTGAGCGTCGACGAGTCTGCGCTCACCGGCGAGAGCGTGCCCGTCGCCAAGGTCGTGACGGTGCCGGCCGGCTTGAACGGGGCGCTGGGCGATCGCGTCAACATGGTGCACGCCGGCACCGTGATCGCCGAGGGCTCCGGCCTGGCGGTCATCACCGCCACCGGTCGCCACACCGAGATCGGCCGGATCCGGGCGCTCGTGGCCGATACCGGCTCGCCGCCGACACCGCTCGAGCAGCGGCTCGACCGGATCGGGCGGCGTCTGGTCGGTCTGTCGCTCGGCGCGTGCGCGGCCGCCCTCGGCCTCGGTGTCTTGCGCGGCGTGCCCCTGCTCGAGATGGCGCGCAGCGCGATCTCGCTGGCCGTCGCCGCCGTCCCGGAAGGCCTGCCGGCAGTGGCGACGACGACGCTGGCCCTCGGGACCCAGCGGATGCTGCGACGCGGGACCCTGGTGCGGCGCCTGGCTTCGGTGGAAAGCCTCGGCGGGGTGACGGTCATCTGCGCGGACAAGACCGGCACGCTCACCGAGAACCGCATGACCGTGGACTCCTGGTGCATCGGCCGGCGCGAGTACGGACAAGGCCCGGAGCTCGCCGAGGAGCGAAGGAACGACGTCGGGCTGGCCCAGGCGCTGAGCATCGCGGTGCTCTGCAACGAGGCCGAGCTCAGCGACGCGGGACTCGCCGGCCGCGGCAGCTCGACGGAGAGTGCCTTGCTCGTCGCGGCGCGCGACGCCGGGCTCGACTATCGCGAGCACCGCCAGCGTCATCCCGTCCTGCGTCGCCGCCAGCGCATCGAGGGCGACACCTGGATGGGCACCGTGCACGCGACCGCCGACGGCGATCTCGTCCTGGTCAAGGGCGCGCCGGAGGAGCTGCTCGCGCGCGCCGACCGCTGTCTGGACGACGGCGTCGAGCAGTCAGTGACGGCCGAGCTTCGCCAGGAGCTGCGCGCGGTCAACGATCGGATCGCGGCGCGCGGCCTGCGCGTGCTCGGGCTGGCCTACAAGACGCTGGTCGATCGCGATGCCGGCGACTACGAGGGGCTCGTGTGGGTCGGCCTCGTCGCCCTCACCGATCCGATCCGGCCCGGAGTGGGCGACGCCATCCGCGCCTGCCGGGCGGCCGGCATCCGGACCATCCTGCTCACCGGCGATCACGCCCGGACCGCCGCGGCGATCTTCCGCGAGCTGGATCTCGGCGGCCGGGCGCCGGTGGTGTTCGACGCCTCGCGCGTCGAGGAGCTGGGCCCCGACACGCTCGACAAGCTGGTGCGGGAGGTCGACGTCTTCGCCCGGGTGTCTCCCGCCGACAAGTATCGGATCGTCCGCGCGCTGCAAGCGGGCGGCGACGTCGTCGCGATGACCGGGGACGGGATCAACGATGCGGCCGCGCTGCGGGCGGCCGACGTCGGCGTGGCCATGGGCGCCCGCGGCACCGACGTGGCGCGCGACGTGGCCGACGTGGTGCTGATGACGGACGACTTCGACGGGATCGTGGCCGCGATCGCCCAGGGCCGAACCATCCACACCAACATCAGCAAGGCGCTCCGCTTTCTGCTGGCGACCAACTTCAGCGAGATTCTCGTCACGCTGGCGGCCCTCGCGGTCGGCATTCCGCGACCGATGTCGGCCATCCAGTTCCTGTGGATCAATCTGCTGTCCGACGTGGCGCCCGCCCTGGCGCTCGCCGTCGAGCCGGCCGAGCCCGACGTCATGGCGCGGCCGCCCCGCGATCCGGCGGGCCCGATCTTGTCCCGGCCGACCCTGCTCGGCATCGCCGGCGATGCCGGGGTGCTGGCCGCCACCACACTCGGCGTCCACGCGCTGGCGCTGGGCCGCTACGGCGCAGGGCCACGCGCCACGACGCTGGCGTTCTCGGCCTTGACCAGCGCCCAGCTGCTACACGCCTTCACCTATCGCTCGCGCAGTCAGGCCGACGGCAACGGGTCAGCTCGCAGTGTGCTCGCGCCCGTCGTGGCCGGGACGCTCGGCCTGCAGCTGGCGGCGATGGCCGTGCCGCCGTTGCGTAGTCTGCTCGGCCTGACACCGCTGAGCGTGGTCGACTGGGCACTGGTCGGCGGCGCCACGATCTTACCGTTTGCCCTGAAGGAGCTTCGGCGCCAAGGAGACCCCAATGGCATCGCGACGAAAGCAGCCGACACCCATTAACGGCCAACCGCCTGCCGCCGGCGGGAGGGATCAACAGCAGGTCCAGCGCGCGATCCAGAGCGCGATCAACAGCGGCGAGATCATCGCGGTCGGCGTGCTGCACCTGGTGAGGACCACGATCGTCACCGCGCTGGCCGGCGTGCAGGACGTGGGCGCCGAGATCGGCACCGCGGCGGTCGCCGCGGTCCGTGGCTCGATCAAAGCTGCGCACAGTATCGGGGGTGATCTCGGCGCCGTGGCCCGCGAGTCGATCCGCGGAACGGTCGTCGCCGCGGCGTCGATTGGCGGCGAGCTCGGCGGCGTGGCGCGCTCAGCGTCGCGCGGCGCAGTCAAGGCCACCGGCGACGTCGGCGGCGACGTCGCGACCTCGGCGCGGCGCGCCGTCGAAGGCACCGCCCTGGCCGCCAAGGAGCTCGGGGTCGACGTCCGCACCCTGGCCCAGAGCGCCGCCGAGGGCGCCATGGAGGCGGCGGACCGTATCGGCGGGGCGGGCAGTCGCGCGGTGCGAGCGACGCTGTCCGGCACGGTGGCCGGGATGCGCTCGCTGGTCGCCACCGTCGCGCCGTCGGCCCACCCGCGTCGTCCGCCGCGAGCCAGCGGCAAGCGCAGCCGGGCCAAGCACAGCCGGAAGGTCACCACGAAACGGGCTGGGTCATCACAGTGAACAGAGGAGGAGATCGTGGCTAGTCGACGAAGCCAGAAGACGGTGCGAGAGCACAGCGCGGACTCGATCGTGTCGACGGCGGTGGGCGCCGCCGAGGCGCTGTCGGTTGGCGTCCTGCACTTGACCGAACGGACCCTGGTCGAGGCATTGCACGCCGTCGAGGACATCGGCAACGAGCTCGGCTCCGCCGTGGTGCGGGCCGCGCGCGGATCCATCAAGGCCGCCGAGGAGATCGGCGGCGACCTCGTTCAGGTCGGCAAGGGTGTGTCGCGCGGCGTCGCCGAGCCGGCGCGCGAGCTGGGGGGCGAGGTCGCCCGCCTGGCCACGAAGTTGTGGAGCGGAACGGCGGAGGCCGGCGCGATCCAGACCCGCGTGCGGCGGGCACCGGCCAAGGCCGCCTCACGTCGCGGCCGGCGTCGCACTGCCGCCTGAGGCCGCCGGGAGCGCGCGCTCCGCGTGTTGACGGAGCACGCGCGGCGCGGTGAAGACGAGAGCGGAGCGGCCACCGAGGCCCGGCCGTCGATGGGCCAACGGGGCCGCTCCACGCCCTTCGGTACGCTGAGCCAGCACTAGCGCATGACTGCGACGCAGCTCCGAGCGTGGCCAATCCGGCGCAGGCCGCCGAGGGCCGGATCGCTCATGCTGTCTCGTCCGTTCTCGACGTGGCCGGCGAGACGGCGCAGGAAGTTTTCGTCCGTGTCCACCTCGACCGAGAGATCGT
>Ga0163162_10008120_pt1 | contig 10241 bp, 9 predicted proteins | sample S55metaG_FD_115310 | JGI IMG/M metagenome (GOLD analysis project Ga0163162, IMG submission 115310) | Switchgrass rhizosphere microbial communities from Kellogg Biological Station, Michigan, USA - S5-5 metaG | ecosystem: Host-associated > Plants > Roots > Rhizosphere > Soil | place: USA: Michigan...
ATTGGCCAGGAACGTATGCCGGGCCCCAGCAGAAATCACCACCCCCTGACTCGCATCGACCTTGCCACCTCGCCCGTCGACCTCAATCTCCATCGACCCGGATTGAGGGAGCACGATTTGATGGAAGTCATGCTGGTGAAGCTCGACCTGACCTGAGTAAGAGCGCAATGAGAGGGAGAGCGATTGGGGGGTGGTGGTGCTCATCCGTGAGTCTCCGGGGGTGAGGGGGGTATCGTATGTCAGTGTTCTGGTTGGATGCCAGACTGTATGTGGGGGGAGGGATTTTGCTGGGCTTGGGGTTGTGTTTATGAGGAAGTTAAGGGGTGTGATTCAAAGGTGCGAGAGGGGGGGATTTGCGGGGGGAGGAAGCCCGCACGGGGCGGGCTTCTTGGGGGGGGTGTAGACTGTCTTAGACAGCCAGAGACTGCTATATGGCGCCCCGGCGTCATTTGTACTAGAGATGTAAGGCATTGATTTATTTGAACTATTTAAATTGCATTGAATACAGGGATACATCAAGGGATACATCGTGATCGTTGTCAGGTGGTGTTCATCGGCGCCGCACTGGAGCCGACCAGCCACCCTAATGAACTGCTGTCCACCGATATGATCGCTGATGAGCTTAAAAAAAATGACCTGGATTCAGAATTAGCGTCGTCGGCAGCAGAAACGCTATTGCACCTCTACGTGGATTTCTGATACTAGATCGCCATCTCCAACGATTTACAGGGCTTGGCATATCAGCCCTCTTCTTCAAGGAGGGTTTTTGTCGATGGATGTCAAGACATATTCATTGCTCAAGTGTGGAAATGCGCCGATTTGAATGTAATCGAAATGACGCATTTTCATAAATCTAGAATTTGATAAGGACCATCAATGACATCCTCATTCTCCTGGCTCCATCTGAGTGACCTTCATGCAGGAATTAAAAATCAATCCTGGATGTGGCCGTCTCTTAGAGACAAGATTCATGATGACCTCAAATATCTAATTGAAAAACACAAATCTTGGGATGTAGTTATTTTTTCAGGTGATTTAACACAAGCAGGTATACCTGAAGAGTACGAAGTTCTCACTGGAATCATGAGAGAGCTTTGGAGTATTTTTAATGAACATGGATTTAACCCAAAATTATTTTGCGTTCCCGGGAATCATGATTTGGTTCGTCCTGGTAGCATTGACCCCACAGGGCTAGCTTTATCACGATGGTGGGATTTAGATGAGTTGAGAGCCGATTTCTGGGGGAATAAAGGCGAATCATATCGGAAGACTGTAACTAATTACTTTTTGAATTACACGAATTGGCTGACTGGATTGGAAGATGTCGGCATTCCTGTACTTTCAGGTATGGCTGGAATTTTTCCTGGCGATGTCTCTGCTGTTTATGAGAAAGATGGGTTAAGAGTAGGGTTTATTGGACTAAACTCAACATGGTTACAAATCGCAGCTGGTGAATTCCAAGGGCGTTTACATATAGATCCTAGGCAACTACATGAAATTACTGATAGCAGGCCTACCGATTGGGCAAAACAGAACGCCCTTAATTTTTTAGTTACACACCACCCTCTTGATTGGCTACATGCGGATAGCTTAAGCCTATTCAATCAGGATATAGATGTCGGAGGTCGTTTTGACGCTCACCTTTATGGGCACATGCACACTCCTGCGATAATTCAAAAAACGCACTTGGGTGCACCATCAAAAAGATCGCTGCAAAGCGCGTCTCTCTTTGGATTGGAAACATACGGAAGCAATATTCAAAGGGCTCACGGATACTCTTTCAATTCAATAAGTATCACAGATTTTTCAGTGGCGAATATGGAGATCTGGCCTCGAGCATCTCGAGTGATAGTGGGAACAGGAGAGAGGGTCATGGGGCCTGACATGACTCTCCCCATAAACAACGATAATTACATCTCGCATTCATTCGATATCAGCCTGCGTAAAGCGTCTGATAGTCAAGCAAAGCTTGAAAATAAGCTTTCTGATGAGGTTGTTTCCGCACAAATCGCAAGCGGCGAATTTAAAGCAAACCTGGAGAGTCTAACTGTGATTCTTCCAGCGGCTCCTGAAGCACTTGGCGTTCGACTTATTCAGCAAGAGCAGGCTCGCAAGATCTTGGTTGAAACAAGATGTCTTTGGCTGGCTGCCGATTGGGGAATGGGGGAGAATGGGTTTATATGGTCCATTCAAAAGAAAATGTCACCTGAAAAGTGTCAGCTATATAAAATAGATATGTGTGATTATTCGAAGAGAAACGAATTTTATGAAAATATTAGAATAAAATACGGTTTTAGCTTCGAGTCACTCTGTGGTGCTCTTTCATCACAGCACAACTCATATCTACTTTTAGATGATGTCCCGTTTTCGGATGATATTGAGGAGTCGATAAAGTTACAGCATGACTTAGAAGAGTTGGCGGAAATCGTACTCTCATATTGTCCTAATTTAAAGATTATATTAAGGAGTCGACTTAAGCCCAGCGCAATCGGCATTAACTTTGTTGAAATAACGGCGCTGGATAAAGCTGATACTCGTTCATTTATTGAAAGTCACCACTTGGGGGCCGCTCAAGTCCTGAATCCAAATGATATTCTCAGGATTTACAATCATACAGATGGTTTGCCGAACCTCATAGAAACAGATTTGAGAAATTTGAGCGTTGCATCAGTAAGTGAGATTACTACCTCCCCCTCTGGTCTTTCAGTATTACCAGGTGGGCTATTGCAGAGAGCCATTCTTGAGTTGTCGGAGTCAAAAGATGAAACGCTCAAGCGTGCATACGTTCTTCTGAAAATACTTTCAGTTTTTCCTTACGGGGAAGAGCTGAGTCGAATAAAACATTTTGAAAAGACCAAGCCCGTATTCTATGCTCATGCTCAAATACTACAACAAAGAGGTCTTTTGTATGCAGAGGATATAGAGCAGTTCGATAGAGGTATAAATACTGAAAGGCCTAAGCGATTGCTAATCACGAGGCCTGCAAGAGAGTGGCTACATGTAAATTTGGATGCCTCTGAGCTAAAACGATTAAATGATTCGGCCGCCAAGCTTTATTTTGGTACTGATTGGGCGAGCCTCCCAGGCAAGCCACCGACTGCTTATCGATTCGATCAGCCAAATAAAGTTGTTGCGGAGATGGATAACGCAAGAGCAATAATTATGCGTCTTGTAATTGATGCTGCTGGTAACGAGCGCAAACTCCAAACTATAATTAATTTGATTTCTTCGCACGGGGCTGCACTTCTAAGCGGTTCATATTATAAAAGCGCAAATGAATTATTTGACTATATGCTGCCTATGCTAGAGGGGTTAGTAACGTCGAGCTCATACGAATATGCGACATACTTGCATGCAAAAAGCTTACGTATGATGGATGGTAGTGGCCCATCCGAAAGAGCTAAAGAAATGCTACTTTCAGTTCTGCCTGGAATATCTGATAAAATTACGCAAATAAGCATATATCTTAACCTGGCATACTGCTGCAACTATTTGGATCAGGGAGCAGAAGCAATAGCGTATGCGAAAAAAATCATTGCTTTAGATACGCGTGGTTCGAGCGCTCTAACCGCCAGTCAAATAATCTTAGAGCAATCGAATGATGTGGGTGATCTGGATTCAAAACTTGAAAAGTTAGAGTCAAAGGCTAGGAAGCAAAATGCGTTATCCGTAGCATTTAATATCTCATTCTCAAAAATAAAATCTATATCTGATCCGGAAAGAAAGTCTGAAATACTTTATAAGCTTATTGGGGAGGCTAGGCAGAACGGCGACCACTATAATGTGATGCGAGCTATGATTGTGCTTGGTGAACTTGCTATCAAGACCAATAAGCCTTTAAGTGTCCAGCAAAAAAATGAAATGATAAAGATTTATCACTATCTTTTAGATGAGAACTTCTATACCCAGTTCAATCGGTGTCATGATATTTTATGGCACATATTTTCCGCTGATGGTGAGATTCATAACTTGCTACAGCTTTACCGTTATAGCTCACTATCTTGGAGGTTGCGTGGTAGGAGCGATAGAGAGCTTTCAGCTCTCCGGCTTTTGAAGTCTGAAATAGTCAAAGGCCTACCGACAAAAGGAAGATCGGATATACAGATCGCATATTTTTACGCCCGCCTAGGTCTCCTCTTATGATTAATGAGGAGAAAGATGAAGGTGGATAACGCAATGTAAACAACTGAAAAATTGAGAGCCGGGAATACTCCGCTGCCCGGAGGATGTATTCCTGGCCAATCCGGACGAATTACGTATCGCCGGGTATCTCGTACTCTAGGGCTGATCTTGTCAATTTTTCCGGTTGCTCATGTCGTCTCTGTAGCGTTTGATAAGTTCTGTTGAAGCGGCAAGATTTTGAAAAAGAATGTTGTGCGGCATCATTAGCGGCGTGAACACTACGCCACAAGGCTGGTCTACTTATAATTTGGGTAAAAAATTTAGTATGGTTGATACAGAGAAATGGCTTGAAGCAATGGGGTTCTTTACTAGAATCAATTCTAGGCTTGGCGGAATTGCATTATCCTATTTGGCTACCCTGGAAAAAATATCTGAAGTTACTCAAATCAAATGGTGGGATGAAAACTTAGGGAGAATTGAGAAAAAAACGCGAATGAAGGAGGTTGGTGGCGCGGCATTTCAGTTTGACGAATTCTTACATGAGAGCTCTATTTTATCTTTAGCAAAAATTATTGAGGATACATCGATTGAACTAAAGAGATTCGTAGGGTTTAAATTCGATTCCGTAAAAAATCATCATGATGTGATCCATCTTAAAGAGTTGCAAACGATTCGAGCGTTGGCTAATGTCATAAAGCACAACGTTAGTATTCTCGAGAGAAATAGTTCGGAAAGTGCAAAGTTTCTAGTGGATGAGTGTGGTATGCAGGATGGATGGGAGCTCGATGTGTTCATCCACACTCGCCATGATGCATTTAAGATCGTGGAGTATATCCCAAAGGTCTATCTGGCAATGCTGGATTTAGTGGAAAAATCTCTTGGCATTAAGCATAGATTTCAGGATTTAACCTTCGATGATGCATACAATGAGATTTATGAGCTACTTCTACCTGAAGTGATAAATTTATCTCGTCCTAGTAGAGGGTCGCAGAAGTTTGTGATTGAGGGTGCGCCGATAGAAGACTCACGGATAAAACAAGAGAATGCAAAACCTAACTAAAACCTTGACTGACTTGCTTTTCTTGCTGGGCTTTCTGAAGTCCGCTATGAAAAGGTTTTAGTATTTGTGGTCTATCAATATATATTGTTGATGATGCATGCAAGGCGGTGGATATAATTATCTTGACTTATAAATTTATTGGCGTGCCAGTTTGCTAGTTGTAACAGAGCTTTGATGTTATGGGCTAGAATTAAGAGTGTGTATGATCACGTGGATTTGTCCATTTACAACGGGGGGATTTTCTGATGCAGCAGACCCATAAGAACAATCACTACGTGCCAAAACTTTATCTGAAACAGTGGGCTGATGATGGAAAAATCCATATTTACCGGCTGCTGGTTCCTAGTGAGAATGTTCCCCTATGGAAAGAAAAGTAGCTGAAAGGAATTGTTTTCCATCAGCACTTATATACCTACGTTGCCGGGCAGGAAGAAACGGACGAATTCGAGCGCTGGCTCGACAGTGAGTTTGAGAATCCTGCGGAAGAAGCTATCCGTCAAGTTGTTCGGGAAGAACGGATGTCGCCCGAGCATTGGCGGAGGCTGGTACGGTTCGCGGTTGCTTTAGATGTGCGCACGCCGGCTCGCCTGAGAGAGTTTATAAGCCGACAGAACGAGACGTTGCGAATATTGATGGATGAAACTATGCAGTGCTCTGTCCTTAAAATGGAACAAGCCGCTCGTCAGAATGAACCACTTACAACGTCTTTAGAGGACAGTTCCGACTTTTCTCTCTTCAGGATATCGATCGAATCTTTGCTTGGTGGAGGTGGCCAATTGAAAGCAGAAACCGTTGTTGGAAGACGGTCATGGATCTGGCAGATGAGAAACTTGCTGACAAAAACCATAGGCAGCTTACCAGCTCACAAATGGACTATCCTGCATGCTCCGGACGGCACGTCATGGCCCACATCTGACAGCCCGCTCATACGTCTTAATTTTCAAGATTCAAAAAATTATGATTTTGGTGGAGGCTGGGGGGTAAATAATGGAGATATACTTCTGCCCTTGAGTCCAAAGCACTTGCTGTACACTTGCATCGGTAAAAAAGTTTGGCAAGGGGCACCGTACTTGACGTTAAGACGGCCAGCTTGATACGGAAGATAATTATTGAGCACGCTGATCGCTACGTCTTTGCTGAGTCACCTAGTGACTTGCACTTAATACGGCCCAGGTTAGTTTGCTCAGATACCTTTAAAAATGAATTGTCAGCTTGGCAGAACTGGCATCTTAACCAGTGCCAAGCCGAAAGAGAAATGCAGAGCTGATTGAACATGTGCTAATCATGTGAGACATGGGCGGTAGTAGTTGCTAGCTGCGGGCACTGATGGATTGATTAGTGGCCCATGTGATTGCAGCACTAACTTTATGGGTACTCAGTACTGTGCATAGACGGCCTCAAAATCAATGAGCGCTTGATTTACCTTATATCGAAGCATCAGTGATGCGGAAATTCGCACCATCGCCTCAAAAAGAACATTCCCTGACTGAATTTCACAATGACCAGCGCAACGCTCGGCGTGTTCGCTGCGTTCGTAAGCGTAAACAGTGTAGAAAACCCTGCCAGATTCTCGATTCAACCCCGCGGTGACGCGTTTTACAGAGCTATCAGTAGCGTCTGGGTCAGGGAGTGAAAACTCTAAAACGTCATCGAATGGAATGAACATAGCTGAAGCAGACATCACAAAAAGACTCGCGATGTCCATCGCCTCCTCAATTTCTTTAAGATCAGGTGTTGCGTACTCGTGCTCGAGAATATTTCGCATGTCGACGACTTTGCGTAGCAGACGCGGCGCCAATAATCCAAGCGCTCTTATTCGCTCAATCTTCTTTGGTACGTTCCATCTAAGGGATGGATAACCAAAAGAGATCAGCAACTGATCAAGTTGCCCGACAATGGCACGCTTCACATTGGTCGTTGCGTTGACAAGAGCCCCCAAACCGCCCCGTTCAAAATCATCCTCTGCCAAAGTCAAAAAATCGATTGGTGAGATTTTTAACTCCGTCATTTCAAAACTACCGCCGCCGGACGACACGGCACATTTGCTCATATCAAATCCATGAGCGATGCAAAACTCTTTGATATCCATCTCACGACCCATCGGATTGTGGTTAATAAACATGCGCTAGAAAGTAGTGTATCAGCGTCGACGCATGAATGATTCAGCCACGGCTATTGGGCGCATGGAGGGAAGTCGCTGCCCGAGGCTTACGGCTAATCACCTTCCCGCAGACATTGCGAGCCTCAACAGCCGGATGCGCACTTTCGTCGAGGCTCCGATTGGGTCGATTTAGAGCATCGCTGGTGAAGACAAGTTGGGAACCTACGAATGGTGTCGAGCAAGATTAGGAAGAGTTGTAAACTATAGGTGGATTTTGAGTTCGAATCTCTTGAGCATCTACACCCCTCCTTCTATATGTTTCGATTATTTCTATCGGGTGCTCAATTTTCCGTAAACCACATTTTTTTCGGCTTTCATCGGTCTCTGAACATTTGCAATATGTGGGACACGGGGTTTTGAAGAGGCTAAACAGCCGCTTTTCCGACACCCTTCATCTGGTTCGCCTACAGCGCGCAAGGTGGTCATGGGCGCCCACTTCTCACCCTGACACCTCAATAGCTTCAGTGAGAGCTGGCAGGGTGGGGTTTGGGTGTCTTGGCCATCTACCAATCTAATGTGCACCGGAGACGGACCCCCCTATAGCCACTTGGATTTGTAAAAACATCGGGGTTCGAATTACCCCAATCCAAATAACCTCCCAAAGGACCCATGAGCAGCGCGGAAAGGCGTTGTTTTGCCTGCTGTCTAGACGCTTGGAGGAGGGGGATGCAGTCGTGTGCGACCCTCTGATGCTCGCTGAAGGCGCCCAATGCGAAGGGGTGATGGGGGTTAAAAACCGATATCCCTCAAAAAACGTGTTCCATGTGTTCCAGGTGTTCCACTAAGGGTGAAAGCTACGAGTTACGTGGCTTGCAGAGTGGAACACCTTTTTATTTGAGCTGGAACACCAGGTGTTCCAGCGGCAAAAGGTGTTCCACGTTGATAGTCTGTTGATTCAGTCCGAGAGCCGCTCCTCAACGGTCGGCAAGGTTGCGTCAGGAGTGATTTGTGTGAGGACAGATGTAGTAGATTCGGTCTGGCATGTGCGTGGCAAACCCCGCTGCTGCCCACGTTGTATACGGCAATACTTTTCGTACAAAACCTAGAGAATATTGGCAGTGGTGTGTAAAAACAGTGAGGTTGGTATGTCAAGCTTAGAGATGGTAAAGAGTCGATTTGAGTCGTTGAATGGTATTCGCGCAGTGGCCCCGGATTTTATTGAAAAGCTGGAGCATGAGTTGAAAGTATCACTTCCCAGTAGCTTCAAATTGGTGGGGGAGTTTTTTGACGGAAGTGGTATTTACATTTTACCGCTGCACCATATCGGTTGGGAATCTCCAACTAATGTTCTTGTTGAAACGAAGCGCTTGAGAAGCAGTGGCCCACTTTCTTCAAATTATCTTGTGTTGGGGGAGCCTGCTGAAGGTCTAATCGTGATGGACTGCAACTCCCAGTTGGGGCAGGTGCTCTGGTGTGATGCGATTGATGTTAACCGCATTGGTAAAGAAGCATTGATTACAGCACCTGAAGTATGGGGTTCCTACTTGGATTTTGTTGAGTATTTGGTGTCGGAGGAAGAGTCTGATCGGCTGTAAGCAGCGCGTAAAGGCGTGTTCGATGTCGACCCATCCTCTGCTCGGGAGAAACCAGATCCTTGATCAATTCCCAAGATGCATCGGAGAGTTCGTAACGCTTTGCCATGCGGGCCTCCAGCCAATCATGGCGCGATTCTAACCATACGGACTTTTCGTACAGAACCTAGCTGACGGCGCCGAATGAGACGGGGTGACGGAGGTTAAAAAACCAATACCGCTCAAAAAACGGTGTTCCAGGTGTTCCATGTGTTCCACTAAAGCTGAAAGCCACGGAGTACGTGGCTTCCAGGCTGGAACACCTTTTTATTTGAGCTGGAACACGGGGTGTTCCAACGGAAAAAGGTGTTCCACGTTGATGCTGTGTCATTCAGTCCAACAGCAGCTCCTCAATTGTCGGTCTCGCTGGGCCTGGACTGATTGTATGAGGGCCTATGTAGTTAACTCGATCCTCACTGTGAGTGGGAGGTCAGGGAATTCGAATATTCTGCAAGCAAGTGCTGAAACCCTGGAGTTGTGCGATCTCTTGATACCGTTTGGCTGCTGCCACCACGTCATTAGCGCTACTTTTTATTTGTTCAGCTCGTTTGTACATGATTGCTCTCAGGAGCTCTTTATATGAGCTCTCCAATGCTTGGCCGCACTGTTCGAGTCGTTGCTCGATCTCAACCACTTCCTGTTCAAGTTTAGCGATGGCAGCAGTTCGAGCCAGGTGCTTGCCACGGCTTCTGTCCGACTCGCCAAGGATTGATTGCAGAGCTGTGTCTGCTTCGGCTTCAGCAGCTGTATCGCCAGCAGCAATGGCCGCACTGTAGGCTTTGAGCGCTTTGTCATGCGCAGATGCTTTGGCTTCCTTGTCCATAGCGTCCTCAGCGACCAGGGACTTTAATTTGTGGGTTAGCTGTTCCTTGGTCCTTTCCATTTCTTGGAGCGTTTTTTGGTGAGCTGCGTGTTTGGTTTGAGCCGCTTTGATTTCAGGGGTTGAAAGCGTGTTTCTTTTAAACATGGGGGTATCTCCATTTACATATGGTGCTGCGAAAGGCATGCCGGAATGGCAGGCCGAAATGGATAACTAATTTATGCGGCCTCGATGGAGTGTCCGCTGTCATCCGCCATGAGTGCGGACGAGTTAAAAACGTAGGCACGGGCTTTGGGCATGCCCGGCAGCCTTACCGATTGAGCCGCTTTGCCATCGCTGCCGGGCTCTAAAATGGCGCGGTTCAATAGCTCTTTGTTAACGGCATTCAGGTTCATGCCTTTGAAGACTTCGGAACACCAAGCCTCGGGCAATACGTAGTAGGTAGTGGTGGTGTGCAACGCATCACCCAGGCCATGCTCCAGCGTCTTGCGAAAGCCCAGCCGGTCA
>Ga0163162_10008121_pt1 | contig 10241 bp, 7 predicted proteins | sample S55metaG_FD_115310 | JGI IMG/M metagenome (GOLD analysis project Ga0163162, IMG submission 115310) | Switchgrass rhizosphere microbial communities from Kellogg Biological Station, Michigan, USA - S5-5 metaG | ecosystem: Host-associated > Plants > Roots > Rhizosphere > Soil | place: USA: Michigan...
CAAGATGGCGGCGATCTCTCCGGACGGAGTCCCCTCTAGAAGGCCCGTGATCTCACGAAGCTTTACCTTTGCTTCACTATCTTTTTCTTTTTCAAGCAGATCTTTCGCCTGGCTTATGAGTGCAAGTGCCTTCGATGCTCTCAACCCCATACATCCTCCTAAGAGATGAAAAAGGAGCAGTGCAAATGAGGCCCGTCAAGGTAGTGTTACAGAGTTTCCGGCTGAATGGACATACCTTCAACGAATTAATTAGCAGCAGGTCGATATGTGCGGTTAACCGGAAGTAACCCAGGTAGTGCCCACAACGTCGGGTTTTCGGAAACCACAGTTCTCTTTTGTCGGTAACAGGCCTTAGCGCTTATCGAGCTCAGTTTGGTGTGGTCCACGATGGATTGGCAATGGGAGATACGCCTGCGCTCTCAGGTAGAACGCTTCTACGTGATATTGAGAGTTTGGCCTGTTTGAGGTGTTCATCATGAATCGTCGTCAATTCGCGCAGCTATCGGCTATGGCAGTTGCAGGTTCGCGTATGGAGGCCTTGGCTTCTCAGCCGGACAGTTCGCAGCGGCTTGGGATTGCTCCGGTGGGGTTGGGCAGTATTGCCGGTGTCTTTATGGATGCAGTCGGCAAGACCAAGAATGTGCGGCTTGCGGGATTTGTTACGGGGCATCCGGAGGAGAAGGGGAAGAAGTTTGCCGCCCAGTATGGCGTCTCTGACGGGGCGATCTACACCTACGAGAGCATGAAGCAGATTCGCGATAACCGCGAGATTGGCGCGGTCTACATTGCGCTGCCCAACAGCATGCACTGCGAGTACACGGTGCGGGCGGCCGAGGCCGGGAAGCATGTGCCTTGCGAGAAGCCTATGGCGATCTCATCGGCTGAGTGCCGAAGGATGATAGACGCGTGCAAGCAGGCGAAGGTGAAGCTGATGATCGCGTACAGGATTCACTTTGACGCAACGTTTCAGCACGTGCGTCAATTGGTACAGTCGGGGGCTCTGGGGGAGATTGAGGCGTTTCAGGGTGGGTTCTACGGCTTGAAGAACAAGCAGCAGTGGAGGCTGCAGCGCGCGCTGGCCGGGGGAGGTTCGTTGCTTGATCTTGGGATCTATCCGCTGAACACGATTCGCTGGATCCTGGGCGAGGAGCCGAAGGAGTTCAAGGCGTTTGTGTCCACGCGCGATAAGACGGGCGCGTTCAGCGAGGTGGAACAGAGTGTGGAGTGGATGATGAAGTTTCCGTCGGGTGTGCTGGCGAGCTGCGGGAGTTCGTATGGGCAGAGCGGCACGAATTTTCTGCAGATCAATGGATCGACGGGGCATCTGCGGGTGGAACCTGCGTTCGTCTACGGCGATGCTGTGCTGAAGCTTTCAGGCAGGTCGGCAGCGGGCGAGATTACGGGCGGAGGACCGGTGAACAATCCGGATCAGTTTGTTACGGAGATTTCGCACTTCGCGGATTGCGTTCTGAACAACAAGGCGGTCGCCACTCCGGGAGAGGAAGGACTGTCGGACATGCAGGCGATTGAGGCGATCTACGCCACGGCGGGCGCTCCGATTGCATAATGAAGACGAAAATCGATACATGGAGCACCCAGTAGCGATTCTATTGAGCTTTAGGAATCGCTAATCTTCTTTCTAAGCCGAGGAGATGTTCGAGGATCAGAAGAAGTCTCAGGCCCCATCCCCGACGCGCGTTGGCTCCATGTCACGTTCCGAAGCCGTATCTCGTCTTACCGTAAGACACAGGAGCAGCAGCATGGACGGTGGAACCGGATCGACAGGTTCAGCCGGAATGGAATGGCCCAACGCAGAAACTCATTCGTTTGGATAATGGGAGAACCTCGATGAAACGAACCTTCGCAGTTATTCTCGTGGCCCTGGCTGCAGCCGCCCTGTTCGCGGGGCTTGTGCATGTCGTGTTGATAGCCGCGCACGTTTCCGAACCAGCCGCGACCACAGTTCAAGGCCTGACCCCCCGTCGTCTGTGGGCCACCATGGTCGCTGCACTGGCACTGGTCGGCGTCGTGATCGGTGGGCTGGCTTTGACCCGTCCCACCAGTCGTTTCGGCACCGCCTCAGGCCGACTCGGAGCCATCGCCGCCCTGGCGGCGGGGCTAATCGCCGCGATCAATGGCGCGCTCAATCTGGCTACCGCCAACGGTGGTCCCGGCACCGGCAACGGAGTAGTCGGTGCCGCAGGGGCTTTCGTGCTGGGGCTGATCGCCCTGGCCCTCGGTTGGGTGGCTCTGGTCCGCTACCGCCGCACCGCCTTACGATCAGGACGAATCGTGTGAGCTCCGAGAACGCGATGTCGAATCCAGCTGAGAGCTTCGAGCCATACCGTCGGCGTCTGCTCGGTCTCGCATACCGCATGCTTGGGTCGATGGCTGATGCCGAGGATGCGGTGCAGGAGACGTACCTGCGCTGGCATGCGGTCGACCACAAGAGGGTGATGGACCCGAGAGCGTTTCTGATGACTACAACGACCCGGATTTGTCTCGACATGCTGACCTCTGCGCGCGCGCGGCACGAAGAGTACGTCGGTCCATGGCTGCCGGAGCCGGTTTTTGACACCGCAGCACTCGCGCCCGACAGCCGAGCGGAGCTGGCTGAGGATTTGTCCATCGCGCTGCTTTTAATTCTCGACCGGCTGTCGCCTCTCGAGCGAGCCGCCTTCCTGCTGCACGATGTGTTCGATTTCTCGTTTGGCGCGGTGGCAACTGCACTGAATCGGAGCGAGGCGGCGTGCCGGCAGCTTGCCACCCGCGCACGTGCGCACGTACGCGCAGAACGGCCACGCGGTGCAACGTCTCCGCTCCCACGGTCGGGGGAGATCGATCAGAAGCACGCTCAACTCTTATCCGCATTCGCTGCGGCAACCCAGGCGGGCGATCTTAATCGACTGACGCAAATGCTCGCGGGCGACGCGCGCGTCGTGACGGACGGCGGAGGCAAGGTGCGAGCGGCGCTGAACGTGATCGAAGGCGCCGATCGCGTGGCGCAGTTCCTGGTTGAGGTCACCCGCCACCGCCAGCGGCCCGATGCGTGGTGGCGTGACGACTTCAGGGTGCGCTTTGCAGCCGTCAATGGCCTGCCGGGCGTCATTGTGGAAGGACGAGAGGGACCGGTGCAGACTACGGCGTTCGAAATTGAAGACGGCCTGATTCGAGCACTGTACGTGGTGCGCAATCCGGAAAAGTTGCGGCATTTGGCGACGACGCCGCGCGAGAGCGATGCCGAACGACCAAGCGGCTCTTGATTCGACTCCCGGCGATGCACTGCGCGGGAGCTTCGGGTGAGCTTTTCGAGGCAGCGAGTTCCGAGAGCTTTGTCGGCAAACCGGATTTTGGGGTTTCATGGCAAACAAAAAGCGAATAAAATTTACTGGCCTCCTTCTGTCTCATCCATGGCCACCACACCCCATCCCGACCGTTTCAGCTTTATGCACATCGACCTGAACAGCTTCTTTGCGTCAGTGGAGCAGCAGTTGAATGAGGCTTATCGCGGCAAGCCGCTGGCTGTCGTGCCAACGATGGCGGATACAACCTGCTGCATTGCGGCCAGCTATGAGGCGAAGGCGTTTGGCGTGAAGACCGGCACGCAGGTGGGTGAGGCGAAGAAGATGTGTCCGGGGATTGTGCTGATCGAGGGCAGCCATACCGAGTATGCGAGGTACTCGGCGGAGATTGCGAAGGCGGTGGAGCTTTGTTGTCCGGTGGCGCATACGCCTTCGATCGACGAGATGGTGTGCCAGCTGATCGGGCGCGAGCAGGAGCCTCCGCGTGCGAGGAAGATTGCGCTGGAGATCAAGGAGTCGATCTACAGGAACGTGGGTGTGGCGCTGCGCTGCTCCATTGGGATGGCGCCGAACCGCTACCTCGCGAAGATTGCCAGCGATATGCAGAAGCCCGATGGGCTGATTGGGTTGCTGCCCTCGCAGCTTCCGCGAGCGATTGCTCATCTTGAGTTGCGTGATCTGCCGGGTGTGGGCGCGAGGACCGAGGTTCGGCTGAACGCGAAGGGCATTACGACGATGGAGCAGCTGTTGGCGCTGGACCGAACGGGCATGCACAACCTGTGGAACAGCGTGTGGGGCGACCGCATGTATCACTGGCTGCGGGGCGGCGAGACGGGCGACGACGGTGCGACGGTGATGAGCGGCGAGCAGAAGTCGCTGGGGCACTCGCACGTGATGGCGCCGGAGTTTCGCAGCGAGGAGGGTGCGTGGGCGGTGCTGAACAAGCTGCTGCACAAGGCGGCGATGCGTCTGCGGATGGAGAAGTTCTATACGGGGTCGATGTCGATTGCGGTACGGTACCAGCTGACGAAGGAGCAGGCGGAGAGGATGAAGTCGAAGCGGCACTTCAGCGGGATCAAGCATGCGGGCTGGGGCATGGAGGCAAGGTTTCGGCAGTGCCAGGACACGCTGACGCTGCTGGAGGCGATGCGCGGGATGTGGGCGCGCCGGCCGCAGGGCGAGGAGTGTCGCAAGCCGTTCTTTGTGGGCGTGACGCTGCGGGATCTCATCCCAGAAGATGAGCATCAGGAGGAGTTGTTCGGTGATCCGGATAACAGGGGGCAGCTTTCAGCGACGATGGACAAGCTGAATCTGAAGTACGGGCATACGACGCTGCACTTCGGAAGTATGCTGCCGGCGCGGGAGAGTGCGCCGACGCGGATCGCGTTTACGCAGATTCCGGTGCAGTATGGTGTGGACTATATGTAAGCCTTATCTCTGCGCAGCCAATGCTCGCAGTTTGGTCTTCATCTCATCGAGTTGCTTCTGCGAGATGTAGCTTCCGTCAGCGATTACAGCAGTGACCGTCCGCGTGTTGGCGATATCGTTCAGTGGATTCTCGCGTAGCAGCACAAGATCGGCGATTCGGCCTTGCTCCACCGTGCCGAAGTCCTTTGTTCTGCCATAGAACTTTGACGGATTCAGCGTCGCCGTCTGCAGCGCTTCCAGCGGCGTGAATCCTGCTGCTACAAACCGTTGCAGCTCCAGATGCAGGCTGATGCCGGGAATCACGTCCACGCCTGCCGGCGTGTCTGTGCCTGCCAGAAACGGTACGTTTGCTGCATGCAGACGGCGCACGATGCCTAGCTCATGCTCGACGAACTTCTCGCGCACGGGCAGAGGATCGGTATCGAGCGTCTGCATAATGCTTTTTTGTGATCGCGGCCACTTCGTCACCCATGTCTTTCCCGCATAGGCAAGGTCGGGGTCCTTCGTGTAGTCGATCGCATCGACGAGCCACTGCCCACGCTCCCAGTAGAGCGTCGGACACTGCCAGACCTGTTTTGCGGCGAGCAGCGAGATCATCCTCGCTTCTAGTTTCGGATCGTAGGTGTCGAGGAACATCCCTACTGTCTTTTTGCCGGTCAGATATTTCGTCTCGTCGGGCGAGCTTGCTTCGAATATGCCAATCAGATGCTCGAAGGTTCTTTGGCCCGCCGCTACTGCCTCCGAAGCCCGGATGGCATCCGGAACGTGCCCCTCAAACGGAATCCCGACCTTCTTTGCCTCATCCGCGATTGCAAAGTAGGCTTCGCGCGGCACGCCGGACTGCACCTTCACAAAGTCCGCTCCGCGCTGCTTGAGCATGTCGACCGCCTTGCGTCCATCCTCCGGGGTCGAGATCGCAATCGCCGCCTTATAGGTCGACTTCGGTCCATCAAGCATCGGCCCTGAGACGATCATGCGCGGCCCCATCTCGCGGTGCGCTGCAACCTCGTCACGCGCATGCAGCACCGGATCAAGCGCAGAACCCATGTCTCGCACGCCGGTAATGCCGTTCGCAAGGAGCAGGGGCAGAATCAGGTCGTCGCCGTCCTTTGCGGTGCTGCCGAAGAAGACGTGCGTATGCATATCCCAAAGCCCGGGAATCAGGTACTCGCCGTGCGCATCCACCACCGTGCCCTTCGGCACGCCCGCGTTCTTCGAAGGAACGACCTGCTGAATGCGGTTGCCCGAGATGATCACCGTTCGGTCGGGTTCAAGCGCTCTGGTTACGGTGTTCACTACGGTCGCATGGGTGATCGTCAGCGTCTGCGCATGGACGCAGGCCGCACTGGAGGTCAACAACAGCAGAGCGAGTCCGATTGTTCGCACAGCCCGATACTAATCTCCAACTCACAGCAGGCTCGGCGAAATCTTCCCGCACTTATCATCGATAACAGATGAGCACGCGTTACATTGGCCGCCTCGCACCATCCCCCACAGGCCTGCTCCACCTTGGCCATGCCACCACGTTCTGGGCTGCTTACCAGAGGGCCCGGCAGCACGATGGCACGCTGCTGCTGCGTAATGAGGACCTTGATCCGCAGCGGTCGAAGCAGGAGTTTGTGGATGCGATGATCGAGGATTTGGCATGGCTCGGGATTGAGTGGACTCCGCCGATGGTGGTGCAGTCTGAGCGGATTGCGCTGTATCGCGAGGCGTTTGAGCGGCTGCTGACGAGCAGCCACGCTTATGCCTGCACGTGTTCGCGCAGGGAGTTGGCGCAGATGGTTGCGGCTCCGCATGAAGATGCGGACGATGAACCGGTGTACACGGGGCGTTGCCGACCTGTTAAGGGTGCGACGGCGCAGACGCTTGCCCCGGGGATGAACTATCGGTTTCGTGTTCCGGATGGCGAGGTTATTCACTTCACGGACAATAACCTCGGCCCGCAAAGCTTTACCGCTGGCAAAGACTTCGGCGACTTTCTGATCTGGCGAAAGGACAGCCTGCCGAGTTATCAGTTGGCGTGTGTGGTGGACGATGCGGAGAGCAGTATCACCGAAGTGGTTCGAGGAGCGGACCTGCTGAAGTCGACGGCGCGACAGATGCTTCTGCAACGTGCGCTTGGACTTCCATCTGTCGCGTATTTCCATACGCCGCTTATGGTGGATGAAGCGGGTGTGCGGCTGGCAAAGCGACATGACGCGCTGGCGATCAGAACTTTGCGGCAACAAGGACTTGCACCGGTTGAGGTGCTAACGATGTTCTACGCTGCTCCGCGGCTGCCCTGACGAGACAGGTGAGACAACAAAAGTCTGCAACACCCATCGCGTTGATGCTACAAGGATTGTAGGATCAGAGGATAGGCTGAACCGGGTTTGGCGGCAGGATTCAGCGCGTGCCGGGAACCTCTGCCTCAACTTCTGCATCCCACTGTTTTGAAGGAGAACGTACGCATGAAGCAATCAGGAAGCATGCTGCCGCGGTGTGCAGCAGCTCTGCTGGCGGTAGTTGTGAGTACCACAGCGGGATGCAACAAAAACGTCGACAATACTGCTCACTTCATCGACGCGATCAATACGTACTACAGTGCGCACCCGGCATGCCTGTGGAAGGAGCCGGTCCGTTTTCCTGTTCAGCTTGAGACGTCTGACGTTACGAAGGCCGCTCCTTATGATGCGCTGGTGGATCAGGGCCTGCTGGCCCGTACGACGGACCAGAAGACTGTCATGATCGTCGCCAGCAAGCAGATGAGCAACTACGACCTCTCTGAAAAGGGCCGCACTGCGTGGGTTGCAGACCCCAGCAGCCCGGGCTTTGGCAACTTCTGCTATGGGCGGCGCAAGGTGAGCAGCATCGACAACGCGACTCCAACCAGCGACGAGCGGGGAGCCACCTCGCAGGTGAGCTACCACTACAGCGTCGCGGACGCCCCCGGGTGGGCTACTGCTGAAGAGACACAAAACGCTTACCCGGAGCTGCGCGGCGAGCTGGGTGGCACGCATATCGGGCGAGCAATTCTTATCGAAACCAATCAGGGATGGAAGGTTGCGCGGGCAGGATCTGTGCCTGTCGGCAGCGGCTCTTAGTTCTTGCGGAAGAAAGAAAATGGCCTGAGGAGGAATGAACTCCTCAGGCCATTTTCTGTTTGTGCTACTGCTCGTCGTCGCTGGGTCCGCCGCCAGCCAGTGCGGCCTGTGCCTCGGCCCAGGGCTTCATCTGGTACTCGCGCGGAGGAGTGTTGCCAGCGAGGTTCTTGACGAAGTAGTCCCAGCGCCTGCGGGCCATGTAGAGCGACGCCTCGGCGTAGCCGTGGGCCACGTTGGGGATCATTAGCAGGTCGAAGTCCTTGTTCGCCTTAATCAATGCATCGACCACCAGCAGCGTGTTGTTGGGCGGAACGTTGTTGTCCATCGTTCCGTGGGCCAGCAAGAGCTTGCCTTTCAGGTTCTTGGCGATGTTCTGATTTGCCTGGCTATCGTAGTTGCTGGTGCCGTCGTGGCTCTTCACCTCGAGGCCGGCCCACTTCTCCGCCCAGTCGTCCTCATAGTCGCGCTGATCGTGATTGCCGCTCTCCGAGATGCCGACCTTGAAGAAGTCGGGATAATTGAACATCGCCGCGGCGGTCGCATTACCACCGCCGGAGTGGCCGTACATGCCTGCGCGATCGATGTCGATCCACGAGTAACGCGCAGCGAGTTCCTTCATTCCGGCGACCTGGTCCGGGATGGTGTTGTCGCCGAGGTTGCCGAAGTAGAACTCATGAAACGCCTTCGAACGCCACGGTGTACCCATGCCGTCGATGCAGACGACGACGAAGCCCAGCTCGGCGAGGGACTGCATGTCGCGATGCGAGGCGGAGAACGTGCGCGGGCCACAGGAACCGGTCTGCGGGCCGGGGTAGACGCTGTTCACTATCGGATACTTCTTCGACGCATCGAAGTTGGTGGGCTTGAAGAGGAACCCGTAGAGGTCCGTCTTGCCGTCGCGCGCCTTTACGGTGATGGGTGTCGGAGGAACCCATCCTGCGGCGACAAGCTTCGTGATGTCCTGCTTCGCGAGTGCAACCGCGAGCTTGCCCGTCGTATCGCGCACGACAGCGGTCTGCGGCTCCGTCGCTGTGGAGGCAATGTCGAGGAAGTATTTACCATCGGGCGAGGCCGTCACTGCGTGGTCTGCGTTCTCCGGGGTCAGCAGCTTCATGTCGCTACCGTCGAAGCGGATGCTGTAGTAGTGCGAGAAGTATGGGTCTCGGCCCTTCTCCTTGCCGACGGCGAGGAAATAAAGCGTGCGCGACGCAGCGTTGACGAGCAGCACCTGGGTTACGTTGCCTTCGCCCTTGGTGATCTGGTTCTTCAGCTTGCCGGTCGCGCTGTCGAACAGATACATCTGCCCCCAGCCGTCGCGCTCGCTGAACCACAACACCTCGTTCGAATCCCAGAGGTACTTCCAGTTAACCTTCCCGTTGCCGCTCTCGAAGAACTTCGGCGTCGTCTCGCTCATCACCTCGCGGATTTCGCCGGTGGCAGTATCGGCGACGCGAAGCCATGCCTGCTTGTGATCGCGCGAACTGGAGACGAAGGCTATCTGTTTGCCATCGTCACTCCACTGCACGTCGTCCCATCCTCCGCCGCGACAGCTGACGTCGTCACACAAGGTTGAGCGGTGCTGGTCTGGTGGCATCTTCAGGCGAACGGTCCTGGCCGTGTCCACATCGATCACGACGCGCTCGATCATCGTCACGTTCTCGTCTCCAACCAGCGGATACTTCCAGGCCCGGAGCTTCGGATGACCGTTGGTCACTGGCACGAGGTACATCTCGCCCACCTTGCGCTGGTCCTGTTGGAACGTAGCTACTTTCTTTGAATCAGGCGACCAAAGCACGATGGGCCGATCGCTCGATTGCCAGCCTGCGTTATCGGTCGCGTAGCCGTAGTCCTTCACGCCGTCGGTGGTCAGCTGCGTCTCTTTGCTGGTGGCCATGTCGCGCAACCACAGGTTCCAGTCGCGAATGAATACGGCCTTCGAGCCGTCGGGCGAAACCTCAAAGGTGGCGCGCACGCGAGTAGATGCGGGACGGTCTCCGCGCGGCGGATCTACCGATTTGCAAACGCCCGCGCCGCTCAGGTCGCAGCTCCAGCGCCGCGAACCAGTCGTCAGCATCACCGTGTGATCGTGGTCGGCGAGACTGAATCCCATGATCGCGAGGTTAGTCGCGTTCGCTTTTATACCCGCAGCAGTCAACGCATTTGCCAGCTTCGCATGATCGAACGCCGGGCCTTTGGTTCCCTTCGCCGGATCGACAATCGTGTAGGTTGTGCCTTCCGGCCCACGGTCGCGATACCAGACGCGTCCATCGGCGAGCCACACGGGGCGTTCCACGCTGTGGTACACCAGCGGGTTCACGTTGTAGTTCATGAAGCGCTCCGCACGGGCGTAGTCCTCCGTCGTGAGCTGCCTTCCCTGTTGTGCGAACCCGGCTCCCGTAAGCGACGCCAGGAGAACCACTCCGGA
>Ga0163162_10008126_pt1 | contig 10240 bp, 11 predicted proteins | sample S55metaG_FD_115310 | JGI IMG/M metagenome (GOLD analysis project Ga0163162, IMG submission 115310) | Switchgrass rhizosphere microbial communities from Kellogg Biological Station, Michigan, USA - S5-5 metaG | ecosystem: Host-associated > Plants > Roots > Rhizosphere > Soil | place: USA...
GACTGCTAATGATCTTATCATACTTACCTTCCCTACAAGTAAGATCGGGCAGCCGGTTGCAACGCCTGTTGGCAACCTTCCTTATGGTTTAACGCCTTATACGCCGATTGACAACGAGTATGTACTTGATGAAAAAGAAGCTGCCCTTACTGAGGATTACGTAACTTCCTATAATACCACTATAAAATCAGTAGCGACGGCAAAAGGCCTGGCGGTATTTGACGCCTACACTTTTCTGCAAAATGTTAAGTTGAACGGCCTGGTAGTTAACGGGGTTAACATTAATTCAAATTATATCAGCGGCGGGCTGTTTTCGCTGGATGGGGTACACCTCACGCCCCGCGGATATGCTATTGTGGCCAATGAATTTATCAAAGCGATTAATGACAAATATAGCTCATCAATACCCCAGGTAAATATCTCGGATTATAATGGGGTTAAGTTTCCTTAATTCATCAAGTCGGAAGTATTAAGTTCTAAGTCAAAAGCCGGATCCGTTCTTTTTTGACTTTGAACTTAAGACTTTCGACCAAAGACTAAACATCAGTCGGCCTGTCTTTATTTTTTTGTGCCAGGATGATCTCTCTCAATTTTTCGTTTGCGTTGATGGCTTTTAGGCCCTCTTCATAGCCTATCATATAAATCTCTTCGGCGGCATCGGTATCAAAAATACCGTAACCTCCCAAACCCTGGGGCTCAATAACTATGTCGCATAGCATTTTATGTGTATTAAGGCTTGAGTTAATAGTTATCATAGCAGCCCTGTCAACCAGGTTTCCAAAAGATTTGATGGTTGTAACAACAGGCAAATGGTTACAGCAAGAGCCAATGATCAGGTCGCAATTGCCTACCAGTGGTTCAACCGGAAAATTATTGAGGATCCCACCATCTACAAACATATGGTCGTTGATCATAATGGGCTTAAAAATGCCCGGCAAACAGCAGGAAGCTAAAATTGCAATATCCAATTCGCCTTCGGTAAAATAAACCAGCTTCGCTTCGCCAAGGTCGACAGCCGGTATAGTAACACGCGTTTTGAGTTGTTGAAAGGAATTATGCCGGATATATTTATTGATTAAAACCCTGGCATGTAATATAGAAACCAGGCCATTGCTCCCAAATGCAGGGCGCAGCAATTTAAGCAGACTGTTTTGTTTGATCATCTGCAAAATCTCTTTTGGTGCATAGCCTTCGGCAAAGAAAGCTGCGCCAATTGCCCCGGCACTGGTACCCGAGATATGCGAAAATTTAATACCATGATCGGTTAGGGCCTGCATCACACCTAAATGTGAAACGCCTCTTACACCGCCTCCGGACAACGCTAATCCTATCTTTTTAGGGCTATTTTGATCGATGCCTGTATTCATTTTATATAATAATATTATCCCTCCATAGCTATAACAAGTAGCTGAGTGTTGAGGTCAATATATTACTTTAATTTAAATAAGGTTGAATTTTTCATCAAATCATAAGCCATGAGAAGTTTGTTTAAGAGACGCATCTTATATACTGAAGTTATTTCTACTTCTTCAAAAACGACATAGCCGCCGCACTGCCCACACCCAATGTTAACCCGGCTGCCACATCGGTTGGATAATGAACACCGAGGTACATCCTTGAATAACTTGTAGCCCCCGCCCAGAAAAATGATGGCGCTATCACATACCATTTAGGATAAGCCGCCGACAGCGCTGTAGCCGTGGCAAAACTTGATGAAGTATGCCCTGATGGGAACGAGGTACCGCTGGCCCTGTAAACCGGGGTAATATTGATATTTTGAATAAAGGGCCGCGGACGTTTAACCAAATGTTTGATCAGCAGCATAAAACCGTATGATACCGCTGTGCTGCTGGCCACATAACCTGCATTTTGCCGCATTTCTTTATTATTGCTGATAACACCTCCTACCAATAGCCCTGCGGGGATACCAATATCGCCATACAAAACATTTTTACTCAGGAACATAAAAAAACCTGTTTGGGCAGGCGTCCGCTGATTTTGCAGATCGATCATCACGCGGTCGTCCCAGCGCTGGACTGCCGGGGGGATAAACGCCGGACTGTTGACTGTAACCTTCGCCGAATCGGCCTGGGCAAATGCTTTATTTGTTGAGCAAATAAACAGGCCCTGCAAATGAATTAAAACTACCAGGAATTTAAGCGGGGAGATTTTTTTCATAGGCGATTTAGCAGTAATATGCTGAACCGCTAATTTATCTATAAATACCCATTGCATGGAGATTGTTTTGCCGAAGGGAAAAGCCCTACGAAATTTTAAAATTTCGTAGGGCTGGGTTATTATTGAAATGCGATTTTTCGGATAAGATTATTTGATGTATCAGCCACATAAACATTACCATCTTGATCAGTAACTATTCCGATTGGCGTATAAAAGCTTGAAACTGCTGCAGCACCGTTAACTGAACCGTGATCAGTTACACCTGCAAAAAGAGTAACATTCACATCTTTATCAATTTTTCTGATTTGGTACATATCCGTAACGTAGAAGTTTCCGTTTTTATCTATAGTTAATTGGTACGGCGTATAAAATCCAGCTTTAGTTCCCTGGGCGTTTACTACCCCTCTTGTGCCACTACCCGCAAAAGTTGTTATATTGCCCAAAGGAGTTATTTTTTGAATCATGAAATTCAATTGATCAACAACAAAAATATTATCATTAGCATCTATAGCTAAACCCGATGGAAAATGAAAAGCGTTTGGCAACCCGGTAGCGCCAGGCACAACTATTTTTGAAAAAGTACTTACTACCCCTCCTGTTGTAATTTTTCTGAGGATCTCATTAGCGAAATCAGCAACAAAGATTTCTCCCGCTTTATTCAAAACTAAATCAATAGGTCCTCTGAAGGTAGCTGAAGATCCCGGCCCGTTGTCAAACCCTTGTATCCCTGTACCTGCAACAGTTGTTACTTGTTCCGATGCATCTATCTTACGAATCATGTTATTGGCATAATCTGCTATATAAAGGTTTCCTGCCTTGTCGGACCTTATACCAGCCGGATGATCAAACGAAGCGGCAGCCCCTTTCCCATTCACTTTTCCCGAATTTCCGTTACCCGCAATTGTGGTTACTTTCCCAGCTGCTGTAATTTTCCGCACTGCGTGGTTTCCTTGTTCTGTTATAAAAAAATCACCATTACCATCAATGGTTATACCCACAGGTTGATTCAAAGTCGCTCCGGTGCCATCGCCGTCAGTAAATCCGGCTGCACCGCTTCCGGCAAACGTGCTAACAATCCATGATTGTTTATAGTTAAACATAGGGCCATTTATCTCGGTTCCGTCATTTACTTTCACACTTACTTTCCCTGTGCCTGCCGCCAAAGGCACCAACACCGTTAATTGCGTTGAAGTGGCCGCTGTTATAGTTGCCGCTTTGCCATTAAAAAATACTTTATCGTTCGCTACGGTTTTGTCAAAACCCGTGCCTGTTATGGTGACAGAGGCATTATAAACACCAGAATCTGCATTAAGAGATGTTATAGCAATCTTAGGCGCTGTATCAACTTTGAATGGTGGTAGACTATCCTTTTTTGAGCAAGCATAAAAAGATAAAATTGCAGAAAGAAAGAAATAACAAATAATAATGTGCTTTGTCGGCGTAGCGTTCATTTTGTGAAAAGGTTAAGTTATTGGTTAACAAGTTTAGTAAAAATAATACTTATAACTTTCTTTTCACAAAAACCAACTGTCTTTTGTCAGTTTAATTACAGAGTGCCCTTCATCCAGGCACTCTGTAATTAGCACTACCCCAATTTCTCAATGATCTCGGCAGTAGTACCTACCTCTCCTATCCTCGGGAAAATGTATTTAAAACTGTGTGCATGGGCTTCGGCAAACATATCGGTCATGGCATCGCTGGCGAAGGCTATATTGTAGGCATACTCATTGGCCGAGCGGGCCGTTGCTTCAACACCTATACTGGTGGCTACACCTGCCAATACAATCTGTGTAACGCCCCTCTTTTGGAGTTCATCGTGCAGGCCTGTATTATAAAAAGCACCCCAGGTTTTCTTGGTGATAAAAATATCTGTTGGTTCGGTTTTAATTTCAGGGGCTATTTCGTTCCAGTCGGCGGGGAGTTCGGTCATGCTGTTGGCTTTGTTATCCCTTCTTGTTTTGAAGGCGTTGCCGGTTGGCTCAACATGAACAATAACTATTGGTTTGCCGGCTTTACGGAAAGCATCAACCAGTTGGGCCGATTTTTCAAGAATACCGGCCATAGGATGGGCACCCGAAAGTTGTACAATGTATTTTTGCAGATCTATTAATACAAGTGCTGTGTTTTGATCAAGTGTAGTAATCATGGTAATTTGATTGTTTAATGTTTAAGAAATAACCTCGGCTGGTTGTTGCTGTTGGGCAACGGCAAGAGCTTCCTTTTTAAGCCTGCTACGCCTCAAAAAACTAAAATGTATAATGCCTAAAAGCAGTGCGACCATCCCCTCCGCCATTACGGTATCGGGCACGCCTATCTTTTGCGATACTGCACCAATGAGCAGGCCTCCAAGCGGCTGCATCCCAAAAAAGGACATCGCATAAAAGCTGATCACCCTGCCACGCATTTCGGGACTGGCAGTGGTTTGGATAATGGTATTGCCAATGGTGATCTGCGACATCATACCGAAACCAGTTATTGCTGAAAACAGCAGCGCAATCGGGTAATTATGCATATGCGAAAATGCGATCAGCCCTATGCCAAACACCAGCGTATTGATAGCGAGGATCTTTTTCAGATCGGTACCGGCACTTAACGAAGCCAGGAAAATCCCCCCGCCAAAAGCACCGAGACCAATGACGCTATCTATCACCCCAAAGGTTGACGCAGTACCTTTAAAGATGTCTTTGGCATAAACCGGGATCAACGTACTGAAAGGCAGCACAAACAGGCTTACCGAAGCCAGCATCAGTAATATAAATTTTATAGTGGGCGTGTTCTGGATGTATTCAAAACCTTCCTTTAAATCGGTAAGTACATTTTTACCGTGCGGCTTGGCAACAACTTTAGGCAGGCGCATCATGAGTAGTGAACCTATTACGGCAATGAAACTTACTGCGTTAGCGCCAAAACAAACCGAATCGCCAAACTTTTCGAGTATCAGTCCGGCTATACCGGGACCTATCAGCCGCGAAAGGTTTACCATCGACGAGTTAAGGGCCAGTGCATTTGGAAGGTCAGCCTTATCATCAACCATTTCATAAACCAGCGATTGCCGTGCAGGTACATCAAAAGCATTGATCAGCCCCAATAAAGCGGTCAAGGCCATGATTGCCCAAACCGAATAATATCCGAAGAACACCAGTGCGGTAAGCAAAATAGCCTGAACCATTGATGCCACCTGTGTAAATAGCAACACTTTAAAGCGGTTATACCTGTCGGACACTACCCCGCCAATAAACGAGAACAGGAACGATGGGAACAGGCTGGCAAACAAGCTTAAACCAAGCATAAACTTGGAGTGGGTTTGCGAATAGATCACCCAGCTTACGGCGGTTTTCTGCATCCAGGTGCCTAATAATGAAACCGATTGTCCGGTGAAATATAATCTGTAGTTGCGGCTTTTAAAAGCGTTGAATGTGCTTATCTTACTCATCTATCTCTTCTTCTGTCGATTTTTTTGTTAATCAAACTCTATCATTTTGGCTAATGGGGACAACGCTTTTTTCAGGATCTCCTGTTCTTCGGCAGTACAAGTGGCATCAAGGGCGCGGTTAAGCCATTCGTCTTTTTCGCTTCTTGATTTATGGATGAGGTTCATCCCCTCTTCTGAAAGTGAGATGATCACCTTGCGTTTATCCAGTTCGGAGATGCGCCTTTTGATCAGCCCGAGGTTAAGCAGGTTGCTCAATACCTGCGACATGGATTGTGTGGTGATCTTTTCCATAGCGGCCAGTTCATTGGGTAGGATCTCTTCATGCTGAAATATCAGCGCCATGGTTGATCGTTCCGTAAGCGAAAGCTTTTCGGCAGTGGCCGAATTCTTCCTGATCTTTTTACTCAACCTGCCTATGATAAACCGCAATTCGGAAGCCAGCTGGATCTCTTTTTCGTCGCTCATAAATTTAATCAGTTAAACTTGTAAGTTTACCTTACAAATATAGAATTTTTTTTATCAGCACAATGTCATAACCTGAACCAGGATTTGGGGGGATTTTTTGGATTTAAGGATTGGATTTGCACGCTGCTCTTCCAGCTTTCCTAATCTAAAATCAAAATGAGTTAAGAAAATCCGATGAATCCGAAAAATCCCCCCAAATCCCGGTTCGTTTCGTAATTTTACCCCGTGCCTGCTCCTGAAAAGAAAACACCTGTAAGAAAGAAAGCGCCCGCCCGTAAAAAACCGGTGGTCAAAGCAAAGCAGCAGGCTGGCTTTTCTACACAATGGGCGGTGGCTATAGGAGCTTTACTGCTCATCCTGCTTTCTCCTTTTTACTATGGCTACATTCTAAAATTCGGCAGTGCCACCTGGCGGTGGATTATGGATGCAGGTGAGGATACCCATTACCGCAAGTATAAAAACTTTGCCATCCACATTCCCGACGGTTATTCGGTGTATGGTATTGATGTGTCATCATACCAGGGCCGCATCAACTGGAAACAGGTAAAGGCCATGCGCGAGGGTGATGTTCATATCAGCTTTGCATTTATTAAGGCCACTGAAGGTGTATTAAGTGTCGACCCCTATTTTCAGCGTAATTGGCGCGAAGCACCAAAGGCTGGCATCATGTGCGGCGCTTATCATTTTTTTCTTCCGCAAAAAAGCGGCGTATGGCAGGCTAAATTTTTCCTCCAAACAGTAAAAACCGAAAAAGGCGACCTGCCTATGGTAGTGGATGTGGAACGGCTATATAAGACCAGTCCCGAAAAGATGCGCGAACAACTGGAAAGTTTTATTAAAACGGTTGAAACGCGTACAGGTATCAAACCCATCATCTACACTAACCTTAAATTTTACCAGGACTACCTGGAAGGCTATTTTGATGGTTATACCCTTTGGATAGCCCATTACTATCAGCCCAAGCTGCTGGTATCAAACAAAACCAACTGGAAATTCTGGCAGCACTCGGATAAGGCCCACGTTAATGGCATTAACCATGTTGTGGATTTTAATGTTTTTAAGGGAGATAGTACCGAGTTTGAGAAATTGCTGGTGCCGTAAGTGACTAACTCACATAATTGAATTGTTATCGATTTTGGCTAAAGCCGATTATCTGTTTATACCTTAACCGTCGGTTAAAACCGACGGCAATGAAATTAGCAAATCTTCAAAAAACATTTAATTGGATAAGTATTGCTTTACCTTAAGATGCAAATAAGAACCATCTTAATAAATTAGATATATAGTGAAATTGCCACAAAATAAAGGCTTCATTGCCGTCGGTTTTAACCGACGGATGTATTTAGAAAACAGAGGGGCTTTAGCCAAAATCGCCCCGGCTTAAGCAGCAAATCAATCGGTAAAGATCCTTTTCTAACGCACAATAAACCTGTATATTGAGTTTCCTTATAAAGAAACATTAATGACGCATAAAAGAAAAATAGCTTTATCATTTCGCCATGTTCTTAAAGAAGATGAAGATCATTTTGATGTAGAATTTTGGCTCAGCAAAAGTCCTTCGGAACGACTGGCGGAGGTAGTCCGTTTGAGGTGGTTATATTTTACTTCATCTGGTAAAACCTTTCCGTGCAAAATTGAAAAAGTTATTTTTAGAAGAAAGCTACGATAATCAGAGAACAGAGTTATTCGTTTGTAAATTCTCTTAAGATCGCTTCTACCCAGTCCAATGATGCTATTTACCCGACCCTGTTCTTTTATAATACAAAAAATAAGATCCTCCCAAAATCCCTAAAAACACCAGCGGCATAATCCGGTTTGCTATCGGGTCGCCGGATACGGTATGCGCTATAAAAGCCGATACAAAAACTATGGTAAACCCAGCATAAGCCCATTCTTTTAGTCGCACGCTTACCGGCGCTAATAATACCACAGCTCCAATAAGTTTGGCTATTGCCAGTTCAACACGGAAGTAATCGGGGAAGCCTAAGTGGTGAAAAGCAGCAGCCATTTCGGGTTTGGTTAAGTAGGAGTAACATGAAAAAGCCATCATCAATGCTACAATAGCCGTCAGTATCCAGTAAAAGATCTTAGTAGTTTTCATTTGTTGTTGTTTGTTTTGCGCAAACTTAACTACCTTTGCTATCAAAAAGATACTACTATCCTAAAGGATACCGGTATCGTTAAGGATAGTAAGTATGACTAACGAACCCATCATTCACACAAAAGAGGCCTGCAATGCTGCTGTAACTGCAGTACGTGATACCCTGTATGTAGTAAACGGCAAATGGAAGTTACCCATGCTGGTAAGTTTGATGACCGGCCCTAAACGATTTAAGGAACTTCAGCGCGAGTTGGAAAACATCACCCCCAAAGTACTCTCCAAAGAACTGCGTGACCTGGAATTAAATGGTTTTATTAAAAGGACGGTTTATGATACCACACCGGTAACTGTAATTTATGAACGTACCAAATATGCCGATTCTTTGAGCAGTGTTATTAATGAAATGCGTGAATGGGGTATGAAACACAGGGAGCATATTAAACAAATGAGCCGTGATGAAGCCGAGGCAAGGAAAGCTGTGGCAGTTTAGCCTTGTACACTCACATAGAAATCAGGTCCATACAAAGCGCCTTTGCCTGGAAGCCAGGGCGCTTTTGGGTTTTCATAAATATCAATTAATGATATCACCCTGAACTGATACTAATTAAAAAGCACCCACAAATACCATTCTAAATATTCGGCAAAGAATATCCGTACCACGTTTTCAGCTTATTAACCTATAAAAAACTGCTGACTAACAATCTTCCCATTTTCAACTTTATAAACGCAGATTTCCTCAACCATTTTATTTCCTTGTTCCTTAACTGTGAAATTCATGGAAAAAATCAAACTGAAGTAACTTCCCGCAAAAATTGCTTCAGACACTTTTATGTCGTGGATCTCTACTTTTGCAAGAAATTGTTTTTCATATTCAATCAGATTGTGAAGGCCTATCAAAGGTTCATTTTTATTATTTGGATCGATGCTTACGGCATTATCAGCATATAATTCGGTATAGGCTTCAACAAATTTAAATTCGTTACATAATGAAGCTAAGCGATTGGCAATTTCTGGTATAGTGTTCATTCTTTTAAAAATTTGTTTGCGATACTAATAAGCGGTAATAGTATGCCATTTTTTAACATCATTCCATATTATAAGCAAAGAATGAGATAGAAATGATATAACAATTCATCGTTAAAAATCACATCCCCGGTATTTTCACCCCTGATACTTTCAAATCATGCAAAATATTTTCCTGAACAGCCAGCTTGGTATCCTGGAAACCATGTGCATGAACCCAAACATTCACCCCAACGCGGTAACCATCGGCATCCAATCCTGCTATACCTATCCGGCGGTCGGGCGTTTCCAGTATATTCTTTGATTTATCGATGGATAAATTAATCACCGATTTCACCTCATTAAAATCGATATTATTGGTAAACTTCAGTTCGATATCCAGCCTGCGGGTCCCCTCCCTGCTGATGTTGATGATCACCTCGTTTGATAGTTTACTGTTAGGCATAATAACTATCCTGTTATCAAAAGTTTTAACAATGGTATAAAAGATCTGGATGGCCATTACAGTCCCTTCAAGGCCCTGGGCAATAATGTTATCGCCAACAACAAAAGGCTTAAGCAACAATATCAACACGCCACTGGCAAAATTTTGCAATGTACCTGAAAGTGCCAAACCGGCCGCTACACCAAAAGCCCCAACCAGCGCCGTGAACAGCGTTATGGAAACACCCATGATCTGTACTACGCCCAATATAAGTAATACGCGCAGCACCACGCCCACGAGGCTTTGTAAAAATGGCTTTATGGTAGGATCTATCTCTTTTTTTTCCATATGCCCCCGCCACCATTTCAGCAGCAGGTTAATAAGCCATAAGCCTACAAATAGAACTAATAACCCGATCAAAAAACCGGGCGCGTAACGAATTATCCAAATGTATGCCTGGTCATAAAACTTCTCTATTTTCATAATACAATTGTTTAGCTTCTGAATAAAAAACAACTAAAGCTTAACGCATATATGAAGGAAGGGTTTGTTTTAACATCCTTTTAACACTTCAGCCCGGCAAGTGTTAACAAATGTTAAAAGTGTTAAATTTCAA
>Ga0163162_10008128_pt1 | contig 10238 bp, 10 predicted proteins | sample S55metaG_FD_115310 | JGI IMG/M metagenome (GOLD analysis project Ga0163162, IMG submission 115310) | Switchgrass rhizosphere microbial communities from Kellogg Biological Station, Michigan, USA - S5-5 metaG | ecosystem: Host-associated > Plants > Roots > Rhizosphere > Soil | place: USA...
ACTCGAGGATTATCAGATCGACATCATGATCGGCGAAGGACCGGCCGCGCGCAGCGTGAAGCTCGACTTGCAGCCGTTCACGCTCGTCGGCGCAACGACGCGCGCGGGCATGCTGACCAATCCGCTGCGCGACCGCTTCGGGATCGTGTCGCGGCTCGAGTTCTACAACGCGAGCGAACTGGCGCGCATCGTCACGCGCTCGGCGTCGCTGCTGAAGGCCGAGATCGTTCCGGAAGGCGCGCTGGAAATCGCGAAGCGCTCGCGCGGCACACCGCGGATCGCAAACCGGCTGCTCAGGCGCGTGCGCGACTTCGCCGAAGTAAAAGCGGACGGCAACATCACGGCGCAAGTCGCGGATGCGGCGCTGAAAATGCTCGACGTCGACCCGGTCGGCTTCGACCTGATGGACAGGAAGCTCCTGGAAGCGATCCTGCACAAGTTCGACGGCGGCCCGGTCGGCGTCGACAATCTGGCGGCGGCCATCGGCGAGGAGCGCGACACGATCGAAGACGTGCTCGAGCCTTATCTGATCCAGCAGGGTTTTTTGCAGCGCACGCCGCGCGGACGCGTAGCGACGTTGCTGACGTACCGCCATTTCGGCCTCGCCGCACCCGACGCAGGCCCGATTCGCGACCTCTGGGACGCGAAAGGCTGAGGCCGCCCGCGCAATGAAGGACGGCTAGGCTGTCTTGCGGAAGCTGTCGTCGCTGCTGCCCGCCGACAGATGCGCGATGTCGCCCCACGACACGACCCTTGCCGCGCCGTTCTCGTATTCCACGACGTTGATGCTGCAGTTGAGCAGCGGCCAGTTGCGCGCCTCCTGCAGCGGGAGGCGCATCGCGAATCGATAGATGCAGTCGAGCACGCCGCCATGCGCGACGCAAGCGATGCGCCCGCCCGGATGCGCGGCCACGATCGGCTCGACCGCGTGCAGCACGCGGTGATAGAACACCCGCTGCGACTCCCCGCCCGGTGGCGCGAAACCGGGGTCGCGCGTCTGCCACTCCACGTATTCCTCAGGGAATTTTTCGTTGATTTCGTCGCTGTCGTGACCCTGGAACGCGCCGTAGGAGCGTTCGCGCAAGCCTTCGCTCAAAGAGAGCGGCATGCCGAGCGCATCGGCGAACGGACGCGCCGTCTGCTGCGCGCGCTGCAGGTCGCTCGAATAGACCGCATCGAGGCGCGCGCCGCCTTCCGAGTCGCGCATCAGACGGCGCGCAAGCTGCTCCGCCTGCTCGAACCCCGTGCCGGACAGCGGAATGTCGACGTGTCCCTGAATGCGTTTGATGCGGTTCCAGTCGGTTTCGCCGTGCCGGATGAAGAGGATCTGAGTAGTCATGTACGCGGTATGTTGAGTCCGGGGGCCGAATGAATCACGGCAGGATCACGGCCGAACCTGCAGCCAGAACGTGACCGGACCGTCGTTGACGAGCGACACCTGCATGTCCGCGCCGAACTCGCCCGTTTCGACGACCGGATGCTTTGTGCGCGCCTGCCCGACGAAATAGTCGAAGAGCCGCCTGCCCTCGTCGGGAGGAGCGGCCGGGGTGAAGCTCGGGCGCAGGCCGTTCGACGTATCGGCGGCGAGCGTGAATTGCGAGACGAGCAGCACGCCGCCCGCCTGCCCCGCGCCGTCGATGTTCTGCACGGACAGGTTCATCTTGCCCGCCGCGTCGCTGAACACGCGGTACGCGAGCATCTTCGCGAGCAGCTTGTCGGCAGCGGCCTCGGTGTCGCCGCGCTCAGCGCAGACGAGCGCGAGCAGGCCCGCGCCGATCGCGCCGGTCACGCGGTCGTCCACGCGCACTTCCGCGCGCCGGACCCGCTGGATGAGCGCGATCACCGCTTATGCCGTCAGCGTGACGCGCGCAAAGCGGCGCTTGCCGACCTGCACCACGAATTCGCCGGCTTCGACCTTCAGCGCCTTGTCGGAGACGGTCGCCCCGTCGATCTTCACGCCGCCCTGCTCGATGTTGCGCAGCGCTTCGCTCGTCGACGGCACGAGCCCCGCCTGCTTGAGCAGTTGCCCGATCGCGACCGGCGCGCCTGCGAGCGTGACCGAGGGAATATCGTCCGGCACGCCGCCCTTCGCGCGCAGGTTGAAATCGTCGAGCGCGCGCTCGGCGTCCGCCGCCGAGTGGAAGCGCGCGACGATTTCCTTGCCGAGCATCACCTTGAAGTCCCGCGGATTGCGCCCGCCCTCGGCTTCCTTCCTGAACTGCGCGATTTCCTCGATGCTGCGGAACGACAGCAGCTCGAAATAGCGCCACATCAGGGTGTCGGAGATGCTCATCAGCTTGCCGAACATCTCGGCCGGCTTCTCGCTGATGCCGATGTAGTTGTTCTTCGACTTCGACATCTTCTCGACGCCGTCGAGTCCTTCCAGCAGCGGCATCGTGAGAATGCACTGCTGCTCCTGGCCGTACTGCTTCTGCAGTTCGCGGCCGACCAGCAGGTTGAACTTCTGGTCGGTGCCGCCGAGCTCGAGGTCGGCGTTGAGCGCGACCGAGTCGTAGCCCTGCATCAGCGGGTACAGGAACTCGTGAATCGAGATCGGCACGCCGCTCTGAAAACGCTTCGTGAAGTCTTCGCGCTCCAGAATCCGCGCGACGGTGTAGCGCGACGCGAGCTTGATCATGCCGTCGGCGCCGAGCGGCATCGACCATTCGCTGTTGTAGCGGATCTCGGTTTTCTCGCGATCGAGCACGAGCGACGCCTGCTCGAAATACGTCTTCGCGTTCGATTCGATCTGCTCGCGCGTGAGCGGCGGGCGCGTTGCGTTGCGGCCGGACGGATCGCCGATCAGCGACGTGAAGTCACCGATCAGGAAAATCACGTGGTGCCCGAGATCCTGCAACTGGCGCATCTTGTTCAGCACGACCGTGTGGCCAATGTGGATGTCGGGCGCGGTCGGATCGAGACCGAGCTTGATGCGCAGCGGCTTGGCCGTGGCGGCGCTCCTCGCGAGCTTCTGCGCGAATTCGTCTTCGATCAGCAGTTCGTCGCACCCGCGCCTGGCGACGGCGAGCGCGGCGCGGACTTCGTCGGTGATGGGCAGAGCTTGCACGGCGGATGCGGCGGGTGCGTTGGAGTCTGTGGTCATGCTTGCGGCTTTTGCAGTGAAGGTGGTTCGGTGGCTGACGCGGCGGACGTGGCCGACGTGACGTGGGGCGCACGTGCCGCTTCGTCTGCCGGCGGGGCGGCGGCGAAACGGCCGGGCCGTCACGCGCGGGCCGGATGACGCAGAAATGCGGCTTCTGGGCGTGCGCGACATTGCCGGCCGACGGCGCGGCAATCGCACGCAATTCCTTGTTCAGGCACAGGATTTTACGCGATGACGCCCCGCCGCGCCCTGTTTTTGGCCGTTCGCGCGGAATTCGCGAATGGCCTGCCGCATTTCTGTCCCACCTTAACGATTCGCCCCGATGCGCGGATAATCGCGCTTTACCGACAAAAACAGCATCGACAGGAGGAAAGCGTGGCTCGAAAAACCGAGGCGATGGAGACCGGCAAGGCGGACGGCGTGTACTTCGGTTTGATGTCCGGCACGAGCATGGACGGCGTGGACGGCGTCGCCGTCCAGTTCACGACAGGCAAGCCGCCCGTCGTGCTCGGCGAGGCGCACGTCAGTTTCTCCAAAGGACTGCGCGACGCGCTTTTCGCGCTGCAGGCGCCCGGCGACAACGAACTGGAGCGCGAGGCGATCGCAGCGAACGCGCTCGCGACGCGCTACGCCGTGTGCTGCCATGAATTGCAGAGCATGAGCGGCTACTCGGCGGCGAAGGTGCGCGCGATCGGCGTGCACGGCCAGACGGTGCGGCATCGGCCGGAAAAGGGCTATACGCGGCAGATCAACAATCCGGCGCTCCTCGCCGAAATGACGAACATCGACGTGATCGCCGACTTCCGCAGCCGCGACGTCGCGGCGGGCGGCCAGGGCGCGCCGCTCGTACCGGCGTTTCATGCGACCGTGTTTGGCGCGCCGGGCGAAACGCGGGTCGTCTGCAATCTCGGGGGCATCAGCAACATTACGATCCTGTCGGCGAATGGCAGCGTGCGCGGCTTCGATTGCGGTCCGGCGAACGCGCTCCTCGACGAATGGGCGCATCGTCATCTGAAAAGACCCTTCGACGAAGGCGGTCAATTCGCGGCGCAGGGCCAGGTGCACCGGCCGCTGCTGAACGCGCTGCTCGACGAACCCTTTTTCGAGCAGCCGCCGCCGAAAAGCACCGGGCGCGACCTGTTCAATCCGCCATGGCTCGATGCGAAGCTCGCGGCGTTCGCGGGTCTTTCGCCCGAAGACGTGCAGGCGACACTCGTCGCGTTGACGGCGGTGAGCATCGCGCGGGAAATCGAGCGGCACGCCTCCGACGCCCGCGCGGTCTACGTGTGCGGCGGCGGCGCGCGCAATCCGGTGCTGATGGGCGCGATCCAGCAGGCGCTCGAGGAAAGCGGGGTGTCGGGTGTCCCGGTGATGACGACCGAAGCCCTAGGCGTGCCGCCGCATCAGGTGGAGGCGCTGGCATTCGCCTGGCTTGCAATGCGCTGCGTCGCCCGCGAGCCGGGCAATCTCGCCTCGGTGACGGGCGCCGCGGGCGAGCGTGTGCTGGGCGCGGTCTATCCGCATTGAATCTGTCCGCATCCAGCGTCGATCGCGCAATAAAAAACGGAGCCCGCAGGCTCCGTTCTGTTTACCGCAGTTGGTCCGGAATCAGACCGAGAACGACGACCCGCAACCGCAGGTGGTCGTCGCGTTCGGGTTCTTGATCACGAACTGCGCGCCGTTGAGATCGTCCTTATAGTCGATCTCTGCGCCGACGAGATATTGATAGCTCATCGAGTCGACCAGCAGCTGGACGCCGCTCTTGTCCATCACGGTGTCGTCTTCGTTGACGGCTTCGTCGAACGTGAAGCCATACTGGAAACCCGAGCAGCCGCCGCCTTGCACGAACACGCGCAGCTTCAGGTCCGGATTGCCTTCTTCGTCAATCAGTTGCTTGACCTTGTCGGCGGCCGCGTCGGTGAAGACGAACGGCATCGGCATTTCGGTCGTGGGGGTGTCGGTGACAGCGTTCATTCGAACTCTCCAATTAAGCTTCTACTCGTCATTGTAGGGCCGATCTCAATATCGTGCTGGAAGTCCATAAAATCAATGGGCTATACGGCACGACGGGCGCCGGGAAATAAAAAAGCCGCCAGCGCACGGCGCGGGCGGCTTTTCGCGACAGCTTCGCAAGACGGGCGAAGCGCGCGCGCATACGGCTTAACGCTTCGAGAATTGCTTCCTGCGGCGTGCCTTGTGGAAACCGACCTTCTTACGTTCCACTTCACGCGCGTCACGCGTGACGAAGCCGGCGTTCGACAGCTGCGACTTGAGCGTAGCGTCGTAGTCCATCAGCGCGCGGGTGATGCCGTGGCGAACCGCACCGGCCTGACCCGTTTCACCGCCGCCCGACACGTTGACCTTGATGTCGAACGTGGCAGCGTGGTTCGTGAGTTCCAGCGGCTGGCGCACGATCATCAGCGACGTTTCACGCGAGAAGTAATCAGCGATGGGCTTGCCGTTGACAACGATGTCGCCCTTGCCTGCCTTGATGAAGACACGTGCGACGGCGCTCTTGCGGCGGCCCGTACCGTAGTTCCAGTTACCGATCATGTGGGCTCCCCTTAGATCTCGAGCGCTTTAGGCTGTTGAGCCGTATGCGGATGCGTTGCGTCTGCGTAGACCTTCAGCTTCTTGATCATCGCGTAGCCGAGCGGACCCTTCGGCAGCATGCCCTTGACCGCCTTCTCGAGCGCGCGGCCCGGGAAGCGTTCCTGCATCTTGCCAAACGTCGTTTCGTAGATGCCGCCCGGGTAGCCCGAGTGACGATAGTACTTCTTGTCCGTGGTCTTGTTGCCCGTGACCTTCAGCTTGCCGGCGTTGATGATGATGATGAAATCACCAGTGTCGACGTGCGGGGTGAACTCGGGTTTGTGCTTGCCGCGAAGACGGCGTGCCACTTCGCTGGCGACACGGCCGAGAATCTTATCCGTCGCGTCAATCACGTACCATTCACGCGTCACCTCTTGGGCTTTTGCGGAAAACGTCTTCATGATCGATCCAAAAATTAACTGTGCCCTTGATGTCCCGCTTGTATGAATGTTGCGCATCGAGGCGCGTGCAGGCTCTCCCTGGTTCCCTCCGCGGGCATGGTGCGAAGAGAACTTTGAATTATAAGGGGATTTTCGGTGCCGAGTCAAAACCTGCGATGTTTCTTGCAGTCGAGCCGCTTTTTAGCGGCCGTCAGGGGAGAAACGCTGGCAAAGCAAGCAAAAACCCCGGGCGAAAAAAAGCCCGAGCATCTGAGGCTCGGGCTTAAATCCACCAAAGGAGGAGGTGGAGGAGACGCGGTAGATTTGTCGAACTGCGACAACCAATGGTCAGAGTATAGACGCGCGATTGCTGCGAAGCAAGAAAATTTGCATCGCGAAATCTGCTGCCACATTACGAAATAAATCCGATGCAGCGAAAAATTGATAAATCGTTTAAAAATCAATTATTTAAGACCATGTCGAGCACGCCTTTGGGTCGAGTGCCCTCTCTAGAGGCCCTCCTCGACCCCAGGGACATAACCGCGCAGAGGCCTTGAAACTCTCGCCTACGCCGCCAAGTCAACCGGGACATGCATCTACCCGCGACGATCGATTCCCGCGCAAAACGCTACAATGCGCTTTTGCAAAACAACGTCGCACACGCGCTGGAGCCCGAACATGGAGTGCAAGGTAAGCTGGATGGGACAGGACGGCATGGCGTTCGCCGCCGAAACCGGCAGCGGCCATCTGGTCACGATGGACGGCGCGCCCGAAGGCGGCGGCCGCGACCTCGCGCCGCGTCCGATGGAAATGGTGCTGCTCGGCACCGGCGGCTGCACGGCCTATGACGTCGTGATGATCCTGAAGAAGAGCCGCCAGGAAATCGCCGGATGCTCGGTGACGCTCAAGGCCGAGCGCGCAAGCGAAGATCCGAAGGTATTCACCAAGATCCATTTCCACTTTACGGTGACGGGCAAGAACCTGAATCCGGCGACCGTCGAGCGCGCGATCACCCTGTCGCACGACAAATACTGCTCGGCGTCGATCATGCTCGCGAAAACGGCCGAACTCACGCATTCGTTCGATATCGTGGCCGGCTGAAGCGGGATCGCCGCGCCGGGAATGAAAAAAGCCGACGTCATCGCTGACGTCGGCTTTTTTTACGAATAACGACAAAGCAGGCCGATAAGCCGGATTCTGTGCACCCATCGCGCCCGAGGGCGCGATGGGCGTGGCAGCCATTCCTCTAGGCGCGCCATTGCTGACGCGCTCAAGCTTCCTACCCGCAGACGAGACGGGGGCCCCGTCCTGCATCTCGAAGATGCGCGCCTGCCTACTTGGAATTGCTCCGGGTGGAGGTTACCGTGCCGGTCTGTCTCGCGACAGCCGCGGTGCGCTCTTACCGCACCGTTTCACCCTTACCTGATCCCGATTTGCATCGGGCCATCGGCGGTTTGCTTTCTGTTGCCCTGTTCCGCGTGTCGCCACGGATGGCCGTTAGCCATCACCCTGCCCTGTGGAGTCCGGACTTTCCTCGCCTTTTCCGGTCGGAACCGGAAAAGCCGCGGCTGCCTGGCCTGCTTTGCTGTATCGATTTTAGCATGGGGGATCAATCGCCCCGCTTGAGCGGCCGCGGCGGCCGGAGCGAAACACCGACGTATCGTCGTAGAAAGACGGCGATTCGTTCTGCGCCCACCAGCCCGGCACACCCAGAACCGGAAGCGGCGTGAAATGGCGGCTGGTCGGCGATTCGCTCAGCAGCCGCGCCGATACCGCCTCGTCGAGCACGGACCGGCGTTCGTGATCGCTACAGGAGAAATAATCCGGCGACACATCCACGATCCACGCGTGACCCGTGCACGCCTTGTACGGTGCAACGAGCTTTTCCAGCAGCGCATGACCGAAGATGCGGGCCTCGCAGGATTGTCCCCATGCATCGCGGCGCGCCTGAAAGAGCGCGTGCCAGTCGAAACGCCGCAGCGCATCCGTCAGCGCCGGATCGGCACTGACGAACAGGACCGCATTTTCGTCGAAGAGAGTGAGCGCGTCGCGCAGGCTGCCGCGCGTCGCGCCGATGCCGTGTAACCCGATTTCCGCCGCCTGCCTTGCGTTCAGCGCAGCCTTGATACGCGGATACTGAAGCCACATCGACCCGTTGAAGAAATCGTGCAGATTGTGCCGCGTCGGCACGCAGCCGGTCGCCGCGATGTGTCCCTCATAGGAAGCGCCGGCCGGCAAATCGTCCTGGGCGATGAACGCGAGCGGCTGGCCGCGGCCCGTAGCGAGGGCGGCGAGCCGGGCGTCGTCGTTGAGCGTGCCGAGATACGGCGCGTAGCCCGCCAGCGCCGCCGACTGCCAGCGCCTGCCGCGCTCGACGAGCGGCGCGAGCCACGGCCGCGTCCAGTCGATGCGCGCGAACGCATCGCTTGCGTCCGCATGCAGGTGCGGACGCAGTACCGGAGCGCGTGCGGCCATGTCGTCGCGCGCCGGGAAGCGTCAGGCGAGCCGCCAGCCGATCGCCTCGCCGCCGCGCAGCGGCACGACGTCGGTGTCGCCGGCCTTGAACTCGGCCGGCAGCGTCCAGGATTCGCGACGCAGCCTGACCGTTTCCGCACTGCGCGGCAGATTGTAGAAATCCGGGCCGTAAAAGCTCGCGAAACCTTCCAGCTTGTCGAGCGCGCCCGCGTTGTCGAAGGCTTCCGCGTACAGCTCGAGCGCATGCAGCGCCGTGTAGCAGCCCGCGCAGCCGCACGCATGTTCCTTGAGCCCCTTCGGATGCGGCGCGCTGTCCGTGCCGAGGAAAAAGCGCGGGCTGCCCGAAGTCGCGGCTTCGACCAGCGCCACGCGATGCGTCTCGCGCTTGAGCACCGGCAGGCAGTAGTAGTGCGGCCGGATCCCGCCGACAAAGAGCGCATTGCGGTTGTAAAGCAGGTGATGCGCGGTGATCGTCGCGCCGGTCGGGCCGTCGGCGTCACGGACGTACTCGGCGGCGTCCTTCGTCGTGATGTGCTCGAACACCACCTTCAGCGCCGGAAAATCGCGGCGCAGCGGCGTCATCACGCGGTCGATGAACACCTTTTCGCGATCGAACACGTCGATCGCCGGGTCTGTCACCTCGCCGTGCACGAGGAGCGGCATGCCGCTCTCCTGCATCGCCTCGAGCGTCTTCGCACACTTGCCGAGATCGGTCACGCCCGCGTCGGAATTGGTCGTCGCCCCGGCCGGGTACAGCTTCACGCCGTGCACGAAGCCGCTTTCACGGGCGCGGCGGATTTCGTCGGGAGGCGTGTTGTCGGTGAGATAGAGCGTCATCAGCGGCTCGAAGCGCGCGCCAGCGCCCTCTTTCGGTCGCGCGGCGAGAATCCGCTCGCGATACGCGGCCGCCATCGCGGTCGTCGTGACCGGCGGGCGCAGGTTCGGCATGATGATCGCGCGGCCGAACTGGCGCGCCGTGTGCGGCAGGACGGCGGCCAGCATGGCGCCGTCGCGCACGTGCAGATGCCAGTCGTCGGGACGGGCGATCGTGAGCGTGGCAGGCGCGGAGGCGGGCGATTCGGAAACGGCGGTCGGATGAGCGGACATGGCGTGGCGGCGGAGGAAACGGTCAGATAGCGAAGGCCCAAGCAAAAACCAGCGGAGGCACCTGTGTGCGGCATTGATGGATTGAATGCGCGCCACTGCACGAAAGCGGTGAGGTACGGTGAAAAACACCGTGGAAAATCAACAACGATGCCCGCTCACAGCCTTTTGATCGATATTTTCGGCCATTGGCTCGGTGATATGCTTGTGAGACGGTATTGTAACAACTCGCCCCATCGACCAGCCTGCCAGCCTCAGCAACATGTGCCAACTTCTCGGAATGAACTGCGCGGAGCCGACGGACGTGACGTTTTCGTTCACCGGTTTCGCGGCGCGCGGCGGCGTGACGGATCACCACGCGGACGGCTGGGGCATCGCCTTCTTCGAAGACAAGGCGTGCCGGCTGTTCATCGACCATCAGTCGTCGGCCAGCTCGCCGCTCGCGGAGATGGTGAAGCGGTATCCGATCAAGTCGAAGAACACGATCGCGCACATCCGCAAGGCGACGCAGGGGCACATCCTGCTGGAAAACTGCCACCCTTTCCTGCGCGAACTATGGGGCCGGCACTGGATTTTCGCGCACA
>Ga0163162_10008129_pt1 | contig 10236 bp, 8 predicted proteins | sample S55metaG_FD_115310 | JGI IMG/M metagenome (GOLD analysis project Ga0163162, IMG submission 115310) | Switchgrass rhizosphere microbial communities from Kellogg Biological Station, Michigan, USA - S5-5 metaG | ecosystem: Host-associated > Plants > Roots > Rhizosphere > Soil | place: USA: Michigan...
GACGAGAAGGTCGCGCGCCTGCAGCTGAGCAAGCTCGGCGCGATGCTGACCGAGCTGACCGACGAGCAGGCCACGTACGTGGGCGTCGCCAAGCAGGGACCGTACAAGCCCGAGCATTATCGTTATTGATCAAATGGGGGGCCCCGAAAGGGCCCCCCATACCCCCCGGTCGTTCGGAGCACCCCGGCGAAGCCGTGGCGCTCCTCTGTCATGCGCGGTGGTGGGGAGGTGTGACTGCCGTCCGCGACGCTTCGTACTGCCTCGGCTACTTCCCGTCCTGCTCTGGCTACCTCTTGCCCCAGATGAGGTGGGCGACTTCGAGGACGCGCTCGAGCTTTCGCCACTGGTCGGCTTCGGTGAGCGTGTTGCCGTGGTGGGTGCTGGCGAAGCCGCACTGGGGTGACAGGCAGAGGCGATCGAGCGGGACGTAGCGGGTCGCCTCGTCGATCCGCTTGGCCAGCGTGTCGACCGACTCGAGAGCGCCGGACTTGGTCGTCACCAGACCGAGCACCACGGTCTTGTCGCGCGGCAAGAGGCGCAGCGGCTCGAGGCCGCCGGCGCGCTCGCTGTCCCACTCCATGAAGTACGCGGCGACGTCGGTGGAGAACATCGCCTCCAGCACCGCGTCCTCGTAGCCGCCCGAGGCCAGCCACGTGCTCCGGAAGTTCCCGCGGCAGGTGTGCATGGTCACGGTCAGGCCCGCCGGGCGACCGGCGAGCGCGCCATTGATGGCATCGGCGTAGGTGCGGGGCAGCGTCACCGGATCGTCGCCGGCCGCGCGCAGGCCCTCGCGCACCTTCGGATCGCAGAGGTAGGCGAAGCTCACGTCGTCGAGCTGCAGATAGGTGCAGCCGGCCGCCGCGATGTGTCGGATCGCCACGCGATAGGCCGCGGCGGCGTCGGCCCAGAACTCGGCGAGGTCGGGATAGTGCTCGCGCGAGATCGCCTGGCGGCCGCCGCGCAGGTGCAGCATCGCGGGCGCCGGGATCGTCAGCTTCGGCACCGCGCGCGCCACGGATTTCAGAAACGCGAAGTCGTCCACCATGATGGGCCCACCGCAGCGGAGTCGGCCGGTGACCGTCGGCATCGGCGGCACGTCCTCCGCCTGGAACACCATGCCGGTCACCGGCGCGAGGGCAACGCCCTCGAGCTGTCGCAGGAAATCCAGATGCCAGAAGTCGCGCCGGTACTCGCCGTCGGTCACGACCCCGAGGCCGAGCGACTCCTGCCTGGCCACCGCGCCACGGATGCACCAGTCCTCCACCTCGCGCAGCTGCGCGGCCGGTAGGGCGCCGGTCCTGGCCCGGGCGCGCGCCTCGTGCAGCTCGCGCGGGCGCAGGAGACTGCCGACGTGCTCGGCACGGAACGGTGGCGTCATCGGTGTTCTTCCTCCCTGGCGGCTGCCTGTACTATGCACGAGATGACGATCCGGTTGATCGCCGTCCTCCTTCTCGTCGTCGCCGGCGTCGCGCAGGCGGCGGCACCCGCGCTGCCCGGGGCCGAGTGGATGCTCGACCAGATCAAGCTGCTCTCCGCGCCGGAGATGGACGGTCGTGGATCGGGCACCCCGGGCGCCGACCGCGCGGCGCGCCACATCGCCGATCTCTTCCGCGCGGCCGGTCTGCGGCCCGGCGGCGACGCCGGCACCTATCTGCAGGCCTTCAGCGTGCCCACCGGCACGCGGCTCGGCGCCGTCAATACGCTCGCCCTGCGCACGCCCACGGCCCGGACCTTCACGCTCGGCACGGATTTCACGCCGCTGGCCGTCTCCACCGACGGCGTGGCCGAGGGGGAGGTCGTGTTCGCCGGCTACGGCATCACCGCGCCCGATCTGCAGTACGACGACTACGCGGGGCTGCCGGCGCGGGATCGCATCGTCATCGTGCTGACCGGCGATCCGCGCGCCGACGATCCGGCCAGCCCGTTTCGCCGCCCGGAGGCGTACCACTACTCACAGCGAACGCACAAGATCATCAACGCGCGCGAGCCCGGCGCCCGCGCCATCCTGCTCGTCGCGCATCCGCGCGAGCGCGACGACCTCCCGGCCCTGCGTGGCCTCTCGCAGGCCCACGGCATCCTGGCCGCCTTCTTGACCCGGAGCACCGCCGACGCGCTCCTGGCCCCGTCGGGACGGACCGTGGCCGAGCTGGCCGCCGCCATCGATCGCGCGCTGGCGCCGCAGTCGTTCGCGCTGGACACGGTCGAGGTCCGTGGCGAGGTCACCCTCGTGCGCGAGCGCGCCACGACCGCCAACGTGATCGGCATCCTCCCGGGCGACGATCCGCGGCGGCGGGACGAGGCGATCGTGATCGGCGCGCACTACGACCACCTCGGCCACGGCGGCGAGGGCTCACTGGCGCCGGAGTCGATCGGCCAGGTCCATCCCGGCGCCGATGACAACGCCTCCGGCACCACCCTGGTACTGGCGCTCGCCCGCGCGTTCGCCGCCTCGGGGCCGCGGCCGCGCACGATCGTCTTCGTCACCTTCGCCGGCGAGGAGCTGGGCCTGCTTGGCTCGGCCCACTACGTCACGCACCCGCCCTTTCCGCTCGACCACACCGTGCTCATGGTGAACGCCGACATGGTGGGGCACCTGCGCGAACACCGCCTCTACGTCAGCGGCGTCGACAGCGGCACCGGCCTGCGCACGGTGGTCAACGACGCCGCCCAGGGGCTCGGTCTCTCGCTCGAGCTTCGGCCGAGTCCGTTCGGGCCGTCGGATCACACGTCGTTCTACGCGGCGGGCCGTCCCGTGCTGTTCCTCTTCACCGGCCCGCACGATGACTACCACCGGCCCAGCGACACGTGGGACAAGATCAACGCGCCGGGCCTGGCCACGGTGGCCACCCTCGCCGCCCGGGTCGTGGACACGGTGGCGCGCGACGCGACGGCGCCGGCGTGGGTGAAGGTGGATGCACCCGCGTCGTCAGCCGGACCGCGTGGCAGCGGCTACGGCGCGTACTTCGGCGTGGTCCCCGATTTCGGCGGTGGCGACGGCGCGCCGGGCGGCGTGCGAATCAGTGGCGTGCGGGCCGGGAGCCCGGCGGACAAGGCCGGGCTGAAGGGCGGCGATGTGATCGTCCGCTTTGCGGGCGTCAACGTGCGCACGCTGGAGGATTTCGCCTTTGCGCTGCGCGGACGGCGAGCCGGCGATCAGGTCCAGGTCGTCGTCCGACGCGACGGCAACGAGCAACCGCTGCAGGCCGTGCTCGAGGAGCGGCGCTGATGCGCGGGGTGCTATCGCGCCGGCACTTCCTCGGGCTCGGTGCGGCCAGCGTGGTGGCCGGCTGTGCGCGGAGCACCGGCCACAGCGAACCGACGAGCCCGGCAGCGCGCGCCATGTCGGTGACCGTGGACCCGCGGGAGCGACGGCTGGCCAACCTCCGCCAGCTGACCGCGGGCGGCTCGAATGCCGAAGCCTACTTCGACTGGACCGGGACGCGGCTCATCTTCCAGTCCACGCGCCCGCCGTACGGGTGCGACCAGATCTTCACGATGAAGACCGACGGCGCGGACGTGCGGCTGGTCTCCACGGGGCGCGGACGCACCACGTGTGGCTTCTTCTTCCCCGACGGCCGGCGCCTGATCTACGCCTCGACGCATCCGGCCGGCGATGCCTGCCCGCCCCCACCCGATCGCTCCAGCGGCTACGTGTGGCCGATCTACCCCGGGTACGAGATCGTCTCGGCCGACGCCGACGGCGGCAACATCCGGCGCCTCACGGATCACGACGGCTACGACGCGGAGGGCGCCGTGTCACCCGACGGCAAGCGCATCGTCTTCACGTCGCTGCGCGAGGGCGACCTCGATCTCTACCTGATGAACGCCGACGGCAGCGGCGTGACCCGTCTCACCGATCAGCTCGGCTACGACGGCGGCGCGTTCTTCTCCTGGGACGGGCGCTCCATCGTCTACCGCGCCTCCCATCCGGAGACGGCCGCCGAGCGCGAGGAGTACGTGGCGTTGTTACGGCAAGGCCTGGTACGGCCGCGCAAGCTCGAAGTCTTCGTGATGCGTGCGGACGGAACCGGCGTGCGTCAGGTCACGCGAGCGGGCGGGGCGAGCTTCGCGCCGTTCATGCACCCCAACGGTCAGCAGATCATCTTCTCGTCGAACTTCGAGGACCCGACCGGCCGCGCCTTCGCTCTCTACCTGATCAACGTCGACGGCTCGGGGCTCGAGCGCGTCACGTGGGGCGAATCGTTCGCGTCGTTCCCGATGTTCTCGCGTGACGGTCGCCAGCTGGTCTTCTGCGGCACGCGCCACGCGACGGGGCGCGACATCAACGTCTTCATCGCCGACTGGGTCGGCTGAGGCGAGCGCCGAGGATCGGCTGGCTTGCACCACATCCAGTCGCAGCTGCCGCGCTCGGTGAGCCCGGGAATTCCCAGGTGCTCGAACAGGTAGATCGAGAACACGGGAATCGCCACGAACTTTCCGATCAGCGACTCCCGGAACGCCGGCCAGAGCAGCCAGACGAGCAACGCCAGGCCATATGTCGCCGCGATCGCCAAGAACAGTCGCTGCCGGCTCAGCTCTGGGCGCCCATCCGTTCGACCTGCGTCGCCCGCCACGCCGCGCGCGACGTGAAGCCCGGCCGGTTCCGGCAGAGCGCTTCGGTCGTCGCCATGATCGTGGCCACTGGTGCCTCCAGATCGAACGGCTCCGCGTAGGGCTGGGGCGTGTGCCAGGGCGTGTCGACGAACAGCTCGCAGCGGTTGCCCTCGGGATCCGGGAAATAGATCGACCATGCGTTGCCGTGGGTGACGATACGGAACTGCTTGACGCCTTCGTCCTGCAGCCGGGCGTGCATCGTCTTCAGATCTTCCAGCGTGTCGAGCTTCAGGGAGATCTGGTTGATGACGTTGTACTCCACGCCGGGCGGCCGGCCCGTGACCAGGACGATCTGGTGGTGCTGGTCCGGATCGTGCGACATGAAGCAGAGCGTGTTGCCGCCGGCGATCTCGCCCTTGTCCATGACCAGCAGGCCGAGCACGCGCGTGTAGAAGTCCTGCATGCGGGGCAGATCGGTGACGTGGATCCCCAGATGACTGAAGACGGCGGTCGGGGTGGGCATGATCATCCTCCTGGACGCGGCTTGACGCGGCCAGCGTCGCGGGAGCAGTATCCGTCCTTGCGGGCGCGGAGTTCAAGTCTTCCAGAAGAGGTGTGAGCGTGGCTGACAATCGTGCGGTCGTCGTCGATCCGGCAGCGCCTGGTCGCATCGTCATCCAGTCGGTCCCGGACCCGACCCCCGACCGCGGGGAAGCCGTCGTGCGCGTGCGGGCGATCTCGCTCAATCGTGGCGAGGTCCGCCGCTCCGGCATGGCGGCGGCCGGCTGGCGGCCGGGCTGGGATCTGGCCGGCCAGGTCGACAAGGCGGCCGCCGACGGCTCCGGGCCGAAGGTTGGCGCGCGCGTCGTGGGCCTGCTGGGCGAGGGCGCCTGGGCCGAACGGGTGGCCGTGCCGACTCATGCGCTGGCCGAGCTGCCCGACAAGGTCACCTTCTCGCAGGCCGCGACGTTCCCGGTGGCCGGCCTCACCGCGCTCCACGCGCTCGCCAAGGGTGGGCTCCTGCTCGGCCGTCGCGTGCTCGTCACCGGCGCCACCGGCGGCGTGGGCGATTTCGCCGTGCAGCTGGCGCGGCTCTCCGGCGCCCACGTGACGGCCAGTGCCCGGCGCGCCGACCAGGCGCCCGCGCTGCGCCAGCTCGGCGCGCACGAGGTCACGGTGGGCGACGACATCCCGGCGTCGCCCAAGTACGACGTCGTCATCGAGTCGGTGGGCGGACGGACGCTCGGCACCGCGCTGGCGGCGCTCGAGCGGGGCGGCGTGTGCGTCACGCTCGGCGTCTCGGCGTCCGCCGAGGTCACCTTCGACACACGGACGTTCTTCGTCACGGGTCGCGCGACGCTGTACGGCTTCTACCTGTTCACGGAGCTCGGCAGCGAGCCAGCGTCGGTGGGCTTGCGACGGCTGGCCGATCTCGTGGCGGCCGGGCAGCTGGCCCCGCACGTGAGCCTCGAGCGGCCGTGGAAGGAGATCGGTCAGGTCGCGCAGGACTTGATGGCCCGGCGCTTTCCTGGCAAGGCCGTGCTGACCGTGGAGTGATCGAGACCTTCGCCGCCCTTGCGGGGCGGAACTATCGCTTCTACTGGATCGGGCTGGTCTTCTACGTCCTGGGGCACCGGGCGGAGTACGTCACCTTCGCCTGGCTGACCTGGGAGGTCACACACGACCCGCTGTCGCTCGGCTACCTCGGGCTGGCGCAAGGTGTGCCGCTCGTGCTCTTCCAGCTCTGCGGCGGCGTCCTGGCCGACCGCACCGATCGGCTTCGCCTGCTGCTCGGCACGCAGATCCTCACCGCGCTCGCCCTGACCGCCGCTTTCGTCCTGACCGTGCTCGGCGTCGCCCGCTTCCAGCATCTGCTGGTGCTGGCGGTCTTGACCAACACCTTCCGCGCGTTCGACGAGCCGAGCCGGCTGTCGCTGATTCCGCAGCTCGTCGATCGCCGCAATCTGTCGAACGCGATCGCGCTCGGCTCCATCCCCTGGCAAGCGGGGCGGATGATCGGCCCGTCCATCGCCGGCATCCTGATCGCGGCCTTTGGCGGCGCCGTCGGCTTTGGGATGGCGGCCGGCGCCTCCTACGTCGCGCTCGCCCTCTACAGCCGGCTGCGCGTGGAGAGTCACACGCTGGCCCGCGACGGCCAGCACGTGCTGCGGCAGTTCGTCGAAGGTCTGAGCTTCGTCGGGAACAACTTCGTGTTCGCGAGCCTCATCGCCCTGGCACTCTTCAACAGCCTGTTCGGCCTGTCGTACGTCACGCTGCTGCCGATCTTCGCCGACTGGTACTTCGGCGCCGGCTCGACCGGCTACGGCATGCTGAACGCCGCGCACGGCGTCGGGGCGCTGGTCGGGACGCTGACGATCGCGACGCTCGCTCAGCGCATCGCGCGCCCGGGCACGACCCTGCTGGTGGGCGCCGCCGGCCTCGGCTTTCTGTTGATGACGTTCTCGCAGGCGCCCACGATCGCGGTGGCCCTCCCGGCGCTGGTGCTGGTGGGCTTCAGCAACACCTTCTATCTCACCCAGGTCAGCACGTTCATCCAGCAGGGCGTGCCGGATCATCTGCGCGGCCGCGTGCTCAGCCTCTACTCGCTCTGCTGGAATCTCCTGCCGATCGGCGGCCTGCTGGCGGGCGTGCTGGCCGCGGCGGTGGACGCGCGCTTCGCCATTCTGTTCGGCGGCGGCGTGGTCGCGGCGAACGCGCTGCTCCTGCTCACCTCCGCCCGGCTACGCGCGATCGGGCGCCGGCCCGGCCTGAGCGCGGCGATCTGACCGCGATCCGCGGAAACAGGTGGTCGTCGCGTCGGGCTTTCCCCGCTCAGGCGTCGCCGGGCGATCTGCTAGAGTTCACCCGATTGGAGCTTCTTCCGACGAGCCAGGAGCGCGCGCCAATGTTGAGACTGGTCGCGCACGTCTTCGCCGTGAGCCCTCTCGGGTGAGCGTGGTGAGCCGGCTGCTCGGCGTGCTCGGCGCGGTCGTCGCCGCGGGCGGCGCCGCCCTGGCCGCCGCCGCCGAGCCACCGGCCACGGTCTTCGACGTCCAGCTCGAAGTGCGGGACGGCTTCGTCGCCGTGGATCCGGCCAAGACCACGCTGCATCTCGATCGTCTGGGCGCCGGACGCGCGACCTTCGAGCAGTGCGGTCTCGCGCCCGAGCGCGTCCAGGCCGAGCTCATCCAGTATCTGGATCGCGTGCTGCGCAAGCGCGGCAGCGTGCTGGAGCAGCGGGTGGCGCCGGGGTCCAAGGCCGATCTGCCGGCGCTGATCGAACGGGACGCCGACACGGCGGCGATGGCCCACCTCACCGCACCCTGGCCCGAGGCCGACCAGAAGACGCTCGGCTGGGTCGAGGCCCACAAGTCGGATCGCCAGCTCCTGCCGGACACGGGCGGCGGACTGCTCGAGATCTACAAGAACATCCTCCGGGATCCGGACCACGCCCTGGCAGACGGGCCGCTGATCCTGCTCATCACGGATCCCGACGACACCGACGAGATCCAGCAGCCGTTCTTCACCGGCCACCTGCCGTTCGCGCTCGCGGCCCCGATCACCAGCGCGTATCGTGCCCAGCCGACGAAGAACACCGCGCAGTGGACAGCACTGCGCAAGAACCTCTCCGAGGACGTGCTGGGGGCGCTGGCCTGCCAGCTCTGGTACCGCGACGGCGTGGTGGATCGGCTCGCGGACTATCTCGAGATGCGCGGCATCGCGGTCACGCCATACCGGGCCGACGCCGACCCACCGGAGCTCGAGCCGGCGGAGCAAGCGGGTGTCTCGCCGGAAAAGCCGCGCTTCGTGGACGAGCGCGTCGTGCGCCAGCGCGTCCTCGTATCGCCCGACCCGTTGATCGCGGGGGTGCTGCTCCGCACCTCGCCCGACGACGCGGAGATGATCGCCAAGGCGCTTTACCTGCTGCTGCCTTCTGACGACTACACCAAGGTGGTCGGTCACGCCGCCGACTACCTGTGCGTCATGCAGGCGCCCTGGAAGGAAGAGGTCGACGGCACGCTGGTGACCGGCACGCTCGTCAACCTGCGCCTGCGCCAGGCGCCGGGCTCCGACCTGCGACTGGCCAGCGCGTACCTCACGCGGCGTTACCTCGCCGAGCGCCTGCGCTCCCTCGACGCGGGCGGCTTCACGGTGAAGCCCGCCTATCCCGAAGAGGACCGGGCGCGACGCCTCAAGTGGACGCACCTGCTGATCTCGCCGGCGGGCAACGTCTCGACGACGACCGCGCTGCCCGCCGGCACCGCATCGGCGGCGACGCTGCCCGACTGCAGCACGGCAGTCGATCCCAAGGATCTCGGCAAGGCGGCGCCGCTCCGCTACGACCGCGGCGCGGACATCGTGCGGGCCGAGACGTTCGCGCACGTGTTCAGCCGTCGCGACACCGCGGCTGGCCGGGCCGGTGACGAGCCCGATCATCCCAACCAGTTCCGTCTCGGCGTCGAGTACACCGCCGGCCGACCCGCGCGGTTCACGGCCGGTTACACTCGGGTCGGGCTCGCGGGCAATGACGCGCTGTCGGGCCAGTTCGGCTATCAGGACCAGGCCTCCGGCGATCTGCAGTACAGCCGTGACTGGGTCGCGTTCGGCGCGCTGGGCCGGCGCCTGCAGCTGTCGGTGCGCGGCTTCTCCGACTTCACGCCGGACCGCCGCCTGTCGAGCGGCAGCGACAGCGACGAGCGCCGCACCGGCGGCGAGGCGCGCGGCACGCTCGATCTCTGGCGGGATCTCGACGGCCACTGGGGCCAGCTGGAGGTCGGCACCAGCTGGCGGCAGAGCAAGACCGAGCACGACGGTCACACGGTGGACCGCACCGACATCACGCTGCTCGACGTCGGCCTGCACTACGTCAAGAGCTGGGACGGTACGCCGGCCTCGGGGCGTCTGGAAGTGGACCCGCTGCTCACGCTGGGGTACGCCAACGCGGAGTACGCCAAGCCGGCGATCGACGCCCGCTATCACCAGTTCGTCGGCGCGTTCATTCAGTGGGAGGCGCGGGCCACCGGCATCACCACGATCGGCGGTGACGTCCCGCAGGTCGAGCTGCCGTCGTTCGGCGGCGACGGCTCGGTCCGCGGCTTCAAGGCCGACGCCGGGCTGGCCCGGACGGTCTGGGCGGTGCAGAACGAGGCCTGGTTCCCAGTCCGGCTCGATCTGGGCCTGCCCAGCGCGGTGACCGCGTTTCTTCGTCGCAACGCGGCCGTCGCCGTCTTCGGCGACGTCGGCGGGCTCCACGACTCGCAGGATTCGTTCAGCGGCGTGAAGGCGGGCGCCGGCGTCGGTCTTCGCCTGGTGTGGCAGGACTACCTGACGCTCCGGCTGGACTGGGCGCACGCCGTCGGCGATCAGGAGCGGGCGCCACAGGGGGGTGCGGTGTATTTCACGGTGACGACGCGGAGGGGTTTCTGATGAGACAGTTTGCGCTCAAGGCCAACGGACAGACGTTCAACTGCGACACCGACGGCCGGGTCATGGACTCGGCCAACGTGATCGGCACCTGGACCACCACCCCGGACAACAAGATCCGGATCGCACCGCAGGCCGGGGCCGTGATCGAGGTGCCGGTGCAGTGGCGCTTCAACGAATCGAACCAGCTCACGCTGAACCAGGGCGGCACCGTGGTGTTCACGGCCATCAACACGCCGCAGGGGCTGCCCCGCTACC
>Ga0163162_10008131_pt1 | contig 10236 bp, 10 predicted proteins | sample S55metaG_FD_115310 | JGI IMG/M metagenome (GOLD analysis project Ga0163162, IMG submission 115310) | Switchgrass rhizosphere microbial communities from Kellogg Biological Station, Michigan, USA - S5-5 metaG | ecosystem: Host-associated > Plants > Roots > Rhizosphere > Soil | place: USA...
ATGGAAAATGATTTTTTAATCTTGAGTTAGTACTCAACTCTCTTCTATGCCACAGACTCGTCACGTAGAACGCCATTTCACCGCCGGTGAAACTGTCCGCGACATCGTCATCGGAATGTCTGACGGGCTGACTGTTCCGTTTGCATTGGCCGCAGGCCTGACCGGTGCGATCGATTCCGCCAGCATCAGTGTCACAGCCGGCTTCGCGGAAATTGCCGCCGGGTCGATCGCGATGGGGCTGGGCGGTTATCTCGCAGCCAAAAGCGACGCCGAACACTATGCGAAAGAGCGTGAGCGCGAGAAACGCGAAGTGATCGAGATTCCTGATGAAGAAATGCGCGAAGTGGCCCAGGTGTTTAAGTCATATGGCCTGACTTACAAAGAAAGTGCGCCGATCGTCGAAGCACTGTCGAAAGATCACAAGAAGTGGGTTGACTTCATGATGCGTTTCGAATTGGGACTGGAGAAGCCAGATCCCAAACGCGCGTTCGCCAGCGCGCTGACGATTGGCGGTTCGTACGCCGTCGGTGGATTGGTGCCTTTGCTGCCATACATCGCCGCGGCGGTTTTCAAAAACATCGCCGTGGGACAAGCGCTTCTACTTTCGGTGACTTTGACGCTGCTGGCGCTACTGGTCTTTGGCTTTGTAAAGGGCAGGTATACCGGTACGCGACCAACCCGTAGCGCTTTGCAAACAGCGCTGATCGGGAGCGTCGCGGCAGGCGCGGCGTTTCTCATCGCGCGGTTGATTTCGTGAAGATGAAGTTATCCGCAGATTACACAGATTACGCAGAAAAATTAGCCACCAAAAAAGTACGAAAGGAACGAATCGACTAGCAGCGAGAGGCGGGATCATTCGACCTTCTTTGTGACTGTTGTGGCTTTTATGGCTCTCTGACTAATCTGCGTAATCTGCGGATAACCCGTTCGCTATGAATCTTCTCGTCGGCACCAGCGGTTATAGCTACAAGGAATGGAAGGGGAACTTCTATCCTGAGGATTTGCCCGCGAAAGAGATGTTGTCCTACTACTCGCGCCGCCTGCCTGCAGTAGAAATCAACAACACCTTCTACCGCCTGCCGCAGCCAGGTATGGTTGAGAATTGGAAGGAACAGGTCTCCGAGAGTTTTCGGTTCTCGATCAAAGCGACCCAGCGAATCACACACATTAAACGGCTAAAGAACTGCGCCGAAGAAACAAAGTACCTGATGGAGACTGCGGCTTTGCTTGGCGACCGGTTGGGCGTGGTCCTGTTTCAGCTTCCGCCAAATTCGAAGAAAGATACTGACAGGCTGCGCGAATTCCTGGATTGTTTACCGCCAAACACGCGCACCGCTTTCGAATTTCGTCATGAGTCCTGGCTCGACGATGAGACGTTTGATTTGTTGCGCGGGAAAAACGGCGCCCTCGTAGTTTCCGACACGGACGAAAAGCCGCTCACGTCGATCACCGCAACGGCCGATTGGGGTTATCTGAGGCTGCGGCGAACGGCTTACTCTGATGATGACTTGAAAAGTTGGATGCAGCGCGTGAAGGGACAGAAATGGAAAGACGCCTTCGTCTTTTTCAAGCATGAAGACGAAGGCGTCGGACCAAAATTGGCGGCGCAGTTTTTGGTTTTGTCGGGACCACCTGCGTGAGCGGGTGGGTCTCGTTAAGCCGTAATAGAACCCGCCCGCTCACGCAGGCGGTTCTGACTGCCTACTTGATCTTAATTCCGGCTCCCGCGCGGAAATTGTCCTGCCGCCTACTGTCGAGCCAGCTTGGCACGTAATCGAACATAATCGGGCGAATGTCGACATGTTCGGCCGCGTGAATGTCTAAGCCGCCACCGAGCGCCATTCCGAATCCCGTGTCAGTCTTCTTGCCTGACAAGAGCGGCGTATCAAAACTTGCGCGGAGATGTGTAACGCCAAACAGAGCGTGCGCGAACGGCGTGACTGCGTGCGTGCGCCAATTGAACCGCGGACCAATCATCAAATCGTATCGTTGCACACTCGCGTCGAACGTGCGGCCGCTAAGCCTGTCGACATACCCAACATCGTCGAAGGTGCCGGTAAAGCTGGTTACGATTCCTATGTTCCGATGCACGTTCTGATTGAACTCCGCAGTGAAGCCGTTATAGCCAGTGCGGTCATCGATCAGATCGACGCAATTGCCGTTAAAAGTGGCCCTTCCGCCGCGATCAAAATGATCGGCATTGTTATAGGCGCGCATGTGCGCATAACCAACATAGAACTCGTAGAACGAATAGTCTTTGTCGCTACTTTGCGCGAACGCAGCTGGAGCACAAATCAGTGCGGCCAGGAGCAAGAGAAAAACTCTCGTCATTCGGGCGCCTCCTTGTTGACCCGGGTGATTTTGGACTGAAACTTTACGGGATATTAACATTGCCAATACCAAAAGGTTTCCGAGATATTTCGGCAAATTATCTCTTTTCCTAGCTCAGAGGCCGGATTTCTTGTTAAGAAAACGCACACAACTCTGCCTGAGCGTCGCGAATCGTTTGGCCATTCCTGGTTTCGCTCTGCTGCTCTGCGGTTCCGCAATGGCCCAGACGCAGTCCGATGCGATTCGCGAAGCGCAACGACTGAGCCGCGTTGCGCAAGTCGCACACCAACAAGGCCGTTATGACGATGCGATTAAGGCTTACCAGACGATCACAATCGTGGCGGCGGGCTCGCCACAAGTCGCGGCGTCGGCCCATGTGGCGGTCGGCAACATTTTCATGATGACGGGCCGGTTTGAAGAGGCAGCCGCGGCATATCGTAGAGCAGTCGCGCTCGATCCGACTTCTGCCGAAGCCATCAACAACCTGGGCGAAGCTCTCGGCGAGATGAAACAGTTCCAGCCGGCGCTGCAGGCGTTTCAGAAAGCCGTAGAGCTCGATCCGAAGTATCTGAGAGCGCGCTACAACATGGGAGTGACTTACGATCGGATGGGACAGATGAAGTACGCCGAGTTCATCTATCGCATTTTGATCCGCGACTTTCCCGACTTCGCTTTGGCGTACGACAGCCTGGCCGTTTCGCTTTCGAAATCAGGCCGCGCGCGCGAAGCTGTTCCCTTTCACGAAAAGGCGATCAGCCTCGCGCCCGGAGACCCTTCGTTCTACTTCAATTATTCGCTTACGTGCTTGATGCTCAGAGATGTTAAGAGAGCCCAAGAGCAACAACAGAAACTGCGCGCGCTGGATCCGACAATGGCCGAACGCCTCGCGACCATGATCGCGATGCGTCAGCGAAACTGAAACCCGACCGTCAGGGAGGGTGCTTTCGCGGATCGTGTCGATTGCACCCTCCCTCACGGTCGGGTTTCCGCACGATGCTCAGAAATTACCCTGACAAGCGTCGTGGCCGCAATCGCAATCGATCTCGATCGTTTTGCCTGCGCCTTCACATGACGCGCTGCAGTATTTGCCGTCGTCCGCCGGTGGGCACGTGCAAGCGGGATTCTTACAAGTGTTATCCTCGTCAGCCATAATTCCTCCTCTGAATCCGTAAAGAATCTTGTTTGTTGAATTGCTCAGAGCTTAACACACCTGAGTTTATTCGCCCGAACACAGATGTCACCTCGTAATTTGCCGAGGTGACCTTGGGTTCGGTAACATCCCACTTCCAAAAAACTCGCAAACTAACAGGGGAATAATGAACGCCACCGCCACTACCAAAGAAATTCCGCCGCCGCTCCAGATGTTACAACTGATTTCCGGCTTCTGGATCGCGCGCTGCGTTTATGTCGCAGCAAAACTCGCAATTCCCGATTTCCTGAAAGATGGGGCGAAAACTGCCGATGAACTCGCGACCGTCACGAACACGCACGCGCCGTCGCTCTTTCGCGTCTTGCGCGCACTTGCCGCAGTCAATGTCTTGACGCAGACCGATGACTACCGTTTCGGCAACACGCCGATGTCGGAAACGCTGCGCAGCGACGTGCCCGGATCGATTCGCGCTTTCGCGATGACTGAGCTTGGCGAGGAACACTATCCCGCCTGGGGCGAGCTACTGCACAGCGTGCGCACCGGTGGGATCGCTTTCGACAAAGCCTTCGGCGAACCGGTGTGGGAGTTCTTCGCCAAACATCCCGACAACGCTCAGATTTTCAACGACGCGATGAGCGGCATCACTGCGCAAGCGCAGGAGGCTTTGCACGGCGCTTATGACTTCCCCGGCATCAACACGATCGTTGATGTCGGTGGCGGACACGGCGGCTTGATAACTTCAATTCTCACGCGACACCCGAATATGCACGGTATTCTTTTCGACGCTCCGGTCGTAATCGAAGGCGCCCAACCGAAGATCGCAGCATCGACAATCGCCGAACGCTGTAAAGTTATCGGCGGCGATTTTTTTCAATCCGTGCCGTCAGGCGGCGACGCGATCATCATGAAATGGATCATTCACGATTGGAACGACGAACAGTCGGTCTCGATCATGAAGAACTGTCACCGCGCACTGCCCGATAATGGAAAACTAATTCTGGTTGAAGCTGTGGTTCCACCGGGTAATGAAATGCACTTTGCGAAATTCATTGATTTGAACATGCTCGTGATGACCGGCGGCCGGGAACGCACCAAAGCGGAGTTTCGCCAGCTTTATGAATCCGCCGGCTTTCGGCTGACGCGAGTCGTGCCAACCGAATCGCCGTTCAGCGTGATCGAAGGCGTGAAAGCCTAACCATCTAACTGACCGCTACGGCGCCGGCCAAAGGTGCAGGATTTCTGTATCGAGTGAAACTCCGGCTGTCAGGTGAAACTCTCACCCGCCGAAACATCCCAATTTTTCCTTTCATTCTGCCAGACCGGCCTGGGCACTATCGTTGCAAATGCCGCATCGGTATTCGCAAAATCTTGTACTCAGAAAGAGGTTTTAGATGTCCCAGGTTCACATGCTTAAGAAATCCATCATGTTCGGCCTGCTCGTCATGGCCGCGACGTTCGTTACCACTGCCACAAATGCTGGTGCGCAAGAACTCTCTTACAGCGCAGCGACGAGGGAGAGAACCACCACAAGCGCCGCACAACGAAAGGTATTCGTTCGCTCGAAAGCTCTCTTGGTCAAAGCTTCGGTGGTGGAAGACAAGCTGATGAAGCGGTCTGAGTTCGCGCAGATGGGCCTGGTGTTGACGCGCGACCCGGCCGATGCCGACATCATTCTCGAGTTGCGTCACGACATCTTGACCAAGTATGTCTATTCCGCTGTGGACGCGCATACGCAAGTCGTTCTGGCGGGCGGAAAAGTGAGCTCGCTGGGTGGTACGGTTGCGGGCAAAGTCGCGAAGCGGTTTCTAAAGCAATTGGCGCAAGGCCATCCTTAAGACTTCGGCTTACGCGTCTTCAGGATCTCGTCGATCACTTTCTGGATTGCGGGTCTGAGACCGCTATCTAGTTTGAAGGCGCGATCGAAATCATCCTGAGCGGCTGTGTCTTTGCCCTGCATCAGAATGATCACTCCGCGGTTCGCGTAAGCTTTGGCGTTCTCCGGATTGATCTCGAGGACTCTGTTAAAATCAGCGATAGCTCTGTCGAAGTCGCCTTTAGCCCCGCGCAGAATGCCCCGCTCGAGGTAAGCGGCTTCATCGCGGGGCGCCAGTTCAATGTCTTTGGTTAGATCCGCAATCGCTCGGTCGAGGTCGCCCCTCGCCTTCCACACAAATGAACGATTGAAATAGGCGAGCGCACTCTGTGGGTTTAACTCCAGCGCCTTGTTGTAATCTGCGAGTGCGTTGTCGGCGTCGCCTTTCTGCATCCGCGCAAAACCGCGGCCGACAAACGCGCGCGCCTGCTGGGGATTCAATTCAATTGCGCGCGTAAAATCCGCAATCGCCGCATCATGATCACCCCTGTCGTCGAGCGCGATACCGCGGTTGTAATAGGCGTCGGCGTATTTCCCATTCAATTCGATTGCTTTGGTGTAGTCGGCAATCGCGCCATCGCGATCGCCCTTGTCCTTGCGCACGGCGCCACGGTCGAGGTAGGCCTCGGCGATCGGATTCAGTTGGATCGATTTCGTGAAGTCGCTGATTGCACCGTCCAGGTCTGAAACGCGCCGCCGAGCAAGGCCACGACTGAAGTAGGAGGCAGCATAGTTACGGTCGAGTTCAATCGCCCGGGTGAAGTCGGCGATTGCGCCATCCAGGTCGTTGGCATCCATCTTCACCGTACCACGTGCGATATAGTCGATGGCCGCACGACGGTTCTGCGCTTGCGCGGGAACAGTCGCGGCAAGAATCAGAGGAAGAATCAAAGTCACTTGAAATAGCGTCGTGCGTTTCATTGATTCAAGGCCACCACAATCTGCGCCGCGACCCGAGCGTTGTTTTCGAGTAACGCGATATTCGCGCGCAGTGTCGCGCCTTCGCTGCTCTGAGACATGTGGGCGAGGAGGAACGGAGTGAGATCGCGACCCGCGATCCGTTCGCGCTCTGCTTTGGCAATTGCATCGTCGAGCACGCGCTGCAACAGCGAGCTTTCGACTTCAGCCTCAACGGGCACCGGCACCGTGATTAGCAATGCTGACTCGATCTTCAACTCGTGTTGTGTTTTGAAAATTCGCGCTACTTCGTTAGGCGAGTCACAGCGAACATCAACCGGCAAACCGCTACTACGCGAATAGAACGCCGGCAGTTCGTCACAACCATAGCCGACGACGGTAACGCTGTGCGTCTCGAGCCATTCACGCGTTGCCGGCAAGTCGAGGACGATCTTTGCGCCAGAGCAAACGACAATCATGGGCGTACGCGCCAGTTCCGGAAGATCGGCCGAGACGTCCGGTAACGATCCGCGATGAACGCCGCCGATGCCGCCGGTCGCAAAAACTTTAATGCCAGCGCGATGCGCAATCCACATCGTCGCGGCCACAGTCGTCGCGCCATTCCAGCCACGCGCAACTGCGACAGCAATGTCTCGCGTGCTCAGTTTCTTCACGCCAGCATCATCGGCAATCAGCCGCCGTTGTCCGTCACTAAGGCCGACACATAACTTGCCATCGAGCACGGCGATCGTTGCCGGCGTCGCACCCTCTGCGCGCACAATCGCTTCGACTGCGACAGCCGTTTCCAGGTTCTGAGGGCGCGGCAATCCATGCGCGATGACCGTCGATTCGAGCGCAACGACCGCTCGATCTTGGGTAATGGCCGATTGAACGTCGGGGTTTATTTGCAGGCGCGTTTCCATCATTTATTCGAAAGCACGCAACTTACCCCACAAATCGCCGCCGATCCAGCAGATTTCTTGAGGTGGCACGCGCATCTTGCGCGTGAGTTCCACGGGCGAGACGCCCGTGCCACTCGCGCGATCCAGCAGATTTGGGAACTCGCGGGGTAACCAAAACGTGTGTAAGATCGTCTAACATGGCGACACAGTCGCTCTCCGTCTTTTCTCGAGGAAAAACCATGAAGAGTAATCGCATTATCCAATCCCTTTTTGTCGCTTGGGCAGTCTTGATCGTCACAATCGCCGCGATGGCGCAGGACACTACTACTCCTGACGCCGCGAAGGCACAGGAAGACAAAGCGAAGCTCGAAGCCAAAGCCGCAACGCTGCTTGACCAGGTTGTCGGTGAAGCGCAGGCGTTGAAGCTGCCGGAGAATCGCATTCGCGTGCAGATTATCGCCGGCGATTTGATGTGGGATCGGAGCGCCGCGCGCGCGCGCGGTTTTTTTAGCGACGCCGGTGGAGCGCTAAGTCAGTTGATGGTCGACGCCTCCGATCGTGACGACTATCAGACGGTCACGCGGCTTCGTCAGGAGTTGGTGCTGGCCGCGGGACGGCATGACGCTGAATTGGGTTATCAACTGCTGCGGCAGACGCAGCCACCCGCGAATGTAACTGCAAATGCCAATCGCCGACGCGGCGGAGGTCCGGGCGGATTTCCGGAAGTGGATAACCTCGAGCAGAACCTGCTCGCCGTCATCGCGAACACCGATCCGAAGGTTGCTTACCAGAAAGCTTCAGAGGCGCTCGACAAGGGTGAATATCCAACGTCGCTCGCGCGCGTGCTCGCGCAACTGCAAACGAAGGACCAGGAAGCTTTTAACAAGCTGACCGACAAAACTCTGAGCCGGCTGACTTCCGACAATCTCTTATCGAGCACGCAAGCCACCGGTCTCGCCATGAATTTGTTGCGCCCAGGTCCGCAAATCGCAACGACTACGACCTCATCAACCACCACCACGGCAACTGCAAGCAACGTAAACAATGTGCGCAACGTGCCGGTGCTGAATCAATCGGCGTATCACGATTTGTTGGATCATGTGGTCACAGCAGCGCTCAGTGCTACCCCGCGCACGAACGCGAATGGCGGCGGCGGTGGTCCGCGTCGCGCAACGGTCCGCACGGGAATGATGATAGGCGGTAATGGGTCAAGTCCGGTTGTGTTTAGTGACGATAATGACGACAGTCAACAGCAACCCGATCCCGCGCAAGTCCAGCAGAACAACGCGCGCAACATGCTGCGAAATTTGCAGGTACTGCTGACGCAGGTCGATCAAGTCCTGCCTGAGCGCAGTCAGGCGGTGCGACAGAAGTTGACGGACATGGGAATGAACAATCCAATGGCCGATTTTGCCAATCAGATGCGCAATGTAATGACGCAAGGCGATAGCGAGAGCCTGGCGGCAGCGGCGAGCAATGCGCCCGGACCGATTCAATCGGCGCTCTATCGACAAGCCGCGCAGAAGGCGATCGACGAAGGAAACCTCGATCGCGCTCAACAGATCGCCAACGATCATCTCGATGAAAATGGCAAGAACTCAATCACGCAAGCGATTGATTTCAAGAAGCTCGCCACAAATGTCTCGAACGACAAGTTGGCGGAAATCAGAACGAAACTCGCGGCACTACCCTCAGATGCCGATCGCATTAAGTACCTCGCCGACCTCGCGAGCGCCACGCAAAAAGATAATCCGAAGCTGGCGCTCAAATTTGCGGAAGATGCACGGGCGCTCGTTACGAAGCGCGCAACAGATTATCGCGACATGGAAAATCAACTGCGCGTCGCCGACCTGTTCGCGACGATCGATCCGAAGCGCAGCTTTGACGTGCTCGAGCCGGGCATTTCCCAACTTAACGAGTTGCTCGCCGCTGCTCAGGTGCTGAATGGTTTCGAAGTCGAGGTTTATCGCGACGGCGAATTGCCGCTCCAAGGGGGGAGCGAATTGGGTTCGATGATCTCGCGTTACGGGCAGGAACTCGCGTCACTGGCAAAGCTCGATTTCGAGCGCGCACAAATCACTGCCGATCGATTTCAGTTCGCTGAGCCGCGCCTGATGGCCAAACTTGCGATCGTCCAGGGAGCGTTCGGGGTGCGTCCGTCGCCGGGCGATAATCAGCGGTTCAATTTCAGGTTTCCGACGAGGTAAGCAAGCGGTTCTTTAAGGCAGGACAAAGGGCTGCCTTAGTGTTGGGCAACACCCTCAAGCATAAAATCAGTGATCGAGAACTTCTCAATAGGCACATAGGGTCGCACCCTGATAACTTTCTTACTCCATTTCTCCGGGTTGTGCTTATTGAAACTATCAACTCCTATCTTGCTCAGATAAAACTTATGCTGTCTGCATGTGAAAATAAACGTCTTGTTGTAATAGATCACGGAGCCGTATTCAATTGATATTTCAAAGCCGTCTTTAGTCTTCTTCGCCCCATTAAAACCAAAGCCATTGCGCTCCATGCCGGTGAGTAATTTTATGGTGTGCAAGACTCTGCCGTCCCTGACAACGTTCACCGAGTTAGTTCCCGGGACTGTCCCCTCTTCGACGCTGTACCCTTTCGGATCATCGCAACCCAAAGTTTTTGAGCCTTGGTCATCAGTGCTTGATCTATCAACATGAGACCCTCCTATCCTTCGCGCCTGAAGTTTTTCCGCCGCGATCCTCAGCAGCTCTTTCACCTGCTGATCCCAGTATTGCCAACCGTGCGCGCCGGGAAGTTCGCGAAACTCATGCGGGACTCTCTTCTCGGTTAATAGCGCCGCGAATCGTTCGTTCACGCCGAGAAAGAAATCTTCCGTGCCGCAATCAAAATAAAAGTAAGGAAGCGCCGCCGCGCGCGACGCAGACAATCCGCTTGCGATTTCAAAGATGTCGTTCAGCTTTCGCTGCGGCGAATCGCGCGCGCCAAACGCCGCAATCAAAGAATCATTAATCCCTTTGAACGCCTTCAGATCCTCTTCCGTCCAGGTCGTCGCGGCCAGCGCGCCGCTTAATGAACCCGCGAAGGCAAACGTGCCTGGCGACTTC
>Ga0163162_10008134_pt1 | contig 10234 bp, 8 predicted proteins | sample S55metaG_FD_115310 | JGI IMG/M metagenome (GOLD analysis project Ga0163162, IMG submission 115310) | Switchgrass rhizosphere microbial communities from Kellogg Biological Station, Michigan, USA - S5-5 metaG | ecosystem: Host-associated > Plants > Roots > Rhizosphere > Soil | place: USA: Michigan...
CAGTTCGGTAGGCTGCATGGCGAGCTCCCATCGTTGGATCGGAAGCTCCCAGCATCGCACCAGAAGCAAAACACGACATTCCTATCTTGCTCAAACACGACATTAGGATATTGCCCCTACAAACAAATTGTTGATAATTTATGTTATGTCAAATCAATAAAGCCAGCGCGACGTAATTACTAGCCGTCCGGCAAACCGTGAAATCTTCGAGTCAACCGCGAACTACACGGCCCTGGCACGGACGGCGCGCCAGACTGGTTACATGGAGCGTTCGAGCATGTCCCGATAATCCTCTGCCGATGCTTCGCGCGGATTTGTCTTGTGGCTGTGATCCTTCAACGCCCCGCTGATGATTCGCTCGAACATGTCGTGCGTGACGCCGAGTTCTGCAAGTCCCGAAGGCATGCCGAGCGTACGGCTCATCTCGCGGATCGACGGACCGACCTGATCGCCCGATTCAAGTTGCATCGCCTGCGCCAGACGGCCGAGCTTGGTTTCCTCCTTCACGCTCGCGGACTCGCTATTGAACGCGATCACAGCAGGCAGGAAAATGGCGTTGAGCGTGCCGTGATGCAGCCGCGGGTTGATGCCACCAAGCGAATGGCTCAGGCTGTGCACGCAGCCAAGTCCCTTCTGAAATGCAAGCGCGCCTTGCATCGATGCACTCATCATGTTCAGGCGTGCAACGCGATCATCGGGCTGACGCGTCGCACGTTCGATATGACGCCACGCACGCCACAACCCGTCGAGCGCGATACCGTCAGCAGGCGGATTGAACGCCGGTGCAAGGAAGGTTTCGATGCAATGCGCGATGGCGTCCATGCCGGTCGCCGCCGTCAACGCGGCGGGCAGCTTCATCGTCAATTCGGGATCGCAGATTGCGGATCTCGGCACGACATAGGGCGAGATCACGCCGACCTTGCGGCCATCGTCGAGAATCAGGATTGCGCCGCGCCCTACTTCGCTGCCGGTGCCGGCCGTGGTCGGGATCGCGATCAACGGCGCGGTTGCCGACGTAATGCGCGCGGCGCCCCCTTCAATGACCGCAAAGCTTTGCAGCGGCCCTTCGTGTGTGGCGCAAACCGCCACGCCCTTCGCGAGATCGATTGATGAACCACCGCCAATCGCGATGATCCCGTCGCATTCCGACTGCTTGAACAACGCGACGGCATCGCGTACCGCGCCTTCGTTCGGGTTTGGCGGCGTGCGGTCATAGAGGGGCACGGACGTACCCTGACCGAGCGCATCGAGCACTGTATCGACTATGCCAGCAGCCTTCACGCCTTGGTCAGTCACGATCAACGGACGACGAATGCCGATGCGCTCGCACTCGCTTTTGATGAGCTTGACGGCGCCGAAGTCGAACTGGATTTGCGTGATGTAATTGATGAGCGACATGGCAGTGAGCGAGCGTTATCCAAAGGGTTAACCAGAAAGACAGCAGAAAGACAGCGGTTGGATCAATCACCGTTCTGGTCACGCAGTATAGGCGTGGCACCCTGCACTGGATATTGACAAGATTTCATGTCGCTATCGCTTTTGCTCAAGTCTGCTCACCACGCCTTCAACCTGCGAATCGCGGCTCAGGCAAGCCTTTCACCCCAAGCCCGGTGATTGCAAACAAGCCGCCCTTGTCGCGCTCTTTTTGCGGAATGCCCCACATCGGGCGGCCCATGGTCGTGACGAAAAGGATGTCGAGATCCGGGCCGCCGAACATCACGCTCGTCAGGTTGCGAACGGGGAAAGGAACCACGCGGTCAAGCGTCCCGTCTGGCGCAAAACGCAGGATGCGGCCGCCGAACACGAGCGCCGACCAGACATAACCTTCGGCGTCGACGGTGGCGCCATCGAATGTGCCCGCCATGTCTCTCGCCGATGCAAACACGCGCCGGTTCGCAACCGCGCCCGTCTCGATGTCGTAGTCGTATGCATACATCTGGCGGTCGTAGGTGTCGGTGAAATAGAAAGTGCGGTTGTCCGGGCTCCAGCATGGACCGTTCGAGCAGCTGATACCGCCGTCAAGCCGAGTGACCTGACCGTTGGTATCAAGCCGGTACAAGGCCCCGCTGCGGCTCGACCGCTGGCCGCGATCGGCGTCGTAACGGTCGAAGTCGTAAGCCATGGTCCCTGCAATAAACCTTCCACGCCGGTCGACCTTGCCATCGTTGAAACGCGTTTCGGTGTCGTCGCTTTCCGGATCGGCGATCAGCTTGACCGTCTGCGCATCGAAGTCGTAGAAATGCAGGCCGTTGGCAAGCGCGACCACGGCGCCACCCTGCTCGCGCAACGCCATCGATCCAATGTGACGCGGCACGAAATAACGCTTGATGTCGCTGCCGTCGGCGCGGCAACTGCTGAGCTCGGCGGCCGTGCTGTCGATCCAGTACAAGCGCTGTTCCTTCACATCCCACAGCGGCCCTTCACCAAGATGATTGTTCGCATCGACAATCAGGCGCGTTTCGATCATGGTTGTCTCCTGTTTATTTATCGGACTACTTGGCGGACTTGGCTATCGCCCGGCGATGCGCAAGCAACGCCATCAGCCGCCGGTCACGCCATCGGCTACGGCTTTCTATTTCGTCACGCGGAAGGACATCGCGACGTTCAGCATCGAGCCGCGCGACGCTTTCGGGCGACCAGTCGAACGGCACGCTGTCCTTCGAAAACGATTGGTACATCGCGCCGTAGCGTGTCGCGTAATCCGTTACGCCACCGGGTGCATTCAGGTCGATAGTCTCGAACGGACCCATGAACGACCAGCGCAATCCGAGGCCGTCGCGCATCACGGTATCAAGGTCCGCGGCGCTCGCGTAGCCACGCGCGTAGAGGCTCAAGGCTTCATCGAGCAGGACACCTTGGAGCCGGTTCAACAGGAAACCGGGTATCTCGCGCGTCACGGTGACGGGTTGCTGACCGGCTTCTTCATAGATCGCGCGAGCGCGGGCAATCGTCTCGGGCGTGGTCCAGGGCGCGCCGCACAACTCCACGAGCGGCACGAGCGACGGCGGATTCACGGGATGCGCCACGAGACATCGCGCGCGACCGGGAAGGTCCTCGGTGAATGTTGAAGCGGGCAAGCCCGAAGTCGAACTTGCGAGCAGCGTGTCGGGACGCGTCAGCTTGTCGAGCTCGGCGAACAACGTGCGTTTCACATCCACGATTTCCGCGATGTTCTCCTGCACGAGATCGACGTCCTGCACTGCATCGGCAAGCTTTCCGCATGCACTGACACGAGTGACGATCTGCTCCACGGATTCATCGATCAGACCATATTCCTGGAGATCTGAGATGCTCTCGCGTATCGATGGAATCGCGCCATCGAGCATTGCGCCGTCGGCATCGTGAAGACGAACCTCAAACCCCGCGCGCGCAAACACGATGGCCCACGCGCGTCCAATGCGCCCCGATCCAATCACCGCAACGCGTTTGCTGCTCATAGTCGACTCCATTGAGTTCTCAAGCTTTCTTGTCGCGCAACGTGATCACCGCAGCCAGTACAACAAGCCCGTTGATGATGTCGCGCACAGCCGGCGGCACGGTCGTTCCCGCGAGCAACGTGCCGAGCGCGGTCAGCAACAACGCTCCGCCGAACACGCCGAGATAGTGGCCGCGTCCACCGGTAATCAAGGCGCCCCCAACCACCACCACCGCGATCGATGGCAACAGGTACGGGTCGCCCATGCCAAGGAACGCCTGGCTGCTGAAGCCGGCAAGCAACAGGCCTACCGCGGCAGAACACAAGCCCGAGAGGCAATACACGGCGATGAGCGTCGCGCCCACTCGCACGCCGGAGAGCTTGGCTGCAATGGACGAATTGCCGACCGCATAGACCCGCCGCCCAAAGGCCGTGCGATGCAGCAGCAACAACGCAAACGCGAGGAACAGCGGCACGCACCACGCGGCCAACGATAGCGGCCCGAAGCGGCCATTCGTGAAATTGCTCACTGCCGATGGCGCCCAGCCTTGCGGCGAGCCATTGCAATAGATCAGCGTGATGCCCTGCAGCAAGCCGTTGGCGGCAAGCGTCACGACGATCGGCGGCAAGCCGAGCACAACCACGCCAACGCCATTGAAGATGCCCACGAGCAAGCCTGCTCCGAGCACGAGCGGTACGGCCCAGATAGCGGCATCGTTGAGTCCATGTGTAAGCCCGGTGAGCAATACGCCTGACAAGGTGATGAGCCACGGCACGGAGAGATCGAGACCGCCAGTGAGAATTACGGCGCCCTGGCCCAGACCCAATATCGCGAGGAAGAGCGTGAGCGTCAGCAAGCTCGTGTAGAAGTTGGCGCTGGCAAGCACGCCTGGTCCATACACCACGCCGGTAATCGCGATGACGGCGAAAAAAAGCAAATACGCGGGCACTACGTATTTCACCCACTCGCGATTGCGTTCTATCCAGTCCGATACAGCATGGCCTTTGAGTTCGGTGTTTTCTATCGGACGGAAATGCTCGACTTCGAATTTCACCCGTCGCGCACCCGGATCATCCTTGGCGCGGGTTCCGGTCCGCCAGGCCGTGAGCCATCGGCTCGCGTACTGCGCGCAGTGATGCGCGGCCGATTGTTTGCCGATAGACGATCCCAGCACGGCCAGGATCAGGATCACCGCTTCGGCAATGGTCGTGAAAAACGCGGAGACGTTCAGCACGAGCAGGATGTTCACCGTGATCATCAGCGTCATGGCCGCGAACACCGTGCCGACACAACCACCGCGTCCGCCGCCCAGCCACGTTCCGCCGAGCACGACGGCGGTGAACATGGAAAGCAGCAACGGCCGGCCGACGAGCGGATCGGCAGAACCCGTCTGTGCCGATACATACAGGCCCGCCGCCGCGTAGAACATGCCGGCGAGCGCGTAGGTCGCGATCCGGTAACCGCGCACAGGCATGCCGTTCGAATACGCGCCGTCGGGATCGCTGCCGAGTGCGTAAAGACCCACACCAAAACGCGTGCGCTTGACGAAAGTCCACACCAGCAGCGCGATCACCAGCACGGCTGCTGACATGGGCACCTTGTCCTGAATCAGGTCAGATGTGATCAAGCCGCCAAACTGCTCGCCGATACTCCCTCCAGGCTTGTTCTGGATCAGCAGCGTGAGTCCCTGCACCATGAACATGGTTGCGAGCGTGACCACGATCGACTGCAGCCGGAACCAGGCGATCAACGCGCCGTTGATCAAGCCGATACCGCCGCCTATCGCGAGAATCAGTGCAACACCGCCCCATTGCTGAAGCGGCGTGCCTTGCACGAAATGCACGGCGAGCACGTTGGACAACGACACCACCGCCGACGCCGACAGATCGAACCCGCCGCTCAGCACGACGATGGTCTGTCCTATTGCAGCAAGCGCGAGCGTCGTGCTGCTGGAGATCACGGAGCCGACGTCGTACATGCCGACCGGCGTGGCCGACAACGACACCCACGCGATCAGCATCGCGAGGAGCGCGCCAATGGCGATGATCAGCCCGCGATAATGATCGATGCGCGCCCGCAAACCGACGTGCGCGCCTGGCCGCACGATCTCGCTATCGGGTGACGCAATTGCAATTTTCATGATCGACCTCTGGTTGCTTGATCCGACTCGCTGCGCGTTAGCTCGAAAGCATCTTGCGCATCACGTTCTCTTCGGTGAGCGCTTCACCCTCGAGCTCGGCCACATTGCGGCCGCGATACACCACGGTCACGCGATCGCACACGTTCACAAGCTCGGGTACATCGGTGGAATAGAACAGCACGGCGCCGCCGGCGGCCGCAAACGCGCGCATCAGCACGAAGATCTGATGCTTCGTCCCGACATCGATGCCGCGCGTCGGATCGAACATCAACCACACGCGGCTCTGCGTAAGCAACCATTTCGCCATCGCGATCTTCTGCTGATTGCCGCCGGAGAACGAAAGGCACGGTTTGTACACCGCGCGCGGGTTCACTTCCATTTGCGCGAGCGCACGCTTGATGGCCGCCTGTTCGCGCTTGCGGTCGATCAAACCGAAACGCGTAAAGCGCTTGATGACCGGCAACGAGACGTTCTCTCCGCCGGGAAGCCTCAGGAACAGGCCCTCGGTCTTGCGGTCTTCGGGCAGGAAACTCGTGGATATCCCTGCCTTCAACGAGTCCGCCGTCGAGGTCAGCGTGACCGGTTTTCCATCGACGAGAATCTGGCCCGCATCGATAAACTCCGCACCGAACAGCGCCTCGAAAATTTCGCGCTGCCCCATGCCCTGGAGCGCCGCGATGCCATGCACTTCGCCTGCCTTCAACGAAAGGTCGAAGTCGTTCACCACGGCGTCCACCTTGATGCCGCGCGCTTCCATCGCGGGTGTTTCGAGCACGGCGGGAGACGCGACCTTGGGCGGATATTTGGCTTCCATCGAGCGTCCGATGACAAGGCGGATGACCTCGTCGTCGGAGATGGCGGACGTTTCGAATGCGCCTACGTCGTGGCCATTCCTGTACACCGTCAGGCTGTCGCAGAACTCGCGCACTTCCTGCATGCGGTGCGTGATGAACACGAACGTCACGCCCCGCGCCTTCATCTCTTCGATACGGCGTGCAAGCCACGACACATCGCGGCCCGACAACGCCGAGGTGGGTTCGTCGAGCAACAGGACGTCCGGCTTGCGCACCAGCGCCTTCGCAATCTCGATCTTCTGGCGCACGGGCAAAGCCAGATCACGGATATACGCACCCGGACGTACATCGCCCAGTTCGAGCTTTTCGAGCCACTCTGCCGCCTGCCGTTGTGCTTCGCGCTGACGGATGCGGCCGAACCATCCAGTCGGTTCGTATGACATCAGCAAGTTCTGCGCGACCGTCAGATCGCGCACAAGCGTCATCTCCTGGAACGCGGTCTGCACACCCGCACGATGCGCGTCTTTCGGACCGCGCATGTTCACGCTCTGCCCCAGGATCGAAATGCTGCCTTCGTCCGGCTGCATCAATCCCGAGAGCAGCTTGACGGTCGTCGACTTGCCCGCGCCATTCTCGCCAAGCAGCGCGTGAACGGCGCCGCGCCTGACGCGAAAAGACGCGTTGTCCAGCGCGACGGTCGCGCCGAAGCGCTTGGTCACGTTCGACAGATCGATCGCCCAGCCGCCGTCCAATGCCTGTGAGTGGCTCTGCATGAAACGCTCCTTAGTCCGGCTTGCCGGTCAGCGCCGCGTTGAAACCAACCTCGCTCGTCTCCGACGAATAGATGTCGGCGAACCAGCCGGGCGGCACCTTGTCCGGCATGAACGCAGTACAGCCTGCTTTCAGTTCATCGATGGAACCTGTCTTGCACAGCTTGGATTCGGCCGTCAAAACCAGTGGCAGCTTGAGCGTCACGTGCGGCGGGAATTCCTTGCCTTCGAGCTTGCCAACCGCCATCTTCAGCGCCAGCGCGCCCGAGTACGGCGGCGACCCGTAAGAGATCGACCGATACCCGATCGAGCGATACGTGCCATCGCCCTTCACGGTTCCCGGCGGCAACATCTGCACGCGATGCCCGTTCGACGATTCACCCGCGCACGGTTTCACCTTGTCGTCGGCGATGCCGGCTTCGAGTTGCATGGACGCGGCCGTGAAACAGCCCACTTGCATCCACAAGCCGTCGATCTTGTCCCAGCTATTCGTCGCGAGGATCTTCGACAACTCCGTCTTCGCCGTCGCCTGGCTCCACATGCCCGTGCCTTCCGCGACGATCTTGATGCCCGGATACTTCGCGAACACCGCCTTTGCCGCTTCGGTACGCGCGCGATCCACCGACGTGCCCGGCACGCCATTGATCAGCACGATGTTGCCCTTGCCATTGATCGTCTTCGCGAGCCATTCCGCCGTGACGGTCCCGGCCTGCTTCTGGTCGATGGTCACGTTATGCGCGCACGGCTCGGTTACTTCGCCGTCGTACGCGGCCACGATCACGCCTTTCGAACATGCGTTCTTGATCGCGCGGTTCAACGCGGTCGGCGAGATTGGATAGATCACGATAGCCTTGGCGCCCGCCTGAACCATCGAATTGATCTGCTGGATCTGTTTTTGCGCGTCGGTGCCGGCAACCTGCACTTCGAGATCGACCTTGTCCTTCAGGCCCGGTGTTGCGGCCATGGCCTTGACCATGTTCGCAGCTTCGGTTTGCCAGTCGTTGCCGACATAGCTCATCGATAGAAATACCTTGTATTTCTCCGCGGCCGAGGCCTGTTGCGATACCGCCAGCGTCGCGAGCAACGCGGCCCCGAGCGCAAGGCGTGCCGCCCGACGGATGGTGTTCGTCAGCGTGTTCATGTCTTCCTCCGATCCTACGTATGGTTATTTATGCCTGTACTACTAACTTTCTACGTGCTTCAGACGTGCGCTTGCGGGTAGTTCAAGGCCTGCAGATCCCGCCACGACATTCGGGTCGTGACCGGGGATGACGAAGTCCGCGATTTGCCTGATTCGCCTGAGCGATGCGAGTTCGGCCGCGGTCTCATGAACGATCCCGACCGGCACGAGATCGACAATGTTTTCCATGCAACTGGCGCAATCGCCTGCGATCAGCACGACCCCGTCGGCGGTATCGACGGCAACCGACTGATGCCCCGGCGTGTGTCCAGGCGTCGGGATAACGCGTACACCCGGCGCAATATCGGTGATGCCATGCACGAACTGCCATTTGAAGTAAGCGAGTGGTTCGCGGCCTATCAGGAACTCCTGATAGAACGTGGCTTGCGTGGGCAACGGACGGCCTGCGTATTCCCACTCGCTCGCCTGCACAATAAAACGGGCGTTCTTGAAGAGCGTGTTACCGCCGGAATGGTCGTAATGCAAATGCGTGTTGATGACGATATCGACGTTGTCCGCGCTCCAGCCCACATACTCTTTCAACGCACGTTCGAGCCGTTCTTCCGGCGCCTGCTCGCACGGACACACGAAGCTCGATACCCAGCCCGGATCGTGGATGCCGGTATCGACGACGATCTTTTTATCGCCGCCGACAATCGCCGTCGACCAGACCGGCACCTTGATCTGCTGGCCGTAATACCGTCCATAGATCTGCGATGAACGATCGACGGTCAGCCAGCCTGTCGGCATGGCGACTACTTTGAGTTTCGGCACAGTCACAGTGATCTCCGCCGTCAAAGGTTGAAGGGATGCTTCAGAAGTTCGTGTTGTCCGCGCCCTTGAGTCCGAGCATGGCGCGCGCTTCGTCGGGCGTTGCAATGTCGAGCGAAAGGCCCTCTATCACCTGGCGGATTTTCACGACCTGCGCGGCGCTCGATTCGGCCAGCTTCCCTGCTTCAAGCCAAAGCGAATCCTCGAGCCCGACGCGCACGTTCGACCCTTGTGCAACGCCAAGTGTCGCAAGCGGAATCTGATGACGGCCCGCGCCGAGAATCGACCACACATAGTCGCTGCCAAACAGGCGGTCGGCGGTGCGGCGCATGTGCATCAGATCTTCCGGATGCGGCCCGATACCGCCCAGCAGGCCGAACACGCTCTGCACGAAGAACGGCGGTTTCGCGAGACCTCGATCAACGAAATGCGCAAGGTTGTAGAGGTGCGAAATGTCGTAGCACTCGTATTCGAAGCGGGTGCCGTTCGCGCCGCAAGACGTCAGGATGTATTCGATATCCTTGAACGTGTTCTTGAAGATCAGGTCGCGACTGTTGGCCAGATGCTGGCGCTCCCAGTCGTGCTTGAATTCCTTGAAGCGATCGAGCATCGGGTAAAGACCGAAGTTCATCGAACCCATGTTCAGCGATGCCACTTCCGGCTTGAAGTGATGTGCCGGCTTCAGGCGTTCCTCCACCGTCATGTGCGGACTGCCGCCGCTCGTGATGTTGATCACCGCGTCTGTTTCGGCCTTGATGCGCGGCAGGAATTGCTGAAATACAGCGGGGTCCTGCGTCGGCCGTCCGTCGACGGGGTCGCGTGCATGAAGGTGCAGGATGGCCGCACCTTCTTTTGCTGCGGCCAGCGCGGCATCGCCGATTTCCTGCGGCGTGACGGGCAGGTAGGGTGACATCGACGGAGTATGGATCGCGCCCGTGGGCGCGCACGTGATGATGACCTTGCGCTTGGTAGCCATTGCTTTCAGACCTCTTGACGATTGAGAGACGTGTTCAAAGCACTTCGACGTTGCCGCACACCGAGATGGCCTGCCCCGAAATACCGCTGCCGCCCGGCGAGCACAGGAACAATGCGGTTGCGGCGACCTCCTCCGGCGTGGTCATGCGGCGCAGCGAGATTTTTGCAAGGTAGTCCTTCTCCATGTC
>Ga0163162_10008138_pt1 | contig 10232 bp, 9 predicted proteins | sample S55metaG_FD_115310 | JGI IMG/M metagenome (GOLD analysis project Ga0163162, IMG submission 115310) | Switchgrass rhizosphere microbial communities from Kellogg Biological Station, Michigan, USA - S5-5 metaG | ecosystem: Host-associated > Plants > Roots > Rhizosphere > Soil | place: USA: Michigan...
ACCGCCGTGACCAAGTGAAAACGCCGCAGCGGAAAGCAGCTGACCTCGACGAAAGATCTTATCGACACGCGATGCTGAAAACCTGCGAAAGATCCAGTGCACGATAACCATCAACGAAAAACCCAGCACCATTCCGATCAGCGGGGAAAGCACGATGAACTTCAAAGTGCGAATCCAGACATCTGTTTTTAACAAACCGGAAATCCCGCCATGGGCTGCAATGCCTGCGCCAGCGTATCCACCGAGTAGCGCGTGTGAGCTAGATGTAGGAAGACCCAGGTACCAGGTAATGAGATTCCAGATGATTGCTCCAAGCAGTGCTGCAAACAGGACATACAGTCGAAGGTCCGACGGAATAATGTCCATCCGTACACCATCTCCGATTGCTTTAGCTACGCGGGTTCCGAATACGGCGAATGCAATGAAGTTGAAGAAAGCAGCCCATATGACAGCAAGCCCGGGCGACAGAACACGTGTTGAGACAACCGTGGCGATCGAGTTAGCTGCGTCGTGAAAACCATTGATGTAATCGAAAACCAGTGCGAGGAGCACGAGGATGATTACAAAGGCCAGGGTTGCAGTCATAGGAATTTCTGATTTCTGATTGCTGATTTCTGATTGTATTAGGTTGCTGATTATTGCCGAGTTCGACTGTCAATCGACAATCAGAAATCAGCAATCAGAAATTTCCTTAGGTGTGCTTGATAATGACACTCTCAATAATATTGGCGACGTTTTCACAGCGATCTACCGCCGCCTCCAGCTTCTCATAAACTTCCTTCCACTTCAGCACAAACAATGCATCATGCGAGTCGTGGAATAGTTCCGCGATGGCTGCGTGGTAGATATCGTCCCCTTCGTTTTCGAGTCGATGAATCTCGACGAGTCGTTGCGTGACGTTTTTGGGGCGCCTTAGGATCGCGACGATTTCTTTCAACTGCTCAGCCATGCGTTCGATGACATCGGCGAAGTCACGCGCGTAGTCTGTAATCTCTTTAACGTCGAAGATGATTATCGCCCGGGCCGCGTCGTCAATAAGATCTACGATGTCATCCAGTGCCGTCGACATCATGTAGATGTCTTCCCGGTCGAAGGGCGTGATGAAAGACTTGTTGAGACGAGTCGAAATGTTGTGAGTCAACTCATCGCAGGCGTGTTCCAGGCCCTTTATTCGTTGGGCGTACTCAGCGTAGTCGCGATTCTTGTCGGAAAGCATCTCCTTAAGTTCACGCGCCGCGGCGGAAATGTATAGGGTCATCTGCGCGAAGAGATCAAAGTACTGCTCCTCTTTTGGCAGAAGATTCAGAAAGCTCATATCTTTCGGCTGGCTCCAAGCTGGATTTAATCTGAAGAAGGCCGGACTATAACGTACAAGTGACGGACTTGCCAAACATCAGTCCCGTCGTATATCAAAGCGATCACATGACGACAAATTATTTCGCCGACGTTCGCGAACTCCTGAAACTCGAGTCAAACGCCATCGCACAGAGTGCCGACCGTTTGGACCCATCGCAAGTTGAACGAGTAGTTGATCTGCTTGCCAAATGTAAAGGCAAGGTTGTGATTCTGGGAGTTGGAAAGTCCGGGATCATCGCCCAGAAGATTGCCGCAACTATGACGAGCGTCGGCACGGCAGCGCTTTATCTTCATCCTTCGGACGCGCTACATGGCGGACTGGGAATCGTGCAACAGGAGGATGTCGTCATAGTGTTGAGTAACAGCGGTGAAACAGATGAAATAGTTGCGATGTTGCCTTACCTACAGAATCGCCATGTCAAGATTGTAGCGATTGTTGGGAATGTAAACTCGACATTGGCCCGCAAGGCTGAGGCCGTGCTTGACGCGTCAGTTGACCAGGAAGCTTGTCCATTGAACCTTGCGCCGACTACGAGTACGACCGTCGCGCTGGCGATTGGTGACGCACTGGCTGTGACATTGATGAAAGTCAAAGGGCTGACGACTGATGAGTTCGCAAACAATCATCCTGCCGGTCGTCTGGGAAAGAGGCTGACACTACGTGTGGCGGATTTGATGCATGGTGACTCTGAAAGCCCGACAATCGCGACCGGTTCTTCATGGGTAGAAGTTGTTCGGGCTATAAGCAAGGGTGGACTGGGGGCTGTATGTGTTGTCGATGGGGCGGGGAATTTGGCTGGCATCATTACTGATGGTGATCTGCGACGAGCGATCGAACAAACAACTCACGATGCATTGGGTCGACTCACGTGCGATGACTTCATGACTCGGAAGCCGACGGTTGCGACTCCGGAACTACTTGCATTTGATGCCCTGCAATTGATGGAAAATCGCCCGTCGCAGATCAGTGTATTACCTGTGGTTGATGTAGCGGGAAAATGCTTGGGATTGATCAGGGTGCACGATATTGTGAGGGGTGGCATTTAAAAGAAAACGAGTTTTGTTCTTTGAGCTTAGTGCTTTGATCTTTGTACTTTGTGCGAAGGAGAAGTAATACCAAGAACAAAGAACAAAGAACCAAGTTCAAAGAACCAAGTTCAAAGATCAAAGTTGAAACCACGGAGTTCAAACCTCAACCGCGTTGGAAGCACGCCGCATCGGCATATCAACAATATCCCACGCCGATCGAACCCGCAGCAGCTTACTCATCAATCCGGCGTGCATGATGTGACCGCTACGTTCCGCCACGACCTTGCCGAGTATGGGCATACCCAACAGCGCAAGGTCGCCGATGATGTCGAGGATCTTGTGGCGCACAAACTCATCGCGAAAACGTAATCCTGTTTTATTCAGCATACCTTCCGGCGTAAGCACAATTGCGTTTTCAAGTGAACCGCCTCGAATCAGATTTGCTCTCCTCAACGTTTCGATCTCATCGGTGAATCCGAATGTTCTGGCTGACGCGATTTCGCGACTGAAGGCGCCATCACTAAGTTCTACAGATAAACTCTGAACCCCAATCAATGGGTGCGTGAAATCGATCAGGCAATCGATCTGATACGTGTCGGCAGGTTCGACACTGATGCGCCGGTTACCCTGCTCGTAAGAGACTTTTTCGCGAACGAGCAACGCGCGTCGAGCAAGTGGCTGCTCGACAATCCCAGCGCTCTCAATGATCTCAGCAAAGTTTTCTGCTGAGCCATCCATGATCGGAATTTCAAGATTGTCTACTTCGATGAAAACGTTGTCGATACCCAGCCCACGCAGCGCAGCCAATAGATGTTCGACTGTCGACAGCATTACGCCCGTACGCATTAATGTAGTTGCGTATCCACAATGTGCAACTGATTCAACTGTTGCAGGTAGCTCAAAACCGCCGAGATCTGTCCGCCGGAAAACGTAACCTGTGTCGGGAGGCGCAGGTAGCAAACTGATGTGAACGGGGACTGCGGTATGGAGGCCTATACCGTCAGTTTCGACAGCTGAACGTAGCGTGGTCTGCTTGATCAAAGGGGCTCTACTCATTTGTAGCGACTAATTACGGGCAACATATGTGCCCGAGAAGAAGCGCGGAATTCCCCTCCGACCGCACTTATTGTGTGGTGTCGAAACAACAACCTAACAACTCTTTGGAGAGCTTTCGCCACAGTGTGGTGCCGGACAGGGCCGGCAAAAGTTTGAACAGATACCAGCGCTGGAGTAAACTCAGGGCCAAGTTAACGTATCGGAATGCGAACAGCCTTGGCGTTGTGTTTGAGAAAGGGCGCTTTCATCGCCACAGTCCGTGGTTGGAAAGAAACACCGCGCCAGCATTCCGAGCAGCAGAGAGTGACCTTCCTCGCGTCAACTCTCTTGGAGAAACCGTGATGCCAGACCTTGAGATAACGTGCTCCGAATGCAACACGCCGTTTACTTTTTCAGAACGTGAACAAGACTACTACCGGGAACGCAACCTGACTCATCCGAAGCGCTGTAAGCCATGTCGTGATGCGCGGCGAGCGAACTTCGGGGGTTCAAGGGGGCCAGGGGGCGAACGTCAACGATTTGAAATCACCTGTGATCAATGTGGAAAGACTGATTCAGTCCCGTTCAAGCCATCGACTGGTAGACCAGTTTTGTGCAGTGATTGTTTTAGTGCTAGTCGGGCGACGCAGCAAAGAACCTGAAGCCCAGTTTCTTTTGAAAGCAGCGGCCGAGATGATCAGCTGCTGAAAATCAAAACAAGACGAAACTCTCAGCGCGGTGGATTACGCGATTGATGGTAAAAAATGTCTCTAAATAGCTGATGAGTTACCAAACAATACAAGTTGAATCATATGGAGCTGTTTGTTTGTTGACGCTCAATCGCCCGGACAGGTTGAATGCTTTGACGGTCGAGGCGGCCCATGATCTTCAAAACGCAGTTCGCGAAGCGGTCGAGAAAGGCTCACGAGCAATAGTTGTCACCGGTGCGGGTCGCGCATTTTGTGCCGGCGGTGACATACGTGCGATGCAAGATGGCACAAGTCGTGAAGGTGGCTTCGAAGCGTTTTTCGACGAACTTTTGCGAGTTGTGAATGAGGCCATACTGCTGGTCCGACAGACGCCGGTGCCTTTTATCGCCGCGGTAAACGGCGTTGCCTCGGGCGGCGGCTGCAATCTGGCGCTCGCGTGCGATATTGTGATTGCCGCCGAGAATGCAAGATTCAACCAGGCATTCATAAAAATTGGGTTATCGCCTGATTGTGGTGGAACTTTTATCCTTCCTCGACTCGTAGGATGGAAGAGGGCCGCTGAGTTAATGTTTACAGGTGATATGTTGACTGCTCAAAACGCATTAGAAATGGGAATGATTAACGCCGTAACACCAGATGCGGAGCTAATGAGCCGCGCCATGTCGATGGCAGAGCGACTCGCCGCATCACCGACTGCGGCGATTGGTCAAATCAAAAAGCTGCTAGAAGCGAGTGCGGTCAATGACCAGCGTAGTCAACTTGAACTAGAACGAAAGGCACAGATTGAGTCAGGTAGAACCAAGGATTTTAGAGAAGGCGTTACAGCCTTTATAGAAAAGAGGCCGCCGCGATTTGTTGGGGGATAGACGTTCAACAGAACGATGAAGATCGCGAGCCGCCTGAGAAAACCCAGGCGGCTTTTTTGTTAAGGAGGGCCTTGGTCTTGGGCCTTGGGTCTTTTGGTCGAGTGGTTTATCAAAGCCAACAGATCCAAAGACCGAAGACCAAAGTCCGAAAGCTCATGGATTCACTAACCTACATGCAACTGCTCCGGCGCAACCGATCGTTTCGACGGTTGTGGACGGGACAAGTTATCTCTGAACTCGGCAACTGGTTCAACTTCATTGCCGCGCTTGGTGTAGTGCGCGTTGTTTCCCATTCGGCGGCCGAAGTCACGACAATCTTACTGATCGTCCGTCTGATACCGTTCACCTTATTCGCACCACTTGCCGGAGCGTTCGTTGATCGTTGGTCAAGACGCACTGTGATGATTGCGACTGACCTGCTTCGCCTGCTCGTGGCGCTTGGCTTTCTATTTGTGCGTAGACCGGAGCATCTATGGATTGCTTACACTTGCACTGCGCTGCTTTCGTTCTTCGGAGCGTTCTTTGAGGCAGCGAAGAATGCGGCAGTTCCTAACATCACCGGCGAACGAGACTTGCTCGCGGGTAACGCCCTGATGTTCTCATCTCGATTTCTTTTGATGTCTGTTGGTGCGGCACTTGGTGGGTGGACGTCAGCTGCTGTCGGTTACCAGGCTGCTTTCATCATTAACGCAGTCTCGTTTCTGGCGTCTGCATATTCGGTGTGGCTCGTGCCCGAGGAAGACACTCGTCAGTCGCAGGTGATCGACGTCACCAGGAAACGACATCGCGGCTACTGGCGCGATATCCGTGAAGGTTGGACCTACATTGTCCAACATCGTCCGGTGGCGACGATCATTGGGGCAAACATTTTATGGGCCACCGGGGGCGGCGCCATTAATCTGATTGCCGATCGTTTGGGTGCACTCGTATTCGCGGTTAAGAACCATTTGAGTCCTGACACAGGGGTTGCTGCCTTGTACTTTGCGGGCGGCTTAGGTTTGTTTGCGGGAATGATGGTAGCTCGCCGTGTTGGCGCGTATTTTGAGTTCAAAGGTCGCACGATCGGATTCATCGGTTGGAGTCTTCTGATTCAAGGGATCTTCTTCGCTTTGATGGGAGTCATGCCAAATATCTGGTTGGCCGGACTCATGCTGTTTATCTCTCGTGTGTTGTTGGGCGCTGAGTTCGCTGTTCAGGAAACACTCTTAATGAGATTGGTACCTGATCACTTGAGAGGCCGTGTCTCAACGACCGACCGCGCGAGCGAGATGTTAGTGTGGTCGCTGTCGACTCTTGTTGGCGGCTGGTCGCTGCAGGCTATCACTCCGCAAACCCTGACGATTTGGAGCGGCCTACTTTCAGGAACAGCAGGCATCGCCTGGTTGATTCTGTTTGGGTTGCAGATGGTGAGGTTACCTAAGCGTCTTACCGTCAGCGTTGAGTAGTCCGGTTTGCTGGGCCGCAGGTCCGGGCAGATATTGATTTGTCTACCCGGATCTACGGCTGAAAAATTCGTTTACATTACTCACACATAACTATTACACAGCGATTACAGCTTCTCGGCTGAAGCTTTGGTAGATTCGTTTGCGCGTCGCCAAACGCAATATTAAGTAGTTTTGGAGTGAGAATGCAGAATCAAATCAAGGCGAAATTAAATAGCGAGATAAATTGGAACACAGCGATCTTCCTGGGCCTCTTCCACGTGGGTGCGGTGGCGGCGTTTTTTGTTTTTAGTTGGAAGTGGCTCCTTATTTCCTTGGTCCTTAACTGGGTCGGAGGAAGTCTTGGCATTGGGGTCGGATTCCATCGACTGATGACTCATCGCGGATTTCAAACACCAAAACCTCTTGAATACTTCCTGACCGTTTGTGGCCTTTTGGCACTTCAAGGCGGAGCCATCAATTGGGTCGTTACCCATCGAATACATCACGCATTCACCGAGCGCCCAGGCGATCCACATTCACCACGTGATGGTCGTTGGTGGGCCCACATGGGTTGGATGCTAAGTGGCACTTCGCAACAACACGAGGACAGTGTGATGCGACGGTATGCTCCGGATCTGATGAAGGATCCGGTTCAGGTTTGGCTTAATCGGCTTTACTTCGTGCCGCTAACGCTTTCCGGCCTTGTGTTGTGGCTGATCGGTGGGTGGCAGGCGGTTCTGTGGTGCGTTTTCTTCCGAGTTACTTTTGGTTTGCATGCGACGTGGCTGGTGAATTCAGCCACTCACCTCTGGGGACGTCGACGGTTTGAAACTGCTGATGATTCGACGAATAGTTGGTGGGTCGCACTGTTAACCTTCGGCGAAGGATGGCACAACAATCATCATGCGTTTCCACGCGCCGCGCGTCATGGACTCAAGTGGTACGAGATTGATGTCAATTGGTACGCCATCAGGGTGTTGAAGGCTCTCGGACTTGCCAAGTCGATCACACTGATCACCAGTGCACAGCTTGCGACCAGCGCTGAGAATCGTTTTGAAAAAGCGGCGTAACCTTTCGAGTGAGGCGCCCTCCGCCGCTTTGTTACAACCTCTCGTTAATTCTCTAAGAACCACGAAAGCGGCGGAGGGCCGCTCCACTCCAAGATCGTCTGTCCTTGGTCCTGCCTAGTGCTCCTGCTAACTGTCCTTTAGAATCCAGTCATGAGGGTTAGAGGTCGTCGACGTAAATCGATAGCGTTCTTCATCACATTGGGCGCTTGTCTGGTTGCGCTCGCAATTGCCCTGAATGTCGGTTGGATTTTGCTTAACTGGCGAGAGGTGGCGCTCCTCGTACTGGGTATAGTTTTTTTTCTGGCAATCATCCTTGGCCTGGTTCTCAATACAACCTTCCTTATCCGCGAAATCCGCCGCAACGAACAGCACGACGCTTTTATCAACGCCGTCACCCATGAATTGAAGACTCCCATTGCCTCGATTCGGTTGTACCTTCAAACGCTCAAGACACGCGAGGTTGAGCCGGCGCAACGCGCCGAGTTCTACGACATCATGTTGGCGGATAGTGATCGCCTTCTCCAGACTGTCGAACAGGTTCTGCGTGCAGGGAGAACAGGTTTACGACGCCGGCGAATAACAACTTCAGTAATAAATCTCGGCGACATTGTTCGAGAGTGTCTCGAGATCACGCGCGTACGTTACGGCCTGAACGATACGCATCTTTTATATTTCGAGTCGCCGGAAGCTGAGAGTGCGAAGGTTTCGGGTGATGTCGATGAGCTCCGTGCTGCGTTCTCAAATCTTTTGGACAACGCAGTCAAATACTCGCACAAGGAAGTGTGCGTGTCCGTCTCCGTCTCGACTGTCGATGAAAAACGAGTCGCCGTTCGTGTGAGCGACAAAGGTATTGGAATTCCAAGCGCACAGTTGAAACGGATCTTCAAACGTTTCTATCGAGTACCCGGGAAGTTTATGGCGCGCGTTAAAGGAACAGGACTTGGATTATTTATTGTGCAGTCCGTCGTAAGAAAGCATGGGGGCCGAGTGTTCGCTGAAAGTAATGGCCTGGGACACGGCAGTACTTTTACGATTCAACTCCCAAGGGTTTAGTTATGAGTGGGATTCTGATCGTCGAAGACGAAAAGCACCTCGCAGATGGACTGCGTTACAACCTCGAAGCCGAGGGCTATAGCGTTGATGCAGTCGGCGACGCTGAGGCTGCGTTGGAACTGTTGAAGGAGCGACCACGCGAATACGATGTGATGGTCCTCGACGTAATGTTGCCGGGAATGGACGGGTTTACTTTTGCTGCCAACTTGCGAGCACAGGGTCAGTTTGTACCCATCTTGATGTTGACGGCGCGTGGCCAAGCCGAGGATGTCCTTCGCGGTTTTGAAGCCGGCGCTGACGATTACCTTCCAAAACCATTCGAGTTGTCGGTCTTGATTGCGCGGATACACGCGTTGCTGCGACGGCGGGAATGGTTGCGGAAGGATAAGCATGAGTGGGGCGGGGAGTCGGCCGACGATCGCACAATCGGCAGCGTGTTCCAGTTTGGTGGTAAAAAGATCGACTTCGAAGCGCTAGAACTTTACTCCGGCTCACACACAGTGCAGTTGACGTTGATGGAAGCGGAACTCTTGCGCTACCTGATCGAACACGACGGAAGAATTGTTTCTCGAAATGCAATTCTCGAGGAAGTCTGGGGACTTCGGGAGGATACCGACACGAGGGCAATCGACAACTTCATCGTTCGGCTGCGGAAGTACATTGAAGATGAGCCTTCGCGCCCAAAGCATCTTTTGACGGTCAGAGGAGTTGGCTACAAATTCGTTTCGAAGGTCGCAGAGTAGATCTGTTTGAAACCTCTTCGACTCCTCCGCGTCGGAATCAACGATTCCCTTTACACTAACTCTTAATATCGGAGCCGAAGCTGAAAAGCCACATTTTGTCGGGAGCGAGCTGGCAGACTAACTCGTAGCGACAATCAACGAGGCACGTACCCCGAGCAAATCAGAAAAGTCTTTTGAATAGACAGCCTGAACTCTACGCACCCTGCCAACCTTTTCCACGAGTTCCTCGGTTGAGATAAAACCATTCTCGGTGTGAACTATCGCCCATGCAGGTATGTGGGAGGCAGTCCTTAGGAGGTCTTCTACGAATCCAAGGTACTGCTGCTTACTCTGCACTCGCGAACCCAGCTTTGCGCCTTGCTCCCTTTCCAGGTCCAACCAAAAGTCGTCGTTGCCGCGCAGCCATTCTTCCCGCCAGGTGATTACCGGATCTCTCGCAACGGAAGTTTGAGTGATCGGAACTGGAAGCCTCAGGAACATGAGTTCGGTGTGGTGTCGTTCAGCAATGAAATCGCGGACATCCTGATTTGTGCATTTGTTGTGCAGCGTGTTGTCGGCGACATTTGGAAGACAGTCGAGCATCAGGCGAAAGGTGTCGGACAGTGCGAAGGGCTGACGCAACGATCGGGTTTCTTCATTGAATGACAGAACGTAATCTCCAACCATCATGCCCACTGTCAGTGCAAGGGCCCGCTTGAATGGGCTGAGTTGTTCGGCATTGAAGCGAACATTATCGAACCACCACGCGTCAACTTCATTGAACCATTTGAGTAAGCCTGAATTGTCGAGCTTGTCGCGCGGAACATAAGCGTCGTCCAGCAACGCCAGGAGATCCTCTTCACTCAGTTGTTCCCCATGATTCTCAACCACCGCGGTTGCTTTGGTGTACGACCAGATCATCGGATCATTTGAAGCGACCCGGACCTTCCAGTTCTTGAGTTGTAAG
>Ga0163162_10008139_pt1 | contig 10231 bp, 7 predicted proteins | sample S55metaG_FD_115310 | JGI IMG/M metagenome (GOLD analysis project Ga0163162, IMG submission 115310) | Switchgrass rhizosphere microbial communities from Kellogg Biological Station, Michigan, USA - S5-5 metaG | ecosystem: Host-associated > Plants > Roots > Rhizosphere > Soil | place: USA: Michigan...
CCAGCTTCCCCAATCGCTGATCTGAATCCGGCAGCGCCGTCAGAACTGCAGCGCATCGTGCGGCGCTGTCTGGCAAAAGATCCTGACGAGAGATATCAATCGATCAAGGAAGTCGCCATCGAGTTAAAAGAGCTGCGACGCGAGTTGGAAACCAAGGCCAGCTCTGTCACAACTGTGCCGACGCTGATCGCCAGTGAAGGTGCGCGCAGCACAGATAGCGGCTCAGCGATCGAGTCGACCATTGCCAGCTCTGGGTCGCTGCCACCGATTGTCTCGAGCGCTGAATACGTCGCGCAAGGCTTTAAGCGGCACAAACTCGCCTTCGCGATCGCGCTTGTGATCTTGTTTGCCGCTGTTGCGCTCTTCGTTTACTACTTGCGCGCTGGCAAAAGCGAAGTAGCCATCCACTCAATTGCAGTGTTGCCGTTTCAGAACAAGAACTCAGATGCCGACACGGATTACTTATCGGACGGGTTGGCCGACTCGCTCATTTACCGGCTTTCGCAATTGTCCAATCTTAAAGTCAGCCCCATGAGTTCCGTCATTAGATATAAGGGGAAGGACACGGAAATCCCTCAAATCGCAAAAGAACTTGAGGTTGATGCGGTCATGTCCGGACGTGTTTCTCAGCGCGGCGACAATCTGACGATCAATGTCGAACTGATAGATACGCGGACAAAGAAGCTGCTATGGGTTGAGCAATACGACCGCAAGATGACTGATCTGTTGGCTACACAGCGCGAGATCGCCACGGCAATAACGCAAAAGCTGCAATTAAATCTCATTGGTAGCGACGCAAAAGGAATCACAAAAAAGTACACGGACAACAACGAAGCATATCAACTCTACTTGAAAGGCCGTTACCACTTTGCCAAGCGAACGAAAGACGACATTCTGAAAGGCATAGACTATTTCCAGCGTGCGATAAAACTCGATCCGAAGTTCGCGTTGGCTTATGCGCGGATCTCAGACGCATACATGAGTATGCCGGCCTATCCGTACATGCCGCCGAAGGAGGCGTTTCCGCTTTCAAAAGCGGCAGCACTCCGAGCTGTAGAGATCGATCCTTCGCTGGCGGAGGGTCATACGTTTTTAGCTGTGACGCTGGCAATCTCCGATTGGAATTGGGCGGAAGCGGAGGTCGAGTTTAAACGCGGTATCGAACTTGATCCGAACAATGCCGCTGCACATTTTCGGTATGGACAGATCTACCTTGCCGATGTGGGCCGCATAGACGAAGGGATCGTGGAGGTGAAGCGAGCCCTTGAGCTGGAACCTCTCGACCTTAATATGGGAGCGAATCTTGCCTGGCTTTACATCTTCGCACGCAAGAACGATCTGGCCCTGGAACAAGCGAGAAAAGCTTACGAGATGGAACCGGCTTTCCCGGTTGCCCGCTGGATGCTGGGTGAAGCTTACGAATTAAACGGCATGCACGACGAATCGATAGCACTCAACGAGCAGATGTTGAAAACTGATCCGACGAGTCAGTATGCGCTCCAAGTTGCCGCTTTTTCCTACGCAAGGTCCGGCCGCCGACGAGAGGCAGAAGAAGTCGCACAGCGTTTAAAAGACCTGCGCAAAACACAGTATGTAATGTCTTACCGTGTTGCGAGTGCATATGCCGCGCTTGGCGACCTTGATCAAGCTTTTGCCGAGCTGGATAGGGCCTTCGCTGAACACGATTGGCAGTTGCAGCGAATAAAGGTTGACCCGCTCATGGATCCACTGCGCGACGACCCCAGGTTCAGGGAAATGATTAAGCGGCTGAATCTACCGGAATGAATTTGAATCAAGAACTCTCCCCCAATTTCCCTGCTATCCCTTGTTCGAGCGCGATGCGCATTAGAACGAGATCAGACCAGCGTCGGAATTTATTCGGTTCATGACGGAGATGAAAGCGCAGAATGAACTATACAAGCGCGAGTCCGGTGAGGGCGCAACGCGATGAAAACGACTTGACCAGCGGTGCACTAGCCCGACTGTCGAGGAGGGCTTCACTATCGCGACGTGCCCTTCTTGCCAGTCGGGCTACTGCACGGAATACAAAGGTGAGATTGAGCCGATCCCGAAAATGAAACGCTGCCCACATTGCAATCGCGTTGAGAGTGATGATGCACTTGTTTTCTGCCGCGCTGACGGTACGGCGCTGGTTAATGACTATTCACCGCTCAATAGCGAATCAGGAACAATGCAGTTTGGGTCGACCGCTCAGTCCAGTGAAGTTGGAACCAACATTCTTTCTCACGCGACTAACGCTGACGTGAGCCGTGGCACTGGGCCAACAACCGTGCTTTCTGTTCAGCAGGTAGGCTCGACAAGCTCGCTGTCCAAAACGAAGCGACGAAGAATTACTGTCTCAATCGTCGTCATTGCCGTCGTAGTGGTTGCCGCAACTACCGCCGTTGTCGTTAATTCCTACCTCTCACGGAAAAGCCGTAAGTCGATCGAATCAATCGCCGTAATGCCGTTCGTCAACGATGGCGGAAACGCCGAGGTTGAGTATCTATCCGACGGCATGACCGAAACACTGATTAGCAGTTTGTCGCAACTGCAGAACTTGAATGTCAGACCTCGGTCATCAGTGTTTCGTTTCAAAGGCAAGGAAACGGATCCGCAGACTATTGCCAAAGCGCTCAATGTTCAGGCGATTTTGAACGGACGTGTTACGCAGCGCGGACAGGACTTATTACTGTTTGTCGAGTTGGTTGATGTTGCGTTGGATAAAGTAGTGTGGAGTCAACAGTACAGTCGTAAGCAGACCGATCTGGTAGCGCTTCAAACCGACATCGCTCGTGATGTTTCAAATCGGCTCAAAATAAAACTCTCAGGATCTGACGAAGCGAAGGTAACCAAGACCTACACCACGAATCCGGATGCTTATCAACTCTATCTAAAGGGCAAATACTATTATTCCAAATACAACGCAGAGAGCTATCAGAAAGCAATCGACTATTACAAACAAGCGACCGAGCTAGACCCGAATTACGCTTTGGCCTACCTCGGAATTTCCGAGGCATACAACAACGCTTCTGATTGGTACTTGGCCCCAACTGAAGCCATGCCAAAGGCAAAAGCAGCCGTCCAAAGAGCAATCGAGCTCGATGACACAATTGCCGAAGCTCATCATACTTTGGGAATTTTGACATTCTGGTATGACTGGGATTGGGCAACCGCCGAAAGAGAAATGAGGCGAGCGGTCGATCTGGATCCCACGTACACAATAGATGGCTTGTACCTTGCTGCGATGGGAAAGCGTGAAGAAGCCATTCGCGCGGAGGAAATGACTAACCGACGTTCGCCGCTTGATCTTCAATTCGGCATGGATCTATCTGGGATATACGTGACTGCAGGCAGAGTAGATCAGGCAATTGAGCAATCTCGAAAAATTGTAGAACTCGATCCGAATTACTGGGGTGGTTATCAGGAATTGGGTCTGGCTCTGGTGCGAAAAAAACAATTTCCGGAAGCGATCGCGGCCCTGGAGAAGGCGCGTACTTTAGACAACAATCCCTCGGTTTCCGGTTACCTTGGTTTTGCGTATGCAACGGCAGGTAAGAAAGCGGAGGCGCAGCGAGTCATGGATGAACTAAAGGAATCGTCCAAACACCAATATGTACCGGCTTATAGTGTCGCCATCATCTACGCCGGACTTAACGACAAGGACCAGGCATTCGAGTGGCTCAACAAAGCATACGCTGATCGTTCCTTTTACATTGCCTTACTAAACTTCGAACAAACATTGGATAACCTTCGACCCGACCCACGATTTAAAGAATTGCTGAGACGCGCGAACCTGCCGGAGTGAGTTTAGCTTTGTTCCGTAAGGAGTTTATAGCTTGGAAGCCGAGAGCCTTCAGGCGCCTTCGGCGACATTTCATTTTGGTTGGCCCGGCTATGAACGTGTCGCTCCTATGGAGTGACAGCCAAGAGCAGATTTTATTCTGACCCAGTAAGTCTTTTATGAAACGCTGCCCGACATGTAATCGAGTTGAGAATGACGACACACTCGTTTTTTGTCGCGTAGATGGCGCACCTTTAGTCATCAATTCCTCCGAGCTTAATGGTGAGGTCGGTACAGCTAAGCTCGGTTCACCTTCTAGCCCAACCGAGATCGATACCGGCATTCTTCCTCACCTAGCCAATGCAGGTGTGAGTCGCGGTACTGGCCCGACAACTGTGCTTCCTCCGCCTTCAGTTACCACCGGTTCTTTGGCAAAACCGAAGCAACGAAAAACGACGATCGCGATTGTTGTGATAATCACTGCGTTAGCGGCGGCGATCTGCGCGGTAGTTGTTAATTCTTACCTCTCAAAGAAACACGAAAAAGCGATCCAATCGATCGCCGTGATGCCATTCGTCAATGCCAGCGGCAATGCGGATGTTGAGTATCTCTCGGACGGTATGACGGAGACGCTCATCAGTAGTCTGTCGCAACTGCCGAATCTGAGTGTAAAGGGAAGGTCCTCAGTGTTTCGCTACAAGGGCAAGGACACAGATACAAAAACGATTGGCAAAGAGTTGAACGTGCAGGCCATCTTAAACGGACGCTTGGTCGAGCGCGGTGATCAATTAACGTTGAGTTTGGAATTGCTCGACGCACAAACTGAGAACGTGATCTGGAGTGAGCAATACAATCGTAAACAAGCAGACCTTGTCAGCTTGCAAAGTGAGATTGCGCGCGATGTGTCGAAGAAGCTCAAGTCAAAACTTTCGGGTGCTGACGTTGCTAAAGTCGAAAAGAACTACACAATAAATCCAGAAGCCTATCAGCTTTATCTGAAAGGAAAGTTTTCTTGGAACAAGCGAACGAGCGAATCACTGAAACAAGCAGTTGATTTCTATAACCAGGCTATTGAGAAAGACCCAAACTATGCTCTTGCCTATTCGGGCTTGGCTGAAACGTACGTTCTCTTTTCTAGTTACGATGTTGCGCCAGCCAACGATAGTATGCCGCAGGCTAAAGCAGCAGCTCTACGGGCATTGAGCATCGACGACTCGCTTGCAGAAGCACACAATGCTCTCGGATTTTATCTTTCTAATTATGAATGGGATCGGGAAGGCTCCGAAAAGGAGTATCGCCGGGCAATAGAACTCAAACCTAATTACTCGACCGCCCATCATTGGCTTGGTGCTGACCTCTCCAATACGAAGCGATTTGATGACAGTCTCCTTGAATTGAGGCGCGCAGAGGAACTTGACCCACTGTCAGCGATCATCGGTACGAATCTTGGTGACTCACTCGTCTTTTCTCGCAAGTATGATGAGGCGATCACTCAATACAAGCGCACACTCGTGCGTAATCCAAATTTTGCTTATGCCCATCGGGCCCTGGGTTGGGTGTATGGATTAAAAGGAATGTATCCGGAAGCCATAGCAGAAACGCGCGCGGCGATGCAATTAGGAAATTTTGGAAACGGATTCTTGGGACTCTGGTTGGCGAAATCGGGTAATCGTGCTGAGGCGTTAAAGGTTCTCGAGGATCTAAAACGGGAAGCAACTGTGAAGTACATCCAGAACTATGATTTTGCACTTATCTACATTGGGCTTGGAGAAAAGGAAGAAGCATTGAACTATCTCGAAAAGCACATGTTGGCTCACGCAGAAACCGCTAGCTCCTTCGCAGTCGCTCCTGAGCTTGACGGTCTGCGCTCAGAGCCACGATTCAAAGAAATGTTGAAACGAATGAATCTGCCGGAGTAAAAATGTCCGGCAAGCTGAAGATGTTAGACCTTCAACCAACGAGCTAAAGCCACAGTTGAAAATTAACTTCTCATTCTCCTCACGCTTCGGCTTAGGGTTAAGGGCGACTCGGAAAAGTAGTTAACCGTCTCAACGGCAATGACAAACTTGTCTTTGCTCCGGAGGAGCAACATGTTTATAGCTTGAGAAACATGAACTTCGCGCTTCGTAGGAGCCCATGTGGTGTCATTTGATTCGTGTATTTGCACCTTGGAAAAATTGTTGGAGCGACTCATGGCACACCTACGGCGTGCGTCATCTTCCACTTCACTAGGCTATAAACATGTCGCTCCCCTGGAGCCAAGGCGCATGAGTCAAGTATGTGATTACTGTTTTAACGGTTTATCAAAGAAATCCTCGCTAGCTTTTGATCCCAGGCCAGGGGTCAATGAGAAGTTGAATTATGCAAGAGTCTCTTAAGCATGTCGGACACAGATAGAACATGAAACGTTGCCCCCAATGTAATCGCTTTGAGAACGATGAGGCCCTGGTTTTCTGCCGCATAGATGGCACGCCGCTGGTTACTGATTCCTCATCCACAGGCAGCGAGGCGGGTACGGCACAACTAAGTTCAAAGTCCGAAGGGAATGAATTCGGCACAAGCGTTCTCCCGCACACAACCAATGCAGACTTCAGTCGTAAAACCGGACCGACTACAGTTCTGGCCCAACCTACTCCAGCCACTAACGAGCTAACAAAACCAAGCCGACGAAGATCTCAGGTCCTGGCGGCGGTGGCGATCGTTCTTATCGTCGTTACCGTTGTTGGTTATTCCGTCTTCGTGAGGAGGAACCGCGCTATTGAATCCGTCGCGGTCTTGCCCTTTGAAAACAAGAGCGGGAATGCGGACTCGGAATATCTGTCGGATGGTCTGGCTGAATCGCTTATCTATCGTCTCTCGCAACTGCCTAATTTGAAGGTCAGCCCAACGAGTTCGGTCATGCGTTACAAAGGCACGACTACTGACGTGGTAAAAATCGGGAATGACCTTGGCGTTCAGGCGGTGATGTCAGGGCGGATGGTGCTGCGGGGTGAGAACATCACAATCAGCGTCGAACTAGTTGATATCAGAAGCAACGTTCTTATCTGGGGCGAGAAGTACGATCGTAAGATGTCGGAGTTGTTGGCCACGCAAAAAGAGATAGCTACCGAGATCACAAACAAGCTGCGACTGAAATTGTCAGGCGAGAGCGAGCAAAAGCTCACGAAGAAATACACCGATAATAATGAAGCCTATCAGCTTTATCTGAAAGGTCGCTTCTTCTGGAACAAACGCGACGAGGAAAATCTCAGAAAGGCGATCGAGGAATTCAAAGCGGCTGCTGACCAGGATCCGAATTTCGCGTTAGCTTATGTGGGTCTTGCGGATAGTTATGTGTTGCTGCCTTTTTATAGCAGCGCAACTTCGGCTGAGGTTACGCCGCCTGCCAAAGCTTACGCTGAACGCGCACTGGCAATAGATAGCTCGTTGGGTGAAGCTCACTCCTCCCTTGGCTACGTCGATAGGCTCTTATGGAATTGGACCGATGCGGAAAAGGAACTCAAACGAGGAATAGAGTTAAATCCAAACTACGCAACGGCTCATAAATGGTATGCCAATGTACTATTCGATCTGAGACGTTTTGACGAATCGCTGGCCGAGTTGAAACGCGCACAGGAACTTGAGCCCTTGTCACTGATCATTAGCGCGAACCTCGCCGAAAACTATTTACAGAGTGGCGATCTCAACGCAGCCGCCGCTCAATGCCAGCGGGCAATCGACCTTGAGCCGAATTGGTACTACGCACACCTCCTTCTCAGTTTGATCTATCTTCAACAAGGTCGAAATCCCGAGGCGTTGTCGGAGGCGGAAAAGAGCGTTGAGTTATCAAAACGCTTAGGCACTTCCCTCACCTTTCTCGGCGTTGTTTACGTTCAAACTGGCAGGCGCGCTGATGCGGAGGCGGTGCTAAAGGAATTGAAACAGAAGTACACCGACCACAAAGCGAACGGCTATGACATCGCCAGGATCTATGCCGCAATGGGTGATAAGGACCAAGCCTTCGAGTGGTTGGAAAAGGATTTCCAATCTCGTAATGCGACAATGCCGGATTTCTTATCTATGCCACCTCTGACCTCTTTGCATGACGACCCACGCTTCAAGGATCTGGTAAAGCGCCTCGGTTTGCCGTGGCAGTAGCCCGACCGTCAGGGAGGGCCTCAACAACCGACACCGCAGCCCTCCTTGACAGTCGGGCTACTGCCCAGAGACTACTGTGCCGCTAGCTACAGTTTCAGTCATCAAAGCTCGGTAGGTCATCACCTTGACCATTCAATACATAGTCAATCGCTCTTTCCACATGTTTTTCCTTCCACAGATACGGTGTACTCCCATGCCTTGACCACGGCTTGACGTCGCGAGTGAGCAACGCCTTTTCACGGAGTTTTCGTGTCGCATAGGCTTGGAAAGCTTGGAGTATCGGCTCTGGCTTCACCTGGGCTGACACGACAGTGTGCACATGCTGTGTCCTAACGTTGATCGCCAACAGTTGATAGCCTCGATTGTCACACACTTCACGAATAGCCTTTTCCACTACCGGTCGTTGATATGTGTCGAGCGTCACTGGTGGGTGCCTCAACAGTTTTCGCTCCGCGCGCTGCAAACACGCGTTAGGAGCGATGCGCGGAGTGCCATACTTGTTCTGTTTGCGATCGACGGACCAACGTTCGTCGCCATGTAGCCAGGTTCCGTATGTGCGAAAGGAGATGAAGTACGCGAGCGGAAATTCGTTATCGTCAAAATCTCTAACCATGGACGTGAGGTGTCCTTTTCTTTGTGAGGTTCTATCGGTATCGGCATCATCGCGATGCCTATGCACTTGTAGCGACGTCTTGTATCGGGGCAGTAGCCCGACTGTCAAGGAGGGCTCAACTATCGATACCGGAGCCCTCCTTAACAGTCGGGCTACTGCCCCGATACAGCTTTGCTTACTACACTGAGAGAGAAGCGTAATACATTTGCTCCTTGACTTACATTGAACCCAACGGCACACTTCACCAATACTCTCAGACAGGAGCAGTCAAAGTGGAAACAACAGCGACGTCGAAAGGTCAAATCGTAATTCCCTCTTCCCTGCGCCGAAAGCTTGGAATCAAAGAGGGCACACGAATCCAAATTGAGCTGGATGAGGATTCCGGCGAGATCATCCTTAAGCCAATTACCAGGGAGCATGTTCACAGCCTGCGAGGCAAGTTCAAAGGCAAAGGGCTATTGAAAGCTTTGATGGCGGAGAAGAAAAAGGAACGAGCGCTCTGATGCCGCGAAAACCAAAAGCCATCGTTTTAGACTCCTGGGCCGTAATTGCCTATCTCGAAGACGAGCCGGCTGCGGAACACATCGCTGATGTAATTGCCGATGCACACGACGACGGCATACCTCTGTTTATGTGCGTCGTTAACGCTGGAGAAGTTTGGTACATCATCGCGCGCGAGGCGTCAGTGAGTGACGCAGACCGCAGCATTAAGGAGTTACGCCAACTTGGTATTGAGTTCGTCGATGCCGATTGGACACTTGCACACGAGGCGGGAGGCTTCAAGTCGAAACACAAAATGTCATATGCCGATTGCTTCGCGGCCGCGTTGGCAAAGCAGAAGAAAGCCCTGTTGTTGACTGGTGATCCGGAATTCAAGCGTGTAGAAACTCAAATAACCATTGATTGGCTCTAGCTTAGAATTACGGCCTTACTCAACTCATGGGGCTGTCACCTCAATCCATCACACACTAAATTGCTTTCCGACGGCCAACGGAACCAACTCACCACCAAAGACTGTCGACATAGCACTCAAAGCTCGCCAACCAGTGCAGTGACCAGGTGCGATAAGCTGTAGATCAAGCTGCCGCAAATCGGCGACGGTTTGTGGAATGATCTTTTCCGTTGCGCCTGATAGATGCAGTCCTCCGATAACACCATACAGATCGACTTCCGGAAACACAGTGCGCGCATGCATCAGTACGTTGACCAAACCTGCGTGCGAACATGCGGAAAAGACCACCTGCCCCTTGTCCTTAACATGAACGGAAATAAATCTCTCGTCCAGAATCAGTGGGTCCGGCTCCCAACCTTGCCCATCACTCGCGCGACGAACGTGCCCCGGGAATCCAGTTTCATATGCATTGCGACGCGGAATTTCACCGCTGAGATAAAAAGTCCCGTCTGCAATGAACTGCGGCTCTTCAGTGTTGACGACTTTCGCACCCGCCTGCGCAAGTTGGTCCACGGAAGGTACCTGCTCGAATCTAATTAACTCTCCGTCCGGTTTTTGTAGCGCGCGTTCCGCAAACATACCCGGATGCACATAGCACTCAACTGCCGACCCTGTCACCGCCTCGTCCTGTCTTTTCGAGATCCCCTCTATCGCAGAAACAAGACCACCAGCATGATCCCAATGGCCGTGTGAAAGTACGACCGCCTCGACTTCCGATAAGTCCACTCCAAGGATCTTCGCATTA
>Ga0163162_10008141_pt1 | contig 10231 bp, 9 predicted proteins | sample S55metaG_FD_115310 | JGI IMG/M metagenome (GOLD analysis project Ga0163162, IMG submission 115310) | Switchgrass rhizosphere microbial communities from Kellogg Biological Station, Michigan, USA - S5-5 metaG | ecosystem: Host-associated > Plants > Roots > Rhizosphere > Soil | place: USA: Michigan...
GAGGTTGACGCGGATGTCGGTGATCTCGCGGAACTGGCTGACCGTCATGGTCGGTACGCGAAGGACCCGGTTCGGCATCAGCTCAAGCGCTTTCTCCGACAACAATCGGTTCACCGCCTCGCGGACAGGCATCACGCTCACGCCGAGGCTCTGCGCAATCGTTCGCAGCGACAACTGTTCGCCAGGCATCACGCGCCCGCCCATCAGCAGTTCGCTCAGCTGCTTGTAGACATCTCCGCTCAAGGTCTGGCGGGTGACGGGGGTGACGAGGCTCGAAAGGTCCATGCGCAAAGTATAGGACGAAACGTATTGACTGTGATCTCTTAGCACAGACGCGTGAATCTCGAGGACGCGGCGGGTCAACCTAGGGCTTACCCTATTCCATATCTGTGATCACAGCAATTATGATCACGATGAGTCGGGACACATCATGCGACCGACTCGCGTCGCGCTCGATCCTGTTCGGCCTCGTCGTGCTGGCGGCCGTCGTCGGGCTGCGCGAGCGCCGTCGTTGGAGTGGGCGGCCCGCCGATTCCATCTACAAGTTAAAGGAGACACTCATGCGCATTGAAGTCCTGGTTGATGTGAAGACGACGCTGGGCGAGGGTCCCGTTTGGGACGTGCAGGACCAGCGCCTGTATTGGATCGATAGTTTCGGCTGCCGGGTCTTCCGCTGCACCGCCGACGGGCGCGAGATTCGCGCCTGGGACGTGCCCGAGAAGATCGGCTCGATGGCTCTTCGACGGGGCGGCGGTGCGGTGGTGTCGCTGGCGACCGGATTCCACTTCCTCGACTTCGAGACCGGCGATACCACGCTGATCGTGAACCCCGAGCCAGACAAGCCGGACAATCGGCTGAACGACGGAAAGGTCGATCAGCGCGGACGCTTCATCGCTGGGAGCATGGACACCCAGGAAGCGGGTCCGAACGGTTCGCTCTATCGCCTCGATCCTGATCTTTCATTGCATCGACTCGATGACGGCATCATCGTCTCCAATGGCCCCTGCTGGAGCCCGGACGGAAAGACCTTCTATTTTTCCGACACCTGGTCGGATGAGATCTGGGCCTACGACTACGACCTGGAGACGGGCAACGTGGCAAACCGCCGCACGTTCACCAAGCTCGGAATGTCTCCCGGCTGCGCGACGGATGGTTCGACGGTGGATGCCGAAGGCTTTGTCTGGAACGCGCAATGCTACGTTGGCAAGCTCTGTCGCTATGCACCTGATGGCTCGCTCGACCGGGTGATCGAGATGCCTGTCAAGAAGGTCACGAGTGTTAGCTTCGGCGGGCCGAGTCTCGACATCCTCTTCGTGACTTCGATGGCCCGGCCACCGCTGCCTCGATTCCCTGGCGACGGTGTTCAACGCGGCAGCCTGTTCGCGATTCACGCCCTCGGCATCAAGGGCTTGCCCGAGCCACGCTTCGGTGGCTGAGCGATGGCTCCAAACGAAGGACACCCCGTGACTGCACTGCTTTCGGGCCGACGCGCTTTGATCACGGCAGGCGCCAGCGGCATCGGACTTGCGATTGCGGTCGCTTTCCACGAGGCCGGCGCACAGGTCGTGATCTGCGATGTCGACGAGGCGGCGATGGCCCGAGCACGCCAGGAGCACCCGGACTGGGCCGTCGTGAACTGCGACGTCTCCGAGCGCGATCAGGTGGATGACCTTTTCGCGGCGATGGCCGAGCGTCATGGCGATCGGTTGGACATTCTGGTCAACAACGCTGGCGTTGCCGGGCCCACCGGTGGAATCGAGACGGTTCCACCTGACGAATGGGATCGGACGATTGCAATCAATCTGAGTGGCGTCTTCCTGGTCACGCGTCGCGCGGTGCCGCTGTTGAGAGCGGCAGGAGGTGGCGCCATCATCAACATCTCGTCGGCCGCCGGCAAACTGGGTTTTCCCCTGCGCACAGCGTACTCGGCGAGCAAGTTCGGCGTCATTGGCCTGACGGAGACCTTGGCGATGGAACTCGGCGTGGACCGGATCCGCGTGAACGCCATTCTGCCCGGCGTGGTTGCCGGAGAGCGGCAGGACCGCGTGCTCGCCATCAAGGCGAAGGCCAACGGCATCAGCCTCGAAGAACAGCAGCAGCGTGCCGTCGCGCGCGTGTCGATGCGAACGATGGTGCAAGCGCAGGACATCGCCCAAGCTGCACTCTATCTGGCAGGCCCTGCCGGCCGATACGTCAGCGGAGAGAGATTGAGTGTTGGCGGCAACGTCGAGTCGATGTCTTGAACTCACCGAAATGCCCGACCGGGCCTTTTTCACCTTGAACCTTTACTCACCTGGAGCACAGCATGACCCTGACAACCCCTCTCGTTGGTGCCGGTAGTGGCGCCTTCAACGCGCCCCCGGCACCTCCATGCCTGCGCTCGGTCGATTCCGGGCTGGAGGGATCGAAGTGAACGCACAAGCCACCTCTCATCAATCTTCACAGCCGGTCGCTGTAGTCGGTGCAGGCTTGATCGGTCGGGCCTGGGCCATCGTGTTCGCGCGCGGCGGTCATCCGGTGCGTCTGCATGACGCGGATGCAGCCACGATGGCCGGGAGCCTGGCCTACATCGGCGAGCGCCTCGAGGAACTGGAGGCATTCGGGCTGCTCGACGACCCGGCAGAGGTCGTGCTGGCGCGAATCCGCTGCGAGCCGAATCTGGTCGACGCGCTGCGCGACGTGGTGATGGTGCAGGAGAACATTCGCGAAACGGTCGAGGCCAAGAAGGCCATCTTCGCGCAGTTGGATGCGCTTACCCCGCCAGAGGCGATATTGGCAAGCTCCACGTCATGGCTGCCGGCATCCACCTTCACTGCCGACTTGGCTGGCCGCGGGCGTTGCCTGGTGGGTCATCCAACGAATCCGCCGTACCTCGTCCCGCTGGTCGAGCTCTGCCCGGCGCCGTGGACAGATCCCAAAGCGATGGAGCGCGCGCATGCGCTTTACGAGGCAGCCGGCCAAACGCCTGTGACGCTTGCGCGCGAGATCCATGGCTTTCTCCTCAACCGGGTTCAAGCCGCCGTGCTGAACGAGTGCTTCAGCCTGTTCGAGCAGGGCCTCGCAAGCTCCGATGACATCGACAAGGTGCTCAAGGACGGCCTCGCCTTGCGCTGGTCCTTCATGGGTCCTTTCGAGACGATCGATCTCAACGCCCCGGCGGGCGTCACGGACTACGCGAAGCGCTACGGCCAGCAGAACCGCGAGACAGTGGTCGACGTCCAGCCCTTTGGTTGGGGCGACGATACGCTCGCGCGGGTCGATGCAGAACGCCGCAAGCAACTGGATATCGCCGACATCGGCACCCGTTCGGCCTGGCGCGACCGCCGGCTGATGGCCCTGGCCGCGCACAAGCGCCAGGCACCGACCCACTGATCACATTCAACTCTCCTGGAGAACCGCATGCCCCGCAAAGTCATCATCACCTGTGCCGTCACCGGTGCCATCCACACGCCGTCGATGTCGCCTTATCTGCCGGTCACCCCTGAAGAGATCACCAAGTCGGCCATCGGTGCGGCCGAAGCCGGCGCCGCCATCGTGCACCTTCATGCACGCGATCCGGTCGATGGAAGCCCTTCGCAGGATCCGGCACTCTTCAGGCAGTTCTTGCCGCAGATCAAGGCCGCGAGCGACGTGGTCATCAATTTGACGACTGGCGGCGCGCCAACGATGAAGCTGGAAGACCGACTGCGCCCCGCGCACGAGTTCAAGCCGGAGGTCGCGTCCCTGAACATGGGGTCGATGAACATGGGCCTGTACCCCATGCTCGCCCGCTTCAAGGAGTTCAAGCATGCGTGGGAGGAGCCGTACCTGTCCGGCAGCCATGACCGCATCTTCAAGAACACCTTCACGGACATCGCGCACATCCTCCAGTCGTGCAGCGATAACGGCACGCGCTTCGAGATCGAGTGCTACGACATCGGTCACCTCTACACGGCCGCGCACTTTATCGAGCGTGGCCTGATCAAGCCACCTTTCCTCATTCAGTCGGTCTTCGGCATCCTCGGGGGCATCGGTTCACACCCGGAAGATGTGCTTCACATGCGTCGCACGGCCGACCGCTTGTTCGGCGACGCCTACCAGTGGTCGGTGCTTCCGGCGGGGCGAAATCAGATGCCTATCGGCGCGCAGTCGGCCGCCATGGGCGGACATGTCCGAGTCGGCCTGGAGGATTCCTTGTGGGATGGCCCGGGCCAGTTGGCGAAGACCAACGCCGACCAGGTGCTGCGCATGCGCCGCATTCTCGAGGGCCTCTCACTGGACGTGGCGACCCCCGACGATGCCCGGGAGATCCTTCAACTCAAGGGCGGCGACAACGTCAATTTCTAGCCGCGGTGAATGCCGCGCGCGCTTCGGACCGGCTTCGGGGCGCTGGCGGCCGCTGTGGATGGTAGATGACAGGCCTCGCCACGCTTTTGCTGGACCGGCTCAGCGATTCGCGATGTGGGGGGCACTGTCTTCGGGGTCATCGGAGGCTGCAGTTCACGAATGGAGTTTTCGAATGGACGCTATCAAAACAGACGCACCGGTGCAGAAGGAAAAGGTGGGTCATTTCGGTGTTTTGACCCTGAATCGGCCGGCAAGCCTCAACGCGTTGGATTTGGATATGGTGCGGCTCTTCTCGGAGGCGCTTGAGGCCTGGGCAAAGGACAGTTCCGTGGTCGCGGTTGTCGTCAAGGGGGCAGGGAGGCCCGGCAAGGCCCCTGCGTTTTGCGCGGGGGGAGACATCCGCTTTCAGCGCAATTCAGCGTTGGCGAATGATCCGGTTCTCGGCACATTCTTCGATGAGGAATACCGGCTCAATCACCTCATCCACTGCTACCCCAAGCCGTACATCGCGCTGATGGATGGCATCGTCATGGGGGGCGGGATGGGCCTGAGTCAACGCGCCTCTTTGCGGATCGTGACTGAGAGTTCGACGCTCGCCATGCCGGAGACGAAGATCGGGCTGTTTCCCGATGTCGGTGGGGGGTGGTTCTTGTCGCGCTGCCCAGGGCGCATCGGTGAATATTTGGCCATCACCGGCCAGTCCGTCAATGCCGCGGACGCGATCATGTGCGGTCTGGCGGACATCCAGGTGCCTTCCGACAAGCTGGTTGAACTGACTTCGGCGTTCACCCGGCTGGAAGACGCCTCCGCGATCGACCGGGCGGCTCGAGCTGCTGCTATTGAGGCCGGGCCGTCCAAACTCGGCTCCCTCCAGTCGGAGATCGATGAGCACTTCGCCCATGCCAACATGCTCGGCATCGTTGCCTCGCTTTCACGAGACTGCCGTCCCTTCGCGCGCGAAACGCTTGCGGCCATCGGTCAAAACTCGCCTTTGATGATGAGTGTCGCTCTGGAGCAGCTGCGTCGCGCAAGATCCTTGACGTTCTCTGACGAGCTTCGCACCGAGCGGGCACTGATTCACAACAGTTTCCACATGCGTCCGGGCGTAGCCGCTGAACCAGTGGAGGGCATACGAGCCCTGGTCGTGGACAAGGATCGCAACCCTCGCTGGAACCCCCAAAGGCTGGAGGACGTCACTGGGGAAGCCGTCCAGGAGTACTTCAAGAGCCCCTGGACGGCTTCGACTCATCCGCTCGCTCAGCTGGTGGGTTGAGCCTCGGTTATTCCTTCGAAAGGCGCTTGATCGAATTCAGGGTAATCCCTGATCTGAAACTGTGATCACACATATATAATCACAACATTGGGCCAAGTCTCCTTGGTTGCATCACTAACCGCAGCTGAATTTGATCCAGGAAAGAATTCATATGAGCCACGATTCCCTCGCCTTCAAGCTTCACTCGAATGACAACGTGGCAATCGCGCGCAATGCCATCGCCAAAGGAACCGTCCTCGCCGAGTTCGCGAATCTGGTCGTGACGGCAGACGTGCCTGCAGCTCACAAACTGGCATTGGCACCGGTCGGCCTCGGCGAACCGGTGCTGCGCTACGGCCAGATCATCGGCTTCACCACCCAGCCCATCGAGCCTGGTGAGCACGTCCACACGCACAACCTGGCCATGGGATCATTCGAGCGCGACTACGCATTCGGTGAAGACGCGAGAGTGCCGGTTCCGCCGGCAAGGCCTGCGACGTTCAAGGGCTTCGTGCGTGCTGATGGCCGTGTGGCGACGCGCAACTACATTGGGGTTGTCAGCACCGTGAACTGCTCCGCCACGGTGACGAAGCTGGTGGTCGAGCACTTTTCCAAGAGTGATGCGCTGAAGGACTATCCGTTCGTCGACGGAGTCGTTCCCATTACCCACAGCTTCGGATGCTGCATCGAGCACAATGGAACCGGGGTGCAGCAGTTGCGCAGGACGCTGGGCGGCTTCGTGAAGCACGCCAACTTCGCCGGTGTGGTTGTCATCGGCTTGGGTTGCGAGGCCAACCAGATGGGCGCGATGTTCATGTCCGAGGGCATCGAGACCGGCAAGTTGATCGCGCCTCTTGTGATTCAGGAAAAGGGCGGTACGCGCAAGACGGTAGCAGCCGCCATCGCCGCCGTGGAGGCGATGCTGCCGGTGGCCAACCAATGCCGTCGGGAAGACGTGTCTGCCGCTCACCTGACGGTGGCGCTGCAATGCGGGGGCTCCGACGGCTACTCGGGAATCACGGCGAACCCTGCGCTTGGCATGGCGGTCGACCTCCTGGTCGCGCAAGGGGGAACTGCCATCCTGAGCGAAACCCCCGAGATCTACGGCGCCGAACACCTTCTGACGCGACGGGCCGTGAACCGTGAGGTAGGGCAGGGCATCGTTGATCTGATCAAGTGGTGGGAGGACTACGCGGACCGGGAAAAGGGCAGCATCGACAACAACCCGACACCGGGCAACAAGTCCGGTGGGTTGACCACGATTCTCGAGAAGTCTTTGGGCGCGGTTGCCAAAAGCGGCTCTTCAGCCCTGATGGGCGTCTACCGCTACGCCGAACCGATCACGACGCACGGCCTGGTCTTCATGGATGCGCCCGGCTACGACCCGATGGGCGCGACCGGACAGATTGCCAGCGGAGCCAACCTGGTCGCTTTCACGACGGGTCGCGGTTCTTGCTTCGGGGCCAAGCCAGCTCCCTCGATCAAGTTGGCCACCAACACGAAGATGTTCCTGCGGATGAAGGACGACATGGACATCAACTGTGGCGACGTGATGGATGGCGGCGCGACGCTTGAATCGAAAGGGCGGGAGATCTTCGAGCTCATGCTCAGGATCGCATCGGGCGAGATGTCCAGGAGCGAGGAACTCGGCCTCGGAAACGAGGAGACGGTGCCTTGGATGATCGGCGCACAGATGTGAGCTGACGCAGCGTCGTCCGCACCGGGAATCGGGCCTCGCAGGCCCGACCTGGTCGAATGCTGGGGCGACGATGGTGAGAAGCATCGATCCATCTGCCAACCATGAAAACCATTCAACCTTCGAACGCCGCGAACCTGATCCCTGACGGTGCCACCCTGCTGATCGGCGGGTTCATGGGGGCAGGAACGCCGCCTCGTCTTGTCGACGCGCTCGTCAAGCTGGGAAGACGGGACCTGACGGTGATCGCCAACGACACTGCACGGCCAGGCGTAGGCATCGGCAAGCTCATCGATGCCAAGCTCGTTCGGCGAGTCATCACGAGCCATATCGGCACCAATCCCGAGACGCAGCGGCAGATGCTTGCCGGAGAGGTGCGCGTCGACCTCGTGCCGCAAGGGACTCTTGTGGAACGCATCCGGGCCGGGGGATTCGGCCTGGGCGGCGTCTTGACGCAGACAGGGCTTGGCACCCTCGCAGCGGAAGGCAAGCAAGTGGTCGAAGTCGATGGCAAGACGTTTCTGCTGGAGCTGCCTCTTAAGGCTGACTTCGCTCTGATCCATGCGAGGCGTGCCGACTACCTGGGCAACCTGGAGTACGCATTGACCTCTCGGAACTTCAATCCAATCATGGCGATGGCTGCTGGAACAGTCATCGCAGAAGCGGAAGACATGGTTCCTGTTGGTGTCATCCCGCCCGATGCGGTCATGACACCCCACGTGTTGATCCAGTACCTGGTCTGCAAGGAGAGCGCGAATGGGTGACAAAGAATTGATCGCCCGCCGGATCGCGAAAGAGCTTCGCGATGGTCAGCTTGTCAACCTGGGGATCGGACTCCCGACGCAGGTGGCGCACCACTTGCCCAAGGGCGTGAATGTGTTTTTTCAGTCCGAGAACGGTCTGATCGGCATGCTGCCGCTACCCGAAGAGGGCTTTGCGTGGGCTGATCTTACTGACGCAGGCGGCCGCCCAGTCGGCGCCGGGCCTGGGGCCTGTGCAATCGATTCGGCCATGTCCTTCGGCCTGATTCGTGGTGGACACCTCGACGTCACCGTTCTCGGCGGCCTTCAGGTGGACGAGGCCGGGCATTTGGCGAACTGGCTCATTCCAGGTGTCATGGTGCCCGGTATGGGCGGCGCAATGGACCTCGTCACGGGCGCAAGGCGGGTCATTGTGGCAATGACGCACACGGCCAGAGGCGCGCCAAAGCTTGTCAAACGGTGCGCCTATCCGATCACTTCGACCCGGCGTGTCGATTTGATCGTCACGGAACTCGCCGTCATCGAGCCGGTGCCAGCTGGCTTGGTGCTGCGCGAGACGGCGCCGGGCGTGACGGTTGATCAGGTAGTCAGTGCGACCGGCGCGCATCTGATCGTGCCGAGTGATGTACACGAAATGTGCTTTTGATGAAAGGGCGAACCGGACCCGTTGACCAGTCGCCCGGCCGCAATTTCGACGAGTTCCAATGAAGTGACTGCTGCCAAGACGCGCAGTGAAGAAATCTGCGGCGCCTGTTGCGCTCCCTGACAAATGGCCAGATGGCATCGTCCGAATCGGGGTAAGTCCCATGTTCTGTCTGTGATCACACATATAAGATCACTAAATCCTGTTCCACTAACTTAGGAGACTGCTGTGAAGATCCCGTCTAGACGAGAAGTTTTGAAGTTGGCAACCCTGGGGGTGGCGACATCGGCTCTCGGTCCCCTCGCTGCGTTGGCGCAGGGCGCTCAATGGCCGACGAAGCCGGTTTCCCTTCTCGTTGGCTATCCGCCTGGCGGCCTGACGGATGCCGGCGCTCGATTCATCAGCCGGGGAATGGCGACGACCCTGGCCCAGCCTGTCGTCATCGACAACAAGCCGGGCGCGGGGGGCAACATCGCTGCAGCCGAGGTGCAACGCGCGAACGACCCCTACAAGTTCCTGGTGGCCAACACGAGCTTCACCATCAACCCCCATACCTACTCCACGCCTTCGCCGGTTCCGACCGAATTCACCCCCATTGGGTTGATCTTGGAATCTCAGTTGGTATTGGTCGTGAACCCTGCATCGCCGGCGAAGAACCTTGCTGGCTTCGTTGCCTGGGTCAAGGCGGAGGGCGAGAAGGGATTCAGTTACGCCTCGTCGGGAAATGGCGGAAACACGCACCTGGCGATGGAATACTTCCGGGAGAGAGCCGGCCTGCCGAAGATGAGCCAAGTGCCCTACCGCGGCAGCGCTCCAGCCATCCAGGACGTGGTGGGAAATCAGGTGCCCTGCATGATGGATGCAGCGTCGCTTTTGATTCCGTTCATTGCAAGCGGCAAGCTGCGGCCCATCCTCGTCACCGGTAGCGCGAGGCTTCCGGCACTTCCGGATGTTCCCACCGCGACGGAACTTGGCATCAAGGACTTCGTGGTGACCGTGTTCGTGGGGCTTTACGGACCGCCAAAGCTGCCGGCCGATGTCGTCGCCAAAGCCAATGCTGCGATGAATGCTGCCATTGCCGATCCCGCCGTGACCTCCCAGATCACGAAAAATGGGGATATGGTCGGCGGCGGCACGCCTGAGCGCTTGGGTACGCTGACCCGTGACAACTACAAGCTTTGGGGTGATGTGGCCAAGCGGAACAACATTCGCGCTGAATAGCGAGCATCGTCAAGACCGGGGAAGTAGTGACCGAGCCACGGCAATCGGTGTGGGCACTGGGCAGTCGACCGCACCGGTCCGGTTGCCGCTGGTCAAGTTTTCAGACACCGGCGCCCGAGTGCGCGAGCTTCCCGGCCCGGTCGGCTTGCTCCAAGCACCGCGCCAAACCCTCCGACGCTAGTTACGGCGCCATGTTTCGGGAGTAGTCAGCTGCCAGAGTGGCGTCCACGATAGTTCGCATCTCTGCCTGGCTGACGCCGTCTGTCTTGCCCAATTCCGCGAACGTGACGGGAAGTTCAACGGATCGCAGGGTCGCGATCAATTCGTCAATC
>Ga0163162_10008148_pt1 | contig 10224 bp, 10 predicted proteins | sample S55metaG_FD_115310 | JGI IMG/M metagenome (GOLD analysis project Ga0163162, IMG submission 115310) | Switchgrass rhizosphere microbial communities from Kellogg Biological Station, Michigan, USA - S5-5 metaG | ecosystem: Host-associated > Plants > Roots > Rhizosphere > Soil | place: USA...
TGCATCATTTGAATATGTGCGCGCGCGATTGCCGCACGCTTTACAAGTTGAGAGTTTTACAGAAGGTTGGTTAAAAGCGTGTCCTAACCCGGCTTTAACAGGTTTACTTAGAGCGCAAAGAGAAGTTAACAGCCTGTTGAACTCTGCACCTGGCGTATTGGCGGGTCATTTAGATTTTACTGTACTGAATGCATTGTTGGATTTTTTCACTTATGCCAAAGACTATGATTTGAATGTGATAAAAATGCGAAATTTAGTAGGTTTTCTTGAGGGCGTCTTGCCAGCTTATCAAGGCAAAGTAGTGGAAGAATATGCGCTTAAGAATGTAATTTCGCAAATTAAAGCCTCGCCTTTGGTGTCTCGTGATGTGTTGAAAAAACTCCAGCGAACACTTAACGCAGGTCTTAATAAGGGGACTGAATCCCAGCCAAGGCCACAAAGTCTTTAACTTGATTACCCCTGGTTTCTTGGGTATGATTCCACCCCTAATTGAGAGGGGTTCGTCAGAAATGAAGCCAGATATTCATCCAGAATATAAAGATGTTAAAGTTGTTTGCAGCTGCGGCAGCACGTTTGTTACGCGTTCTACTTTAGGTAAAGAACAGTTGTTGCTTGAAGTTTGTTCAGTTTGCCATCCTTTTTATACCGGTACCCAAAAAATGGTAGATACCGCAGGTCGTGTTGATCGTTTCCGTCAGAAATACGGAAAAAAAGACAAAGACGCCAAATAAAGCTGATAAGTTAAGAACTAAAACTTACGATCAACGAAATAAGAATCGCAAATGTCAGAAGAATTGCGTTTAAAAGCGCTACATTATCACGCCCACCCTGTTCCCGGAAAAACTCGTATTGCGCTCAGTAAATCCACTGAGACGCAATCCGATTTATCACTGGCTTACACGCCTGGGGTAGCAGAGCCTGTTAAAGAAATTGCTAAACATCCAGAAGCTGCTTACCAATACACAAACATAGGTAATTTAGTCGCTGTGATCACCAACGGCACGGCGGTGCTTGGTTTAGGCAATGTCGGGGCACTGGCAAGTAAGCCTGTCATGGAAGGCAAGGCGGCCTTATTTAAGCGGTTTGCTGACATTGACGTTTTTGACATCGAGATTGATTGCGCCGATCCGCAAGATTTAGTGGAAACTATCGTGCGCATTGCGCCAACTTTTGGTGGTATTAATTTAGAAGATATCAAAGCGCCAGAATGTTTTTATGTCGAAGCGGAATTGAAAAAGCGTTTGAATATTCCCGTATTGCATGATGACCAACAAGGTACGGCGATAGTCGTTGCTGCTGGTTTATTAAATGCCTTAGAAATCCAAGGCAAACAATTAGCTGATGTAAAAATTGTTTGTTTAGGCGCAGGGGCGGCAGGTATTGCCACTATGCGTTTATTGCTTTCCTTGGGTGCAAAAAAATCGAATATTTATTTGGTGGATCGTGAAGGTGTTATTCATAGCGAACGCCAAGATTTAAATGAGCAAAAAAAAGAATTTGCAATTATGACCAGTAAACGTTCGCTTGCGGATGCAATGCATGATGCAGACATTTTCATCGGCGTTTCTGGTCCTGAACTCCTTGCGCCAGCCATGGTGCAGACGATGGCGAAAAAACCAATTGTTTTCGCCTTGTCAAATCCAGTACCGGAAATATTACCTGAACTTGCACTAGCTGTGCGGGACGATATTATTTTCGCATCCGGCCGTAGTGATTATCCAAACCAAGTAAACAACGTATTATGTTTTCCTTATTTGTTTCGCGGTGCACTCGATGTGCGCGCGACCACCATAAATGATGCGATGCAACTCGCTGCGGTTTATGCCATCAAGGCGTTGGCAAAAGAGCCGGTTCCAGAGGAAGTAATCACCGCTTATGGATTTGAGCAGTGTTTCGAATTTGGGCCGGCTTATTTGCTACCAAAACCGTCTGACCCCCGCTTAAAAGAACGCGTGTCTGCTGCTGTCGCAAAAGCGGCAATAGAATCAGGCGCAGCTACCCGTAAGTAATCGGTTCTTATTTAGTAGTTGGCCGCTATTTGAAAGCTACTATTATTCCCGTTGCACCAAAACTTTTTTCACGATTTGGTGCAGCGTATTTGCAGATTAAATTTTTGGTGGTTTAGAAAGCAAGTCAAATAATGGGCGATTTATGTAGTAATTGCTGCGCCAAATTTTTTGTTTTTCAAGATAACCAGCCTCAGCAAGCTGATCTAAGTATTTTGTAGCCGTTAAGCGAGCGACTTGCAGGTCTCTCTCTAAAAATTCAATTTTGGTATATGGATGTCGAAACAAGTTGTTTAACAAATCTTGGCTGTAAAAACGAAAATTACTCCTAATATCTTGCTTATATTTTTGCATTAATTCCCGTATTTTTTGTATGATCAAAATGGTTTGCCGTGAAGTAACCTCTATCCCTTTTAATATATACAGAATCCAATCTTCCCAATTATTTGAATCGCGCACGGATTGCAATAGACGGTAATAATCTGACTTTGTTTCGATTATGTATTGGCTGAGATAGAGGATCGGGATATCTAGGTATCCTTTTAGCACAAGATAAAGAATATTAATCATCCTGCCGGTACGGCCATTGCCATCATAAAATGGATGAATTGATTCGAACTGATGGTGAATAATAGCTATTTTAATTAGTGGATCAACATCTGATAGTGCATCGTCATTGATATAGCTTTCTAGATTCCGCATAAGGCGTATGATGGTTTCGTGGTCTTGTGGAGGTACATAAATGATTTCTCCAGTAGCCAGGTTTTTTAAGTCAGTTCCCGGTACTTTTCTGAAACCCGCATTATTCCCCTCTAATGTTTCTTGTATCTCAATAATATGATTGCAAGTAAGTAGGCGGTCTTTCTTAACTTGATCAAATCCGGTTCGTAATGCTTGGACATAACTTTGCACTTCCTTTGCGGCGGATGAGCTAATGCGATCAGAATATAGTTCAGCCTTATACATTTCATCATGCGTGGTAATGATATTTTCAATTGCTGAGCTGTCTTTAGCCTCTTGCAACGCAAGCGTATTAATAAGAATGCTTTGATTGGGAATGGTTTCAGATACACCTTTCAATTCGGCTAAGTATCGATTTGCAGCAGTGACACTCTTCAAAACCCGCTTGGTTTCAAGCTCAAGTGGCAAAGGTAAATCAATTAAAGAGTATGTTGTCATAAAGTCCCTATTCATATGTGATATATGAGAAATGTCATTTTTTATATATGACCTATCTATCATGTATAAAAAAACCAAATATTTATACATGATACGCTTGTCATGTATAAAAAACTCATTTTTTTATGTGTGATAGTAACGCGAAAGATGGTTTTTTAGCTCAAATGCTGAAAACGGGGCTAAATGATTTTTCTTGGTTATTGAATGAAATGGCTATGGGTGGACTCGAACCACCGACCTCAGCATTATGAGTGCCGCGCTCTAACCAACTGAGCTACATAGCCAGGGTAGGAAAGGCGCCTATTCTCAAAGGTTTAGTGGGGTGTGTCAAGCGAAGATGCAAGAAAAATAAGGAAAAAGCGAGGTTTTTACGCAATTTGATTTGACATCGAAGGCGATTACTATAAAATCACCCAACTAAAATTTGGTTAACTCCTTGCTTTCCCCATGGTGGTGAAAGCTACTAACCCGAGAGGAGCAATTCATGAAACAAAATGACGCAATGCGACATTACGAAGTCGTTTTTCTAGTTCATCCTGATCAAAGCGAGCAAGTCCCCGCCATGATCGAACGTTATAGCAACCTGATTTCCCAACATAAAGGCAAAATTCATCGTCTTGAAGATTGGGGCCGCAGACCGCTTGCTTATCCAATTGATAAAGTAATGAAAGCCCATTACGTATTAATGAACATCGAATGTGATCAAGCCACTGTTGATGAGTTGAGCGATAACTTCCGCTACAACGATGCTGTAATTCGTAACATGGTTTTACGTGCTACTCGTGCTGTGACTGAAGCTTCACCTGTTGCTAAAGAAAAAGAAGGTCGTGGTAGCAGTCCTGACATGGATATCCCAGGTATGGATATGCCAGAACGTGGCAGAAGAGAAGATCGCGATGATGATTCACGCGGTAAATCTAACTAATTAAGCAGGGTGAAATTCATGGCTACTCATTATCGTCGTAAAAAAATGTGTTACTTCACAGCGAATAAAATTCCAGATGTTGATTACAAAGATGTCGGCATGTTGAGAAAATTCATTATGGAAAATGGCAAAATTGTACCTAGCCGTATCACAGGTACGAAAGCTGGTTATCAACGTAAATTAACGAAAGCAATTAAACTTGCCCGTTTCCTCGCGTTGTTACCCTATTGCGATAGACACTAATTCGTCCCAATGCGTGTTTCTAACTGGACAAATTACTTACTTAGCCACCGCATCATTGCGTTGGCTTTGACTTTTGTATTTAGCTTTATTCCATCCGTAGGTGTGGTTGGTATTATTTTTGCCGCCTTAGTCACCATACGTAAGGGTTTAGCAGAAGGCGCGTTATTTACGTTTGCTGCCACTTTGCCTTATTGTTTTGTGCGTTTCTTTTTGCACACCGACACGACAGGCATAGAGCCAAATTTTATTTGGGTGATTATTGGCGTTGGCGTTCTCAGTAATGTGCTGACTTGGGCGTTTGCCGCCATGATACAAAAGAAGGCAACCTGGAGTACGGTTTTACAAACAGCTACTTTAATGGGTGTATTGCTGATTAGTGTGGTGCACTTGATTTACCCGGATGTAGCGAGTTGGTGGGCCAGCCAGTTACAAGTATTCAGCGATAACTATGTAGTCGATACGCTAAAACTAAAAGAATCGATTGATGTAGAAAGTTTGAAAGAAACGCAGTTGCAGGCAATTAACTCAACTAAGTTGCGAGCAACCGGCGCCATTGTTGGCGCGACCTTTTTAATTGCTATCTTGCAGCTTATATTCGCGTGCTGGTGGAATAGCCGAGTTTTTCACCGCGGTAATTTGCAAAGAGCGTTACATCATATTCGTTTGAGTCGCTTAGCTGGCGTGCTTTTTGTAGTCAGTTTGGTGTTGGTGTATTGGGAAAATAGTGTTGTTTTAGATATAATGCCGGTCCTTTATTTATTGTTCTGTGCGGCTGGGCTTAGTCTTTTGCACTACTTTTTTGAGATGATCGCAAGACCGGTCGTTTGGTTTTGGCTGGTTCTGATGTATGTGACACTCATCATTGGAGGACAACTAAGTATTGTGATGGTGGCAACACTTGGCTTGTTAGATATATGGGTGGATTTTCGTAAGCGCTTTAAAAAAGGTTAAGAGTTATTTTTAGACATTTTAAATAAAGAAGAGGGGTAAGACGGTGGAAGTTATCTTACTAGAAAAAATGCGCAACTTAGGCGTATTAGGCGACAAAGTTAAAGTCAAACCAGGTTTTGCCCGGAATTTCTTAATTCCACATGGCAAGGCTGTCTATGCCAACAAAGCGAACTTAGCTAAATTTGAAGAGCGCCGCGTTGAGTTGGAAAAGAAAGCCATTGAAAATAACCAGAAAGCAGTGGCAAGACAACAAGAATTGGCTGCAACACCTACTATTACTATCGCTGCCAAAGCGGGTGAAGAAGGCAAGTTGTTTGGTTCTATTGGCACACGCGATTTAGTCGAAGCTTTGCAAAAAGCTGGTGTGACCGTGGAAAAACGTGAAATTCGTTTGCCAGAAGGCGCTTTCCGCATGATTGGCGAATATGACGTTACGATAGAACTTGAAAGCGATGTAACAGCTGTTATCAAGTTCAAAATTACGCCAGAGAGTTAATATGTAGCCTGGGCATGTTTTTTATGTCCAGGGGAAGTATTTAAAGATTCTGCTTCTTGGACACATACAGTGTCCAGGTTACCCATATTGTATGATCCCGGAATAAATGCGCGGTGCGCATTTGTTCCGGGCTACGTTTCTATTTCCCTTACAAAAGATGAATCCACAATCAATTCCGGATATTTTCTATATAGTTAATACGTATAGGCTAATAGTTATGATAAATAGTTACATAGAGTAATATGTGTAGACTATTAGTTATGATAATTAGATATTAGAATATATTAGTTAGGTAATAAGGTAATAAAGTAATAGTGTTATAAATTGTATATAGATGTGTAGTAGATGCATATTATTTTATCTCTTACATCCCCTCTTAGATAAAAGAACTGCTGGAGAAGGAATGACGGATACAACGCTCGTTAAACGAAAAAATAGCCATACCCCATCCGGCAACATGCCAAAAGTTCCTCCTCATTCTATTGATGCTGAGCAGTCCGTTTTGGGCGGCTTGATGTTGGAAAGCAGGGCGTGGGATCAAGTGGCGGATCGTCTCAGAGACGCAGACTTTTATCGACATGAACACCGTATCTTATTTCGCACTATTGGCCGTTTGATTGATCAAAACAAACCGATTGATGTCTTGACCGTATCTGAAGCCTTGCGTGAAATGCATGAGCTAGATCAAGTCGGCGGCGAAGTTTATCTTTTTGAGTTAGCAAACAATACGCCGACGGCAGCTAACATTGCAGCTTACGCTGACATTGTTCGGGAACGTTCAGTGTTGCGCCAATTAATTATGGCGGCAAGCGATATTGCAGAAAACGCTTTTAATGCTCAAGGCCGCAGTATTGTGGAATTATTGGATGCCGCAGAACGTAGTGTGTTTTCCATTTCTGAGCAAGGCAGTCGCACTAGCGGTCCGGTTAACATTAAAGATTATTTAGCAAAGACCATGGATAGGATTGATACTTTATTTCATTCCAATAATCCCATCACTGGTGTACCAACGGGTTACCACGATTTTGATAATATGACTTCCGGTTTACAATCTTCTGATTTAGTCATTATTGCCGGCCGGCCTTCCATGGGTAAAACAACATTAGCCATGAATATTGCTGAAAATGTCGCTATTAAAAGTCGTTTGCCGGTTTTAATTTTTAGTATGGAAATGCCAGGTGAAGCCATCGTCATGCGTTTGCTTTCATCTTTATGTCGCATTGACCAATTGCGTATTCGTACTGGTAAGCTTGCCGATGAAGATTGGCCACGCATTAGTTCAACGGTCAGCATGTTATCAGAAGCTCCACTATTTATTGACGATACACCAGGATTAAGTCCCGCCGAAATGCGCGCACGCGCACGCCGTTTAGCAAAAGAACATGGCCAGTTGGGATTGGTTCTTGTCGATTATTTGCAGTTAATGCAAGTTCCTGGCAGCAATGAAAATCGTACCGCAGAAATTTCTGAAATTTCTCGTTCGTTAAAAAGTCTTGCCAAGGAATTGCGTGTGCCGGTACTTGCTTTATCGCAATTAAATCGCGGTTTAGAACAACGTGCTGATAAACGCCCAATCATGTCGGATTTACGTGAATCCGGCGCTATCGAACAAGACGCGGATTTAATTGTCTTTATTTATCGTGACGAAGTTTACAATGAAAATAGTCCGGAAAAAGGCACCGCAGAAATCATTATTGCAAAACAACGTAATGGTCCAATTGGCAAACTGCGTTTAACTTTTATGGGTCAATATACTTGTTTCGAAAATTTTATTCGGCCAGCAGCATATTAAGAGTTTGTCGAAATGAGTAGACCTACTTTTCTAACTATTGATCTTAACGCTTTGCGTCATAATCTTCTGCGTGTGCAAGCGCTTGCGCCAGGACGATCTGTTATTGCCATGGTAAAAGCTAATGCGTACGGACATGGCATTGTGCGTGCTGCAAGCGCACTGACGGAAGCTAATGCATTAGGTGTAGCCTCAATTGAAGAAGGCATCATTTTGCGTGAAGCTGGAATTACTCAGCCTATTTTATTAATGGAAGGTCTATTTAATGCTGATGAATTAGCATTAGCAGAACAACATGGATTTTCTTTAGTCGTGCATCATTTGCCGCACGTAGAAATGATTGAGCAGGCAAAAATAACGCGCCCTTTTAATGTGTGGCTAAAAATCAATACGGGTATGCATCGTTTAGGTATTCCTGCCGAACAATTCCAGACTGTGTATCAACGCTTGAATGCGCTTGCTGCGATAAAAAAACCAATTGGTTTAATGACGCATTTTGCCGAAGCTGACACGGTGGAAAGTCTTGCGACAAAAAAGCAAATTGATTTTTTTAATCAATTAACCGTCGGCTTAACCGGTCCACGCAGTCTTGCTAATTCCGCCGGTATTCTTGCTTGGCCAGCGGCACAAGCAGATTGGGTGCGCCCAGGATTAATTTTATATGGCGCTTCACCTTTACCAAACACAACTGGTTTAGATTTTGATTTGCTACCGGTGATGACTTTGTCTTCACAAATTATTGCAATTACAACCGTAAAAAAAGGCGAAAAAGTCGGTTATGGCGGCACTTGGACTGCTACAGAAGATATGCAAGTAGGTGTAGTAGGAGTTGGCTATGGCGACGGTTATCCGCAGTTCGCGCAAAATGGCACGCCAGTTTTGGTTGATGGTTTGGAGTGCGAATTAGTCGGTCGTGTTTCTATGGATATGATTACCGTTGATTTAAGCCGGCAACCCAAAGCCAAAATCGGCTCGGCGGTGATTTTGTGGGGAAGAGGCTTACCAGTTGAGCGCGTTGCTAAATATTGTCGTACGTCTGCTTATGAAATCTTGACGCGCATGACGCCTAGGCCGAAGTTGGAAGTGCTTTAACCCGGAAAAAATGCTGCGCATTTGTTCTAGAATACGGCCATTTTTAATGTTTTATCGGCCATATTCTGGATGATACGGCCAGTCAAAAAGGTTATAAGTTAGGTAGTAACAACCTCAAATTCATTTTCGAAACAATTTAGCGCTTCTTTTAGCGAGCGCACGCCAAGTACCTGCATTCCATCTATCGTTTGTTTTGCCATATTTCCATGCGGAACGATGGCTGTCTTGAAGCCATGTTTGGCGGCTTCTTTTAAACGTTCTTGGCCGCCGGGGACAGGGCGGATTTCGCCGGCTAAGCCTAATTCGCCAAAGGCAATGAGGTCATGTGGCAAGGGGCGATTTTTTAGGCTAGACAAAATGGCATAAATGACAGGTAAGTCGGCGGCGGTTTCAGTAATTTGTAAACCACCGACTACGTTCATAAATACATCCATGCTGTGTGTTGAGATGCCAACGTGTCTGTGCAAAATAGCTAACAACATAGAAAGACGTTGTGTATCTAAGCCAACCGATAAACGTCTAGGATTACCGATATTGCTTTGATCAACCAAGGCTTGTACTTCAACTAATAAAGGTCGTGAGCCTTCTTTGCAAGCGGTGACAATACTGCCTGCAATCGGTTGCGCGGCACGGGAAAGAAAAATCGCGGAAGGTTGCGATACTTCGCGCAAGCCCTTTTCTGTCATGGCAAAAATTCCTAACTCATTGACAGCACCAAAACGGTTTTTTACCGCGCGTATCATGCGATGACGATTGTCTTGCTCGCCTTCAAAATATAAAACGGCATCAACCATGTGTTCTAGTACTCGAGGGCCAGCAAGACTGCCTTCTTTTGTGACATGACCGACTAAAAATAATGCAGTATTGGTTTGTTTAGCATAACTGACCAATTGCATGGCGCATTCGCGCACTTGCCCAACTGAGCCTGGGGTAGAAGATAGTAGCGAAGAATGCATGGTTTGAATTGAGTCTATGACTAATACTTGTGGTTTTTCTTTTTGCAAATGGGCAAGAATGACATCCATTTGCGTTTCAGCTAATAGCCATATTTGATCTTCTGCTAGTCCTAAACGTCGTGCGCGCAACGTGATTTGTTGCGGCGATTCTTCGCCACTGACATAAAAAGTTTTTAATGTGCTACTTAAATGAGCGATGGTTTGCAATAAAATAGTAGATTTTCCTATGCCAGGATCTCCGCCGATTAAAATCGCCGAACCCGGAACAATGCCGCCCCCTAAAACACGGTCTAACTCCAACGAACCTGAGCTGATTCGCGTTTCAGTTTGTAGTGCTACCTCTGCCATGCGCATCATGGCGGCTTCTTTGCCAGCAAAACCTTGGTAGCGTGAAGAAGAAGTGGTCGGTTGGCGAATTTCTTCAGCTATCGTATTCCAGCCTCCGCAATCTGTGCATTGCCCTGACCATTTTGGGTAAAGTGAACCGCAGTTTTGGCAGCAAAAAGTAAGCTTGTTTTTTGACATAAGTGATTTCTGTCCATCATGGCTATTCGTGGGAATAATAGAGGTTAATGACCCATACAACA
>Ga0163162_10008151_pt1 | contig 10223 bp, 12 predicted proteins | sample S55metaG_FD_115310 | JGI IMG/M metagenome (GOLD analysis project Ga0163162, IMG submission 115310) | Switchgrass rhizosphere microbial communities from Kellogg Biological Station, Michigan, USA - S5-5 metaG | ecosystem: Host-associated > Plants > Roots > Rhizosphere > Soil | place: USA...
CCCGGTGCGCCGCGCGCTGACCAGCAATTGCAGCATGACCTGACCGATCTGGGTGCATTCGCGGGCATCGATCCGGAGCATGCCGGCTCCCAGCGCGGCGACCATTTCGGGCAGCAAGGCCTCGGCGGCGGCCCGGTCGCACCGGGCAGGCAGGGTGATCGTCGGCATCTTCGGGTTGCCCCCTTTGCATGACACTTGCGCCGGCAGCGTTCGGGAGCTGGCCGGCATTTCGAGATGCTGGTTAGGCCCAAAGCGGCAAAGGTCAGCTTTCGCAGGACTTAGGGTGAGATACCTATGTGGCCGCGCAGGATTTGCTGGGAGTTGGGCGGTTAACGAGGCCATCGAAAGGCGCCCGAATGCAGGCGTCTGCAATGACAAGGTTGCCCGTCCCATGCACGAAGCACGCGTTCTAGTGGTCGACGATTCAGCTGCGATGCGCGCGCTGTTTTCCGACATCCTCGATCAGGCGAAGAACGTGGTCGTGGTTGGCGCGGCTTCGAACGCTGCCGATGCGCGAGACCAGATCGCCGAGCTGAAACCCAACGTCATCACGCTCGATGTGGAAATGCCGGGGATGAGCGGCATCGAATTCCTTGAGGAGATCATGGATTCGAATCCGCTGCCGGTGGTGATGCTGTCCAGCCTGACGCAGGCCGGCACCGAAACCTCGCTGAAAGCCTTTGAGCTGGGCGCGGTCGAGTGTTTTCCCAAGCCGCTGAAGGCCACGCCCGAACAGTTCAACAAATCTGTCGGCAAGCTGGGCAAGATCGTGCTCGCCGCCGCCAATAGTAACGTCCGCGATCGCAAGGCCGCACGCGAGCACAAGGCGCACGATGCCGCCGCCTTCTCCTGGAACGGCCACATCGCGGCGTTCAGCGCATCGATGGGCGGGATCGACGCGCTGACGACGATCCTTGCGGATTTCCCCGCGCTTTGCCCGCCCACGGTGGTTTGCCTGCAGGCCGAACCCATGCTGGCCGAAACGTTTATCAAGCGCCTGGATACCGACCTGAAATGCGCGGTGCGCGCGGCCAAGGATGGCGCTGCGCTCAACCCTGGTACGATTCACATCGCCGCCGACCCGGACCGTCACGTGGTGGTCGAACCCGGCCAGCCCGCGCGCGTCCGCCTGATGGAGCGCGAACCGGTGGACGGCGCGCGGCCATCGGCCAACCTGCTCTACGGATCGATCGCGCGCGGCGCGATGCCCGCAGTGGGGGCGGTGCTTACCGGCATGGGCGCGGACGGTGCCAAGGGCCTGCGCATGATGCGCGAAGCCGGCTGCAAGACCCTGGTTCAGGACCGCAAGACCGCGATGGTGGCCGAAGCCCCCGAAGCGGCCATCGAAATCGACGCCGCGACCGGCGAACTGCCGCTCAACGAATTGGGCGCCGCGGTGCTGGCCGAATGCAACATGAGCTGACCGGGATACCCCGAAAGGCATCGCTTCCCCCCGGTGCGACGCCCTTCAACGCTGTCCGGAGCCGCGCCCCCTGCGGTTCCGGACTTTTTTGTTTGGGGTGAGTTACAAGGCCCGAGGTTCCGTCACTTCACAGGCCGTCGAGGCCCTTGCTCACCAGGATATTCACCGACACCCGGCGGTTTTGTGCCTTGCCTTCGGCGGTGGCGTTGCTGGCCAGGGGATCGGCTTTCGCCATCCCTGTGGGCGTGAGCATGCGATAGGGTTTCCAGTGGCAGGCCTGCTGGAGATAGTTGATCACGCTGCCCGCCCGCTTTTCGCTGAGCCGCTGGTTGAGTTCGTCGCTTCCGGTCGAATCGGTATATCCGACCACCAGCATCAGCGCGTTTTCCGTCCCTTCGGCATTGGCTGCCGTGGCGCAGAGGTCTTGCTTGGCCTGAGGCGAAAGCACGGCTTTGCCCGTGGCGAAGTTCACGTTGGTCGTGCTCTTGATATTGTACTTGTCGATGTCGCCCATGCGGCCCCGCAATGTCTCCGTCGCGGCGGTCTGTTCAGCGAAGCCCTGCGCCGTGCCGTTGCGGATCATGGTCGCTGTCTTGAGATCGCTGTTCTTCAGGGTGATCTGGCTTGCGAGCAGCGTAGTGCCGGCCTGCATGGTCTTGACGGTAACCGGCAGCCCATTGAGCAGCGCGGTTGCGCCCAGCTTGTTGCTGTTGATGCCGAACAGCCCACCGCCAGCCTTGATCTTCGTGGCATCGTTGACGAAGATGCCGGCCGCCGTTCCATCGCGGGCGGTAACCTTGATCTTGTCGCCGCTGTGCGCGGTAATCATGCCCTTGATTTCAGGCCCGGCGGTCATAGCCGAAGCATCCGGCACCTGCTCGCCGTTCACGATGATGTTGGGGTCGGCAGCAGCGGGTTGCTGCGCCGATACGATGGCTGGTGCCGCTCCGGCAAAGCTGCCCACGACGACCAGCATCACTGCCTTTTGGGAAACGACACGCATAAACCTGCTCCTGCGCCAGCACCGACGGCCCGTGGGTTGTTCACGGCTACCTTTCTGGCACATTAACAGGCTTGGCAAGATGGCAGGGTGAGCCGGTAGTTCGCGCGGAACTTGCGACGAACTGCACAAGGCCAACCACTCAAGCATACGTTTGTCGGACTTGCTTTTACGCTGGGACCCCGCCCAGCATCGCGGCCCGGATGTCGATAAAGTCCTGCCGGATGGTCCCCAGCTTGTCCGCATCGAAGAGCAGCACGCTGTCGAGCGCGGCGACGCGGGCCGACTGGTAAAGCTGGTTCAGCGCCTTGCCGGTCGGGTGGTTCTGGTCGACGCCCAGTTGCAGCGCCGTGAGCGCTGCCACCGCGCGGGTAAGCGCCGCGCTTTTCGCGCTGTTGTCGTCGTGCGCATCGGCATAGATCGCGCGGCCGAGCGAGCCTGCCACCTGTTCGAGGCACAGATCGACCAACTGGCTCGACGTGGCACCGGTGACGCGCGCGTCGAAATCGACGCGGCGGTAGGCTTCGCCCGGATCGCGGCGGTGGAGCATGAACACGTCCTTCCTATCCGGTCTTCGAATTCCAGGCGGCAACCTGCGCCTGGAGGAACGACAGCGTCGATTTCTGCGCGGAAAGCTGGCCGTCGAGCGAGGCGAAGCGCGACACGAGCGAACCGCGCAAGGTTTCCTGCTTGGTCGCAAGATCGCTCTTCTGCGTCGAGATCGTCGTCTGCAGCTTGGTCATACGTGTGATCGACCCGCCCAGCGAACTGGGATCGGTGCTGGTGGTGACCGAACGCGCGAACTTGTCGACCGTGGCATAGACGCCGAACAGCCCGCTGGTGAACATCGCCGCACTGCCCGAAGGATCGCGCGTCAGCGTTGCGGAAAGCCGCGCGGTGTCGAGCGTGTAGGTGCCGTCACGATTGGTCTTCAGGCCGAGGTCCGCCATCGTGGCGGGTGCTCCCGCAGCGGCGCTGGGCATCACGGTTGAGCCGGCGAGCTGCGCGAGCAGGCGGCGCATGGTGCGTGCGCCGGGATCGTTGTTCAGCGTGCCACTGGTCGGGTCGGTATCCTTGTTGAGTTCGGAGACCATCTCGTTCAGCGCGGAGGTCAGATCCTGCATCGCGGTCGTGATCGCGCTGGTCGGATCGCTGAAGCTGATCGTCGTCGGCGCACCGATATTGGTTGCCGTCAGCTTGAGCGACAGGCCGGGCGCGGCATCGGTAATGGTGTTTGAGGCGGACGTACGCGACACGCCGTCGAGCGTATAGGCCGCATCACTGGCGGCGGATTTCAGCCGCGCGGTGCCGTTGGCGGGTGCCCATGCGAGGGAGGACAGGCCAGGGTCGGCCGGGTCTTCGGCGGCTTCGAGAGTGAAGGCGTTGGCCGCGCCGTCCTTGCCCTTCAGCACAAGCTGAGCGCCGGCCGCGTTCGTGGCGACATAGGCGGTTACGCCCGAACCCGTGCCGTTGATGGCCAGCGCCACATCGTCGAGCGTGGCACCTGCGGCGATGGTCACGTTCACCTGCGCGCGGGTAGTATCGGCGGTGAAGGATGTTCCGGTGGCGTCCGTGGTCATCGTGCCGAAGCGCAGCGTCAGCGTGCCCGAACCGACGGGAGAGGTGGCCGGGGTCACGCTGGGCGAAACCAGCGTTTCACCCTTGGCCAGCGATGTCACTTCCAGCGTGGAAGTGCCGCTGCCCGTGGCGGTGCCCTTCGACACGGTGGCAACCGTGCCGTTGGCGATGACCGGCGCAACGGCCAAGTCGCCCGTACGCACGCGATCGCCCAGCGAGCTGGCGATGGCGCTGGCCATGCTTTTCAGCGTGGAGGCCGCGGAAATCTGGGTCGTCAGCTTGTCGTTCTTGTTGGTGAGCTGATCGATGCGAGACGAGAACTGCGCGGTGGAAAGCTGTTCGGCCAGTGCGGCCATGTTGATCCCGCTGCCCGCACCCAGCGACGACAGCAGCGTCGCGGTGGTCGAATTCGACGAAGTGGCGGAGGTGGACGAGCTTGTAACCATGATTTCCAGAACGGTTGCGCGTGCGCGGGATTAAGCTGTTTTCACAAGTTCCGGTCGCCCTTCGGCATCGAATCGCAGCTCCATCGGCACATCGACGCGCGGGGGCGGCGGAGCCTCTCCGCGCTTGAGTGAAAACACGAAGGCGAGCACCGAGGCAACCGCGCCATACAACTCCTCGCGGATGACCTGATTCTCGCGCGTGGTGAAATAGACCGAGCGGGCGAGGGCGGGATATTCCAGCGTCGGCACCGCGAATTCGGCGGCGAGTTCACGCATCGCCAGCGCCTTTTCCCCACGCCCTTTGGCCAGCACGATGGGGGCCGAGGCTTTCGCGGGATCATAGGCCATGGCGACCGAGAAGTGCGTGGGATTGGTGATGACGAAATCCGCCTCGCGCATCGCCTTTTGCACGCCGCCCATGGCGATCTGGCGCTGGCGATTGCGGATCTGCGCCTTGTTCTCAGGCGAGCCTTCGCTCTCCTTATGCTCGTCGCGCATCTCCTGCATCGACATGCGCAAGCGCATGAACCGGCGCACCCACTGGATGGGAAAATCCAGCAGCGCGATCACCACCAGCCCGCTGGAAAGCGCAAACAGCAGCGACAGGATAGCATCCCACGCATAAGCAAGCTGGCGATCGACATTGCCCGCGCCAAGCCCGATCATCGTGGCGATCCGGCCGCGCGTCCACACATAGGCGATCACGCCCAGCAGGGTGACCTTGGCCAGCCCCTTGCTCAGTTCGACCAGGCCCTGCATGCCGAACATGCGCTTCAGCCCGGACATAGGATTGATCCGCGACGCCTTGGGAGCAAGATTGCCCGGAACCCAGCGCCCATCGCCGAGGCCCAGTTGCGAACCCAGCGACCCCGCCAGGATAAGCCCGCCGAGCACCATAACCGGCGGCATCGCGGCAATCAGCGCGCCATTGATCATGGCGGTGGGCGAGAAGTGTTCCAGCGTGGCGCGGTCCCACGTGAAGCCAGCGCGTGCGGTGCGGCCCAGCCGCTCCATCAGCCAGGGTCCCGCGAATTGCAGCCACAGCGCGCCGGTCAGCATGGCAATGGCGGTGGTGAGTTCGCGGCTGCGCAGCACGTCGCCGTTCTTGGCGGCGTCCTTGCGGCGCTTTTCGGTTGGGGCGAAAGTCTTTTCGCCGGATTCGTCGGCCATGCTATTTCGCCATAACCGACGCTGCCTGTTCGACAGCCGTGGCCGAAAGGTCGGTCAGCCGATCGACGAACAGCGGGGCGGAAGCCATCATCGCCACGATCCCGGCGAGGACTCCCGCCGGCAGGCCGAGCGAGAACAGGTTGAGGCTCGGCGCGGACCGGCTGACGACGCCCGCCACCACCTGCACCAGCAGCAACAGCAGCGTAACCGGCAGCGCGATGGCAACGGCGGTGAGGAACATCTGCGTACCGAACCCGGTGATCAGGTCCATACGTCCTTGCGAGAACCACGCCGATCCCGGCGGAAACGTGCGGTAGCTTTCCACCAGCAGCGCCATCCAGTTCAGATGCGCGCCAAGGCCCATGAACAGCACGGTCATGAGTACCGAGAAATACTGGCCCAGCGCCGGGGAATGCGCGCCACTGACCGGATCGGCGGTGGTGGCGATGGACATGCCCATGCCACCGCCGATCACTTCGGCGGCGATGATCGGCGCAGCGAACGACCATTGCAGCACGAAGCCGATGGCCAGCCCGATCAGCACTTCGTTGGCAACGGCCAGGATTCCGGGCAGCGACAGCAATTGCGGCGGCCCGGCCACCGGCGTCCATGCGCAGACCATAACCGCCAGTGCGCCCGTCAGGCACACACGCACTTGCGGGGGCACGGTCATCGCGCCGAACAACGGGGCGGCGAACAGCGCCGCGCCGATGCGCGTCATCACGAACACCAGCCGCCAGAACTCCGCTTCCAGCGCGCCGAAACCGAAATCGATGCCGATCATCGGGCCGCCCTCATCGACCAGTGGCCGCGATCTGGGCAAAGATGTCCTTCATGAAATCCCCGATCAGCCCCAGCATCGCGCCCCCCAGCAGCACCAGCACCAGCGCGGTGACGGCCAGCTTCGGCACGAAGGTCAGCGTCTGTTCGTTCACCGAAGTCGCGGCCTGGATAATGCCGACGACAAGGCCCACGGCCAGGCTGGCCAGCAGCACCGGCGCGGCGACCAGCGCGGTAACCCACAGCATCCGGTCTGCCAGCGCGAGGAGGGAGGCGGTGTCATCCATCACGCGAAACTCGATGCAAGGCTGCCCATCAGCAGCGCCCACCCGTCGATCAGCACGAACAGCAGCAGCTTGAACGGCAGCGAGATGATCGTCGGGCTCATCATCATCATGCCAAGGCTCATCAGCACGGACGAGACGACGAGGTCGATGACGAGGAACGGCAGGAACAGCATGAAGCCGATCTGGAACGCGGTCTTGAGTTCGCTGGTCACGAACGCCGGCAGCAGGATCGAGAACGGTACGTCGGCACTATTCGCGAATTTCGGCGCATGGGCGATGTCGGCGAACATCGACAGGTCGTGCTCGCGCGTCTGGCGGATCATGAAGCCGTGGAATTGCGTACCCGCCGCCGCGATGGCCTGTTCCGCATTGATCGTGCCCGCCGAATAGGGCTGGATCGCGTTGGCGTTCACCTTGTCGAGCGTAGGGGCCATGATGAACAGCGAGAGGAACAGCGAAAGCCCGATCAGCACCTGATTGGGCGGCGATTGCTGCAGGCCCAGCGCCTGCCGCAGGATCGCCAGCACCACGAGGATGCGGGTGAAACTGGTCATCATAAGCACTAGTGACGGCAGGATCGTCAGCAGCCCCATCACCAGCAACAACTGCAGCGACATCGAGAGTGTGCCACCCGATTGCGCGCCGGAAAGCTGGCCGAAGGCGCGATCGAGCGCGCCCGGAATGGCCGCCGGTGTGGCGGCGACGGCGGCATGGGCTTCGCCCACCGTGAAGGCGGAGGCAAACACCATCACGAGCAGGGTAAGGCCCAGAAAACGGGCAATGCGCATAGCCATCGTCACCGGATCAGCCCTCTATACGGGGTTCGCGCGGGCGGGCCGGCGCTTCGGCAAGGCGGACGAGTCCGGCCTTCGACGTGGAGACGAGAATCTCGCGTCCATGAAATTCCAGCACCGCCAGCCGCAGGGTGGGCGAAAGCATCTGCGTCTCGACCACCCGCACCGCGCGCTCGCCGGGGGCGGTTCCGAACTTGCCTTCCATCCGCCGCGCGAACTTCAGGCTGGCCCATGCCAATCCGCCGATCAGGGGCAGCAGGATCACGAGCTTGAGGATATACCAGAACATCAGGCTGCCTCGTTGTTCGCGGCGGGATTGCCCAGCAATTCGACGATGCGCAGCCCGAACCGTTCGCCCTGGCTGACGACTTCGCCGCGCGCGATCAGTTTGCCATTGACCATCACGTCAAGCAGTTCGTCGGTCAGCCGGTCGAGCATCACGACGCTTTCCTCGGTCAGCGAAAGCACATCCTTCAGCTTCATTTCGGTGCGGCCCAGTTCGACGGTAAGGCGCACGTCGACGTCCTTGAGGAAATCGAAGCCGCGGGGAGCAAAATTCATGGAAGCCTCTTTCACGAAAGCTGGGTGATCTGGATGGCGACGCGATCGTCGACCGCGCCGATGGAACCGTGGGCCACGGTGCGCGTGCCGACGCGAACCGGAACGCTGCGGGCAATCGGCACGGACAGGATCTGGCCGACTTCGAGTTTGGAAATGGCCGAGAGCGGCAGCGGCACATCGACCAGCACCGCGCGCACCGGCAGCGGCATGTCGGCGAACGGCGCGGCGAGCGGATCGGGGGGGGCAGCGCGCGCACGCGGAGCACGGGTGCCTTCGCCTTCGCCGAGCAGGTCTGCGAGTGCAGCCAGCGGCAGGGCCAGGCGCAGCTTCCACGGGCTCCCTCCCTGTTCGGTGACGACCAGTGTCAGCACGGCGAGGCGAGCGGAGGGAACGAAGGGCTGCAACTGCCCAAGATTGGTGTCGCGGTGCAATGGCCGGATCGCACGCCCGGCAGGGCTGGCCAGCGCCTCGCCCAGCCGCGCAGCGATGATCGTTTCGATCCGCTGCACCATCAACTCGCCCGACATCGGCAGTTCGCGCGGCATCGGGCGGGGCGCTTCGCCTTTGCCGCCAAAGGCGCGGTCGACCAGACGCAGCACGGCATCGGCATCGATCGTCGTCAGCAGGCGCGCAGTGCCGATGCCGGCGGAATAGACGCTGTGCGCATGCAGGCCGATGGCGGTGCCGGCAAAATCCTCGAACGAAAGCTCTGCCGGTCCTTCGTATTCCACCAGCGGGGTTTCGCCACCGGCCAGCGGAGCCAGCGCGCCGCGCAGGATGCGGACCAGCCGCTCCGTCACGCGCGAAAGCAGGGGCAATAATTCGGATGAGGATGGCGCGGGGCGCAGCAATGCTGCACAATGCTGCGCCAGCGCGCGTTCCGCAACAAAGGTACGTTCGGGTTTCATGGGATCGTTATCGGCCGCAAAATGAGAGGTCGGATCACTGGACGATGAACGTCTTGAAATAGACCGCGTCGACGCCGCCAAAGCCCTCGTCCTCGGTCAGTACCTTGTTGATCGTGGCGGTCAGGCGCTTCTGCAGGCGTTCCTTGCCTTCCACGGTTTGCACTTCCAGTTCGGGGGTATCGGCCAGCACAGCAATGATTGACGACCGGATTGCCAATTCGTGCTTCTTCAGCCACAGGATCACGCGGTAATCGCGCCGGGTGGCAGCGGCGAGGCTGACCTGGATCAGCGCCTCAGAATCCTTGAGGTTGGAGGTGAAATCCTCGGCAAAGATGAAATAAAGCGTGCGGTATTCGCTGCCGCCATCGCCTTCCACGTCCTTGCCGCCTTCGCCCTCAGCATCGCCTTCCTTGGCCTTGGGCGCGAAAGGATCTTCCTCACCCTTGCGGATCAGCTTGGGGTTCTTGTCTTCCTTCACCTCGGCCGCTTTGGAGCCGATGATCCCCGTCGCGAAAAGGCCATAGGCACCGCCGCCGCCAGCTGCGATCAGCCCCACCGCCGCGCCGATTTTCACCATCATGCCGCCACCCTTTTTCTTGGGCTTGGCATCCTTGTCCTTCTTGTCGCTCATGCTCGTCCTCGGAATATGCGGTCAGGAAAGCCCTGCCTGGATGCTTCAGGCAAAGATGCCTGCGGATGCGGAATCATCGGGTGTCGCGCGCGGAGCGGGGCGCTGGGCTTCCGCGCCACGACCGGGACGATGCTGGTCCTGCCGCGTTGGCTCGCCACCGGTGCCGGTTTGCGACTGGGCCTGCGACTGGCCGCGTCCGTCGCCGGTAGAGGCCTGCGACGGCGTGGAACCCGCGCGTTGCTGCGGTTGGGCATCGCTGCGCTGCTGCTGATCGGTATTCCCCGCCATCGCGGCGGCGGTTTCGCTGGCGGCGGCGACAGCCGGGGCAAAACCGGGGTCGGCGCTGGCCATCGAGACCGACAGGCCCTCATCGCGATTGTGGAACTGCAGTGAGACTTTGCCGAATTCGGTGTGCCTCACTGCGACCGAGACTGGCCCTGCGGCAGCATCGCCGCGCGCACGCGCGATGGAATCGACCAGCGTGGCAAAATCGATCCGTTCGGGCGGGGTGGCCGCTACCGGAGTAGAGGCTGGGGCGGGGTCTGCTCGGGCGGATATGGATGGAACGAGTGCGGGCTGCACGGTCTGCGGTGCGGCAGGCGGCGTTGTATCCAGCGACGCCTTGTCGTGCACGGCCACCGCGCG
>Ga0163162_10008154_pt1 | contig 10223 bp, 8 predicted proteins | sample S55metaG_FD_115310 | JGI IMG/M metagenome (GOLD analysis project Ga0163162, IMG submission 115310) | Switchgrass rhizosphere microbial communities from Kellogg Biological Station, Michigan, USA - S5-5 metaG | ecosystem: Host-associated > Plants > Roots > Rhizosphere > Soil | place: USA: Michigan...
ATGCCAGGCATGATCAGGCCAAACACGGCGGCGAACACCGCGTATTGCATGGCCTGCGAGCGAATGAGACTGCTGCCGCTGATCCTCCCGTAATGCACGAGCGCGCCGAGCAGGCCGAACGCCGAGGCGGACGCGCCCATCGTGTAGTAGGCGCCGCGCAAAAACGGAATCGGCACCCACCCGAGCAGAAAACCAGCGGTCGAGCTCAAGAAGAATCCGGCGACACCCGACACGACGTAAACGATGACGGTTCGCGACGGGCCGATGATCTCCGCGGTGGAAGGCCCCATCTGCCGCATGAACAGCATGTTGAACGCGAGGTGAATCAGGCCGCCGTGCAGCCACGACGCGCTGAACAGCGTCCACCACCACCCGTAGCCGTACACCGGCATCGCGCCACTCATGCCGAACAGTAGCAGCGCCCGGCTGCTTGGCGACAGAATGTTCATGCCGCCGCCGACGATTTCGAGCTCGTTCCCGGATGCCAGCAGCGTCAGCACGAAGATGGTGACCGACGCGCCCATGACGATCGGGACGAAACCGAGATCCGCGCCGAACTGGCGCAACACCGGCGCGAATCCCCACAACCCGGGATTCGATCGTCCGCACATGTAACACTTGTCGTCGCGCACACCGACGAGCGATCCGCACGAGGGACAAACAACGGATCCCGAGGTTCGACGTTGAAACACGTCTCATGATATCCCAGGGTGCTGAGTGCTCAGTGCTGGGGCCTGAGTGCTCGTGCCGCGTGCAGCGTGCCGAGTGCAGTGCCGAGCGCAGGGTCGAGTGAGCGTGCGCTAGAACCTGACAGCCCAACCGACGATGGCGCCGAACGCGATGTGGGCGAGGAGCGCGACCAGGAACGTGTTGCGTCCGTAATTACGCATCAGGAAACCGGGCGGCTCGATGAGGCTGACGTCGTTCGCGGCGGTATCCGTCGTCGCGATCCGTGGGTGCAGCAACGGCAGGATCACGTTCACGAGCACCGTCCCTGTGAACACCGCGTGCAACGCGCCCACCAGCGCGCCCATCCGCCACGAGTGGTGACCGAGCGCGATGAACAGCGCCGCATAGCCGACCGCGAAGATCGGCCCGATCACAAAATGGATGAAGTAGCCGATCGCGCGTGCCTTGCGGCGATTCTCGGTGAGCACCGTCCCCAGCAGCAGCGGCAGATCCATGCGCGTGAGGCCGAACTCGCTCGCCGCCCGCACGATCGTCGTCAACGCCAACGTACCGAGAAACCCGCCGGCGACCGCGGACCAGATGACCGTCACGACGGATCCCTGATGGCAATCGCCGCGTCGATCAGCGCGAGGTGCACGAGCCCCTGCGGAAAGTTGCCGAGGAACGCCCCGCTTTGCGGATCAATCTCCTCGGCGTACAGACCGACGTCGTTCGCTCGCGCGCACAGCCGTGCCATCAGCGCAGACGCCTCGTCGACCCGTCCCGAACGGGCGAGCGCGCTCACCAGCCAGAACGACCCGTTGACGAAACAGCCCTCGCCGCCGGCGACGCCATCGTCCGCGAGATAGCGGTACACGAAGTCGCCGCGCTGCAGCAGCCGGCGAACCGCGTCGATCGTCCCCTGCATGCGTTCGCCGTGCGGGTCGTCGAACCGCATCAAGGGCAGCATCAGCAGACTGGCGTCCACGTCCCGGCTGCCGGCGATGCGCGTGTAACTTTGCAGCTCGGGCGACCAGCACTCGGCCTCGACGAACGCGCGAATGGCGGCCGCTTCGCGCCGCCAGCGATCGACACAGCGCGACGGCAGCTCGCCGCGCTCGCCCAGCCGGGCGGCGCGGTCGAGCGCGACCCAGCACATGACCTTCGAGTGGGTGAAATGAAAGGGCCCGTTGCGCACTTCCCAGATGCCGGAATCGGGCTGCCGCCAGATGTCGCACACGCGGTCGGCGATGCGCCCGAGGACCTGGCCGGTGTCGCCATCGATCGTGTCGTGCCGCTCGCTGTAGAGCCACGCGGTTTCGAGCAGCCCGCCGTAGATATCGTGCTGCCGCTGCACGACCGCGCCGTTGCCGACGCGAACCGGCCGCGAGCCCCGATAGCCCTCGAGCGGAAGCGTCTGCTCCTCGGGCCCGACGCCGCCGTCGAGCCGATACAGCACGTGGAGCTCCGGCTCGGTCAAGGCGGTCGCCTGCATGAACCACCAGAACTGCGATCGCGCTTCCCGGTGACATCCGAGCTGCAACAGCGCGCTGATGATGAAATTCGAGTCGCGGATCCAGCAGAAGCGATAGTCCCAATTGCGCCCACCGCCGATCGCTTCCGGCAGCGATGTTGTCGGGGCCGCCACCGACGCGCCGGATGGCGCGAAGATCAACAGCTTCAGCACGAGCGCGCTCCGCTCGACGAAGTCGGCCCATGGGCCCTGGTACTCGCGCTCGCGCGACCACTGCTCCCAGAACCGGATCGTTCTCTCGAGCCTGGCGGTGACCGCCGCGCGCCCGGGAAAGACCAGGGGTTCCGCGTACGCCGCCGTCAGTACGAGCGAGGCCCGGCCGCCTTCGCGGATTTCGAAGGTCGCCTCGGCCACATCATCGCGCCACGACGGCGTGCCCGCATCCCAACTCGCGATCCCGACCGCATCCGAGCCCCACGTGGCGATCGGAATGCCCTGCCGCCACTCGCATCGCGGCGCTTCGCTCCCGTAATTGAATCGCGGCACGAAACGCCAGCGCATCGGCACCGCGCCCGCCACCCCTTCGACCGATCGCACCAGCTCGCGCATCGGATCCAGGTGGTCGTTGGGCAGCGTCAACGCGTCGACGACACGGACGGAGCCCTGGCCGGTCGTGAAGTGCGTTTCGAGGACGTTGGTGTGGGGCAGGTAGCGTCGTGACGTGTCGAACGGTATCGTCGGTTGAAGCTCGAAGACGCCGCCGTGCGCGGCATCGAGGATGCCGGCGCACACGCTCGGCGAATCGAAGTTGGGCAGGCACAACCAGTCGATCGATCCATCGCGCGCGACCAGCGCCGCCGTCCGCCCGTCCCCGATTGCCGCGTATTCCTCGATTGGAGCGTAGCCGCCGATGCGCATGCGCCACAACGAACGCATGCAAAGTATGCTCCCTATGTGAGGGTTCTCGCATCCATGGCCGCGCTGGCGCTGCTCGTTCTGTTGACCGTGCCGCTTTCAGCGGATCCGCCGGCCATTCTCGTCTCGCGGCAGCTGGCGGCACGCGCCCGGCTTGCCGTCGGCGATGTGGTGACGCTGGCCGTGGACGCCGGCGGTACACGAGGGCGTCAGTTCCGCATCACCGGCATCTACGAACCGACGCCGGATCCGATGCGGTTCACCGCGGATCGCCTCGAAGCGCGCTTGCACCTTCCCGACGTCCTGGACCTCACCGCCGATCCGGCCGATCCGGCGTCGCGCGAGGCAGTGAGCGCCATCAATCTCGAGCTCGCCGGAGGCGCGAAACCCAACCTGTTCGCATCGGACCTGATGGCGCAGGCGCCCGGGATCGTCGTACGGCCGACCGCACGATCGGCGACTGACGATCCGTTCGTCGTGCTCGATCGCTTTCACGTCGCCATCTCCGTCGTCACGATGGTCGCCGGCACCGCGTTTCTCCTCGCGCTGATGGTGATTCGGGCCGAAGAGCGCCGGGAAACGGTTGGCATTCTGCGGTTGGTGGGCATTTCCCGACGCACGCTGCTCGCGTCCGTCGCGATCGAGGGGCTCGTCGTCGCCGCGATTGGCGCGGCCTTCGGCATCCTGCTGGCCTACGTCAGCGAAGGACTGGTCAATCGCGTGTTCCAGGCGCGCTACGACACGGCCCTGGTGTTCGTCCGCGTCACGCCCTCGATCGCGCTGCGGGCGATCGTCGTCGCGGCGCCGCTCGGGATTCTTGCCGGCATCGGCGCCTCCTGGACGCTGCTGCGGCGGGAAGTGCTGACAATCTTTCATCGATGACGTCGTTCGCTCTCGCCTGGCGCACCGCGAAGCGCTACCGGGCCCGGACGCTGCTGGCGATTGCCGGCGTGGCGGTGATCGGAGCGCTGCTGTTCGACATGCTTCTGCTGTCGCGAGGGCTCCTGCTGTCGTTCGCCGACCTGCTGGACAGCTCCGGCTTCGACATCCGCGTCGTGAGCGGCGAGGGGCTGGCCGCGCGTCTGCCGATCGCAGATTCGGCGCGGCTCGCCGACGATATCCGCCGGCTCCCCGATGTGGAGCACGTCCTCATGATTCGTATCGAGCCGGCGACGGTCCTGGCCACTGGCAAACCGCCGCGCGGCATTTCGCTCATCGGCAGTTCGGACGCCGAACAGAGTTGGCGGATTGTGAAGGGTTCGTCGCTGGGCTCTCCTGCCGCCGCCGCCGAAGCGTGCCCGGTCCTGGTGACGCGGCCCCTCGCGGCGGCGCTCGGCCTCACGCCCGGCGATTCGGTATCGATCAACGTGCGGCCTCCGGGGGTCGCGTCGGCGCTGCCGGCCGTTGCCTGTCGGATATTCGGCATCGCCGACTTTGCCTTCGCCACGAACGACGAGCTTACGGCGGTCACGACCATGGAGGCCTTTCGGCAGGCGATGGGCGGCGGCCAGCCTGACGCGGATCTGGTGCTGGTCTCGTCGAAGCCTGGCGCGCCGCCGGGACGCGCGCTGCGCGCGATCGCTGGCCTTCGGACCAGCCTGCGCGCGTATTCGAACGAGGACGTGGTCGCGCAGTTCAATCGAAATGGCTTCGCCTATTTCCGTCAGATCTCGCTGGTGTTGTCATCGCTCACGATGGTGTTCGCGTTTCTGCTGGTGGCGACGCTGTTGACCGTATCGATCAACCAGCGGCTCGGCGAAATCGCGGCGCTCAGGGCGCTCGGCATCGGCCGTCCGCGCATCGCGTCGATGCTGCTCTGGGAGTCCGCGCTCCTGGTCGGCGGCGGCGGTCTGCTGGCGCTGCCGCTCGGCCAGCTGCTCGCGCTCGTCCTCGACCGCATCCTCCGCCAGATGCCGGGTATCCCCGAGCGCATGCACTTCTTCGTCTTCGAGCCGCGGGCGCTAGCCATCCATCTCGTCCTGTTGATGTTCACGGCGGCCGCCGCCGCGGTCTACCCGGTTTGGCTGACCGCCCGTCTGCCGATTGCGGACACGCTCCGCCGCGAGGTGCTGGGCTGATGCCGCTGGTCGAAGCGCGGGATGTCAGCCGGGTGTTTCCGATGCCCGCCGGTCCGGTGGTGGCGCTGCGCAACGTGTCACTGGCCGTCGACGCAGGCGAGTACGTGGCGATCACCGGGCCGTCCGGCTGCGGCAAGTCGACGCTGCTGCATCTGATCGGCTGCGTCGACACGCCGTCGAGCGGATCGCTGCTCTTCGAGCGCCGCGACACCTCGCAGCTCTCTGAAGCGGAGCGCGGCCGCCTGCGCCTCACACGCATCGGATTCGTCTTCCAGCGCTTCTTCCTGCTGCCGATGCTCAGCGCCGCCGAGAACGTCGAACTACCGCAGGCCGAAGCCGGCGCCACCGCCAGCGAGCGCCGCGCCCGGACGCGCGAGCTGCTGGATTACGTGGGTCTTGCCGATCGGGCCGATCACCTGCCGTCGCAGCTCTCCGGCGGCGAAATGCAGCGTGTCGCGATCGCGCGCGCGCTGGCGAACCGGCCGGCGCTGCTCGTCGCCGACGAGCCGACCGGCGAGCTGGACGACGAGACCGGCGAGCACGTCGCGGCGCTGTTCGATCGCGTCAACGCCGGCGGCACCGCCGTGCTCGTCGTCACACACAATCCGGCGCTGGCCGCGCGTGCGTCGCGGCGCCTGGCGATGAAGAGCGGGAGGCTGGTCGAGTGATTCTCCGGCTGGCGCTGCGATCGCTCTCCACGCGTCCGCTTCGCACCGCGGTGCTCGCCGTCGGCTTCGGCCTGGGCATCGGCGTGATGGTGGAGCTGCTCGGCGTCGGCGAGGTCATCCTCGAGCAGGCGCACGCGCCGGTGCTGCAAGGGGGCGGCGATCTGGTCGCGACCGGCGCCGCCGGTGAAGTCGACAGCGCGCGATTCCTGTTGTCGAGCGTGCTCGGATCCAGCCGGTTCTCGTCGCGGACGCTGGCGATCTCGCCGTCGAAGCGGGCCTCGCTGTTCCTGCTGGCGCACGGTCAGGCGATGGCGGTTGCCGTCCGTGGCGGCGTGCCGAGCCGCGAACAGGCGATTGGCGATCCCGAAGTCGCCGGGCAAGCGTCGTGGGCGGACACGCCGGCCGATACCGCATGGACGAACCCTCCGCCCGGCGACGTCCTACGAGCCATGGATCGCTTCCACGCGGTGCCGGCAAGCGAACAGAAGTCCTGGGCGGAATGGCTGTACTTCAACGGGAAATCCCGCGACGGCTCGCTGCGCTTCTATCTGACCTTCATGACCGGCGCGGCGGATCCGTCGGGAAAGCGCCCGATGTTCGTGCGCCTCCAGCTGACGCGCGCCGGCAAGACGACGAACTATTCGGCGGCGGCGACAGTCGACGACCGCGACTTGCTCGAGCGCGCGCCGGATCTCGACGTCGGCGCCAACCGCGTGCGACTGGACGGTCTGCGCTACCGTTTCACGCTGTCGCTCGCCAACGAGTCGGCGCCGACCAGCGCGGCATCGGCGCTCACCGGCGAGATCGCGCTCGACGCCGCTCCCGATCGCTCGCTGCCGCCGGCCGTCATTCACGGCGCTCACGGATGGCTGTCCGGGTACGTCGTCCCGGTGCTGTCGGGCACGTTTCATGGCGTGCTCCGCGCTGGCGGCGACGACGTGTCGGTCGAGGGCGCGGCCGGCTATCACGATCACAACTGGGGCTTCTGGGAAGGCGTGCGCTGGCAATGGGGACAGGTGGCTGGACACGATATCTCGCTGGTGTACGGACGCGTCTTCCCGCCGGCAACCGTGGCGGACGCGTCGCGGCTCCCCGGTTTCCTCGGAGTCCTGGGACCCGAGGGCCCGATTGCGTTTTCCACGGATGTGTCGATCGAGGAGGAAGACCGGGGAGGCGGCCCGAAGGTGATTGCCGTACACGCCCGGGGGCCGAACATGGAGCTGACGCTGCGGTTCTACGTCGGCGAATCGGTCGCGACGAGAATGGCGTTGACGCGCACCGCGGAAGGCGCGATGAACTTCCTGCAGCTCGGCGGCGAATACCAGGTCACAGGCACGATCGGGGACCGCGACGTCAATTTCACGGCTCGCGGCTCCGCGGAGACGTTCCGCTACTAGGGATGAGGGGTTGGGGATTAGGGATTAGTCCTGGTAATCCGACACAGTCTCGACCTCTGGGCAGATCAGCCACCGCGGACCTCATGGGACTTTTGCGGAATCGTCGAACGTGATGGCGACCTTTACTGTCTTTCCAGGCGCAACGTCGATAGGCTCGGGGTTTGGAGGATTCTTGCTGTACATCCCGAGCGAGGCGCCCGAAGGTGGTGGTGATTGAGCGTCCCAAGCGCCCGTAGGATCGAATGCGGCGCTGACGTAAGCTGGAACCTTTTGAACGGCTGAAAACGTCACCGCACCTTTCTTCGAGTTCACTGACAGAACGGCAACAGGCGGACCGCCGCTCATATCCGAAGAATCCCAAAGGGCGACGTAGATTTTGTGATTGGCGTTGACCGTGCCGGAGCCCGTGTAGTTGATATCAACCTGGATAGTCCGTTGGTTCGCGCTTGTTTGCCCCAGAGCGCAGACTGAAAATAGCGCGAACACTCCCAGCGTGGAACAAAGGCGCTTGCTCACTGTCCCTCCTTTCGCCGGTTCCAGACTTGGAGGATACCATCTGGCGCCGGTCTGCAACGGCCCTCAAAAGATGGAGCTGAAGCTGTACGTTGCTTCGACATCCGTAGGAGGACGAGCCGTCCCGCGCAGCAAGAACGACGGCTTCTCAAAACAAGACGATTACTTCGGGGCGATGGTGGGGTTCACCCAGCCGTTCTTCATCACGCCATGCGACGGACGGAAGCTGAGATAATCCACATGATCGGGAATATCGGCCCAGCCGTGTATCACGCCCGGCGGAACGATCAGCACGTCACCGACCTTCAGTTCAACTTTGCGTGAGCCAACCGCCACGCCGCCGCCGCAGCCGGGACCGTTCGGTCCGCCGTCCGGGTTGTTTGTGCTGTGACGGCCGTTGAGAAGCCGGCCATCAATGAACGCGGTGCCGCCGCCGGAGATGATGTAGTAACCCTCGGTCTGATTGTCGTGCGTGATGGCGCCCTGAAGTGCATCCGCGGGGGGATTGGCCATTTGTTCTCCACACGGGATCGGTGGGGCCGCCGCCTGCGCAGGGGCTCTCCCCGCGCCAGCCTGGGCATTGCCACGACCGGCGGCTGCAGCACCACGACCGGCGGCATTGGCCTCCCCGACCGTCATGACCCGCTGCTTCGCGCGATGAACGATGCCCAGTTCCATGCTCCAACCGTCGCCGATATCGACGACCCTCGCGTTCTCGTCACGGGTCGTCTGCGATTGCTCCGTGGCGCTGATCTTGTCGATCTCGGCCTTCGTGATGACGGTCGCAGTCGTCGGGTTTCCCGGCCTGGGCTGGGCGTCGATCACCACAGGAATCAGAACCGCTGCCGTAAGCAGGACTTTGAGCGCAGTGTTTCTCATCGTCTTCCTCCTGAGCACTTGGTCGCCCTCACGCGCGGTCAGCCTGCTTCAGATCGTCAATGTCCCGACCCTCAGCCGACCCGCACGTACCCACGCGACTGCAGATTGACCATCGTCACCATCGCCCAGAGGTCGGCCTGGACGCCGGGCAGCAGCTGCGACGGATCGACTTTCTTTCCCATGAGACCTTGTCCGCACACGCGGAGCTCGACACCCGCCTCGTGCAGCTCCTTTAAGACGGCGATGTTCGGGTTGTCGACGCCGTTGTGCCGTGCCTTATAGACCTCGTTGGAGAACACCGCGTCTCCGCCGCCTTGATGGAACATCGCGGCGATATGGCGATTCTTCGCCGGGACGCCGTTGCGTGCGAGCGTGTTGAGGTACAGCCCGATCATCTTCAGCGTCGGGTGCAGTTCGTCGTCCTTCACCTTCGCACCGACGGAGAACACGACCCTGTAGTTGGTGTTCGGATCCGGCAGTTCCTTCGCACCGGGAAAGTCCTTCGCCGCGTCCGCACTGGCGACCGGCAGCTTCCCGTCGACTAGCGCCGCCGCGTTCGCGCGGTCGGCGTATCCAATGGCCACCACACCGCCGGCGAGCGTCGTCATCATCGTTCGTCTGTTCATGGCTCCTCCGTGAATGACATAACCTACACTGAATCGAGCCGCGCCGGCACTAAATCAGGACCATGGCGCGATGAACCGCTGCCCGTCTGGAGTAATTTCGTAGCGCGGCGTTTCACCCAGCTGCGTTCGCGGCGTCGTTGCGAAGAACCGGAACGACGCCGCGGGCTGCCCGAGTTGGAGACCAACTTCCGGAAGGTATCGGTCGCCACTACGCGACACGGCAGGACCTATCCGGCAGCGACGTTCACGAGGACACCTGCGATCTGTTTCTGGGTCACACCGCCACTAACGCGATCTTGAGCGCCAGCGAGTCCGCAAGGTGTCGCCCGGTAGTCATTGATGCACCGACCTCATTTCTTCGCGGCTTCCCTCTCCCTGAAGCGAGCACCGCGGAGGACGCCTTCCATCCCGTAGTTGCCCTCGTGGCAGGCGTACTCGAACAGGAGACCATCGATGGCTCGCAGCGGCATCACCGCCGTCCAGGGTTTTGTGTACGCCTCCGGGTCCGAAATGGTGAACCGGTAGTCGATCGTCTTTGCGTCAATCCGCGTGAGGCGCTCCACCACCGTCGTCTTGGCCGTCGATCCCTGCAGGCTGGTCTCGCGCTTGAAGTTGAGCGTCTCGACCACGAGCGTGTCGCCTTCCCACCGTCCGCGCGAGTCGCCCGTCCACCGCGGGAGCGTCCCGTGTGGACGACCGTCAGTCGGGATGATCCGCGCGTCGTGGACCATCTCGTTGAAGATCATGACGTAACCCGGCGTCTGAACGATTTGCAGGTTGTTGTTGTACGTGCCCGAGATCATCGGCGGACCCGAGTTGAAGCCGAGGAGGCATCGATCAGCCAGGCTGAGATCTTCGGGGTCGTCGAAGACGGCGGCGTTCGTCCGGGCCGCTCGCGTCGCCATTCGCGCGCGCGTGGCCGCCGAGAACGGAATGCGACCGTCCGGGGGATCGAGGATGAGCGATGTGCGGCGGTCTGCGGTCAGCTTGCTGCCGCGCTCGTA